>Ga0074193_1000312_pt1 | contig 86839 bp, 69 predicted proteins | sample EPASupsiteHSE605_FD_64523 | JGI IMG/M metagenome (GOLD analysis project Ga0074193, IMG submission 64523) | Bioremediated contaminated groundwater from EPA Superfund site, New Mexico - Sample HSE6-05 | ecosystem: Environmental > Aquatic > Deep subsurface > Groundwater > Contaminated ... | reverse complement strand
AGAGCTTGTAGAATCAATATCAAAAATGGTTTCAGGGTTAATAACTTCAGAGATATCACTTGTTAATGTATCATTTGCATGCTCTGTAATGTTCAATTGTTCTGATTGTTTTGGTAAGGGTGTAGATCCAATCTTCTCAGGAGAGTTTGTAGAATCAATATCAAAAATGGTTTCAGGGTTAATAACTTCAGAGATATCATTTGTTAATGAATCATTTGCATGTTCTGCAATGTTCAATTGTTCTGATTGTTTTGGTAAGGGTGTAGATTCAATCTTCTCAGGAGAGCTTGTAGAATCAATATCAAAAATGGTTTCAGGGTTAATAACTTCAGAGATATCACTTGTTAATGTATCATTTGCATGCTCTGTAATGTTCAATTGTTCTGATTGTTTTGGTAAGGGTGTAGATTCAATCTTCTCAGGAGAGTTTGTAGAATCAATATCAAAAATGGTTTCAGGGTTAATAACTTCAGAGATATCACTTGTTAATGTATCATTAGCATGCTCTGTAATATTCAATTGTTCTGATTGTTTTGGTAAGGGTGTTGATTCTATCTTCTCAATAATTATTTCAGAGTCCAAATCTTCAAGGATATTGTTTGGTACGAATCCAATATTTGAGGATTCTGTAGATACTCGAATTTGCGTAGATTCACCTTTATCGATGTAATTTGATGATTCATTATCAATTGTTTGGTTTGTATCTAGTTTTGGAAGAAATAGAGATATATCATCTCCATTTTGAGGACTTGAAACACAAGGTATTGCAATCGATGGTTCTTGCGGTATTATAGTTGGCTTATGTTCAATTGTGTTTTGAGTCGATAAGTCAATATCAATTATAGGAGAATCAGAACCAGATTCCAACTTTTTCATTTCATCATTAATAATCTGATCAAATGATGCCTGGTTTTCTGTACTGCTAATTAACGACTCTTCATAAAAATCGGAAACAAAATCACTCAAACGATCATTATCTGTAGAATCCGCAGATATATCATCATCAACACTAATATTCAAAGAACTGTTTTCATCATGTTTGCTCACAGGAATTGCAGTCCATAAAATACTACTATTTGGATTTAAATCACGGTTGTTCGATGTTTCTTCAGTATTTTCGATTATTTGAGAAACTGTGACACTCATATTACCCATTTCCACCATCATTTCTTCAACCTCACCATTCGAGGCAGAAGAACACCCTCGAGTCAGCAAACAAATCACACTCAACCAGATCATTTCTATACGATAAAATAAACACTCATTTGACCAAAACTTACAACAAATTACGTTAAGAATTTTTTCCATTTGATTTCCACTTTTTGATAAAGAACACTGTAAAGCAGCCAAAAATTCTGTTATATGGTCTAATCAAAATCCAGATAATTTATTATGACAGAAGATCTTCAAATCTCGATGATTCAAGAGATTATCGAAAGTAGAATGCAGAAAGGCAAGAATTCTATCCTTCAATTTAATATTAGTGATGTTAAGTCTATTATATCTGATTGCAGTAAAGTTTTAGAAGGTGAAGAGATTCTTTTGCGGTTATATGGTGATTTCATCATTGTTGGTGATCTTCATGGGAATATTGATGATCTTCTTCGCATATTTACTAAATTTGGTTATCCACCCGAGAAGAAGTATATTTTTTTGGGTGATTATGTTGATAGGGGTGATTATTCTCTTGAGGTTATTGTTTTTTTAATGACTTTGAAGATAAGATATTCTGATTATGTGTTTTTATTAAGAGGAAACCATGAATCAGAGTCAATGACCACATCATACGGGTTTCGAGAGGAATGCGTGTTTAGACTTGAAAAGTCGGTTTATTCTTTATTTTTAAATCTTTTTGGCTTACTTCCAATCGCAGCAGTTGTGAATTCTCGGATATTTTGTGTTCATGGTGGAATATCCAAAAACATGCAAGATATTGAAACTCTCGCTCTCATTAGGAAATCCAAAGTCATTCCAATGAAAGGGATATTATGCGACCTTCTCTGGAGTGATCCTTCAATTGAAGTTGATAATTTTGTTCAGAGTGATAGGGGAGTGGGCTTTATTTTTGGAGCTAACCCACTGTTGAAGTTTCTAGATAAGAATAATTTAGATCTTCTGATCAGATCTCACGAAAGTTGCGCAAAGGGATTCGATTACCCATTCAATGTACATAAAAATGCGTCTAAAAAATGCATAACCGTGTTCAGTGCCACTGATTATTGTGGTGAACACAATAAAGGCGCTGTGTTTACTACAAACAAAGAAAACAATGATGAAGTGATTGTGCTTGGCTCTGACTACAAGAAATTGTTTATTCTGCCTTCATGGATTATGTCTGAAGAGCCTCTCAAGGTTCCAGTCGAAAAGATGTTACCTCTGGATAACTCTATCTTGATGGAACTGGCAGCATAAGATTGTAAACATTTCAATAGAACATTTTACACTGATGTTGTGTTTGTTTTTCTGCTTTGGTATTTGCGGGTGGTGGAACTATGTTGAAGAGGAATTTCCATTGTTGGAAGCGGAAAGCATGACAAAACCAATTTTTTTGGTTTGCACAATGCCAACATGTCCTCATTGCAAAGGAATGCCCGATGCTTTGAAAGATTTCTCCAGTAGATATAGAAATAGGGATAATATTGTTTTTTCACATGTTGATTGTACAAAATCACAGTTATGCCTGAGGGTAGGGATATATGGAGTGCCATCATTCGTTTTAGTGAGAGGCACACAACCTAAGTATTGGCCCAGCACATTTTCGAGGAATGCAGATGGATGGACCCGATTTATTAATTCTCATGTTGGTGTTAAGGCAAATAGAATAAACAATGAAGGAGACATAAAGAACTATGTTAAGAAGGTTGAAGATGGTGGTAGTGTGTTTATACTTACTATTCCAAATGAAAACCACGAAATTTTGTCGAGATATCACGAACTTGCATCAGAATTTCATATATATAGTTGCAATTTAGGGTTTATTCTGAATTCATCTATTCAAGCACCCACCATAGCTGTATATTTCAGCCCAAATTGTTCTTTAACACAGAAAATACTCACAAAAGACTTGAGAGGATTCTTGATGAATAACAAATTTAGTTATTTTCATAGATACGATTTCAATGAATTCCAACAAGAAAAGAAGAACTCTGCTATTGTTGTTGTTGCTTCAGATGGGGCAGTTAAAGGAAACAATCTTACTGCAATTGGGGTAATTGGATCGAGCCACTGCTTAAAATCAAGGTTTGGTTGGTTTTTGCTACATGGAAAAGACGAGTCTGAGATGACCAAGTTTACCAACATGAAAAAATCAGACTCTCCATATGTCGTTGCAGTCAATGAGAAAAAGAGCAAGAAAATGATCAGTAGGGATTCTTTAACAAATTTAGAAAAAAATGGGAAACTGAAACAGGTTTTTGCGAGAGGGAGGGCTTTTGTACACAGGCAACCTCAATCAGTGCAGTTCAAATTTTTTGTTGGTTTAGTGACGGTACTGGTTGTTGCAATTCTTTCTACAATAATAGTGATAAAGCAGAAGACTCCACCTTCGTTCAAGTTCAAGTAAACCATGTTCGTGTACGTTTAGTAAATGAGTCTTGTTTTCTCCATTGAACTTGATGTCAAAAGTCTCTCAATAGCAAAGAAATTCAAGTTTATTCCTTCTATATCATTTAGTGTTGGTGATAATGATGCGGTTTTTCTTCCTTGGGTTCCACAGAATCAAAACCAGAATTATGAAATTAATAAACTGTATCAAATAATGATTGCAGTTGATGTTTTTAAAGCTGTAGAATCATGGCCATTCACTATCAGCGTAGCAATGCAAAAAGATCAGGTTATTGTTGGGTCAGCAAAATTCGAATTCAAGTATTTATTGGCATCAGCTCTTGCTTTATGTGGAAGAAGTGAATTAAAATCTCTTGAAGCTACTTTATTATCGAAAGATAATGTTGAAATAGGCATTTTATGTTTTGATTCTCTTATTGAGTATTTCCCTGGGAATGAGCACAAATCCAACAAAGAAATTATTATTTCCCAATCAATTAAGAACATTAAAAGGACAAGCAGTTTTAACAACGAGACAACTGTTGACATAGCATCATTTTCTAGTAGCACTTCTCATGAATTGTCCGCGTCAATGAAAGATCCGCAAGATATTAGTAGAGAAAGTGATTTGATCAGGGGCCACAAAAGCTTCAAATCAGCAAGTAAAAGCAATAGCATACAATTAGATTCAGCGAGAGAATCAATGAAAGATAGGAAAAATAGTGGAAGCAGCCATGCAAGTTCAAAAGAATTTCCCACAGATTTCGAATAAATGTTTAGGTTAAATAATTATACATGTTGTGTGAGAGGTATAGCATTTTTGTCAATTGGAATTTGAGATATTACAATGTCCAAGGCTGCACGATCCCTTTCTCCTGCTTTTGCACGGCAGTTTTCTTCATTTGAGACAAATTTGCTTGATCTAAAATAGACAGTCGAGCCAATCGATCTCCATATAGTTTCGTATATGGAATGATATCCAAGAAACATAAGAATAGTTAAGAAAAATCTGGATATACATGATGTCATACAATTCACACAGCATGAACCATCTGATGCAGTTACAGTCTCACTCACCCCAGGGACATTTGAGGTGGATTTTATAGTGTACTGCTTATCAACATCTTTAATAGAATTCTCAAGCTGGTTCTTTTCGCCCTCAATAAAGTCATTAATCCCGTTTTCATAATCAAAATTAACCAAGCATCTATACTTCACCACATGTGTATTCGGAATATAAACAGGGTTACCTTCTTCTTGCCAGGTTTTGAAGGGAATATTAATTGTTTGTGTACTTGATAGTATCTTCTTATTGTTTTTCCCCATTGAATGATATGTTTCTCCAGTAATTTGAATAATTGGAGGTAACATAGCATTTTCTTTGACAACAGTAATCAGCTCATCTCTCGTTACAACAGGACTTTTTAGCTCATATAAAACTGACAAGGGGGCATTTGGTGGATCGCAACATTGTTTTCTCGCACAAGATACACAACAATCGGTACAGCAATCACAGCATGATCCACGACAGGTGTGTTCACATTGTTGAGCTTGATCTTCGATATCAAGATCATTATTCGGGCCTTTGCATTTCTCACAGCTGCTCGGACCATTTCCACAAACATTAACTCTATATAGAATTATCAAAGTAAAGTACATGGATAAGGATAGAATACCAGGAATCATGCTAGACAGAATTGCATATCTTACACAATATGCAAACACAACAATCAGTGCAATAAAGAAATTAGATAGAATGTTAATCCAAAATGATGTTGCTGGAGCAGATTCTTGGCAGCATGCTGAAGAAATCAATCTAACAATAATGTTCGGAAGAGCTAATATAATAAATATTCCAGAAATACCAAAATAATTATGCCAGCATATATTATCATCAAAATTACTAAGACATAGATACTTATTTGCAGTTTCGTTAATATAACAGACACCATTACAGGAATAATTACCACAACATATGTTTCCCTCATAAAGGATAACACACTGCGAACCACAACACGTCATCCTCGGATCAATAGATGTATTACACCCTGATGAACATAATGACGCGACACTCACAACAAAGTACAAAAACATTGTGTCAAACTATCGTAATGACAGAATGCGTTCTGATAAATATCATTTATTAAAAGCCTGCAGTTTTAAGATGTGCATTGAGTGAAAGAGGTTCAAATGGATAACCCATTCCGCCATAGAATTTAGAAGAGAATTCAACCCACATTAGACGGATGGCATGAAGAAGAGCGGAAAATGCTTCCATCAACAAAAGAATAGCAACTGTCATTCCAGCATACATTGTGAAACCAATAAATGTTGCAATGGTTCTTATAACGGGGTTTTCTTGGTTAAGAGGGATTAAGAATAATTCATCATGAATAACGTGGCTTAGTTGAGAGTGTGCTAGAGATAAAGCCCAAAGACGAAGATATGATGCTGTATGTGAAAGAGCAGAAAGACAGAATTCAATCACATGGATTAGATTCATAACAAGAATTTCAAGAACAGAAAAGTTCTTTTCATTGTGTTTCTCTATGATTTCAAGAACTGGTTTCGCAAACAAGAACAACGGGATTGAAGCGAAAAAGATTATAGTAATAATCTTTTGGACACCCCACTGACCATCATATAAATGAAGCTCTGGTGTTTCTTCTCCATAATTTAGAATCATACCAATCATTGTTTGAATCAAGTTGACACCGTTATTTTGTTGTGCAGCAGGGAAGAATGGATTTCCTTCGAACTCAATGGTCCATTTCTTCAAAATGAGAAATACAAGATATCCAAAGAAAGGAACAAGATACATAAACTCGGGAATCCAAACAGTAATAATTTCTGCCCATTTCTTATGCTTCAAATGATTAATGAGAGAAAGGAAGAGACCAAAAACCATTTGAATCATTCCCATGACTATTGAAAGTTTCATTTTCATAGAGTTTGTGAAAATTAACTCGTTCTCTTTAAAAAGCCATGTGGGATCAACACCAAATGGATAAATTGAATTATCTGTCTTCTTATATACATATGAGGATGTATGGCTGGAATTATGGTCGATTTGATAATGGGTGCCAAAAATATTAATGGGGATACCAAAACACTCATTGTAAATAAAACCACAATATAAAGATGATAAAGACGCAAAGAATAAGAGCCATTTCATACGATCTATCATAACTCCAATTTCACCAAGATCACCACCATTCTTTCGAGTTATTGGTCCAATAGCAAACATAACAATCGTTAATAAAATGTAGAAAAATGAGTGTCCAATATCACCAAACATGACACCAAATAAAAATGGAAACATACAATAGAAAGCACCACCATTGAGCTCGTTATAGTTAGGAATACCATATGAATCATTAAGTAACTGGAATGGATACGTGAAATTGCTTGTCTCAATAAATGTTGGTGGATTCATATCAGGCATTTGCTCTGCAGGAGTGCATCGGATTTGAATTGCCACAGGTGATCCTGATTGAATGGTTGCATTACTCATCATATGTGGAAGCTGGGATGAAAATCTCCTAGGAACCCAACCTTTATACACGACCGAAGACTCGGCAGCTTCGAAATCGCCAAAATCTACTGAAGACCAAACAACCATTTCTTTTTGAACTTGGTAAAGCCATCCCCAGAACTTAGAGGATATGCCACTTAAGTATTCTTGGTTACTCTGAATAGCTTGTTGGCATACTGTCTCAGTTTGGGTAATTTCAGACTCTATTGATGAAATCAGATTTTCAATCTCATTCAAATTGGATGGGAATTGATACACACTCCTGGAAAATGAATTTGCAATTTGGAATATCTTTTGAACCATCAGAGGAGAAGCGGTAAAGACACAAAAAGGAGTATGTTCTCCAGCAGAGTGACCAAAGTGCATGATAGCATTTTTCCTGGTAACTCTCCAGATCATATTTTGGAGTCTGTGGAGACTCTCATTGTGGACGAAACCTGTTACTGAAGGAAGGCTTTCCAATGAGTGCATTTCAAGGGGGGATGTAGATGTAAGCTCACTTTTAACAGATATTTCAGATAAATCTTCATTTTCAGAATTACCTTGTTCAATCATTGGCGAATAAAAGCGGAGCAGGTCTAATTTTTCTCTAATTACTCTTAATTGTTCAACAAGTCGATCATATATCTTTGTTTTCTCATGCAATTCTCCATCAATGTGAGATATTTCTTGAAAGATGTCATTCACATGGACTTCTTGATTCTCTTGAGACACAGCATCAATTTTTGGTGCCTTTGGCAACAATTTGAGGTTATCAAGCTGTTGTTTTATGAAGTTAAGAGATCTCATTGCTTCTTCACACTGAAGAAATGTTTCTGTATATCGTTTTGATGATGCTTTCATACCTGCATTATTATCAAGTATTTGCAATGTTCCAGATTCAGCTATAGTTTTAATAGCATAATATGCCGACTGCAAAGGAGATACGATTTCAACATAGTCCATTTTTTCCGGAAAGAATATAGAAGCCTCACCCATTCCTAAAAATGGTTCTTGATTTTACGTTTTCTCAAAAATCTTTGTAAATATATCAATTAGAATTTCAGAAGGAACAACGATTATAATTAAATCAAAAATCCACAATTTGAGAAAAATAAACCAACTGAATTCTCAAAAAATTGAGAGACATTGGTCATTTAGTATAAATTTGAACCCCTTAGAATTTCCCATTTAGGGTTAATTTTTACTCAATAAACTCGATAAGTACCCCAGATGCATCTTTTGGTTCAAAGAACTGGATGTGTGCACCATTGAGCAATTCTATCACTCCAGTACAAGTTTTTATTCCTTTTTGAACCATTGCATTAGAACTATCGCTTAACTTCTCGGATTTGAAGCAAATATGATGCAAACCCCCATCCGGATGACTTTTTAGCCATATGGCTTGATCACAGTTCGGATCTAAAGGCTCAATAAGTTCAATTTTAGTGCTTGGAAGATTTACAAACTTAATTCTTAAGTGTCCAACCAGTTTTGCATCTTCTGAAATTGGAAATCCAAGGATCCCATTCCAGAAAGCAACTGCTTTATCCATCGATGGAACAACTACTCCAATATGATCTAAGTCTTGAACAATGGGATTACTCATTCAATGTGATGTGATGTGGAAACTAGCGGCAACAATTCAAAGAAATTTCAATAAGTGGAGAATCATCTAATTCAAATCCCCTGTTTCCATGTAGTTGTATTCATCTCTGAGATCAGACAGATTACTCTCAGCTTCCATGTACTCACACTGGTCCATTTTGTTTTCTAATTTGAGAAGCCTGGAAGGGTACATGTTTCTGTACTTATTAATTGATGTCAGGAATCTGTCAAAGTTATGCCTAATAGTTGATGAGTTCGAAATGAGTGTTATTGAAGAATTTGAAAAGGCTGGCGCATTTTTTGTGTGGCTGAAACAAAATGGGTTTGGTAATAATGGGCTTTGAATCTCTTTTTCATGAGCATACTTGGTAATTGATTTCTCAATCGAAAAGTGGGGTATGTCACCTCTAACAATAACAGAGGAGGCCAAATTTTTGTGTTCATGAGTGATATCCAATAGACATCTCGGAATTGAAAACAAATCATCTGGCGTTTCGTCATTTAAAGAATCAAGGGAGCATTGGAGAGGCAAATAGTTAATACAAAAAAACTTCAACCTAGGAAAAGGGGCCATATTCATGGATATCTTTCGAAAACCAAGACGATTTTGAGAAGGAAACCTATTTACAGATGTTATGTCTAAATAAGAATTTACAATTAATTTGTTAAGGTCACTGAGTGTTGGATGAGGGATCCTACTAAATAAAGATGAATAATCATACAAAGATTCATTACTCAAAGAAAGCACAATATCAGAATTCTCAATAATTCGGTGCATTGCAAATACCGTATTATGATATGTTTTAATATCAGTGCTCAACCTTGTTGATGGATAAAGAGTGAGCAGTGAAAACATTTCTGCAGGGTATTGATCACGAAGAGCACACAACATCTGAGACCCCATACCAGAGCCAGTTCCTCCAGATACAGAGTAAAAAAACTGAAACCCTTCTATATCATCACATTTTTCAATATTTTTTCGAATTGAATTTGATATTTCTTCAATATAGTACTCATCGATATCATAAATATAGTCTTGGAAACTAGAAGCTTCTTTAAAATCAGTACAATATGCAGATCCCTTATCGAAGACTGATGAATATGGGGTTTGAATGAGAGTATCATATATTTTTTCATCATTATCTATAAAAATAGCTCTAGGAGATAGTTTTCCATCTTTGGATTCTAAAAAATTTGAAGAAACGTAATTATTGTCAGGATAATCATTTGATTTTTTTCCGTTTGGAAGAATATTGTGCTCCAGACATAGTCTATTAATATATTCAACTCCGACATTACATCCAAATTGACCCACCATCAAAGATATCACTGATTTTTGCATTAAAAAGATAATGTGTTTAATAAATCCTCTTGTAGGTTCTGGTTCGCCAAAAATTCTTGCATTGAGAGGTAGAATAGCGTTGGTGGATCAGACATTGGACAGCCTAAAACTCCACACAGTTTTCGACAATTTTCTACAAATACAAGGCTCATAGAATGAGTTCTTGGTATAGCAAATTTACCTACATCAGTAAAAGTACCATCATTGTATGTAACACTTTCAAAATCAGGTATTATATCTAAAATAGACCAAGAATTGTTTGGAATACTATATACATAAACATATGAGTATAAATCTCCTTTTCCTTTGTTTCCTCCAACAAGAACAATGCAGTCATGAGCAAGGGCAAGTGAAGGATTCATTATCATTGATGATGGTTCTGGGCCATTAGTTGGGTTAACCCACAAATCCAAACTAGATAGATCAAGTATTGTCATTCCTGCAATCCTGGATCCCCCAAATATGTATAGCTTATCATTATATTCAACATGAGAAAAACCAGTCCTTCCGCTGATTTGTTGAGATATTGTTATCCATGTTTTAGTCGTCAAATCGTAGTATTTAAGGTCATTCGGGTATTTACCGTTGAAACCACCCCAAACAATAATTCTTGATTTTGAGTGATAAACCAAAGGAGTTGACCTTGGAGACGGAGAAGATTCCATATCTATAAGTTCAATATTCCCAGAATCCAAATCAATAGTATGAAAGTCTGATAAATACTCTTTACCGTTCCACCCACCAAAAATATAGATCTTATTTCCACAAAGAGTCCCGTTTGCACCGGCTCGAGGAGACACACGACCAACTCCGACATTTATTTGGGTCCAAGATTCATTATTAAGGTCAAGCGACCACATATCATTGAGATACTTGCCATTCGAGTCTATCCCATATGCAATTATTAATGTGTCTTTTGATTTATCATATATAGTAAGGTGACCAGTCCTTGAGCATGGAGTTAGCCCTTTTGAAGGGCTTAGCGTCCATACAGCTCCGTAACTAAGCCCCTTGCGATAATTACATATTTTTGACATTTGATCTTCATTATGAAGATCCTCAATTGAAACAAAAGGATCAGCAATTATCGAATACGGAACAGAGTCACATGACAAAGGTGTGCTACTCTCATTTCCCATCCTAAAAATCTAAGATTTTGAATGAAAAGTGTGGAATTTTGAGTTTTTTTTGGCCAACGTTATTAAATTAAATTGTGAGAGTTTCTAAATTAACCCTGAAAATCTTCTCAAAAATTCTGATCGGCACTTCCTAATCAATAATCTACCCTTTATCAAATAGCACTGAGTGATAGATGTGGTCGAACAGATACATAAGTCGTTGTCAAGGTCACTTTCATTTACATTAAATTTGTCACTTTTAAAAATTTATATAAACTCATGTCAGCAGTCCAAGCTTTGCTCAACAGTCGATATCAATGCGCTGATGATTATTATAAGCCAGACACCGAAGATATTCGTGTAATTATAAGCAACACTCCCTTACCCGATGAAGCATTCGAGAAAAAACCCGAGCCAGAACCCGAGCCCATAATAATTGAGCCTCCCAAGAAAAAGAAACCACAAAAGGATGTTTTGGCAGAACTAAGAAAGGCACAGGGGCTGGATTCGAATCCAAATAGCGGACCAAAAAGAGGAGTTGGACCAATTCAACCAGTTATTCCATTTAGCAACACAAATCCATTGATGATGGCTCCGGAAGATGAAGTACAAGGAGAAGATACAGATTAAGTATACTATATGATAAACATCTAATTTATGTTTGAGTTGTAAATGAAATGTCATCCATATTAATCACAGATCCAAGAACCATCAATTTTTTCTGAAGAATATCCCATATTCTATCATCAAAACTACCCCTAGCATGAAGATAGTATATGTCAACCGACCTTTTTTGGCCTATACGATGAACTCTATCTTCTGCTTGAAGATGCTTTGCTGGTACAAAAACCAATTCAGCAAAAACTACAATAGAAGCCTCAACAAGATTCACACCGACACCAACACTTTCCAACGATAGTATTGCAACCCTGCATTCAGAGTTATTTCGAAATTTGTTAAAAAGATTGTCTCGATTTGACATTGGAGTATCCCCAGAAATCATAATACCTTCAACGCCCATTTGATTAAACCATTGATAAAGTCCTTGTAACATTGATTGATGGTGGGCAAATATCAGACATTTTCTATTATCTTTGATAAATGTCTTTTGGAAATCAGATGAACAAAGCCATCTGATAACACATTCAAGCTTCTCTGCTGATGTTAAGGTATACGCATCAAAAACAGCGGCTTTTTGTTGAGGGGGGATCTTATCAATGACATATTCATCACTAAATCTTTGCATGGAAATCGAATTTTGAAGAGATTTTAATCTATTGCTAGGATTGAATGCTAAACAAACATGATATCTACTTTTCTCAGGAAGTGAGCGAGCAACATCATTTTTAGTTCTCCTTATCATCAAAAAACTGCTCAGTAATAACCCAAGTTCAGATTCATTAGATGATCCTTTAGAATATAGGTTTCCTCTTTCGTCAATTTTTCCGCCACAATACCTAAAGGCAAATTCTCGAAAGTTATTAAATATATCTGGACGAATTAAAGAAATCTGTGTGTATAAATCTGCAGGTCTATTTAATGCAGGAGTACCAGATATGAAAACTCTGGCTTCAATTTTTTTAATTATTGGACTTAGAGATGAGTAGAGCTTGGTTTTAATTCCAGTTAGTCGATGACTTTCATCAAGGATTATCATTCTAAAATAATTCTTTGGAACAATATCAGGATTCTTTGTTATAACTGTATATGATATTATTGTCAAAGGTTTTAATGGAATCGAACAACACTCAGACACATTATTAATTTCTGAAGGAGAAATTATCCATTTTGAAAACGCAAGAGACCATTGACTGATTAAAGTGGGTGGACATACAACAAGAACAGGTTTTGCCGGGAACCCAAAAACTGAAGCCATCGCTACAGCTTGAATAGTTTTCCCAAGCCCCATTTCATCTGCGAGAAGGATACAAAACCTATGTGAGAAAGCATATATGACCCCTTCATTCTGATGTGGATATAATGTTTGCTTTAGTCCATTTGGAATTGATGCCAAGTATTGCATATCAATGGACAATAACCCAAGTGAATAAAGATGAGTTATATAAGATATTGGTGTTCCTTCAAGTTTAATCTTATGAGTTTTCATTTGACATTGTAGTTGCAATGCCAGATCTTTGAACTTATTAAACGAAGATTCCCAAAAATATGATTTGTTATCATCTGATACAAGTTTTGCATTAAAAGAAACGAATACACTTCTCAAAATCGGATCATCAATGTAATTCCACCTAATGGTATTTATATCATGAAGATAATACTTGATTTGTAAGCAGGATACTGGTTGATTTGCTAAACTAGTGCTTTTTTTCAAACTGTTCTCAAATTCTTGAATCCTTTTATAGTTCCTTTGAACAGACAAAAGTGTTTCTTGCTCATTTAGTGCGGAATAACCCAATTTAAGATCATTTTTCTGACATTGAGATGCACATTTGATTTCATCTTTTTGTTTAGAAACTGTTTCTATTTCTAAGTGAACTATTCCTCGGTCAGCAAGCTTATTAAGCTCATCATAGTCAATAATAACATCATCATCACTGCTTTCTAGAAAACTCGCTCTTTTTTGTCCATTTTCCATATATCTTTATCATATCCAAATTAATTTAGTGGGAATTGTGGTAAGAAAATAAATATATTATTTACTTTTAATTCTTGTTGTTGGTTGGAGAAGATCATGATTTATATAACCCACAAGTCTCGTAGTTACATCAATGTCAGAACAGTTATTGGAGTGGTTATTTTTCTATTAATTCTCATTTGCAATGTGATGAGCTATGTTATTAGTGTTAAGTATGGAGTTAAGTCTTCATTTGCTCGAAATATGGAAAAGAACCTTGATTTTTTTTACAAAAGATATTACAGACTTAATATTTCAAGAGAAAATATTCAAAATGCTATAAATATTATCAAAAAACATCACAATCAGAAAGTATTTTTTGCCCTCTCTGATTATTATTGCAAAGACTCACTAAAAACGCTTGATTCCCAAAAATACGGCTTTTTGACTCTTAATTTAGATGCCCAAAGTAAGGAGGTTGATGATATTTTTTTGCCAATTAATGGATCCAGTTTTCTTGCAGTAGTCGTGTTTTTCGATTTACTCATACAACAAAATATTGAATCAGCCTATGTAGATTGCAAGTATTGCTTTTCTAACGAATCTTCAAGAATTTTTAATGATCCAGTGCCTTCAATCCAAGTGTTTTCAAGGCAACATAAAGCATTTTCTATTGATTTAATCCGAAAAAGTGTGGATCTAATAAGAATACAACCACATCCCACTATTGTTAATACATTAAATAATGTATTGCCATCATTCCTTAACACAAAAGATCCTGTATTCCATTTCGAAGAAATGTTTAACCAATCGAATATCAAGACTCCAAACGAATACAACCAAATTAGTTACAATTCTGGATCATACTCCATTCATATAATAACAAAAATATCATCTCCCAATGAATTTTTAACAAATATTTAAGCCTATTCAAATAAATAACCTTGTTTTGCTAAATATCATGGATCAGTTTTTTCACCAATCCTAATATGTTGATTGATGGGATTGGTTTTTCATTGAAGTACTGGTTTCGAAGAGCATCAGTTGCGGATATTCTTTTTGTTGGATCATATGCTAACATCCTTTTCAGGAGTTCAATAGCCTTGCTTTCTATTTGCAAGCTATTAATCTTACCTTTTGTATTATAGCTTAAAACACTCTGGTAAAATGCTCTCTCATTATTATCAAAACTCGGTTTGTCATTTTCCGAAACAGATCCAACACAGTCGATTACAAACTTCATTAGTTTTTGATTAGAATCGTCAAAGGCAAAAGAATCCATGGTTAGTAGTTCATAAAACAAGATCCCAGCAGCCCATATATCAATAGATGAATTACATTGTGTATAAGATAAGAGAATCTCAGGCGCCATATACTGAGATTTAATAGTATTCCAGTGAGATTTGCCCTCAAAAGACTCAACAAGCTTGGAATTTGAAAACCCAATGAGTTTGAGAATGCCAGGTGATGAAGAATTCAACGGCATCAGTATCATATTAGCAGGAGAAATATTTCCATGCGTAATTCCTCTTAAATGCAAATGTTCAAGGGCTAACAAAACCTGAAATAGTACTGATTTGACAATTTCTTCAGGTATTGGCTTTCCTTTCTTTTGACATGCGAATATTAATCGCTTTAAATCATAATCTCCATACTCATAGGTAAAGAAAACACCAGTATCGTCGAAGTCAATGTAGTTGGGTCTTATAATATGCTTGAATTTGATTTCATTAATTACAATCAATTCCTTGAGCAATCCATTAGAAATAGAATTCTCATCTTTGATTGGTTTTGCTAGTTTTAAAATTAGCTCAGACTTATTTGGGTCGTTTTTCCTAACTTTGATAATACTATGAACTGAATTGTCCTCAATAACCCCAATCTGAGGGAACATCTTCATCATTTTGCTCATCTGAGCTGAAGGATTTCTTCTCACAGGGTTCATTTGTAAATTTATTTTATCGTTTCGATCCAAAACTGATTCTTCAGAGTGATGTTGAGTGAAGAGGAGTGGAATTCTCAGAGGATGCAAATGGTAGAATTAACAGATTCGAAAAAGAAGATGATGGATGATATTAAACGACTTGAAAATGCAAAAGCACTTGTGTTGAATGCAAGACAGTATTTGGCTGAACGCAAGACATATAAGGTAAGAGAAGAAGAACAATATCTAAGGCAAATTTCTCAAATTCAAGCAAGAATAGCGAATACCCGAAGCTCAATGAAAAATGAAGAAGATATGAATCGAAGTCAGACTTGGGATGAGAAACGTCTAGCCAAAAAAATCGAAAACACGCAGGAAATGGTTATTAATCTTGAAAAATATGAAATAGTATTCAAGGATCTCACAAAAAAATATCAGATTATAGAGAACTCTCATTTGCTAATTGATAAAGAGTTAGCAATATTCCAAAAAAAGTTCTACCATGTGTTGGAAAAGTATAAATCCGTGAAATCTTTTTCCAGAATTGCAATTTTGCTCTCTGACAAAGAGTCATCAATTCAAAAAATGCAGCATATTCATTATAAGCATATTGCGAAAATCGATACGAAATCCAAATCTTCTCATAATATTAATTTATCTAATAATAACACAGAGGTAAGTCTTGATGAAATTGCTCAGAAGCTTTCTGAAACAGTAAGTTATATGGAGAGTCAGGACTCCATTCTTTTCGAGTCGATTGATTCTCTTAATAAATTGATATCCAAAAAAGAAGCATTAGATAATCAATGCTTGATCTTTAATTCAGAATTAGAGGAAGAGATTCGAATTTCAAATGGAATATTGTCAAGAATGGAAACAGAGAATGAGATATTAAAGAATGAGAGTAATACTCTATCTGAAGAACTGAAGGTTCTTCAATTCCAAATAGATAATGCAGGAATAGAACTTGATAGGATTTGCACCAAGAAGAGGAATATGATAGAACAATTGAGAAAATTGTACAAAGAAAGATTTGATACAATATCAATGAGCAAATCGACATCTCCAGAAGTTAAGTCTTTGATTGTTGAGCAAGAAAAGCATTGGATAGAGAAACAACAAATGCTTGAGGATTTGTCATATGTAATGAAACAGCACAAAAATCTAACAGAAATTGTGGCACGAAAAGCAGTTGTATATGAGGAATTAATTAACATGAACTCAAAGAATAGCATCTCTGGAACAGATTCAATGGATGTCTTATCAAAGTTTTACCGAATTGCTGATAGACTCAACAAAACATATGCTTCTCAATTACATTATATTATTCAAGAAGAGCAAGGAGCTAAAAATGAAAACTTTCAAATAGAAAAAGAGCTTGAAGAGCACAAATAGTCTACATTTATTCAGAAGAACTATCAACCCGGAAAACCACAAAAACAGAGTCTTTTTTCATGAATTGATACTCTTCAAATGTTCTCTCTAAGTTCTTAACTTTTTGGGGTGGGAAGCCAAATTTGATCTTTGGAGGGTTTGGAGCACCATCAAAAGCGACATAATCATATAAGAATTGAAGGGGATCTGTTTTCATGAACCTCCTAATCTTTGGTTCAGAATTGGGCAAGGAGATTTTAAGTGTAATTGAATTAGGATCATTTGAGGATGGTTCTGAGGGTAATTTATGGAATCTTCGTTCACATTCATCAATAATTAATTGCTTTCTTCTTTTCATTTCTTCTATATTGGCCATTTTTTGAATTTCTTCTTCTTCCAATCTCTTCATTTCCAAAAGAGCTTCTTCATAAGCAACATCTTGATCAGTTAAAACATTCCTCTCGGTTTCACGGATTACGTAATTGGACCTTCTTTCATAAAGAGTGTTTTTAAGTCTATTTAAGTGAACTCCTGTTCTTAAAAGATCATCAATATCAACTATTTTATCAATTAGTTGCGCATCATTGTAATTTGACGTTGGACAATAAAATAAGCCAACAAATGGAAGCCCATTTATTGGAAAACACCTTGCTACTTCATAAACTTTGGAAGAATTAAAAGGAGCAGTATAAACAATGAAATCTTCTTCATTGAGGTCAAGTTTAAGCGATATTTTAGACTTATCAGTTAAATGAAGGACTAACAATTTCCCTTGATTATAACAATCAGATATAGCAGTTGCAAGACTTCGAACCTCAGTGTCTACTTCGCAAGGAGGAGAGTAAGAAAAATGAAAAGAGGCCACAAGTCTTTTCAAACAATCAGCAACTTGAAAAAAATACCCCATTAAACACTGATTTACATGATCGACCAAATAAACACCAACGATTATGTAATGTGGATCCAGGGATGGATCAAGCAGCATAAACACCTTGAATATTATCGCTATTCTTATTTCATGATATTTTCTTTTTTGATATATAGTGTTGTTGTAATTTTTTTTAATTCACCAACTCAGTTTCCACTTTCTTCAAAGTGTTCAGTTATAGATTGTTATGCGTATCAAAGCAATGATATTTATTCAGAAGGCAACAACATATGGATTATATTATCTGTTGATGAGTTTATTGAATATCCCCATTCTGTTGCTCCATCATTATTACGGATTTGTACAAAGACAAACGTTTCTGAGTCGGATTTTAACATTAATCATTTCCAAAATATCAGCTACAAATCCAAAAAGTTATCTTTTTCTATTGTTCACCAGATAAATGGTCATGTCAGTGTATCATTATATTGCCAGAATCGATTAATTGGCGAAAAGTATTTATTTATCGACAATATCACAAGCATGATATCAGGTTACTCATATTCATTTTCGACAAATAACACAGTGGCTACTATTCAGAATTTTTGCATGTCAAATAATGTGATTTTGTTTTTTTCTCCCCAATTTTCAAATTACTTACCACTACAAGTCACATATGAATCTCAAATTAGGATAAACGTAGTTTCTGATACCATTTATAGTTTTTTAGCTCGAGAAAAGAGTTTTTCATATCAAAAGAATCCAATTTTATTTATCACCTCTAATCCTACATATAGAAGGCCTCATTTAATTGATATTGTTCTACCTATTTGGGATTCAATGATGAGTTATCAGCAAAATAGTAATGTTGATATTTACTTATTGAGAAACCAAACAAACATTATTGATTCAATAGCTCCAATTATGAAAGGACTCATTCATACTCCTGGTCCTAACAGATGTTTTAATATGGGAAGGTTTGTTAAAACATCCGGATCGGAATCATACAATATAATTAACACAAGAGTTACCCACAGATCTGAGTCATTAGCATCACAGTTTGAGTGGATTTCTAGTTTTTCTCAAACATCAATCCAATCATTTCGGGAGTCTTACACATCCTCAATAATGATTAAAGGCAGGATAGTTCTTGATTCTGGAATGATTAAATATGTTGGTTTGATACGGTCTTTATATCCACAATGTAAAGTATTTGTTTTAGGAGATAATGATAGTCTCAAAGATGTGGCATCTCTTGTTAAATCTGCTCACATTTTCATCTGTTCTCATTTATCAACAATAGTTTTCGGATTATTTTTATCAGAAAAAGCAACCCTTGTTGAATTAATGCCGATTGGTGCTGAGTGTTTTACCCAAGGAGAGGCTATTGCAAAATTAGTGAACTGCAATTATCTCCCAATTAATAAGAAAGAAAGTTGTCCTTGTACAACCTTATCATGCTATTTCACCAACACATCAGTGTATGAGACTATTTTGGAAGAAGAAATACGGAAAATAATAGAAATTGCTTTTTCATATTAGTTTTTATTATTTTGATGACTTACCCCGAATTCGAGCACAAACAGGAATATGCCTTTGAGCTGCCTCTTGATTAAACTTTCGTCCACAATACTCACAAGTAACCATTTCTTTTTGGTCTGAGCTGGATACTGATGGTTTAGAACCAACACTTGTTGTAGATGATAAATAAACATCATCATTTGTTGGTTTTGAAATTGTTTGTTCCACGGGTTTTTGTCTACTATTTGATGACGTATTTCTCCTTGACTGAATTGTATTCTCCATTACAGATGGGACAGGGTCGTCATCTTGAGTAACATATGTGTCCCTTACAGAAGATTTAGCTGATTTTGGAATTGTTTTTCTAGAAAAACTCTCCTGCGGCTCTGGATAGCTGACTTCTTCGTTGTAAGAAGGCTTTGTTGGTTTGGGAACCTCTGTTTGTTTGGGTTGGGAACTCTTAGAGAGATCAAAACTGACAGGTTGCACATTTTTACCAGCAACAATTTCAGAAATCCTCTTTAATAACAACATCCGATGCCCAATTTGGGAAATTCCCATTTCGATTAAATGGTCTTCGGTTATATAGGGCAAATGCTGTCCAGATATTTCATTAACAATAAAACTCCTAGAATATGTTCCAAAGCCCAGCTCTTTAAGCCGATTTCCAACTTCTCTGGCTGTCCAACTTGAATAACTCATTATTTTAATAATAAACGAACATGACAAAGAATCTAGCAAATGTACAAAAAATACATATTGACCATTGATTTATCTTTTTATTATGATTTTGAACAGTTCTAAAACATTTTCCATGTTTGTCAAATAATCTAATTGAATATATCAATTTTAATGTAAAATAGTTCTTTTTGTTCTTTTATATGAAAATCCTTTTAATTAGACACCAAAAAATGATACTCTTTCAAATTTTTACCCAAAAAAGAATAGAGAAAATTAAACCAAAATATAACTACATCGAAAATAAGGAAACACACATGAAAATGGTTTTTGGCTCATATGTTCCAAAGTTGGAATTTTTTTTATCGAGAAGTCACTTTTTAATTTAATGTCTGTAATATTCACGAAACAGTTACAAACGATTCCTAAGTACATGGGACCATTTTGTGAGCATTTGGTACAAACAATATCTGCGACCCAAAATTCCCAAATTATTGAGCAATTATCGAAGACGAATCGTGTTCAAGATAGTTTTAATTCAATATTGAGTTCAATCTCAACAATTGGATGCCGAAAACCAATTGAAAGTTTTCAATTATTTTGCGAATATGTTCCTATTATTGATATGAAAATTGCCAATTCACCAAAAGATACTGATACTTGTAAATATTTCACCATGTTTGAAAAAACTTGGACATATCCTACATATAATATAATAATGTTTTACGCTACAGATTTGGTAAGGGCAATATTTTTGGAAAAGATGGTTTCTCAGATTCCGAGTTTAGGATCTGATGTTTTAGAGCAATTAATTCGATTTATTGTCGATCATTTATTAAATATAAGCTATTATGATGATGTCAAAGAGATTCGGAAGCTTACATTGTCTCTTTATTCAAATTCTATTAGCATCTTGTCTAGGTTGATACCCGAAATTTGTTCTAGTATAGTTTGTGATCTTTTTTCTAGAAAAGAACTTGATATCAGATTTGATTTCTTAGCATCCCTATTTTGTGATTCTAGGATTCAGTTTTTTGATATAACCAAACTTAATGATCTTTTAAGTGTTTTAACTAAAAAATATATGACTAGCAATCCCGATTATCCATTATCTGGGAGAATTTTATATAATATTATTGGAAATGCTTTTCTTTCTAACCAAGAGATCATGAATACCCAAGTAATAGATAACATTTATTCTGCTTCTTTTGCATGGATAAAAAAACTCATATATAATAAGTATTCCTATTGTTTATTGTCCTTAATACATAATTTGCGTAGTGATCCATTGAAAGACAAAGACGATATTTTTATTACCGATGTTCTAAAAGATGCAAACAATGTTCATAAATCTGGAGGACAGTTTATTGAGTCTCTCACAATATTTTTACATGGAAAAAATTTCGAGACAAATTATTATTTAGATAAGACAGGTCTAAGTTTTTCTTGGAAAGATGAGAAGAAAGCCAAATACATTGATAACATCTATAGGATTGTGAAATCCCATTATGATTTGTTCAGCAAATATCCCAAAATTTTATCAGATCTCTTTCTCCAGTTTGAGGCCAATGGAAAATCTGTTTTTTCAGATATTGATAACAAATTCAGCCCAAAGAACATTGATGGCTTCTATCCATATCATTTAACTATGCTAAGAATTATATTCAAATCTTTTCATGCATTTCAAGAAAATAGCTGTTTAATGAACAATGCATGCGTATATTCCACAAATGGTATTAGCAGTTTGCTTCACGGAGAAAGAGCCCCTATAATTTTTGAACCGACTTCTTTCACGGCTTATCTAAAGAATTCTCATAATGTCAAAGGGATTGAAGAAGTTTTAAGATCAATCGATACTTTTCGTTCTTTTACATTCAATAATAGGCTCAAATCTCGTTCAATATATAGAGGAGTTAGCAAATGGAAGAAATCTTTGAAACTTGCTTCTGATGTTTTCCCTGAATCGCCTTGCGAACATGATTCGATTTTATTGCCTAATATTGATATTTCCGATTCAAAATATGTTAATCTGTTCAAAATTGGTGTTTTAACGACATGTTCCCAACAATCCGATGGAGTATTGTATAAGAATATATTCAATTCTAATGTCGAGTTGGCATGTATGGCTATGTGTTCAATGCAAATGGTCATTCATCTTAACCAAAAATTTGCACAAATTTTTGTTAACAATCTAGATCAGTGTTTTCCCAAAGAGTTTAATACTCAAAATCACTTATATATAATTATTATGGCACTTAGAATGATCTTGGAAACCATAGTTTATGAAAGAATAGAAATAACTCAAGAAATGAACGAGGTTTTTAATAGATTTATATTTTTTGGACTTTGTTCGTCACATCCGTTTATTAGAGTTTATACTTATGAATTCGCCCAAGAGATCAAGATTGAAAATGATTTATTATTTGATTTTAAACAGTTTTTAAATACCAAGAATGCATTAATATCTGATATCGCAATAAAGCATGCAACTTCTATTGTCAAGACCAAGTTTGATGATTCAAATGAAAAAAATAAAACCGTCTCATTTTCCCAAGTAATACAAAATAACAACCAATACCTTTACGTCTATTATTGTGCAGCTTTTTCTAAAGTCTTTTTTAGTACAGAATCTCTGTTTTCAAACAAAATGCATTCTAAACTGGAGACATTATTATTCACTATAATGAACTCCTCCCAGGTTGAAACATATTTCGCTATCAATCTAGCCTCGATGTACTTAAGCTTTGACAATGCTTCTTTGAAAAACACAGAAAATATAATTCAATATGTGATTAGTAGATTAACATTGGGCTTTGCTAACCAACACATTATTTTATGCGGTATTTTTTCTTGTTTGGGCCAGCTTCACACAGAACCATATTTTGAATTAGTTAAATGTGCCAATTCTTCTGAAGGTTACCGAACACTGACATACATTTTGAAAATACTTACATCTTCGAGATCTTTCATGATACAAAATTCATCCGAGAGTTTTTCGAAATCATTATCAAATACATTAGACAAGATTATTGAATTTATTTATAGTAGAAAGCTGGCTGATAGAGATGACAGCTCGCAGTTTTTATTTAATGACACCGTTATTAAAGATAAGGATTTGATACTAGAGTCAATGCTAGGTGATTTTTGTTATTGTTGTCACAAGGTTTTTGAAGAGGTTTCAACCGCGAATTCTATCAATCATTATGGACCATTTCCAAGAGAAAAAACTGTTGATCTCAATTTCTTTCACCCTTTTTGTACAAGATCATCGTTTAAACTGTTTTTAAGCTTAACCAACTCTTCAAACAAGTTCTCATTTCATAAGATGGCATTAAGGGCATTTACATCTTTTATGAAAATTGCATTTATCCCTGATGATATTTTTGACAGCTTTTTATCGATTTTACCTAAAATACCTGATCCAAATGGCGAGTTAAAATCTGTTATATTCACTAAGTTTCATCAAGCTTTGTGTTCACGAACAAGTAACACTTTTTTTGTTCGTTCATCAACCGAAAGCGATTACTTTGAAGCTATTGCTACCCAATTTGTACATAGAGATGATTTTTATAACAAATGGTCATCATCAGTTTCTGGAATGTTTAGCAAACAGGATTCTGAGTTTGCCGAAATGATTTTTAATAATTCTGGTTCTCTCATTGCAATAGCATTTTCCTATTTAGAAAATCCTATTGCACGTATAAGAGATCTTGCCTTCAATCTTATCTATGTATTATCATTGAGTTTAGTGTTGATGCATTACCATTCGCAGTATCATTCGTTCAAATCCGAATTAGATAAATATAATGCCACCTTTTCCAACGATATATCGGGGTTTCTTCTGGATGATATGATTTCCCTTTCGGAATTATTAGAAAAAACCATTCCTATCATCTCTGAACAATTTATTGATCAGTGTATAAAACTTGAACAGAATAAGCAATCTTTATCTTTTAATATTTCCAAATTCAATAAATCCACCAATGGATCAGATCCAAATTTAAGTATTAATGGTTTTGATGAAAATGATTCATCCAAAAGACCAATCAATAGAATTCAAACAATATCTGTTTTTAATCTGATTAAACCCAATAAGGATGAAAGCATATTTGCAAAGCTCGTTTCTGTATGGATGGAGAAGTATGAGTTTACTATTGAGAAAGACCGTGTATTTAAGGGATGTGCTCAAATATTTCGATGTTTTAACGCATTCACTTTCATTGATGTTATCACATCAAGTTTTAATATGAATCCTATTTCTTCTGCACTAGGAAAGATTATTACTACAATTGCAGAATCTGACGGACAAAAATCAATTGATTTGTTATTACTAATTATTTTCCCAAGGTTATTAACACAAAAAGGAGACCATGATAGTAACCAAGAACTCATTAAATTTTTATATAGCATACAGCCACAATTGGTTATAGATCATTTTATGAAGTATTTATCATTTTCATCATGGTTTTATTATGAGATTCAGATGAATAAGCTTAATAATATGGTAGATTTCGAGAAGTATCTTCAGGAATTAATGCAGAACAAGAATCACGACGAAAAGCCTGAAGAAGAAGAAATAGAATACGAAAAGGTTGTTATGATTACCTTGGATTTGATAGTTTGTTTTTGTCAGGAATCTTTACAACATATTCTTCCATATAAAGCTGAATTATTATCCTTTTGCCAAATGAATAAGCATAATGATAGTTTAAAGCAAACTATTTCTATAATTACTAAGAACCTCACTGGTTTGAGTGCGATTACCAACGATATATTTGCTGGATTGAAAAATGAGCAGTATAATAATTTAATTACCTATCTAAGACCATGGTTTATTTCTTGTGGGGAAATCCAAAAGGCTACAGAGGCACTTTCTATCGTTCTGAGTATGAATTATGTGTTAACATTATCAGAATACCAAGCTCTTTCTCAATCTGTATATGTTGTATCCCAAGCTTTGTATGAGAGAACAAATGGTATTACCATTAAATCTGGTTTTTGGGCTTTTCAGAAGCTTGTTACTGGTAGTTTTACTAGCAGTCAACAAGAAATTTATTTTTCATATATATCACAGTCTTTTCAGTTACTTAAGCTATCTCCTAATCGAGATCCTTCCTTGTTTTTTTATTTTGTCTCATTCCTTAAGTGTAGTGTTTTGGCAAAATCTCAGTTATACGAATCAGTTTTGGGATTACTAAACTCATATCTTGACGATCATAATCAGGTATTATTAATCAAAAATATAGTTCCTCATGATTTCGAAGGAATTCATAATAATATTCATGATTCAATTTCCGATATTAAAGTACTGAACCTAGTTTTTGCTACATTACACACCATTCTCAAGCATTCAATGGTTAGGCTCTTTTGCAAAGATTTCCCAGAAAACGGTATAATTGTTTGCCTTCTTCCATATATATTATCAGAGAAACACCCTGATGTTATTGAAGAAATTATCAAATGGATAGAGAGTGATTCAATATTAAGGGCACTTCAGAATGTCTCAAGCCCTTCATTTAACTTAACAGAATTTTCTGATTTGATTATTGAGGAGATGGGTTTGAAAATCTCACCTATTGTTTCAAGTATAGTTGATTTTCTCTTCTGTGTTCAACATAGAGGAACCGAAAAACACTGTGCAGTAGCATATTCGTTGATAAGGTCTCTAATCAAATTTGATTTTGTTCAACCTTCAAATATCAAGGTGTCGAGAATTATTTCATCAGCTCTCAACAATAATGATGTGTCTCTTACTTCATATATTGAAAAGCTAATTAAAGAAGCAATGTCGAAAAATGTCAAGATCAGTCCCGCCAAGAATTCCAAATCAAGTTCTAATTTCCCATTGATTTCTGTTCCATCCATCTTTAACATCAAGAATTGGAAGCCTTCTAATTCTCCTGATATATTCCAGAATCCTGATACAATCCCCCCTATATTTATTACTGATCCTGCACTAATCACATGCCCCATATTTACTGATCTGAAGTTTTCTATCGAGCAGATTAAGTCACCTGAATTCTCAAACTGGTATGAGATGCTTTATAAATCTCAGATCAGTTATTCAGATGGCTTTGGTGCTTCTTCAATTAATAATGCAGACACAATTATGATCAAGAATTATGATCAAATGAAAAATATCAAATCAAACATCGATGGGAAAGCAGTTAATACCAAAACATTGAATAGTACATTCAAACAGACTCCAATAACAACATTCAAATCATTTGATGCTATGCTGTTCCTCCCACCTCCAGAGTCAATTCGAGAATTGATCAAGGACTATAAATAAACTTGTTTACAAACATGTAAACAAACGGCAATAATGAATAAGAAAAGGACTCATAAATTATCGAGAAGTAGTTATTTTTTTGTATTGGGAAATGAACAAATTCGAATCAAACCTGAAGTTTTTGCAAAATATTCTAGGCGATTTGCTCAAGAACTGCCCAGTAACCCAAAAGAAATGCATTTCACACAGAATGTTGCTAGAGAGACATTCATTGCCTTTGTTTCTGCTTGTCAAGAACGTAGTATATCAATAGATAAGCATTTAATATATGAACTTATTGATGTTGCTCGTTCATGGGGAGTTGATGTGTTAGAAGAGTATTGTTCGAACTTTTGTGCTGAAAACAGAATTTACTTTCGTCCAAAAAATGATCCTGTTGGAGTATTGCTTAATAAGATCGATTCGGAATCAGAAACCGTTGACAATTTGATTCAAGTTGCAAAGATCCTCTCTCAATCTCTTGATGATGATAGACTTGATGAGATTGATCCAGAGTTACTATTTAGAATAGTAATAATTGCTGAAAGAGACTATGGTTTTGATCGTGAAAAATATAAGAGATTTGTATTCAGTATCATGCGAACGTCTCCAAGTACAGCTGCCCTCCTTTCACTTAGGCTTAATTTTAATGATTTGACAGAAGATGAAATCGATACATTGTTCATGCTTCCAGAGTTGAGAGAAGATAGCGTGAACTTTTTCTTTGCTGAAGCCCTGAATCGAACCAAAAAAGATACCAAAAAATTGTTGTTCCAAACAGATTATCAATTGTCTAATGCATTTGATGAGCTTCGGAGACAATGTGAAGACCAAGTCATGAGGTTATATGAAGATTTGGGTCAGTTATGTGAAGCTGAGAAGCAAAAGGCGACAGATTATATTTTGGCCCAAAGAAAACAAATCGAAGAGCTTTTTATTGTTCTATATCAACAATCTGTCATATTGGATACAGGATCATTATCTCCGGATGGGATTGTTGATTCTGATTTGGCTGAGCTTAAGAGATCATGCCTTAGCAAGATTTCCTCAATGGATAGCCACATTGTTGGAAGAACCAGTATGAAAAAAGATATACACACAAAGGTGGAACAAGAGATTGAAAAAAGCACGAAAGCTTGGAAAGAATCATATAGCAATACAGATGAAATGAAAAAGATTACTTCGGAGAGAATACAATCCATTATTCAAACTGAGAGCAATTGTCGGAAAGGACTTGACAGTGTTAATAGAGAATTAGATGAGTTAAAAGGTACATTGTGCACTAAGATTCTTAAAGATAAATTGCGACATGATAAAGGTCTGAGAGATACAGGAAGGATGTTTGAATTGTTTTCTAAAGATCCAGTTCCTTTGGGTGTCAGACCAGATATGGCTCTAAATGGAGAAAAGGTCATCCTCTCCATTGAAGAAAAGGTTGACAAAGCTTGTCCAATAAGAACTCATAAAAATAGCGATTAATTTTTACAAAGGTGAAAATCTTAATGATTTCAGGCTGCAACGTGAGTCACAATTAGTTGATCCTGGAGGTGAATATGTCCAATTAGCAATTTCAAGCTTTTTATCTTTTATTTTTTTCTCTCTCTTTAGGTATATATCTACAGAATCATGATTTGGGGGATTCCAGATGGATCCCAATGGAACAAAAAGCATTTTAGACATTTATACGTTTAAAATTTATTCATTAACAGATTCATTAATACTCCTATAAAAGTCTGTGATCCGACTCTTTGCAATTCGAGATGGACCTTCAAGAAATGCTCTCATCTTTCGAATTCTTTTGCGAGATGGAGTTAAAACATAAAAGAGGACGCACATGACAAATGATCCAAAAAGCGAATGATAAAGATATTTGTAAAAATATATTGATGATGAATAAGAAGCAGCTAATGTGTATGCAAGTACACTAGAAAAGAAAATGAAAGAAATGTAGAATAACTGATATCTACTCTTCATTTTCGATATAGCTGATTCTGCCGATCTTGTTATGGTATTATTATCATTCTCAAGTCTCCTTATGCTATCTTGAACAGACGACGTTACTGCTTCAGCAATTGTGTCAATAACCCATTGAAGTTCAAAGTATTCTATCCCAAAATCATCCTCAGTTTCTCTTTCTGATTCCTTATCAACAATACCATGACCAGGTATTGATAATAACCGAATTTTAATATTTTGTTCTTTAACACATTGAGAAATTGACTGTGTAATTGAAGCAAGAATATCAGTTCTTTCTTTTTCAAGCAATGAGTCAGATTTAGTAAGAAAATAATGAAGCTTATTCTTATAAGTTTTTGATGCAGAGCTCAAGAATTGTTGCAATTTCTTACAGAATGCCTGGTTTATTGGTTCAATCAAACAAAAAACAAGATCAACATGATTGCAAAGCTCCAAAAGCGCTTCAACAGACGAAGGACGCTCATCAACAAGCCCAGGAGAATCGATCATTGTAACCAAGGCTGATCTAGGTTCAATTTGTGGAACAAAAATTGTTGATAGATTATCAACAAATGTAGGAATATGAACACACTCCTTTAAAAAGTCAAAATAATTAATTGTCGCATCAGATTTCAAAGTCTGCCGGGTTTTCCCCGTGGTAATTATATTAAATCCATCTGTTTCAATAGATTTTGATACCCTTTGAATGTTATCTCCATAAAACCAATTAATAAAGCTAGATTTCCCGCTTGAATGAGAGCCAACGAGAAGAATCTTGATCTTTTTGTTAGGCACAAAAACTTTCTTTTTTATCCAAGGATCAGATGACATATTACGAAGACCTAGTTCATTCTCTTCATATATGGATATTATATCATTTAGGACTTTATCATTCGCAGAAGTTGGGACATCAGAGCACATGAAAAAAATAATGTTACATCACATGTCATTCCAGATTTACCTTCTCCATAAGTGTTCTTATATAATCCATGTGCATATCAATAAGGGACTGCAGCTCATTATGCTTATCTTCATTATCTCTGGATGTATTCATGATTTTTTCTAAAAGACCAATTCTTTCGTTTTCATTTTCGATCTTTTTCTCTATTAAGCTATTTTGGAGTCTGTATTTCAATTCATGTATTTCTTTTTCCGAGTTGGCTTGAAGTGAAATAATCTTTTCTTCCAGTTCATTTTTTTCTTGAACCAGTTTTTCAAAAGAAAGATCATTATTTGGAGATATATCAATCAAAGGATCGGTTTTGTTCTTCACAAGATCCCCAGATGCAGAAGACTTTTTTTTCAAACCTAGAGATTGCGATCTTGGAAGAGTTTCATTCGCCACATCTTCAACAACTCCCTTAGCAGCATAGAAATCATTAATATTGGCAAATAATCCGTGCATTTCCTTACAATTAAAATATTTTTTCCCTCCAATTGTCCCATTGTTCTTTCCTTTGGGTTTTTCCAATTCAATACCTATCCAAGTTCCGGGCTTAGTATCACTTGGACCAATATATCTCACCACGCCCCTTAATCCGGAAATTTTAACCAAACATCCGACTTCCATATTTAGTACTCGATTACAATGATTAAAAAAATCTAGTATTTTGTTTTGGTCAATTGATCATTCCCAGATTTTAGATGTTTTCTCGACAGTTTGATCTAAAGGAGCTTCTGCTGGATCTCCCAGATCGTATCAGTGAGGTAATGGAGATTATTATTCAAAATGGGTGGCTGAGGCCGGAAAATATTGACCGATTAACAAAAATAATCCTTGATTGTAGTGTTTTACGTGTATTTTTAATTGAAAAATATGTTGAGTTAGCGAAAGAACTATCCAAAATTGAAACATTAATTAGGAAATCCATTCTTGACATGATAATTGCTGATTCGTCAAATTATTATAATACAATTACCTATATGAGATTCCTAAAATATTCACATTTGTATCAAATTTATGATATAAACACGTTAGTTGTTTTTTTTAGCCCATATCCAAATACATTCAAGATATTATGTTGTTTTTTCCCAAATGAGATTCAGATGCAATATCCAAAGCTATTTAGAATGTTCCTCACTTTCATTGGAGATGACAAAACTGGTAGTTTGTGCAAGTTTTATAAAGAGAACAAAGACACTGAGCTACGCAATCATAAAGTTTTAACTGATTATACCCTATACTCTTATCCCAAGAATTCCGAACAATATTGTTTGAAATATGATATTATAGAAAAATATAAAGATATTACTAATGGCTTCGGTTTTTCTTTCACAAACCACATACAATCAAATCCCTATGATTCATATATGAAATTGGTTGATAATCAACCACCCCTTGATTTTACTGCAAGATATGGATCGATTAAATGTTTTCGTTTCATCTTGGTTAATGAACCAAGGGCAATTCGAAAAGATTATTTAACAATAACAGGCAGCATTGATATTCTTCATTTGATTGAGGAAGTGTCAAGATTCACCAAACAGTCATTATATAATTGCATGGAATTCAAGCATCATGATATCGTTAAGTGGATGATTGGTAAAATCGACTCATCTCGTTTGATTGAAAATCAAATTCTATGTAGATATATTAGAGAGGGAAACATTCCAATGGTATCATTCTTAATTGAAAACGGGTTTTCTCCTAAATTGGTACAAAATACCGAAACCACTCATAACAATGTTACCAATATTCAGCCCCTATCTCCATTTGGATCAGCTTGCTTATCAGGAGATATTGAAATGATTAAGTTTATTCATCCCCTAACAGATATCATCATTGAAAAAACCCATCAGCAAACCCCTCTTCACCTCGCGGCCCTTTCAAAAAATCGAGAAGCCTTCGAATATATACTGGCAAACTTTCAATACACGCTTGACCAAGAAGATGATAATGGCATCACTCCAAGGATGATAATCAAAGATTTTAATTGGTAATTTGAAAGAAAAATCAGGTTTTACGGATAATATTCAATTCTTTGAGATCATCACGATGAAATAACTCACACAAAATTGAATTATCGGCCATTAGAGATGCGGTTTGGGTGACCATTTTATGTTATCATCTCTAACATCTAAATCTAGAGTTGGATTTTCGAGATTTTTTGCTCAAAACATGACTCCAATCATTGGAATAGATTTGGGAACAACCAATTCTTGTGTGTCTGTTGTAGAAGGCGGTACACCAAAAGTTATTCAAAATGCTGAAGGATCCCGCACTACACCGTCCATTGTTGCATTTACTAAAGATGGACAGCGTTTAGTTGGTGAGCCAGCTAAAAGACAGGCAATTACAAACAGCAAATCAACTTTTTTTGCCACAAAGAGATTAATTGGTCGAAACTTTGAGGATAACATGACAAAGAAGTGTATTGAGATGGTTCCATATAAAATTATTAAAGCTAAGAACGGAGATGCTTGGATTCAAGATGAAAAGGGTACACAGTATTCTCCAGCACAAATTGGCGCTTTCGTACTTGGGAAAATGAAGGAAACTGCTGAGGCTTATCTTGGTACATCTGTCAAAGATGCAGTCGTTACTGTGCCTGCTTACTTCAATGACAGCCAAAGACAAGCTACAAAGGATGCTGGTAAGATAGCTGGACTGAATGTTATGAGAACGATTAACGAACCCACTGCAGCAGCCCTGGCTTATGGTGTTGAAAGGAAGCAAGGACAAACTGTCGCCGTTTTCGATCTTGGTGGTGGTACTTTTGATGTATCAATCCTTGAAATCAGTAAGGATGGTGTGTTTGAAGTTAAAGCTACAAATGGAGATACATTTTTGGGAGGAGAAGATTTTGATGCTGCTTTAATGAAGCATGTGATTTCTGAGTTCATGAAGAGCAATTCTGTTGATTTGTCGAAGGATCCAATGGCTCTTCAAAGAATTAGAGAAGCTGTAGAAAAGGCTAAATGTGAACTTTCCTCAATGATGACAACAGAAATCAATCTTCCTTATGTTACTGTAACTGGAGATGGACCAAAGCATCTTCAAATGCCTATATCCAGATCATTATTTGAGAAGCTTACAGCAACATTAATTCAAAGGACCATCGCTCCCTGCAAGGCATGTATTCAGGATGCCGGTCTTACACCTCAACAGATTAATGAAGTTATTCTTGTTGGTGGAATGACAAGAATGCCCAAAGTTATTGATTCCGTCAGAGAATTCTTCGGAAAGGATCCTTTCCGTGGTGTCAATCCAGATGAAGTAGTTGCGATTGGTGCTTCAATTCAAGGATCAGTGATGAGAGGTGATCACAAAGAGATTATTCTATTGGATGTCACCCCACTCTCGTTGGGTATTGAAACAATGGGTGGCGTTTTTGCTAAGCTAATCCCCAGGAACACAGTTGTACCAACCAAGAAGTCACAAGTTTTCTCAACAGCTTCTGATGGCCAAACACATGTTAATGTTCGTGTATTCCAAGGAGAACGTGATTTGGTGGAAGGAAACAAGCTCTTGGGCGAGTTTACACTTGTAGGAATACCTCCTGCTCCAAGAGGAGTGCCAAAGATCGAAGTATCCTTTGAAATTGATGCTAACTCAATTGTTCATGTGTCTGCACGTGATAAACAAAGCGGTAAAGAACAAGATATTACAATCCAGCAACATGGTGGATTATCTCAGGACGAAATAGCTAAAATGATTGATGATGCTGAAAAGCACGCTGCTGATGATAAGAAGAAGAGAGCTGTTGTTGAAAAGAAATATGAGATCGAAAACTATGTTGGAGAAATTGAAAAGCAATTAACAGAAAATGAAAAGAAGTTACCTGTAGATCTAGTTTCTAAAATCCGCAAGGCTATTCAGGAAACAAGAGATTCCCTTCAGCAAACAGAAGAAAAAATAATTGATGAAAAGTACACTAATTTAAAGACAGTTTCAATGGAGATTTATGCCGCTATTCATGAAACTCAACAAGAGAAACCTAAACAAGATAAGAAATAAAAATTTTTATAAACATCTTTTCTTTTTTAACAATCTAAAACTGAAGGAAATGGATAATCGAAGAGATCATGGAAAGCAACAGGCAGCCCATTATTAATTAAACTCGACATATATATTTGTGAGGTTGTACTATTCTGTTTTGCAATCTCAGTCCTAATGATATTTGCTTCATCTATCATTTCAAATTGCTCATAATACCTTAAAAACAATTTTTTATCATAGAGCCTAATCCACCATTGATTCGAAAAAATCTCAGTGGAAATTTCACGAATCATACTCTCATTAGACCTTGTTCCAACAATAATTTGAGCCAGCATAATTTCGCACGAAAGAACAATAAAAATGGGATTGTTGATTTGGTGTAAAAACTGGACAATGGAATCAATGAAGCAAAAATCTACATCTCCTCCAATTAAAATTATCCAGCAAATCAAATCCATGCATTGGGGTGATAATTCATCAAATGGAATAGTATAAAAAAAACGAATAATATCGGAAACGATGAATTTTGATTCTGATTGGTGAACACTCAAGAAAGCCAATGAAATTTTGGAAAAAGATTCTAATGAAGCATTGGTAATCATTTGAATATAACCAGGAAACATAGAAATTGCATATGGATCTTTTCTCAAAATAAGTCCCTGATAAATGTTTTCTGCAAAACTTTTATCTTCGATGTCATCGTCACAAAGTAATTTGATGCACAGTTCAACAAGTTCATGTGGAATATCTATGGGCTCTAATGTAATTAAAATGGATATCAAATTAAGCGATTGATTCATTGATATTTCATCTTCAATGTTGATCTCATTCATTAATGAATCACAAAAGTGTTGTACAATACCAACAAAAGCCTCTGGAACAATCAATACTAATTTGGTAAACAGTTTTATCAGGCAATTCCATTTTGAGGTTAGGTATAATGAATAAAGATCGCCAACCAAATTTTGATCAATTGAAAACCCTTTTTTCACAAGAATTAGCAAAAGTTTCGATGACGCCATTGCAGTTACTTCATTATTTAAAGAAAAACCAAATAACAAACAATCAAAAGCAAACTCTGTTTCTTCTATTCGAAAAAACTCAATAGAATCATTAAGAAGAAATAATAATGATGTCAAATCAAGAATTGACTGTATATGTTGATATGACCTCATTATCCATGCTTTCATTACATTGATTCGATTGTTATGAACTGTGGTTGTACAGACACTACGAAAGCAGCGAAAAGCTTTTTCTGATGGCTCTAAACAGAGTAAGTAATCTAAACATTCATTTGACGACTCGCAAATTACCCATATCATAATTTGGTTCAGGATTTGGGGATGCATTTTCGTAGAAATATCGATTTGGTAAAAAGAGGAATAGAATTCAAGTGGATTGTTAACAAAAATATCGAAATAATAATCAGGTATTGAGCAAAATTCGAGATGCAAAAGTAGTATTTCAATACAAAACTCAATATGATTACGAAGTAAATAAAGAGATCTCAATATACACGAAAGCAAAAACTCATTTGAGGATGAATTAAGATGATATAAGATTTTATAGAGACATTGGACAGCTTTGTCAGCTTTGAGAACAAATAGATGATTATATGCAGAATGGCGGATTAATGTTGTTTCTAAACGGCATGCTACACCAACTAAGCTGAAAGAAAAACCACCATTTTCTACAAAATTAGAAAGAATTGTTAAGCAATACTCAAAAAAAAACAATGCTTGGCTATCATCTGGTATATTTTCTCCTAAAAATGCACTGAAAAGCTTAATTATTTGAATTTTAGATTCATCATTAATATCTAATCCGCATATGTCAGTGAATTTGTTAAAAATAACACCAAAAGAATAATGATTAATCCATTTGTCATTATGAAACACCTTACACACTATCCTCCACAGTTTAATGTTATACAAAAATGTATCAATGCTGGATTTAATCACAAATTGCACGAAAATATCATACAAATCATCCCAAACTGGTTCAAATGAGTAATTAACAATAAAAAACTCCAATATACTATATTCTAATTCATTTTGATTATCACTATACAAACCAATAATACTATTAACAATTATTTCCTTTAAATTCCTCCCTAATTCAAGCCAATTGAATGATAACCAAGATTTAAGTAATCCTCCATACATTGTTCTAACATTATAATCTCTTGATTCATATAATATACCTAATATCTCATTATAAAACGAAGGATCGGAACACATAGTTTCAATTTGGGAAAAATCCAAAAAAACTCCATTTTCCATTAAAGCATCAATTAATCTATCAACGATTATTTTGTAAAATGAAATTATTGACAATAATGATATATGATTTTAATATGTGCTTCTCATATCAAGAAGGCGATAGTATTGACAAAAAAGTACCCTTAATTTGTTCGATGATAAATGAAGATGAGCCCCCATTTCCTAATACAGATGATTTCAAAAAAGCTAGAGATCTTGATCAGAGCATACGTCGATTCGAAGATAATATTGAAAAATGTAAAGACCAAATCAAAAAATACAAAGAAAATCACGTAAACATGGCACTTATTGAAGCCATTAATCAAAGCCTCGGTTTACAATCAGCTGACCAGCCAGTTTCTAGGAGAAATGAACAAATTGATCAATACGAGGACAACCTTAGACATATGAATGAGTTCACAAAGAAACTACTTAGGGAAATGAAAGGAATAAAATTATGATTTAATAGTTCTATCTAGTTAATGGCCTCGCGAGGAAAGACGCAAGTTTCTCATCTGGTTGTGAGGTTGATATTGGCAATGATTTCTTTGGTTTTCTAATTCTATCATCGCATAATTTATCCTTTGTAACAAATGAAAACGAGTTTTTGCTCTTAGGGCTATCATTTTGTGATGATCGGAGACTTGCTGGTTCAAAGTTATAGGACAATTCTTCTTTTGATGCAGCTCTGAGAATATTATTCTTCCTAACCGGCTTACTTTTCCTCGCCTCATCAATTCTTCTCTCTTTTAGGAAAGCTCTTTCTTCTAGTTGTTCAAGAATCTCTCTCTTTGGATCAGAAGATGATGTCATGGCAAGCTGACCTCTGTATATATCAGCATCCTTTGCATATTCATTATTCGCAGATTTCACCCACATTGCGCGTTCAATGAGCTGAGATATGCTCTGGCCAGAGATCTCTCTTGCTCTTTCTTCAATTTTTTTAATCCTTCTTTGTCTTCTCATTAATCTTTTCGCTTCAAGTTCTTTCTTTTCTGCTGCATCTCCCTCGAATGCTTGATCTATTCCATCATTATCAGGAGTTTTGATTTTGGAAAGCCTTCCGCTTCTCCATTGTCCTGTGATGATTTTGATGATTTGCTTGATTTCTTCGAGGTCTTCAGATAGTCTCATATCAACGATTTGTTCATAGAGTTTCTTTTCTATTTCTTCATCCGTCAACTCTTTTGATATAGGATCATTGGATAGTTTATCTACACATGCTTTAGCTATTGGATCAAGTTCCTTGGCCTCTTCTTCCTCCTCTTCTTCTTCTGAGTCATCCTCGCTTTGGATTTCTTCGTTATCCTCTTCTTTTAACTCCTTTGCAAGTTTCTTTTGATGGCTCTCTATCAAAGATTCACGGAAGAGAACTCTCTTTTGCTGAGGCTTTGGTACTACTACTAATGTTTTTTCTTTTTCATCTGAGTTTAAATCAGGTGTAAGCCTCATTTTTTGCGTAGGCTTTAACTTGGCTGACCTATTCCTTAGTAATTCAGCAAGATCAGTATTCCCACCATTATTAACTTTTTGAATATCCTCAAAAAAGTTCGATTTAGTACTATTATTGTTTTCATTTGGAGTAGATATTGCATCTTTCCCCTCTGTTTGTACAGAATTATCAAGAGATGATGTTTCCATATTCATAATTTTAAACGTACATCTTTTTTATTCTAATTCAATACAAACATGAACATCAGGTAAATTGTCCTGAAATGACTAGATTCTCTCATAATAGTATTACAAATTGTATTTTCCTGGCTCCAGCAGAACCTTGAGTTTATTGGAAAGTAAACATCGGAAATCATGGTTACAACTTGTATACAATCAAAAGATGTCACTTGTGCTTGAACTGTTCCTGGAAAAAGGTCATAGGAACATTTTTCAAGAGCTATTGATGATATAGTGGATGTTTCTCCTGATATAAATGGAACAGTAATACTAGAATTCATGAAATTGCATTCAATAAAGGTACAATGCCCTTTTGTTATTGTGAACTCAAATAAAGAGTTTGTGCAATTATTACTTATAAATTGCACCTTCCTTATTATCGAACTTGCAAAATTCATTGAAAGTTGAATCATAGATGAACCTTGGTTTTGATTGATTATTGAATAACCTCCAATATCTCCATTATGAGTATAGAGAACACAAATCCCTGAACGATATGATATAGATCTCGTATTTGTTATGTTATTATAATAGAAAGAGGTACTCTCACGGCCTCCAATCCATGAACTACAGAGATGGTCAATGTTAAACTCATATGTCTGATTGATTAAACCATAAGGAATGTTATTGGTATGACTATTGACTCCTAAAGATGCCCGAACATATGGGTGATTATAAGAACATACATGTGTATATGTTGCATTTCTCCCGTTAAAGAGTTGGATTAATGAATTGGGAGAATTCCTGTTTGCTGACATGTTGAATAATCTAGATCGAGTAACATATAAAAAAGCATTCGATTCATTTACAAATAGTGTGTAATTAAATGATAGGGGCAAAAAATCGCAGAATGTTGTGTCAATTATGCAATATGTATTCTGAACTTGACTTTGAGCACGAACGATTCCTCCAGTATTATCATTAACAGTAATACAATTATCTAAGAAGCTCCTAAACATACAATCTTTGATGAAAAGCGATTTAAAAAATGGAACACGTACCAATGAAAATAACTGTTTAGAAAACATGCATCCATCCAATTTTAAACTAGTACCTCCATTATATATATTACTATAAAAAGGACCTCTTGCTTGATTTAAATACAAAAATAATGAAGTCAAACATGAATTTAATAGCATAAAAAATGTAAGAACAATTTTTTACAATTTTTGTTGAATGGATAGTTCCAATCTTCCTGATTAATATGAAGGAAATAGAGCATATTTGATGAATCAAGTTGATTTCATTTTCTCCAGAATTTTACATTGTAAAGTCAATTTTTGATGAGTATTTTGGGGAGCCCTGTTAGTTTTAACAATCAAAACAAATATAATACATATAATGAATGTGTGAAAAAACTCCAATCACAAGTCAAGAGTTTAGAAGAGCAGTTGAAAAGCTCGCAGAAGAAAGTTGACGAGTATAAATCGCGTGAAACCCATTTAATGAATCATATATCAAAAATAAATGAAAATTCTATCACTAAAAATGAGTACTCAAGGTCAAAATCCCCTAGGAGAGACTTCAGTGTAACAGAAGTGTCGACAAATGAGTTCAGAGAAGCACTTTCGGAAAATGTGAAGCTCAAAAATGAAAACCAGCAACTTTTGGTTGAGAATCAGCATTTATCTAAGAGATTAGAATTGAAATCCGCCAAGAATCAAAAACTATTGTCGAGTTATAAGAAGGCAAAAACAAAGATTGGGGATTTATTTTCTTATTGTCAGGGAATTGTGAATGAAAACGAAATGCTGAAAAGAGAAAAAGAGGATTTACTCAAAATGGACAAAAAGAAAGACACCACAATTATGGATTTAACCAATAAATGCCAGCATCTTGGCACTTCTAATCATGAGCAAATATCCCAAAATGAAGTAATTAAGAATAAGTATCAGGAAGCGAAAACATATATACATGATGTCAATCAGACAGTACGGGAATTGAAGAACACTAACAATGAACAGGGTGACAGAATAAAATCTTTAAATGATAGAGTATCATCGTTAGAAAATGAAAAGAAAGCATTATCTAGCCAAATAATTGAAATGTCAACAAGATTAGCAGATGCAGAAAACGAATCTCATGATATTGCAATTGAAAACAAACATCTTTTGAACAAAATAGATCATTACATGAGCACTATCCAGCAACTTGAAGAAGAATTGAAGAGCAAAGAATTTGATCAATTGAATATATCTAGCAGCCTTATTGAAATAGATAGCCTTAAAACCCAACTGAATTCTTCATCAGATGAGATTCAAAAACTCTCTCAAACAAGGAAAAAGCTTATGAAAACCATTAAAAACATGAAAATCAGAATTGACAATATTGAAAATGAGAATAATACTATTGTTTCTGGGCTTAACTCCAATATTGGAGAACTTGAAGAAAGAAATGCAATTCTAATTCAAGAAATTGTTGAAAAAGATTCCGTGATTAGTCAGCTTCAGGCCTCTATTGAAAAATTGCCAAAGGAAGAGATGATTAGTCAACTTCATAATCAAATCAGAAAGAAAGAAACTAAAATTTTTGAGCTTCAAAATAAAGTTCAAGAAATTTCCAAATCCAATTTCCTTATGAAGGCCCAATTTGAAACTGAGAAACAAGGATTTATGTATGAAATCGCTGAGTATGAAAATCAACTTTCGGAAGCAAATAAATCGACAAATACCCTTCAGACTGAGAATAGCGATCTCAAACTCCAATTAGAAGGATATAACCCGTCCGAACAACAAGATATGTACACAAATGCCACAATTGATCATCTTCAAATGGAAAATCAAAAAATTGCCCAAGAAAATATGATTAAAATCGATGATTTACGTCAACAAATTAAAATTCTTGAGGAAGAGAACTTACAGATAATATCCAAAAACGAAAAACTCCAATCAATTTATGGAATTAATCCTCATTTGACCATTAATCAAGAACTTGAATTATTAGAAAAAGAAAGCAGGGAGTTAACTTCAAAACTTGGTATAACGTTAGATCTCAAATCAAAGAATGATAAGAGATTTGATGTAATAGCGTTTTCTGAGGATATTGAAAGAATGAGAAATGAATCAAGGCGTTTGTCTCTATTTGTTTCAAAAGAATCTATATTAGAACAAAATATCGAGCTTCTTAGTGAGAACGAGTCACTTATAAGTAACAATAGTTTGCTGGTCTCTAAATTGCAGAAAACAAATGATACTGTTAATGAACTTAATCAGAAATTGGGAATAATGAGTCACCAACTCAATAATAGAGAATTGGAAAACCAAATGCTTCAAAAAACGATTCAATCTAAAATGAATGCTCCAATTAAAGAAGATTCTTCAAGAATAATTGAAGAAAAGAGAAACAAAACTGGTTTATCTCAAATGATTACAATATGTCAAACAGGAATTTCGGACTCTGATTCTGATTCAAGTACTAACGATTCTCTTAATGAACAACTTAATGAACTCAAATGTCAAAATCATAAGCTTCAAAAACGGATTCAAGAACAGCAACTCATAATTGATGGAAATGAGAAGAGTCTTCAAACAACTCTTCAACATGTGAAAACAATTGAAGAAGAAAATATGAAACTTAATCACTTTATGAAGACACATCAGGATGATAACGAGACATTTGATGAATCACAAGATTTGCTGATACTTGATCTTCAAAAACAAGTTGATTTTTTGAAGAATGAAAAAGAAAATGCAATTCAAACCATTGCTGATCTTGAAGAAGAAATTATCCAAATCAAATCTCAGAACATCGATGATGAAACCCTGCAAGATATTAATGACCAACTTTATGATTTTAAATGTCAAAATCATAAGCTTCAAAAACGGATTCAAGAACAGCAACTCATAATTGATGGAAATGAGAAGAGTCTTCAAACAACTCTTCAATATGTGAAAACAATTGAAGAAGAAAATATGAAACTTAATCACTTTATGAAGTCACATCAAGCAGACTCTCCTCATGATCCAGATCTACAGAATCAAATAATTGATTTAAATGATCAACTTGATTATTATATCAGCGAGTATGAAAAATTGAAAAGTGAATTTGGAGAAATTGAAGAGGAATTAAATGGTTGTAAGTCAATGAATAAGTCTCTTATGAGAACGATAGAAGATCAAGAGAATATTAATCTTCATCAAGTAAAATACAGGGATGATATTGAAAAGTATCAAAATGAAAATATGATGCTTAAAAACCAGAACAAAGAATTAGGGGAAAGAATTGAATCACTAATGGAACCAATTAATCAAATTGAAGAAGTTGGATTACAAAACAAGTGTCTCCAAAAGGAGCTAAATGAATATAAAGTTAAATGCAAAGAACTCCAAGAAATTATTGACTCTTCCATATCAATTGACAAAGAATATTTAAGACTTAAAAGTGAACATGAAGAATTAGTAATACAATGTGAAAAAATGCGTGATGATATTGTTTACAATGAAGAACTGAATGCAAATTTGAAACAAGAATGCGATAAATTCCAGTTTGCATTAACAGCTGAAAAAAACAAGAGTGATACTTTGTACTCACAAAATGCCGAAAAGGAATCAGAACTTTCCCAACTTCAATCTGATAAAGAGGAAATGAACAATTCGATCAAAGATCTTCAATTCAAATTAGCTGAGATTCAAAAGAACTACAGAATTCTTTCTGCAACAAATGTTGAACTTAGTCATAAGCAAGAATTCTTTTCCGAAAAAACAGATGAGTATTACGACAAATTTGTCCAGTCAAATAATGAACTATCTGAACTTAAGAATGAATATGAATCTCTTAAAGAAAAGAATGAAGAACTCGAAAAAAGAATTATAGTATTGGACACTCAAAACAGCACAAAATCATCAAAAATTCGTGAAATGAAGAAAAATGAGACCCAAAATAAGCAAATATTAGAAGGATATATATCTGATTTGAATAACCAAAATCATGAGCTAAACGAAGCCAACGAAAAAATCAAGGCAATGAAAAAGTCTCTCGGTCAAACAAAAGAATTTCAAGATTTTTTCCAAAGCAATGAAGAAAAGAGAAATGAAGATGACAAAATCTTAAAAATCAACCTACTACAAGCCGAAAACCAAAACCTATCTGAACAAATTAAAGGTTTGAAAACATCAAACGACATCCTAAGGAATAAGCTGGAGCAAACAATGACTGAGCTCAACAGGAAAAGTATGGTGGGTACCAATAATGATGATGATTTCCCCTTCTAAACCTCCACTTTTCGTGTAAAACTAGTCGCTTTTTTTGCCGTTTAAACGGTTATGGTCGCATAATTCTATGAGAGGCAGCTATCGCGGCCATAGGGGAAATCGACAGAATAACTCTTCGTATCAATATGAAGATAATGAAAACCGACGTGGTAATAGGAGGTATGATAGATCTTACTCAAAACCAGAAGCTTATACTGGAAATAATGGCGATTCTGAATTTCAACCAAACTGGGAAAGGAGAATTGATAGTTTTGATCAAATGCCTTTACCTATGGAACTTTTAACTGGCATTTATGCATATGGTTTTAAGAATCCTTCTGATATTCAAGCTCTTTGTATTGCTCCAATCAATGAAGGTAGAGATATTCTCGCCCAAGCGCAGTCAGGTACTGGTAAAACAGGTGCTTTTGCAATTGGATCACTATCTAGGGTTGATACAGGAAAGAGAGCAACACAAATCCTTGTATTATCACCAACAAGAGAACTTGCGGCTCAAACATGGAATGTTTATTCAGAAATTGGTTCTAGGATGCGTGGTTTAGTTTGCAAACTCTTTATTGGAGGAATTCCAGCAGAACAACAACGAAGAGAAGCAGAAGAGCTTCCACATGTATGTGTTTGTACACCAGGAAGAGCACATGATTTGATCTCAAGTGGTAATCTTCGTGTTGACAACCTCAAAACAATTATTCTTGATGAAGCAGACCAACTTCTATCAGATAATTTTCTAGATGATATCAAGAATATCTTTTCTTTCTGCAGTGGAGAAGAACAATATCTTTGCTTCTCTGCAACTATTCCTCATAGTTCTTTCACAACAATGAACCAATTCTTGAAAGATCCTGTTAAGATTCTCGTTAAGGCAGAGAAACTTACCCTTGAAGGTATCAAACAATTCTATGTCAATGTCATTAACAAGAAATTCAAACTCGATACTCTTATTGATCTGTATGGATCAATATCTATTCAAAAAGCGATTATATTCACGAACTCCCAAGATAGTGTTATTGAAATCTCAAAACATCTTAATGAACATGGATTTCAAGTATCACCAATTCATGCAGGAATGGAACAAAAGGATCGAAATGCGATTATGAAGAGTTTCCGTCTTGGGAAAACAAGAGTTTTGGTTTCAACAGATTTGCTTGCTCGTGGTATTGATGTTCAAGCAGTTACTCTTGTTATCAACTATGAAATCAACAAAGATTTGCAACAATACATTCACCGTATTGGTCGTGCAGGTAGAATGGGTCGTAAATTATTTGCAATCAACATTGTTGATGATCAAGAGTTTAAAACTATTGAAGAACTTCAATCATTTCACCAAACTCAAATCGGTGAATTGCCTTCTGGCATCGCTGGTATCATTAAAGAAGCCAATGATCAGTTTGGAGAAGGGAAATAGAAACTCAACATTTGATAGTCAATATGAAAATTATTGGTAGAATAAAAAATGCTTTTACAAGTATTATTTCTTATTAAACGGTCACTTTTCATGAACGTTTAAAATTACAGGATATGTTCTAAGTGAAGTTCCTCAGCCTTTTATAAAATGGAGTTTTCTAGTGTTATTGATCTCAAGAACTTTTTTCATAGTGATTTAGGACAGAAAAGAACCAGATTTTCTGTTAAAGTGTTTTATGTCCTAAGTTATTCATCAAAACACCCCGAAGAAGCATCAACATTAGGAGCTTTTTGGTGCGATGATGGTGTTCATTTTTATTGCAATGCTAAGGTTATGGGTGTTTTTCTTGGTATTAAACCTAATTCTGTCAATACCAATTTTCGATTATGTGGCTTTGTAATTTCAAATAATTCTAGGTGTGCTAATGTAAGTGCTCATTATCCAATTCCAGATTTAAACAATTGGAAAAAAAGATCAAATGAAAGATTCAAATTCATGAAAAACTCATCATTGAAGGAAATCGAGAGCATTCACTTTGTTGAATATCCAACACAACCTAGCACAAAGAACGAGATCGTATGTCTATTACCCACTATTATGCATAAACTTGTTTCTCATGATGATGTTATGCTCCTACAGACTGAGCTTTTGTATCGAAGAATTCGATACCCTGATCCGGATAGAATTCGGGTTTTCAATTTTGCTACAAATGAATGGAATTCTTTTTTCTTAAACAGAACATATGCAAAAACTAGAGATGTTGCTGCCTTGTTGTTAAAGCAATATGAATCAGATTCTCTTTTCCAGATTATGATTGAGAATACTTCAAATATTTTACATTCATATTGCGAAACCATTATTGATGATACTGTGAGTTATTATTCATATATTCGCTTTGTTGTTCAGTATGGAACACCGGGGAAAGCAGCTAATAGCATTAAACTCTTTTCTTCCAATAGTGGATTTCAAGAGTGGTTTTTTCCATTTATTAACAAAGACCATGCTATTAACTTAATCAAGACACATAACAATCCCTCATACTGGATCCTTTGTCCTTCATCAACACCAGGTCTGTTTTCAATACACTATCAGTATGAAAGCAGCACTCGATCCACTCACGTAGAATACAATGCTTCTAAAGATAAGTATCCTTTATCAATAATGATAGATAACCAAGGAACAAAAAAAGCAGAGAATTGGAATCAACTTATCTTTGAAATTTTGGGTCTAAAATCGCCAACCAAAATTTGAGAACTGCACTTTTTCTAATAACGTTTCTAGATTCGTTATAACAAAGATATCTATATGGGAGCCTGTTTTAGTTTAGATCATTCATTAGCGGATCATCCAAAATGCCCCAAAGCTATTATGTTATTATCATATGAAAAGGGATCATTGGTTCCGATTAGTTTTTTAGATTTTGTTTGCTCTCCAATTTCTTACGCTCCTAATCCACTAATCCTAATAGAACCTATTGCTTCTAAGACAGCGGATCTAAAAATTAATGAAAAACAAAGCTTTATCTTCTCCGACACTATGAGAGTTATTCACCAACATTTTAAAATTGAACAATATAAATATTCTTATCAAACACTTTGGATGCTTTTATCCACACGAATACCGAGTGGATTGGTACATGAAGCGATTTCATACTTAAAAACTGTTCCTTTTCAGAATTATTGCAGCCATTCAGCGATTGATGCATCCAATGTGTTTTTAGATATTAAGAATTATACAACATTGGCATCTGCGCTGTCTCCTCAAAAGTCTGGTATAACATCATCATCACCTTTAAGGCAAGTAGCGCAGATTAACTGTGGTAATGTGCTTTCTCGAAGGTCACATGTTGTAGCTCCCACAATTAACACATTTATAAAACCAAAGAATTCGAACACACAAGATAGCGCTACTTTATTATCCAAATGTGATCCAATGAATTTAATAATTCCTCATGTTTATATTGGAGGAGAAAAGGCAGCCAAAGATAAAGATGGATTAATTAATGCTAATATTACCCATATTATTAATTTAAGTGGTAATATGACACCATCATACTATACAGAAACATTTTTATATTATACCGTAAAAATGAATGATACTGATTTCGAAGAATTAGATGATAGGTTTTGGGGAGCACTTGAATTCCTCAAAAAAGCTGTGGCAGAAAACGGCAATGTTTTAGTACATTGTCGGAGGGGTATATCTAGATCGGCAGCATTATGTATTGCATATATTTCGGATACGCAGTCACTAACTGTGGATTCATCTTATGATGTTGTCAAGTCATCTCGTCCAATAGTGAATGTTAATCCAGGCTTTTTAGAGCAATTAAAGATAAGAGAAGAAAAGCCTAAAAAATCAAAGCCGAGAATGCTAAAAACAGTAAGCGAGATATATTAAACACTATTTTTATTAACGATGTGATTTTTCTCTTTCGGGGAATAAACATTCGAAGTCACCAACAAGCGAATCGAATATGTCATTAATCCCTATATATGTATTTAAAAACTCTTTTTCTGTCTGTGGATCGTTGAAAAGAACCGGAATTGGGTTTGACTCTCGAGCCATTGTCTTATATAGTGGTTTACAGCTTAAGTCAATAATTCCCTTAATCTTCTTTTTCTTTTGGATATCTTCTCTGTCGACATTTTTGTGGCATTCCTCATTTGAAACTGTCAAAAATGGGCTTGATTCTGATGAAAGTTGATCAATCCTTAGGACAGGTGATAATAGTTTTCCTTTGTTCTTAAGATCGTAAACTCTTTTCTGGATATCATTTTCATCAATGATGATAATACGTTTGACTGCAAGGTGCTGATTGGACCTTCTTCCCATTTAAAAAATGATGACATGTCAAAATAGGTGTTTCTGATAAGTACAAAACTATTGTGAAGATGTATCTTCACAATATTTTTTGTATTTTTATGAAATTGAGGGCAATTTGACTCTGACACAAAAAAAATTGAAATGGAGGTGGTTATTTTGACAGTTTCTTAAATTTTACATGCTTTTCTCAAAAATTGATCTTGGAACTAATTTGACAGGTCAATTGTCAGATGACATTGAATTCAAAGGTCAATTTTTGATAAAATTATAAAACTGTTTTTTATGAAAAGAAGTATCATTCAAAATTTGAAAGCCAAAATAATTAATAATTGCAAATACACCAATATTAATAAGCTGTTGAATCGTCTTTTCATAACAGTTTTTTATTTGAAAGTTTTTGAATGAGGAAAATAGATAACAAAACAGTTGAAATATAAACTACGAAAAGTGCTTTTCCGTTCATTTCAAATATATTATCATATTTTCTTACGTTGGGGGGTCTCCAAAACTCACTTCCACATATTTCACCTGCAAGAGCCAATTTAACAAATCCAGAAGAAAACATATCGATTGCCCTGACATTTGATCTTGAAATGCAAGTTTTTGCCTTGCTATAAACAACTACTGCAGGGAGATCATCTTTTGAGAAATTTAGATCTCGATGGATTTGAAATGTGTGTCTTGATGATATCCATCCATATGATGTGTCATAGCATTCGTTATGTGGGATATTACTAAGGATGAATTGTTGGCCTTTTGTTAATCCATCTTCGACGACAAGTATGACTGTAGAATGATATGTTTGAACGTCTTGGAGCTCATTCCATTCGAATAAATGTTTAGATCCAAACCTGTACATTTTTAAAAACTGATCTATAGTTTGCTTCTTGGGCTGAAAATAAACACCACACTTTTGTGATACGTATGCTATAAGTTTTGGCTCTACTATAGACGGATTGACCTTATAAACGAAAGATCCATTATATATCTGAAGGGATTTTGATTGTTCACGCATATACTTAAATGTTTTGTGCACTTCATTGGGTGTTTCAAGAAAGAAAACAGTTCCTGTCGCAGGATCAGCTCGAACTCGAGCAAGCTCATCAGAAGTTGAAATTTTCCTCAATGATGTCTTAGAATATCTATCTATTAAAGAAATCCAATCCTTTGTTAGCTTTGATGTGGTTTTTGGCCAATATTTCGGGTTTTCTCCAATAATCATAATCATGTTAGGTGTTCCTTTAGCTTGAAATCGACTGCATTGGTGATACTTTCCACAATCAACTATTGTAACATAAATATCCGATCTATTTCCCTCATTTTGGGAAAACTGTCGAAAAACTTCGGGCAAACCAGCGCAATGAGAACAATATGTGGAGTATAAAACCATAAAAATTGGCTTTTCGTGACTATTTTTAACTATTTGGTCGAATTTATCTGGATTCCACTCAAAAAGAGTGCTTTGAACAACAAGGACAAAGCAAAAAAACATAATGTCAAAACAGTGTTTACATTGCTAAGTCTTCGTCTTCTGATGGAGGCAGGTTCTTAGCATCGCAAATCTTGAATCCGAATATTAGAGGTGTGTATGATGCTGTAGGAAACTGAGGAAAAATTTCTGGGAATTTTTGAACGAAAACATGAACCCATGATGGACCAAAAAAGGCCCCATCCATTACATAAGGGTTTTTTTCAGGAAATGCATATATATCTCTGCATTTAGGACAAAATATTCGTAATGAGGATTGGCCTACATCATCACTGGGACCGTATGGGAGACACTTGGTTTTTCTGCAAAGTGTCCGAGGGCACACGTGAAAATCTGCTTCGCAATACTTTTGTCGCATTTTTTGAAGACCTGATTCTGTCAATAGGAATCTGGCATGAAGAAGACCATACAAGCATAATCCGTACTCATCTATATTGGATGGCCATTCTTTTGGCCTAATATCATCTCTTAAATATGGGCCTTTAATAATCTCTAATGCCTGCTTGAAATTGGGTACTTTTTGCCTAAGGCCATAATAACTAAACATATTCTCTAAAAATTCACGATCAATTGGAACAAAATATTGTCCTAATGGCTGTTCTATAAGCCAGTCTATCCAACTTTGTTCAACACTCATTTTTTTATGGGTAACAAATCTATTTTATACCTTACAGTATTTCGCTCTTTTGCTCCTTCTCCTCTATTCAGTCAGTCTAAATCTTTGAATCTTTGTTCTTGTAAGTTTATTCACATATTTGCATCTGTCAGTTATAATTCATTACACACATCAGTGGGTAAATCGTGTTTCTCTGCCTTTTTATCGAGTGTATTTATAAATGAGTTGTCCATTACTTATAATTCTTTTTTATCATATTCAGATCAAGTTTTGGCGTTGAGAGATTGCAGGTTTGATAGCATTAGGTCACAAAGTGCAACTGGTGGAGCTGTGTATTGCAAAAATGTTGAACTATCTATATGTTATTGTGTTTTTTATTACTGTCATGCAACAAGCCAAGCAGGAGCGTTTTTCCATGACAAGGGATCACTCAAATTAGAATGCACTGAGATCACTCGGTGCTCTGCTGTTAAGCAAACCACATGCGGAGCGAATGCTTTCGTTTGCAATCAGGCAGCAGGCAGAGCCACATATGTTTCTTTGCATCTCTCTGGGCCCACTCAGGGCGCAAATGCTGATTCTTCATTCGAATTCACATCTAATACAACACACATCACATACTTCAATCTCACCGATTGTAATGGAGTCAGCGGAGGGGCAGGCGGATGTCTCAGAATCCAAACTAATAGCTATTACAATTACTCAACAGTGTTCAATTGCTCTGATCATAACTCAGTTGAAGGTTGGAGCTCAGTAATCACCGTTTTCCGCAACAATTTCGTCCACAACACAAGAAATACTCACTGTTTCCTCTGGGGACAATCAAACACACTCTTCTCTTTCGATGCCTGCATATTCATCAATAACCATAAAACTACACTATCAACAGCAAACTCCTTTACAATCAAAAACTCCCTCTCTGACACACCATATAAATCAATTTCAACAACCACTAACATTCAATCATACAGTTACATATACGTTTGTGAGTCACATCATTCTACAGTCCAGCCGGTTTTCAGAGCAAACAGGTCTTTTCTCCACCTATTTCTCTTATATTTCCCAACCAACTAACGGTTTTTCCACTTTTGATGGTTGAATTAAACAAATTTTTGAGTTGAAAATATCGGTTATTTCAGTTCATTTATGGCCGGACGTGAAATCAAGCTTGTAGCTGTAGGAGATGGTGCAGTTGGAAAGACCTCATTGTTGACTGTTTTAAAGGGAGATGCATTTCCAGAGCGTTATATTCCAACAATCTTTGAAAATTACACTCAGTCATATTCACAAGATGGACAACAATATAGCCTTCATATATGGGATACTCCTGGGCAGGATGAATACGATCGCCTTCGCCCAATCAGCTATCAAGATGCAAAGGTTATTCTTCTTTGTTTTTCGCTTGATAAGCGCCAATCTTTCCTCAATTTGAACGAAAGATGGATTATGGAAGTTAAGTATTACTGTAAGGATGCTAAAATTATTCTTGTCGGAACCAAATTGGACCTTCGTGAAAATGGAAATCCAAATCATATCTCCGATGAAGAAGCTCGTCAATTCTGCACAGAGCACAAATTCGCTTCATTCATCGCCTGCTCTCCCAAGACTGGTGCGGGTGTTACAGAAGTTTTTCCAGCTGTTGTCGCTGCCAGCAAAGATAAGAAGAAGGGCGTTTGCGAGCTTATTTAAAAATTACAAGCAGCTTTAAATCGTTTTTAATTATTTTTGCCACACAATTTTGACTGGTTTATTTGTAAATATAAAATAGTCAAAACAAATATAAAGATGACGAATAAAATGAAGAAGCTTGAGAATAATATTGCTCAGTTACAAGCAGATAAAGAAGAATTAAATCAAAGGATCCAACAGTTTGAAGAAGAAAAGAAAAATGAAATACAAAAAGTCACTAATAAATTATTATCACAAGTTGAAGAAAAACAATCAATTATTAATGAACTGGAGGAACAGATCAATCAATATGAAATTAATAGGGATTTAGAAGTTAATAAGCTTAAATGTCAGATCGAACAACTTAATAAAACAAATGATGATCTCATCAGAACAATTGAAGAATTGAGGCTTAGCAAAAATGAAAAAAATGATCCACGTCTGGTTGAAAAACATAAGGAACTGGTTTCAAAAAATTCACAACAGTTTATAGAAGCAGCCAAGGATTTTCTCGGTGAAAATATGAGCTACCAAGAAAAATTCGAAAAATCATTGATTCTAATAGAGAACTTGCAAATATTCCTTGAAGTTGAACAGGAAAAGGTTCAAGAACATGAGGCAACTCTGTTAAAACTATTTAAGTCTATGGGATCAGGTGATTGAATTTTATTTAGTTGAATTGATTAGTAATATCAGGTAACTAATGATATTATGTATGATCTTAATAATGATATGTTGGTGAAAAAACTCAAAATGAAAACATTATTAAAAAACACAAAGATTTAATTAATTGGTGATGGAATGTCTTATTCTTGTGATTATCAATTAATGTATAGATTTTTAATGATGCTTTGAAAAAGTTTTTTAAGACTTTTCTCAATTCCACTACAATCCCTTGGCGAAAACTATTTTGGAATTCTAAACTTTTTCTCAATTCCACCAATGAGATTTGAATCATACTCATTAGGCAACAATCATTGAATTATCTCAAAGAAGGGAGAAATACAAATTTAAACATATATATTTAAAGAGGAGAAAAATTGACACAAAGTAAAACATCAATGCTGTTACACTAATATTCATTGGATACAATGTTGATCAAACTGGATAAATGTTCCCAAATAGGATCATCACGTGGGATACCAAATTGAAAATTTGGCCTATTTTGAATGATTTGTTGGAAAATGTCGCAAGAAATTGTATGGAGATGAAACTGCGATTTGTCAACCACAAATCCACTTAGAAAAACAAACAAAGAAGCCACTTTGGACTGTATCAAATTGTCTTTAGCAGCTTTTAAAACAAATTCTTCAATATTTTTCAGTAGTAATACATTCTTTGGGTGATCAGCCATTAGGTTAATCAGTAAATCATCAATACAAATATCTTCAAGATATGACTCAGAATCCTTCATCCAAAGTGTCAATCCCTTTATCCCTTCAATTTGGCATTCAATACACTGATTAGTAAGATATGATGCTGATAATTCAATTATATGGCTAATAACAGGTGAGTTTTCTTCAGATAATCTCTGATCGTAAGAAAATATTTCATTGGCTATTTGTAGCTTAAGTGCCATTATTTTCATATCGGGAACACTTAAAAAAATAATCTTTTTGATAGTATCTAATGAAAAAGATGAATTTCGAAATACATCACAATGAACTAATGATATTATAACAGAATACAATGAATAAATAACCGGATACTTAGTATCATCTTCAATCATATTGCTAATACTCATTAACAGCTGCTCAACAATATCAAAAGATAGCAATAGTTTCTGGGATTCTTCATAATACCGCAAATTAGAAAACACTGTGTTTATATACATTAATACATATTCCAAATGAATATATTCAAAATAATAGAGTGTCATTTGGAAATACCGGATATCTGATGGGATGAAATGAGAAGAGCAAGACCTAACAACATCTATAAACATTCGAGAAACACTTGAATCAATCTGACAATCAATTTGATCAAAAATCTGGTATAATAAATCATCTGAAAGTATTGAAATCGACAATTCTTTCTCAGAATGAAGAATCACCTTTAGCGCGTTGTTTATTCTATGCTTGTTATCCGAAAAAAAAATATTTTGCAAAAGAAAATTAGAATTTTGAACAAAAAAATCGACCAAAGAATGATTCTTAACTTGGCAATACTCAGCTACTATCTGGGAGTCGTCTAAAACACTATCCATGTTGGCATTTATGATGGACGATTAGTAAATTTTCATGTTTCTCTTATATTTTTTTGCCTGCAAAGCAGAGATAGAAGAAGATGATATAAAGTACTTTTCGATGAAGTATAAGAATCATATTGACTTGAAAAAGGGAACTTTTCAGTGTTTTCAAGATGAAGCCGTGATTCCATTAGATCATTTCAATAATGACGTTTGTGAGTGCTGTGATGGATCTGATGAGTTTTTGAACACAACTATATTCTGTGAAAATGTTTGTCCGATATTTTTAACTAAGAGTGAGAAAGTTTCATTGAAACATATTTACCAAACTGCTATTTTAAAGCGTATTGCATTGATAGAAGAATCTCAAAAGCTATATAATGAATCTTTAAACGAAATGGAATCTCTGAAAGAATCCATCAATGAAACTGAGGAGGCATTATCACCTATTGCTGAAGTCTTGTCACAGAAAACCAATTCGCTTAAGAAATGGGTTTATGAAACAAATAATCTTCCCCTTCCTGATCCAAAGGAAGTTGAAAAAGAAAAGTATGAGTATATTCATCGAAAAGACAAAGTTCGATTTGTTGAAAGATCCCCATATGATGAAGCTGAAGAAGAAGACATTGTTGGATCAAAAAGGAAAGTAATCGATAAGCATGACTATAAGGTTCGTAAAAACCATCGAATGAATAAATGGAAAACAATACAAGAAGAAAAATACCAAGAACTTTTGACAAAAGCTCTTGAAAAGAGTAGGCCACAGCCATCAGGATCGGGAATCCTTGGAAAACTCAAAGTGATTATTAATAAGCATGAAGATCCACCTGTGTACAAACAATATATGGAGGCTAAAAACCTTTATGATGAAACTGTCCGTGAGTATACAAAGCTCACCAACAAACTTGTTAATGTAGAATCGCTTTTTAGATCGAGCTATGGGAAAAACAACATATGGTTTAAGAACAAAGGATTGGTTTTAACTGATAGTATACCTGGAACAAGTAACAGAGTTGAGTTTGCACTTCTTCAACATGCACATTTGATATTACCATCTGTTGGCTGCCAAAAAAGTATTGATCTTGGTAATTTTGAAGGTATGATCAATCGCATGCATTTATTTACAACTCAGCCTCATATGTATGATCAACAAAGGCACCTTCAAGTTAGGTTTATATGCTATCCGGAACATATAATATTTGAAGCCTCGCAACCAACAACTCTTCACACAAAAATAGTTGCTGGGGCGCCAGAAGTCTGTGAGGAATCATACAAGCAATCTGAATTTGAGACATTCTTAAGAGAAATCCAAAACTATAAATCGAAGATAGTCGACGAATCAGACTTATAATAAACCACATATGCATTTACTTCGCTGTTACAGCTTCTGAGAGCCATGTCATCCCATCTGTGAGCCCTTCTCCAGTCAAGGCAACACTTCCTTGTAAATGATATCTCCGCTTTTCAAGAACATGTACCTCAAGTGCAGCAGCAACTTCTTCTGCGGTTGCAGCTCCTTCAACATCTTGTTTGTTAGCAAAAATCAAAATCGGACAATTCCTAAGTGGTGGTGCTTGGACAATTTGGTGGAATTCCTGCTTGGCTACACCGAAGCTCCTCCTATCAGAGGAGTCCACAACAAAAATTATCCCTGTAGCTCCCTCAAAATAATGCCTCCACAGGGGACGGATTTTGTCTTGGCCTCCTAAATCCCACACGCAAAACTCAAGTTCACCAAAATGAATCGTTTCAAGAGCAAATCCCACTGTAGCAATAGTGGAAACAAATTCGTTCTTCTGGAGTCGATATAATATGGTGGTCTTACCTGCAGAACCAATACCAAGCATCAAGATTCGGTATTCCTGCTTAGAGCAAAAACAACCCATTTATGGTTTACTTTCGGTTTCCAAAAAAAGCAAAGATTCATTTAAAATTCTTCTAAATCGCTGGGTATATGAAAGAAAATAGATTTTTAATATTAGGTAATGACAAGCATCTGGGTTAACAGTGTACTATACCATGTTGAGTGCTCGGATTCTGGTCGATTGGTTACATCTTGTTCATCTATTGGGAAAAAATTCGAAATTATCAGCAAGGGAAACGATTGTCCCAGCAATCGTATTCGATTTTGTTTATGCAATATGGGTGAAAATTGTTTTTTATTAGTTGGTGGGAGCAATAACAGTTTAAAAACCACTGAAATATGGAAATTCAGCGTAATAAACAAGAAATGGACTCAATTGAAATGTAACATGAATCCTCTGAAGTCTTCAAATGGTCATAAAGTTGTAGGAACGATGATAAATGACAAATTTGTTATGTACTTGTTTGGAGGAATGCGAGGATTCGATTTGGGATCTGAATTAATCATATTTACAATCCAGAAAGATGAATTCTCATATATTATTAAAGAATGCCCAAAAAAGAGGGCTTTTTCCAGAGCAGGACATTCAATGACGCTTTTTGATAACCGAATATACATTTTTGGTGGGGTGAGTTCAGGCAAATCTCTACTTAGCGACTTAGTTGAAGTTGATTTTTCTATTTTTCCTCACAATCCTGTTTGGAGGGTATTGTCTGAAGAAGGACCCAAGAGGAGGTATGATCATACTGCATGGATTCAAAACGGACAGTATTATATTGCAGGTGGTATTGATGAAATGGGTGATACCCTTAATGATATATGGGTATTTAATGGGGAATGGAAAGCTGTTTCTGTGTTTAAATCAAACAAAACTGTGTTTGGGGTAGATATAGGGCTTATTGAAATAAGTAACACCACTATGCTTCTCGAGCAAAGACCAATATATGAAATTCTTGATAGTGCCTTTGATGTATTACATAAGAGGCTCACAGAGAGAACATATGAGTTTTCTATACCACCGACTCCATCCAATATTGATGCTACACCACTTATTATCCAAAACTGTGAAGAGATTTCCAAAAGGGCAATTGAAGCTATATCTCTTCTTAAGAATGCAGAGACATCACAGAATCCTCACCCAGTTCCTCCAATGTACCTATCTGTTAATGATGCTCTTTCCCTGAAATTTGATAAACAATCAGTTGATAATCAAACCAAGATAAATGAGCTTCAATCTGAGTTATCAAACTACAAATCATACTTAGAACGCTTCAGTTTGAAATCACAATTTATTGATCCTGGAGACTTTTCTACATTTGTTGAGTATTCCAAAGGATTTTCTATTGAGAAAAAGTATGAATCTCTCCGTAGATACTATTCTTGGCAGACTCGCTTGAGAGAGTTGATTGAGGTAATGGATGCTGAATCTTCCAAAAAATTGAGGGAGTTAAACAACATGCAAAAATCATATCAGACAAAGATTGAACAGTTGTCACTGCCACTCTCTCAGTTAATATCAGAAAATGAAAGAATGTCATCAGAATTAACCAAATATAAACTCCGAGTTGATGCTGCAAAGAGAGATAAGGTATTCACAGAGAAGTATCATTGGGCTTTGAAGAATTTCAAGAGTGAAAGCAAAGCAGTAACAAGTAGCATTGATGAAGAAGAAAACAAATATCAAAATGTTCTAAAGCAACTTAGCGCAAAGATGGAACAAATCAAAGTATTTTCACCTGCAATTGATAATATGTTATTAATATCCAAAGAACTTGAAGGAAAATTATCTTCTTCGAAAGATGAAATAGAGAATGCTAGGATAATTAATGAAACAAGGGCTCATCTTGAGAGATTGGCCAGCAAATTCTTGAATACCAACTTTTTATAAAAATTTATGAGGCCCAATCAGCGTTTTGGTTTTTTTCCCGAATCTCTTGTTATTTATAGCCAAGAGCTGACCGATCAGGATATTCTTGGGTTTTTTAGGGAAAAACTACAAGGAAAACAAAAAGATCCTTCTAGGCCGCCTCAATTAAACAAATTACCGAGACCTTTGCCTATGACTGTTTGTACATTTGGAAGTCCCATTGATGCGAAATCTGCGTCAGAATTATGTGGTTCTGTTTTACCAAATGGTTCGCGTTTCTTTCTTGCCCCAATTGATCGGAATACCTGGGAAAGTATTTTTGATGGACTTTGGCCGGAGTTAGAGAACAGAGTATCAGAGAATCTTTTGGATTTCTCGAATCTAGGTGCACTCAATATTCCATTTCAATTATCAAAGATTGGTCAAGGATCGTTTGCCTTCTTTCTTGCTGCATGTTACTGTCAACAAAATCGAGTTTTGTCTTCAATTTTCTATCTTGATATGTCTAATAATGAATTAACTTTCTATATGTTTTTAGATAGAATTAAATCATTGTTTCCTGCATTAAAAGCCATATCACTTGGAGGTAATCCAATAGATGTAAGTCAGCAACGATTTCTTGCCAATTTCGAAAAAAATCACATTGAAATCGTGTTTGATACAAATGATGCAAGATTTGGAAAATCATCACAAGAGAATCTTCAAGAAATTCATCAAATAGAATCAAATGTTGAGTGGGATGGGGGAGATCCTGTAACCATTAAGAAACCTCTCAATGTTTGTGTTGGGATATTGAAGCCAGAAGTCATAGTTCCAAGTATAGAAGACTATCCCAACATATCCCTTGATCCAGATAGACATCCAATTTACAGATTCATCAATGACTTTCTAAAAGCATCTAGACATAGTATTGAGACTATATCCAAATACTATTTCCAAACAGCTGTGTTTTCTATTACTGTTGATGTGTGTGCCACAGATTCTCCACTATATAGGTATAGAGTGATAAATAGGAATCTCATGAATGAAATCAGCCGTAGAATGATTGCAACCACTGCGGAAGCCATTGGAATTACACATATTAATGTATTTTCTGGGAGTTTAATTATGGCATTGTCAGACATGACTATTAAAGAAATGATACGTGGACTGTTTGCGGTAACATTAAGCGGTGTCCTTCAAGAACCTCTTGGTGCTATCCTAGGATTCGATAGAACTCTCGTGATAGGCAGAAATGACAACAAAACTCTCATCCTTAACGACCATATGTATCTGAGAAACCCTAAATAATCATTCTTTCACTAAATATTGCCAGTTTATATAATCGTTTTCAATTGAAAAGTCCCTCTGGCGAGGTGGTTTAAATTAATCGTTTGACAGTATTTCAATGAGCTTTGACCCTTCACAGATTAGACTCGCCGTAGAAAAAGACTTTCAGAACAGAGAATTTGCCCAAAATATATCGCTAGGTATGATGCGTGTTGTTAGGTTTTTAAATACATTTCATTCCAACGTTAGAGGTAGATTAGCAGACCTTAATCAAAAGTTGACTCAACTTGAGAGAAGGCTTGTTTTTATTGAGAATCAGCTCAAATGCTGCGAAGAGCAGAACGCTTAGAAGCTAAAAATCGCGTTATTTGATACTTTATTTGTAAATTTTGTAAAGTGATATTCGTTAATATGAGCACTGAGGTTCAAAGCACAATCCAGGATTTGAACTTGTTTGTTAAAGTAAAGAGGAAGGAAATGACATGGTTTTTGTATGTTAATATGGATACAACAGCTAAGCAGATTAAAAGGATGATGAAACAGTTTGTAAATAGAAAAATACACGATATGCAGCTTGTAGTTCCTAGAGAGAATAACCGTAAATTCCATGACTCGCTATCTTTTGAGAAAATGATATTAAAGAACGGAGAAACACTGTTATTACAATTAAGAACAGAGGGAACAGATAATTTTGAACCAATAGAGTCTATTGCTGGGAACTATGATACCATTCTTGCCGCGCTGCTTAATTAAACAAATTTTTCATTTTTTGTTATATGGGAAAAAAGAAGTGTTACTGCCCGTATTGCGACGTTTATCTAATACACAACAGTTTGCGCTCTAGAAGGGATCATTCTGTAGGATTTCGACATATTGCGAATTTTTCTCAGTATTATGCGAAGTTTTTGCCCGAATTTTTCATGAATGGTGGTAATTGCTATTTTGATGAGGAAGGAAACGTAATTGAAGATTCTCCATCCAGAATTAAAAATTTGCAAGAAGAAACAATAGAAATCCGGCCCGAAACCATCGAGGTTCCGAAAGTTCAGGTATCAATTCCTGTTATCAATGTCCCAAAACCAGTTGTTAACGCTCCTTCGATTGTTCCTAAACCACAGGCTCCTACAATACCAAAAATTACTCCGCCAACACTTAAAATGCCACTGAGCCCACCAAATGCTCCTTTAAAGGCCCCAGTTCTTCCAATTAAGAAATAGATAAGTTTAGTATACACTCAATGACCCAACTATGGGTTCTGTTCTTCTTGAAAACATGATTAAAAAGTCATCATCTTCATCTCCAAAGAAGCTATCTTGTGGCTCTTCTTTTTCAACAAAAATGAAGCAATTCTTAATCTGTGGTGGAGGAGAAGTGAGATACATCCCACCTCTATTCATCATAGCATTTTCATAAGGCAAATGTTGCTGAATAACAACAATTGATCTACAATTAAAAATGCGAAACCTGTCTTTGCACACATTGCAAATCATATCTTGGCAGGACTGATCATAGAATCTAAAGCTAACATCTGATGCCTTGATAGAATTATCACTAATAAAATATAGTGTAGAGCCCCGGATCATCATATCCCTATGTTTAGGAAAAAGTTTGTTAAACTGCTCCGTTGAACAAACCCCAATTGCCTGAACCGCAACAGAAAGGCATACGCATCCAGATATGGATTCCATCGAAATAAAACCCCGAGGCATGGAAGACATAAATATAAGTGCTCGATCAATCACAAATTCCTCCTCCTCAATTTTGAAAAAACCTCGTTGATATTGAACCAATTTTATATTTTTTCTGTGAAGTATTTTTATGGTTAAATTGAAAAATTGAATAGAGAAGAGGATGATTATTCAAAAAACCTTTGGGTGGCAAACCAAATAATACGATATAGGTTTATTCAATATTGTCTTCACTTGTGAAGGCATCACCCAAGAGGAGAGCCCGAGCAACATCATCTCCTTTCTTTGACCACTCTTGTCTGCATTTAATAAAGCCATATGTGTTAATAAATGACAATGAAAAACCAATCAATGAAACTAAGAAAAATGTTATGTCATCATAAAATAGCATAGCTATACTCTGAATAAGCCAACCAATGTTTGCCAGGTAAATAAACGCCCAAAATATTGTGAAATTCAACGCTTCTGGAACATATGGATCGGACCTAGCATAATACAGCATTTTGAGCTCATTATTATCATCAATATAGCTAAACCATCTCATTCCAATAAGTTCAAGTCCATCTGCATTTTTACTAAACCAAAAGTCGGTCAATATTACGAGCATTCCCAAAAAAATTCCGATAATGCCTCCACAATATATTTCGTGCAAAAAAATCAAACAAATTTGAGAAAAAAGCTTCAAAGTACAAAATCTAATAATAGTGAATTGGCTTGTCGGTATTTGCGCTAAAGGATTATCGGGAATAAGACCTGTGTTATCATCAATTTCAATCTCATAATCGTCTCCCATTAAATATCTCTAAACGAACAACAAAGATTTTAGGCAATATAGGTTGAATAATGACTCATTGCTTTCTTCATGAATGAGAACAGAATGGCCACTAATTCTTTCATTGGCTCTTCTACCATTGCTGATCTTCTTTCCCATAAGAAATCAACACCTATTATGAAATCTTCAGTTATCAAATTCAACTTATGTTTCTGTTGTTCATAACTGATTTTAGCAGAGTTGATCTTATTTTCATTACCTTTTACAAGTGTTTTCTCATATTGTTCCCTTAATGAGTCGGCTAAAAGCTGGTTTCTCCTCCTTCTCTCAGGTACCAATTCTAACTCCTTTAATTTGTTTTGAAAAACGGATATTGTTCTCAAAGAACTATCTAATGAACTCTTCATAGGTTCGGATTTTACCAAATCTTTGATCTTTTCGGCAAAATTGGTAAAGGCTGATATCTTCTCTGCTAATTGGGAATTATATAATTTATCATAATTCGAAACCGTGTATGAGTAATCGGAGATTGCCTTACAAAGATCCGGAATACAACGAATCAAATTTGTGATATTAATTATGAAATCGTTTAGTCTCTCTTCTAATATATGAAAATGCTCAAGAGCCAAATTATAAGCAGGGTCCTCCTCCGCTTGAGATTTCCCTGCCATTTCTTTCATATATTGAACTCCTATTGCTAAAAAATTGGTCATTATCTAAAATACTATTTACATACAATCAATTGAATCTGGAACAAGAAAAGAAGAAGGTCTAAGCTCTGGGAGAGTGCGCACTTTAGACCCAATGCAGTGATTCACGGAATTATACCTCATTATCTGACCACCAGAATATAGAGGAGATGGTACAGAGTTATAGGTTGGAAGTGAACCAACACATTTAAATGAATTTGTTCGAGAAATTCTTGAGGAACCTTTGGCAATACTAGTTATTGAATGAGACATTCTTTTTGCTCCACACATTTTTTCAATAAGTGGATGGATAACTTTGATTGATTTGAGAGTCTTTTGGTTCCTTAATACGGGTTCGTTGTCTGGATCAACAAAGCGGAAAGATGAATCCATCCTCGTAAGAACTGGTAAGGGTTCAAGATTAAATGCTTGGATTTCTCCCTGTTCAGGAATTTTCAAAACACCACACATGTTGTCTAAATCTGGCTTATAATTACTGCTTGAGAAAACAGTCATTAGTTTGCCATCGGCAAATAGAGAAACGCCATTCTTATTGTGCTGATGAGCTCGGATAATTCTCTGGAAATTATTCTCAACTAAAAAACTTCTCACAGCTAATATTCCAAACAAACATCCATTTCCCCTTAATGATGGCATAAAAAGAGGAACCGCACAGCTCGGGTCTGACCATAATATATCACTGATTAGTTGTGCATTTTCTTGATCCTGTGCTGGAGAGATAAGGGGCCTTTTTATCTTTTCTATTTCATCAACAGTTCTCAACATTGGAGATAGTCCACCGTGTACACAAAATGTGTCCCCATTTATCTCTGCGGCAAAAGGCAAATAAGAAAACACGTCATTAAACTTTCCCCACAAAGCGTCGCTATATTCTGATTTAACTTGATCACGAAATCCATATTGAGAATTAACTTCAGCAATCTCATGGTTGCCGCGGATCAAAAATACATTATTTGGATAAACAATCGAAAGAGAAAACAATAATGTAATAACCTCAACCCCAAAATCACCTCTATCAACGTAATCACCAAGAAAAAGAATCTTGTTACGACTGGGGCATCCACCATTAGCTAATATTCTCAAAAGATCTCTAATATTACCGTGTAAGTCACCAACAATGGTAAAATCTCCATTTAAATGAAGAAGAGAAGGTTGTTTTTTGAAATTTAATATAGCTACATCACATATCCCATTAAGCACATGTTCAGTATACCTTGGAAATGGCTTACAAAGCACTCCAATCTCTTCAAAATTAGCAGTAGAGTCGGAAAAATAATCTTGATATGAATTCACAACTGATTGAGCCCAAGAGGCCATGATGAAATATAATTACAGTTTATAAGATTTTCAATTGCCTTTATTCCATCTTTACGGTTTCATAATGAACTTTTCGATACTTTGACAAAAAGTTGCTGCCGCCCATTGAAAATTGTATGATATTTCTGTGAGAGAATAATCAGAAATACCAAATTATGGCAAAAACGGTTTAGACCAAAATACTTTATAAATTTACGATATAATCGTTTCCCAAAGTTGGAAATTGAGAAGGCGAAAGTTGGACCACTGAAGACTGATGTCGAGTAACCAGAAGATATCCGATAAAATTACGGCAATTGAACTTGAAATGTCGCGAACGCAAATCAATAAAGCCACCATGCATCACATTTGTCTGCTTAAAGCGAGACTTGCAAGGTTGAAAAGAGAAGCCCTAGAAGCTGTATCTAGGAAAGGTGGTGGTACTGGGCCTGGATTTGAAGTCAGAAGATCAGGGGATGCGAGAATTGGTCTTTTTGGTTTCCCTTCTGTAGGGAAATCCACATTATTGAATTCATTAACCGGTGCTTCTTCAAAAGTTGCCGCTTATGAATTCACCACATTAACACCAGTTCCTGGAATTCTTACAATTCATGGTGCAAAGGTTCAAATTTTGGATCTTCCTGGTATTATTGAAGGAGCCTCTGATGGTATTGGAAAAGGTCGTCAAGTTATCGCTATCACTCGTACATGTTCATTGATTTTGATGGTTTTAGATGGTTTGCAATCACTAGACTTACTCAAGATTCTTGAAAGAGAACTGGGTGAGTACGGTATCAAACTAAACAAAGCACCACCTAAAATCCGAATTGATATTAGGAATCGAAATGGTGTTTCTGTCACATCGAAAGTCCCACAGCCATATCTCTCAGCAGAACTTGTCACAGATTTACTCAACACTCATTATCGTATTTTCCACGCATGTGTACATTTAGATGAAGAAGCAACAATCGATGATTTAATTGATATTCTCGAAGGCAATCGCGTTTACATACCATGTATATATGTTATTAATAAATGCGATCAGCTATGGCCAGAACAGATTGCAAAATTTGAAGGAAGAGAAAAAACAATATGTGTATCTGCTCAAACCGGAATGAACTTACCACAGCTCGTTGACATGGTTTGGGACTATTTAGACTTGATAAGAGTGTATACTAAGCCTAAAGGTGAAGAAGTTGATCCTGAACCACTCGTTCTTGATCGCACACAAGCCTCAATTACTGATTTTTGTATGAAAATTCACTCAAGTATCATTCCTAGATTCAAATTCGCATGGGTTAGCGGTAAATCTGTGAAACAGAATCCACAAAAATGTGGACTCAATCACGTGCTGGAAGATGGAGATGTCGTCACTCTTGTTTATAAAGGTTAAGATCCAAATAAACTATACAAATATTTGAACTGTTTTTGCTGTCATGTCCAAATTTGATATGGCTAAGGCAGCAAATGGTAAGGCTATGAGGGCAAGAAGGAAGAAGAGGTATGAAAGATTAGATCCAATATACGAACGCAGAAGGGAATTAACCAATGCTATACAAGAATCATCAATTCAAATTCAGAGTGGGGCCAAACCAGAAGTTGATCCTCCAAATCCTAATCAATGGAGCAAAGAAACCCGGCAAACACCAGAACCAGAAGTCCCTCATACAAGAGAGGATATCGATCAAGATGTTGAAAAGCTTAAGGCCCAGTTACTTCCATATTAAATAGAGTTAAAAATAAATTCTAGATTTCTGTTTTTGTCACTTTTATATAGTCTGGTCAGCCAAATGACCCTGTTCTATTTCTTCTTTTTCTCCTCGTTTTGTCGTGATTCGACTGTTCTTCATGCATCTATGCAAGGATCTGGTGATTGTTTTAATACAGAGTGCTCTTACAATGAAGCTATGTTGACTTTAAGAATGGCTGATGTTATTCATATTAAAGATAAACTGATTTATCCGCCATCCTATCCATCAGAGTTTTCCGATCTGATTGAAGGTGCTGTTCATTCTAATGTTACTCTTGTTGCTGCTGATGGAGGGACAATTATTGATGGAAAACTCCTTACTGGTGGTGTTATGTACTATTTAGAAAACCAAAGGAGATTTACATGGGGAAAGTGGCAAGGATTCACTTTCAGGCATTTTAGTAAGGTTATCATGTCTCGTCAACATTCATGGTCATCATACCCCCAGATGGTGTTTCAAGATTGCACTTTTGAGGACAATACATATGACTTGTTCTCAACAACTGGAGGTCATTGGGTTTTTATTAACTGTGTATTCAAAAATAATTCTGGTCGTATTTTCAAAGCTCTTTCCGAAACAACTGTTGAATTCATTGACTGTACCATTGAAGAATCGCAAGCTGCATTTGCTTATGGTGCTGATTTGATTTTCCGAAACTGTATTTTTATCAAGACATTTGGGCAAAGAGGTGGCGCCATATATGCTGCAAAATCCACTCTTTATGTTCATAAGTGCAAATTTATTGACACTGTTGCATCAGCAAATGGTGGTGCTGTATATATTCGTGATTCACACGAGAAGTATCAGAGTGAGATTTCTGATAGCTGTTTCTTAAGAACAAAAGCATCAATGAATGGAACTGCAATTTATTCATATCTTTCAGATCTTACTGTGAAAAACAATGTGTATTCTGATGGAGAGGAGAGTTTCTATGCCTTTTCTTCTGAGATTCATGAAAGTGATAATATCTATAAAGGAGATGCTGAAGCTTGCATTAGAAAACATGCTCCACTCAATGAAGAGGACCCATTCTTCCCATGCGATACATATCAAAGGCATGAGTTTGATGATGCTCATGGAAACATTGTTATGGATTTCTCCAACCCAGATGACCCTCTAGAAGAACTCATTGCATAAACAAGATATTAAAACAAAGCGCATCTTCTTCTATTTCTGATGTGATTCTGAGATTTTTGACCATATTGCATCAAGGCACTCCCTTGATACAAGATCAAGGTTTAGAATCCTTTTCCCTTTCTGAATCATACTCTCATACCCAAATTGCTTCAATATCTCAAGAATCTCGGTTGGGTCATTCATAGAATTCAATTTTTGCTCCAAATCTCTAAGCTCATAGTATGGCAATTTTCGTTGATCAAGAGATATTCCAGCAAACTTTTCCATCTCGGAACTCAATGACCTGTAAAGATACCGCAAAAGTTCATCGAAATTCTGTCTATTCATCATTTTAAGCTTTCTTATCATTTTGTCGGCCTTTTTGCGCAAATAATCAGCAGCGCCAGTAATAACAGAATCTGGGCCATTAAAATCAGCGGCATTGCTAAAAACCAAATACAAATCATTCTTCCATTCGATATAAGAATTATATGTACCATCCTTTAGTTTTTTTCGAATTGTACCAAGATCCATCACTTGTTTTATTCTTTGATAATAATCATCTCCTTTGGGTGGAACTCGAAATATTTCGGCTATTGGGTGATCATAAAGACTGTTTGTTATTGCAGAACATTGAATTCCCGTCGCTGTTTTAGGGAATGTGAGTCGAGTCATTAAATAAACTTATCAAGACGATAAAAGTGTTACAAATCACTGCCTGTATTTTGTTCATTCCCACTTCTCAATGGGAATTAATAATTAATTCTTGATTACCAGTTAAATGCAAATTTGAAAATAAAATATTGTTGTTTTTGAGATTCCTCATCAGTGTTATTGTTTTCTTTGAAGTCATAAATGATTCAAGGGTTTTGAAATTGGGATTTTTTTACTCAAATGAGAATTAGAAATTTCGCCCAATAATAAATAAGAATTAATTCTTCTTGTATTGGGATAGGAATTCAAAAAGGAAATGCATAATAGAATTTATTTCAAGTTCTGGTTAATCAAATAATTATTATTAATGAGTTTTGTTTATTAAAATCACATGAATCATACAATTTCATTCATTCTAATCCGGATACTGAATATAAAGCATTTGATCAATTATTAAAAATCATTGTGATTCTTTTTATTGATTTAATTAATCAATTCAGCTACGCAAAATACTTATCTTGTTCACCAAGATCATTATAATTTGATCCAATATTCCAATTACCATGTTGATCCGGTTTCAATTTTTTGCAAAAGTCACCATTCTTTTTTCCTAAATGAATTCATGATAATGTATTTGGAAAAAAACATTTCAATATCGGATTTTTAATTTTTTAAAGTGCTTTCATTGATAAATAATAGTAGCCCGCCCAATATGATGATCACAACATATTTTAAATGAATTCTTCCTGAAAATCAGCTCCAATTTACACAGTTTACAAAGCCAGACCAGTTCAAATTTTATCATGCAACAAGAGCCCCAAAAGCTGAACAGATTGCTCAATGGAAATGTTTGCGTATATATATCAGAGAACCGTACTTTTTCGGGTAAGTTACTTTCATATGATGAGCATACTAATGTCGTTTTGTCAGAATGCGAAGAGGTTAATACTTTTGATAATGAAAGGATAATAAGAAATCATCCCCTTATTACTATCCGAGGATCTCACATAATTTCAATTGAAGCGGCTGTTTTACCTCCATTTGATATGAAAAAGGGAGGAAAAAGCATTATTCAAAAGGGTATTGGTACTGTAAAGCCTTTTAGTAGATCTTATGTCTAAATCGAGTGTTAAATTTCATATATGGATTTTTTTGTTTTTTTATGTGTATTGTGTTAGAAATATTTTATATAATGGCTTTTAAGCTTGGATTGTTACATAAATTGCAATTTGTCTTGAATTTCCAGCAAATTGACACAATTCTAGAAAAGACACTTATTTTATGTTTCCATCATACTTACCGCCTGTTTTTAGTAATGATGGATCGATAACCTTTGGCATAGATTTCAAGATCTGATGAGCTTCCCTCCATAATTTTTTGTCATTGTGGATTTTCTTCTTACACCACTTAGGAATTGTCTCAGATTCATCCTCTTCTTCTGATTGGGGAATCACCACAATGCTCTGCTTCTTTTCGATTTCTTCAAATTGGAGATTAAAAATCACTCCTTTCGAGCCAGTTCTATTAGATTCTTTTGAATAAATGGGTTTAACCATATCCACCCGAGTGCTTGTTGTCGCTAAACTTGATTCTTCCATTATACTGTACGTTAAATATGTATGAGCCCTCTCTCTTGATGGATAGCGAAGATTTATTGATTCCTAGTCAAGTTGGGAATTATCGATTGGAAAGTAAAATTGGCCGAGGATCATCCTCTATAGTTTGGAAGGGGATTGCAGATAAGTCTTCTATTCCTGTTGCAATCAAAATCATACCCAAGATCTGGCTTGATAGTGAGTTAAAACTCAATAAGTTTCGTAGAGAGCTTTATTTATTGCAGCAAATGGATCATCCATTTATTGTTCAGTTTTATCAAATGATTGAAGATGACAAGTTTTACTATTTAGTTTTGGAATACGTTCAAAATGGGAGTCTTAGGGATTATGTTGAGAATAAAGGACCATTACCAGAAGGTCTCGCTCGAAGAATTTATGTTCAGATGTATGTTGCTTTAAAGTATCTTCATCAGGAGAAGTTGATTGTGCATAGAGACATAAAGGCCGAAAATATCCTCTTGGACAGTGGGAATAATATCAGAATCATTGACTTTGGTCTTGGAAACCAGTTTAGTGTTGACCAACCTGAACTTAATACCCTTTGTGGATCAATGTGTATGTTTTTATTGGGCCATCTTTGGCCCGATTTTTCCAATACTAACACCAGATTATATCCCCCCAGAAATGATAAAAGGGGATTCTTATACTTCAGCAGCTGAGATTTGGAATTTTGGGGTTTTAACTCACTTTATGACTGTCGGACATTATCCATTTTTTGGATCTGACATCCAAAAGACATGCCATAAGATTCTATTTACTCAGCCAACATTTCCAAATGACCTATCCATTGTACTCAAGGATTTAATCATTCAAATGTTGACCAAAACTCCAAATCAAAGAATCACTCTTCAAGGGATTTTTGAGCACCCATGGTTTTCGGCACGTGATTTTTTATCACTTAGTGGTTTTATATCCAATATGAGTTCTATATTCACCTTTTCTTCAAATGTATATCAGAAGATGAATACAATTGGCATCGACACATCATCCCTTAAGCCAAAGCTCTTTGCTAAAGAATTTGATGATATTACTTCAAATTACCGAATAATTTACCGACAGGATATGATGAGAGAATTAACAGAGTCAATTGCATCCAGACAGAGAAGTGATACTCTTGGAAATGCAAAAGATGCCTTTATTGAACCATCAAAATCAAAACCCCAATTGGTATCTAATCCAAGTGGAGTTTTCCCAAATCATCCTCAAATCCCAAGGGTACAGAAAAGGCACAACAGAGAACGATCATCCTCAACAAAAGAACCGCCGTTTCCTTCAATTTAATTCTTTTAAATTCTGAGGTTTTTGAGCACAATTTACAAAACCTTACATAACGTTACACTTTTTATACAATTAATACATGAAAAGAAATCGAATCACACCTCCCAGTTCCTTACACGGATATAATTTTGGTCAATTAATAGGTATTGGATCATTTGGCTCTGTTTTTGAAGCCCAAAAAATTGTGAACGGTTGTGATTTTGCAATCAAAGTGATTCCAAAGTCAATTATTAAGAATGATATAGATTTAGTAAGATTCCAAGCAGAGATAGATGCTCAGGCGTTTTTAAAATCGGAATTTGTTGTTTCATTGCATGATTTTTTTTCTGATTTGAATAATTACTATTTGGTCCTTGATTTGTGCAAGGGTGGTGAACTAAATGATTATATTCTGGAGCACGATAAACTGAGTGAACCTGTTGCTGCATTGATTTTTCAACAAATTGTTAGCGCAGTTTCCTACTGCCATAGCAATGGGGTTATCCATCGGGATTTGAAACCACACAATATACTTATTTCCGAATTCCCAAGAATTAAGGTGTCTGATTTTGGATTATGTAGTGTTATATCTGAGAATTTCTTGCTAAATACTTTCTGTGGATCTCCATCATACTGCTCTCCTGAATGTTTGTGTCGACAACAATTTGATGCCCGCCTTAGTGATATTTGGTCAATGGGAGTCGTTTTGTATACAATGGTCGTCGGAAAAACCCCATGGAATAGTGACCATAATCAGACTGTATATCAACAAATAATGAAGGGGGATATTACTTTTCCTAATCATGTATCACATCAATGCAGAGATCTTGTAACCCTAATGTTAAAAGTTAACCCAAATGAAAGGGCAACAATGAAAGAAATTATTGCTCACAGCTGGATGAAAACATCAGAGTGGAGTAATATAGCTGAAGCCAATCAAATAATGATTAAGTATTATGAAAAGGAAGAGAATTGTGGATATCTCAGAAGTAGGAGTAAGGGCAAGGTCCTTTACCAAAAGACAATTATGTCTCCATTTGAACCAATTGATTTGGAAGAAAAAAGAAAGGACAAAAATGAGAATCACCCAACATTGTCTCTTAATGAGAAAAAGGATCATCTTTCATTATCATATCAGGTTTTTTCTTTGGATAGTTATTTTTCAAAAAAGAAAAAGGTATTGTATAGTTGTTCATCAAAAGAGTATATTCCAATAATCCGACCACATCTACCTATCCATTTTTAGGTTTGTTTATTGTATTATTATTAAACACTTATTATTACAATTGATTCTTAAGTATGATTTTTAGTTAATACATATCAATTGAACTTTTTCCTGTTCTGGAATGATGTCCTTTTGACAAAAAAGAAAACAAGATATGCAAATAGTTCAATTATCGATATAATTAGGAGCACCCTGCTTGCAAATGAATCTGCCACTGATGAAGCATGTGATTTCAATCCATTTTTCACATCATCAAAATTAATATGGGAAACTTTGATTGCTTTTGCATAATCTGTTATTTCCTTTTCTAATTTTTGCAAAAATGTCTTCGATTCTATATCTAAAGCCAATAACTCCTTTCTCAAGTACATCCAAAGTTCAGATATTCCTTGCTTGGTATCTTCTAATTTTGTCGCTGCGTTGATTATCTTATTCTGGGCTTGATTAATTGCAGAATCAATTTGATTCTCAATAAAATAAGAAAGTGATTGAAGGGTGATGCTTTCATAACCCCTTTTGTAAGCCTCATCAATAATACTAATAGAATCAGTGAGAATAGTTTTAGAATTATTCTTAAGAATATTCTGATTCTCCATAGCTTCTTTCGAATACTTTTGCATAAGGAGCATATTTTCTCTCCTTTTCTTCTTCATTTCCCTTCTGACAATAACAGAGTCTTCAATAATTTTCCTATTCTTAGATGAATGGTCAATAGATGTGAAAGGAAAATCGGGTGGAGACATTGGGTATACTCTAAAAGCTAACAAATCATTATTATCAGTCTTATTGGAAGTTAGGGAAGCCACAGTAAAATATCCATAATCTGGAGATCCAGAAATGTTGGCCTCAAAAATCCTGTGAAAAATGATATCTTTTGATGCATCTACCGTAAGATAATCAAATCTCCTAGTGACGTGCATTCGGAGATTCTTCTTTTTATCTCTTAGAGATAGCGTACCAATTGGTTTCAAAGAAGCAAAGTCAATATCATCATTGTTTGATCTAAGAAAGTATACATCGGAAATTCCTTCAGGACTAGTTGAGGTTGTATTTATCCAAAAGACAAATCCCTTAAAATGAGTTGACATTTCTGGACAAACGTCTTCAGTAAAATAAAACCAAATACCATGACCACCATCCCCACCTTTCGCAGATATTTCCATATCAACAGTCCATTCTTTGAAATACGTCGGAGTACGCTGACAAACTGCCCCAAAACGGTTCTTCAAAGCGCTTGTTAGCCGAATCCCACTTTTCATATTTGTTGCAACGCCTCTGAGTGTCCAGTTTCCAATTTCGCTAATATTTGTCTGCTCTAAAGGTGGAATTAGACTGAATTGCTCGGATAAACAGATAGAAAACACAAAAAAGAAACCAAACATATATTTAAAAGTGACAATCAGGTGTTTCCAAGATCTGTTCCAGGTTTCCAGCCTTGGAGTCGAAGAGTTCTCTCGCCGAATCCTTCAATAGGTACTGAATCGTCAAATTCTTCTGGATTAGACACTATATAATCTACTTCAGGACAAGCTTGTTTTTTCTTGAGCAACCTCATAAAAGAGCTTTCTCCGGTTGACTTTTTGTGCGAATATGCCTTTTTCATTTGAATTTTAATGTTTTTTTCTGCCTCTCTTTTTGCTTCTTCTTTCAACTCTAATTGTTTTTTTTCTTCGAGTTTCTTTTGGGAAATCGAAAATATTGAAGAAACTCTGTTGCTTAGTGGTTTTATTTCAGGTTTTTCCTTTTTTGGGAGAGTAATTGACAATTGATCTTTGTTTTCCATAATTATTTTAAATCACATGTCTTTATAACAACCTTAGCGATAAGGTTTCTTTTTGAACCATACAAGGTTTTGAGGATCTATAACAAGTTTTTTATGCGTTTGTGCTGGTCTATGTATTAACTGAGTGATAGCATCAGGATTGATGACGGGTTTTGAGTTCCTTTTCCCTTTAAAAATCACACCAGTACCACTCAATGATTCAACTAAATCTGGTTGGGCGATTCCTGTTATTGAAGTGAGATCATCAATGGTTTGAATAGCCATTCCATATTGTTGAAATGCATTAATTGATGCTTCTCTCCAATATGACATATATGCGGCTTTACCAAGATCGGATAATGGTCTCTCTGGACCTCCAACTATTTGGGATCTGCGTGCAATTTCATAGCTCAATGATATCAAAAAACTCCCATATCCTTTTCTTTGATGAGGAGGTAAAACTACAATACATGAAAGAATGTTCTCTGTCATATTAGCTTCTCTTGAGTAATATGCAGCAATATGTGCTCCATTATCATCACATTCGCATAAGACATAAAACACAAAGTCATTAACATCGAAATATGAAGCTTTGTGTTCAATAAATAGCTTTCCAAGCAAGCACAAACATTGACAGAATAGTTTTTGTTTCCGGCCTTTAATCTCGAACACTGATAGTGAGTCTTTTCTATAAATCTCTCTCCCTGGAGGAAACATCTCATGTTTTAGTGAGTGATGTTGCCTCAAATCGTTCAGATTTGTGAAATATTGTGCACAAAAGTCACAAATGTATAATGATCTAAATGAATATACAAACGGAGGATATGGAGAAAAATACCATGCAGATATACAATGAGATCCAATATATATTCTAGAAATGTGTTTCATTCGTGCCTTTTCACTCACGATATCCTCAGACTCAGACTCAGAATGTGATTTCTTTTTCGAAGAAGCCAATTTATCAAAATTAGAATTTATTTCCTTTGGAATATGCTTAAGCTCACCAACTTTGATCCATGAATCAATTCGTCTGTCTTGCCCTGGAAAATGAATATATGCTTCATCCTGATTTAATGAAATCACAATACCTTTCAATGGGCTGTTTATACCAGGATACATATATGAAACAAATGAGCCTTCAGTTAGAATCTCCATGTTATGACTTTAACTTGCACTAACAAAAAGGTGACATTTATAAACTTAAGAATGAATTGGAGGCATCGTTGTCTGCCATTTTCATTATTTCGAGAAAGACTGTTTCAAGTGTTGATGTTGTACATGTGTAATAGGATATTCCATAATCTTCTTTCTTGCCATATTGCATGATTTCAAAGAGATCACTTAATGATATAGAATCTGATGGTATAGCATAAACTCTTGATAGTGGACGAACAATCCCAAGTCTAGCCTGAGGAAGATGTTTTGCAAAGAAATCTTCACATTTTTTCGTTGAATTTTTCGAAGAGTCGATTAAACCAATGTCTATTCTAAATTCTGTTCCAAATTTTGCAGATAAATACTGTGGTGTCCCACATGTAAATAAACAACCCTTTGCCATAATTGAGATTGTGTCACATAATGCTTCTGCTTCTCCTAAAAGATGGGTACACAAAAGAATTGTTTTCTCTCCTTGAAATCTTGAAACGAGTCGATGAACGCTATGACGAGAATATGGATCAAGAGATGATGTGGGTTCATCAAGAAGAACAATATCTGATGGGGCCATGAATGATAATGCAACACAAAGCTTTCTTTGTTGTCCTCCACTTAGGTCCTTCACAAGTGTGTTGATATAAGGATACATTTCTAGAATATCTAATATTTCATAACACTTTTTCTCCATATCACAAGGATTTAACCCAAAAATTAAGGAAAACAGGTAAAAATGCTCAGAAGGAGTGAGTTCAGGGATCAAATGAGAATTGAATTGAGGACACACGGAGATGTGTGATCTTTCATTCAAAGTTGAAATATCGAACCCATTTATCTCTACAGACCCGCTCGATAAGGGTATCATTGATGTCATTATTTTCATCAAAGTGGATTTTCCTGCTCCATTTGCCCCAAGAAACCCAAAAACAGATCCGCTTTTGATTCCAAGGGATATATCATTTACTGCCGGAATTGGGTTTCCTTCAGAGTTATAGAATATGCGAGATACATGATATAGTCTTAATGCAAAATCATGACTCTGTTCCACCATTTTTTCCATTTGAATTGCTTCTTCTGTAATTGTTTGTTTTTCTCGGATTATTTTCATATTTTTTCCAAATTTTGTGAATGAATCATGAGCATTCATAGAATAAAACCTAACTCGAACAATTTCAATTATCCAAAGGATAATAGAATACAAGAAAATATTAATAAAATGTGAGCACATATATGGAAATTCATGACGAGTACTCCAATAATAAGAAAAAGGTTTAACCAATACATGAGCATTTCTCATTATTCTAGATGAAACTCTCATACAATTTATATGAGGGAAAAGAGCCCAAAACCATTCTAGCCACATTGGTGTTTCTTTTTCACCAATAAGCATGTCAATTATCATTGGAACTAGAAAAACAATAACTACCATAAAGTAAATGTTCATGGTAGCAGAGTCTGATGTTTTAAACATAAATGAAAGACAATATAGCATTAATAAAAAGCCAATCCCACTAATAACCATCACATACCACAAATTAAACTTGTTTTGAACTATTGGAAGAACATCAGAAAGGACTAAAAAAATGGTAGTTGTAGATACTAATACAATCCAGACGAGAAAATCCACCATGAATGTTGATACCCAATAAGGCAAAAGCTTCATTGAACAAGATTGAAGATAGTCCCTGACTTCTCCGGTTATATCTGCAACTGGCTGGGAAACTATCAAGGGGATAATTGACAAAAGACCCAAAGAAATCATTGAAGGACCAAGAAAGGCAAAAACGAGATCAACTGTTCTCCTAATTAAAAGAGTGTGACTAAATCTAAAATCGTTGTTTTCTCCAAATTCATTTTTCCAAACCATTCTGGTAAGCATTACCTCACCACCAATGCTTTTATCCTCTGGGGCCAAAAGCCTAAAAGGATCAGAGCCACCAGTACTATTGTAGAACAAAGTGAATGTGTAAGGGTATTGCCGATGAAAATCGAATCCAAACAACAGAAAGAAATCCAAATCCTTTTTGCTTACAGCACTATAAACCCATTCATTAAATTGAGAAATATTGTCGAAAGTAGTTCTTTTCAACGGTACTCCAGTATCTTTCAAATACATATCATCCAATACTTTGAGATAGGGGCCAATCCAACGATAATACGATCCATGTATAATTGCAACATGATCTCTCTTTCTTTGAAATGATTGGAAAGTCATCGGAACTACTTTATCTTTAACCATTGTTTTCATGAAAAAGTGAATAATCAAAGTTAACAAGGAAAAGGCAACTGTCAATAAAAATGATATCGAAAAGAGTCCCCTCGATCTATACAATAAAATCCATCGCCGGTAAAGCATGGCTTTGAAGTGCTTTACCGGAAATATAGATTGCTTCGGATTTAGAAGCACAAACATATGAGTATCAGGTCTCGTCTGTATCAATTGAAAGTAATCAGGGTTTCAATTTCTGTAGTTATCACCGTTTGAACCGGAAATTATCGTAAAGGGATCCAGTAATTTTGCCCTTGACCGATCATTTCCCGGGACTGATGAGTATCTTTTATTTTTAACCACAGCTTTTATTCCCCCACCCAACTTTGGATATGTTGAACCGGATTTATACCGATCTGCTATTCCTAATGAGATGAACTTTTCATTTCTTCAGACTCTCAAGCTTAAGACTGTTGTTTATTTGTCATTTGATGCGCCTTCGCAGCTATTTCTTGAATTCTTAAAAGAACAGAACATACAATTAAAGCAGATTACCGGGACCAAGAATCCTGGGCTTGTTCAAAAGATATCTGAGCAGCTTGTTATCGATGCCTTGCACTATCTCTTAGACAGGCGATCATATCCGGTTCTAGTTATGTGCAACTTGGGAAGACACAGAACAGGAACTGTAATCGGATGTTTGCGCAGGCTTCAGAATTGGAGTTTATCCGCAATTTTTGATGAGTTTAGGAGATTCACTGGAGCAAAGTCGAGCCCGCAGCACGAACAGTTTATTGAACTATTTGATACAGAACTAGTCGCAGTACCCGACGACTTAGAGCAGCTCCCATTTTTGAAATCATCGACTGATGAGTCTTTAACAGCGAAGAAATCGCTGGATAAACTTCCAATTCCTAACGTAAGGATCATTAAGTCTTCTTCTTTCAGGAACAACTATTAAAAACCCCATGTAAATTTTTTTTATGGTTACCATTAATTTGACCCTTGTGATACAGATAGTGTCTATTGTAGCAGCTGTTTTTGGTATCGTCTTCAGTTGCATGAGTTTTTCCAATTCAACCCTGAGTATCAAAGTAATTAGCGCATTCATCCTATTCTTATCTCTGATGTTGCTTTTCGTTGAGATCTACATTATCCCGTTTTTCCGTTTCTTTGGATTCATGTTAAAGCCATGGGGAAAGGCATGCACATATCTTTTCGTTGGCTTTTTCCTTTCCAGAAGCACCTCATATGGTTCATTCGCAAGAGTGCTGTACTGGACCCTAGCAGTTATCTACTTCTTTATTTCTTTCCTGACTAATGGGATCGCAAGGCCCCTCCTCCAACAAACAGGTGATATCCAGCTTACAACAGGTGCAAACGATTATTTCGTAGTTTAGGGTAAATTTTTACATGGGTAAATTGTTTTAACAGATATGGAAGAAGGTGTGTTTTTTGTTCTTCCTTTTCTTTTGGAGGCAGGATTGTTAAATGACGACTCTTCCGAATACGCTTTCACTACTTATCCACGGTCGATTGCTTCAGGAGCCGCGAAAATGTTAGTTGCTGATCTCGGAAAACGTTTTCAATCAAACCAAAATGCGATTGATCTGAAGAAAAAGAAACGAGTTAAATTGGTTCATGAGCTTTTGCCACTTGTTTTATCTCTCGAAATACCAGATTCTTCACTAATGATTGTGGCTGCCAGTATATACTCATATTTACTTGGAAAAATTTCCGAATTCGGGGATCTCAAGCGCCAAAATAAGTTTATTAGACGATTTTTTAAGCATCTATCATTACCTTTTGGTTTTAAGAAACCTTCGAATTTGAAAATTATTCCACAAGAGTTTTATGCTGTTTTGATTATGATTCTAGATATATATTCTGATTTCCATGTTAAGTCAGGGGTTATTTTTGAGGATGAGACATGGGACGTACTATTCCGAGTAATTGTCGGCATTAATGATGTTCTCTTAAATTATCAGTTTGATTCAGGTATACCCAAAGGACAAGTATTTGAATTATGTCAAAAATCGTGTTCTTTGTTTTTCTCTATTGCTTTTCTCAGTGGTATTCGTAGTACAGCATTTTGGGGAATATTCGAATCATATTGTAAGAAATGGAGTGGAAATCTTAATTTCATTGTTGTTTGGGATGCAATTATTATTGTTAAATGCCGTGAGTTTTGTGATATTGTGTTAGGAAAAGCGAAATCGATCCCACTTGAAGGCGGAAAATACCAACAGCAAAATGTTCCGAAAGATCAGGACTTTTATTTCATTTTCCAAAAGGTTTTATATGCTTTAGATCCAGTATTGTTAATATCTAATCATTTGGTTCTTAGCGAGTTTGCCACAACAATGGTACAAATTATGGATATATTTTTTGAGTCATCAAACGGATCAAGCTCATTGTTTTCAATTTATTTCCCAGGTTCTGTGTTTTACAAACTATTTGGACCATATTTGACGGCAATACCTTTGGAAATGTCTGATGATTCTTTTTCATCTGCCATTGCTGATTTGATTTCTGTATATTTATTATCTATTGGCCGTATGCATTTTATTCCTGAAGATGAAACTCCAAAAATAATCATTAACAGGGTATTAAATGTTATTAGACGTCATCATTCCAGTTTCATATCTTCATTTCTCCTTAATGTTGGATACATTTTTTCCAAGAATGCTTTATATATGCCATATCTAGCATCACAAGTACTTGACTCCGTATTGTATTTGGACACAAAGAAACCTGACCATTTCTTGAATAACCCATCCTTTTATAGCCTTTCATGTTCCGCCATTGTAAGTTCAGTTGTTTTAAATTCTATATCAAAGGCAAATAGTATTAATATCGAACAATCCTTTTCCAAGTTTTGGAAATCAAACAAATCTGATCAATGCTATTTACCGCTTTTGTCATCATCAATTTATACTAACGTTTCGATTATCAATTATCTTTTCGAGTTTATATCTGATGGTGTGAAATCAGAAGTGTTTTTCCAAAGAGATAAGATTCCTCTCCTTTTATCATTAGTTCAATTTGTGTCCGTAATGATTAGATATCAACCAAATAGATCAGAGGATATCAGTAAGGCCTTGAATAATGCAGGATCATTTATATCCGTATTATTGGCATCTTTCACTGCAATGGACCAAAAAACTCTGAGCCAATATGAAGAGGTGATAATATATGTGATTATTATGCTTCATAATATCATTGTATGGGGTAATGACATTTTTAATATTAAAAGTAATGCCAAGTCATTGTATGATTTTGTTAACAAAATCCGATTGATGGTCCAATCAGACTCTAGTGGGGATTATAGAACTCCTGAGAGGTTGGATAGAGCCAGTCGGCGAAACTCAATAGCTGTAATGCTATCTCTTCAGAATAAGCCATTAATATTTTCTCTTCTTAATAACCTATTATCTGTAGCAATTCATAACTTCCCAGTTCATGATCATTACTCCAGAAAGCTTCAGACATCCTCGGTTATAAATGAGAATCAAGTTATTTCTAATTTATCCATTAACAATCCAATCTATCATTATTTTACAATTGATAATAGCATATTAGTCACATTTATTGAAAGCAAATCTAACCCCAATCAATGTGTTTTCATTTCTCGAGGACCTTTTGGAAAATCTATTTGGGTAATTGAAGAGCTCTTTATAGCACCAAAGGCGCCAAGTTTATCGAATACTATATCTCCAGTACCACTCTCACCCATTATTCATGAAGACCATAGTGGGGATAGTCAACAACCTTTCGCAGAATCTTTTGTCGAGTTTCAGAAACAAGACATCCTCTTATCATCTTCTCTTGAAGCAACATATTCAAAATGGCTTGATTGGGAAAAGTTAAGACTATCAGAAGTGTTTAATACCAATCATGAATATCAAAGAGCAAGAGTTATTGATTTTCTACTTGGATTAGGTATTGTTGACGTTAACAATACTCTTAAAGTGTGCCCTCAACAGAATATAGCCGAAATTCAAAAGGTTATAACAACATTTGATTCATTAGATGAGTTATCCATCATTCCAATCCCAGTAATACATATTTTATCATGCGATTCAAAAATAGAATTTAGTGAAACCATGCATTCAAGAATGACAGAGAGTTTTCATAGTTTTATGTCAAGCATTGGTGAACCCTTCGAAATTCAGAAAGGAACAAATAATATACCTGGATTAAGATCATCAGTTCCATTGATACCAGGTTCAATTGGTTTTGGTGCAATTATCTCGCCAAGTATGGCACACGATATTGATGGGGCACGTCTTATTTTTGAAACATCATCAAGGTCTCCAATTTGTATTATATATAATGAATCTAATTATGATCTTTGCTTACCACCAACCGGTTCTCAACAAGTTATTGTAATTCGCCCTCTGGATAGTTTAACTTACTACGTGTCAGAGCCTAACCCCATTCCTGGCCAAATGTCTCCATTCACATCAGGACAAGTATTAATGTCAAAGAACATATCTTTTAATCTTGCTCTTTGTTTTGAGCAAAAATTCTTATCTATGAGTCCCTCTTTTTATGAAGATATTTACTTTAAACGGAAAGAAACTCTTAACCAACTCCCATCTTCCATTTACCCAGAAACAGGAACTCTTTTCCCAGTCCTATTTGATACACAATGATGATATTATTAAAGAATTAACACGCATGGTTTTTACATCTCTCCAATATGAAAAAAGGCATCAAATTATACCTTTTTCGGGATGAATGAATCATCAGATGCAATTCTATCGCTTTTAATTGAAATAATTGGTCCCATTGAGTCTTTCTTAGGCATAGACATTGAGCATCTCCTCACTCTCTTCGCTTCAGCAAGATTAGCAGCTGCTAGTTGATGACTTGATACAGATTCGAAAACTTTGGCAATATCACTCCTTGAACTATCAGATTCAAAAGAATGAGAAGAATTTAAACTATTGCTCGAATTGCTCCTCGCAACTTCAATATCTTTCAAAATTGCACTCTCATCTTCATTAGAAAATGTATATCTCTCTTCAAAATATCCAGTATCTTCAGGAGATTCCAGATTTGGAATAAAAGGAGGACATTCATCGAATTTTGCATTTGCAATCCATGGGTGATTTAGAAGCTCATCAACTCCTTTATATCCTAATCTCATAACAGGATCATGTGTTAAAAGCTTTTTAACAAAATCAGAGCACTCAAGGGTGACCCCCTCTAAAGGAGCATACTGTCCGATGAGTATCTTCATTTGTGTATCTTTTTCAGATTCTGCTTCAAAAGGAGGACTTCCCATTATGAGTTCATAAATAATGATCCCCAATGACCAATAGTCCACAGTAAATGTATGATTCTGATTCAAAATAATCTCTGGTGCTGTATAGTTTGGCGTTCCTACTAAGCTGCGGGAAGTAACAATTGACTCACCAGATGATGTCATTTGTCTATCGAGAATACCAAGATGACTCAATCCAAAGTCAGTAAGCTTCAATGTACCTTCAGATGTAATCAATATATTGTCTGGTTTCAAATCTCTATGAATTATTTTGGAGCTATGCAAACATTCAAGGGCTTTGATAATCTGGTATGCATATATTTTAACAGAATCCTCGGATAGACAACCAAGATGCTGCAAAAGGGAATAGAGGTCACCACCTGGCAAAAACTCCATCACAATATAGAAATTTAGCTCTCCAACAATAGAATAATAGAAATTACATATATAAGGATTTTGGAATTTCAACAAGATATCTTTTTCCGCCAAAATTCTTCTTCCTTGATTTTTCTGAAGTACATCCGACTTTGATTGAACTTTTATAGCGAAAATATCTCCAGTTTTATTCTTTCTTGCCAAATATACCCTCGCATAAGCTCCTCTAGAGATTCTTTTTATAAAATCAAAATCAGCAATTGATATAGAAGGAGCACTTGCATAGAAATTACTAGATTTATCAACGCAAGTTTTCCTCAATGTATCAGTTATTGAGCAAATTGCATAACATATATGTTTTTTGTTCTCTGCCAATTTCATTACTGCCTGAATCTGTGCAGAAATTTCTTTATTGTTTAAACTTAAAAACAACTCTTGGATAACAGAAATATATGAAGAAAGATCTTCAGGTGACTCAGATTTGTGATGATCTGTGTTAATCATTGCATCAGTCACAGCCTGTAACCTTAGTACAGGATAAGCAAACATGATGGATTCTTCTGACAATATTGGCCATCCAATGCCCAAATATAGTTCAGTGAAGTCATCCCTAATTGCTTGCAGATCGCTGTTCACCTGAAAAACAGCAGACTCGGATTGAAAAATAGTTAAACACTTAGTGGTATGCTCTTCTATTAAATCTAAATGAACAGGCTTCTCGCAAATCCTGCAAATAACAACTCCGTCGAGTGTTTGAGTAGATTTATTGCTTCCACTATGCTGCATTGCTCTTGGCTTATGTTTTAATCTCCCAGCGATTAATACAGTAAAAAAATTTCTGATCTGAATGCATATTGTGACTAGCCTATAATAAAAGGCAACAACTACATCAGCAGATATCCCTTGTGAAAAAAGCTCGTTTACATTCCGTGTAACTTCACTGGCTTGATATGACAGAGCTCCAATCTTAGCATTAAGTATTTGATCAACCCATTCTATAAACATAGGGGTATCGGTGCCTGATGATCGCGAAATGTCATTTCTTAACTCAAAAAGCTCATTTCGAATTCCTTCAAGAGATAAATTATCTTTATTATAATCATGTCTAAATATGGGATTATGACTCGGTGACAAAGGCCTTGGGGGTTTAGGAAGATTTATTGGAGGGTGATTACGCGTGTTTTTTCTCATTTCTGAAATTGACACTGTCCCTTTCAAACAATTTACACTTTTGAAAGGATTATTTATGATATAAAAACCCCTTAAGACACAGTGCATGTTAGTCCCTAAGGCTGGCAAGCTCCTGAGATATCATATGATATCCATAGCATTTTTCCACTTCTAAAGCTTCGTTTAGAATATTTTGGTCAAATCGAATGTTCCCAATCAATAATGATACTATTTCCTTTCGTCCAAATTTTGCTGCGAGATACAAAGCTTGCTGAGCCATTGGTTGATCGATATGGCTTTTTGCTTCTTTGATGATTACACTTAAAATATCTATGCAGTTGTATATACTACAAAGATTGAGGAATATGTCAATGTGGTTTTTGAATGAAGCAATTTTTGATTTCATAATATGTTGGATACTAGTAATGCTATTGTAAATGAACATAAGCTCAATTTCGCTCTCAGACCAGTCGTCTAGGTCTATTGAAAAGCCATATTTGTTGATCAAAATATCAATAAACTCAACAAGGTTGTTCTCTATTGCATACTTTGGGACTTTGGATTGAGTAGTGTTAATACCATTCTCTAACAACAAAACGAATATTTTAGGATCCCTAATCTCAGCATAATTCACACCATCGGTGCCACTCAGCTGTGGGACTACATAATAATCAAGTATAAAGCGGGCTTGTTCAATTGCATTTTCTCCCTGACAGTTCATTAAAGAACTGGTCGTGTCTTCAGGAAAATTAACATCTACAAAATCATCTTCAATAGCTGCTAACTTCAATGAAGAAACTCGGCTAAAAACCATTAATTCGGGACTTTTTTTGTCATGAATCATCTGGGAGATGATAGGAGATACTTTAGTGTCGGATTTTACATTGCTAGGTGTTGTTCCATAAAACTCAGGATAAGAGCTTTTGGCAAAATATGAATGAAGACATCTGTGAGCTCCATGATCATAAATGGCCCGCAATATTTCGAAAGATACTGTTGAATCTTTGTAATTTTCAATAAATGAGGGGTCGTCGTTTTTGATCATTTCGATTGTCTCAGGTGGAACAGCTGAAAACCCAAACATAATATTTGTGGTTATAACCACAACGAAGTAAATCTGTCAAGTTTTTATTTTAATGAGTAGAAATGGGATATCTCGGTATTCACATCCTACTTCATGGAATTCTGTGAATAGACAGCCTAAAGATAGTCCAAGGAATTCTGTGAATATACAGCCTACAGGTACTTCAAGGAATTCTGTGAATAGACAGCCTACAGGTACTTCAAAGAATTCTGAGAATATAAAGACTAAAAATAGTCCAAGGATTGATAAAAACGATGATCTAGAACTAATCAGAAAGAGAAATGTAAAAGAGAAGAAAATTGACCTTCAAATTGCACAAAAGATTGCTAATGATAAAAAAAGCCCAGAACCTCTCAGAAAAGACAATCCAAAAGCTTTCCCTAATGATATGTATAAAAAACAACCAGAACAAGGAAATCCATTATTCAACAAGCCTAATCCTGCTCCAATAGCGCAAAAGAATGCTAATGATAAAAAACGTCCAGAACCTCTCAGAAAAGACAATCCAAAAGCTTTACCTAATGATAATCTAAAAATGAATCCGGAACAAGGAGCTAATCAAAATTATTCATCTGATTTGCCCATTCCAGCACCAAATTATGATTTTTTTTTTCAAAATGGTTCACAACCCGGTTCCCGTAATGGAACCCCTCAAGCAAAAAATAATGGAATGGAACATATTAATAACACAAGTGATTCTATAGAATATTTACTGAAACAAAAAGAGATTTCTGAACTCAAAAACCAGTTTAATTTTATAGTTCAAGAGAACAAAACAATGAAGCAAGAATTCTTAGCAATGAAAAATGAATTAGACAAGAGCAGAATCAATCAAAAAGAGATATCTGAACTCAAAAACCAGTTTAATTTTATAGTTCAAGAGAACAAGACAATGAAGCAAGAATTCTTAGCAATGAAAAATGAATTAGACAAGAGCAGAATCAATCAAAAAGAGATATCTGAACTCAAAGCCCAGTTTAATTCTGTTATTCAAGAGAACAAGGCAATGAAAAATGAATCAGACAAGAGCATAATCAATCAAAAAGAGATTTCTGAACTCAAAGCCCAGTTTAATTCTGTTGTTCAAGAGAACAAGGCAATGAAAAATGAATTAAGCAAGAGCATAATCAATCAAAAAGAGATTTCTGAACTCAAAGCCCAGTTTAATTCTGTTATTCAAGAGAACAAGGCAATGAAAAATGAATTAGACAAGAGCATAATCAATCAAAAAGAGATTTCTGAACTCAAAACCCAATTTATTTCTCTTATCCAAGAGAACTCGGCAATGAAGCAAGAATATGAATCTATCACACGCCAAGAATTCGAAAAATCTCGAAGATCCCAAGAAGATATAGACTTTATCTTGAAGCACGCTAATCAAAAAATTCAGGAAATAATATCCGAAAGTGTTTAGTTTTAATCCTTGAGGCACATTATTCTCCTCATTGCAAGCTTCTATGAAATAATAAATATCAAATCTATAACCTATTATCAAACATTGCTTGTATTAAGCCCAATAATGATCAATCATTCATTCTAGTGATCAATATGCGGAAGAGAATCCACATAAAATTTTTGTCCCAAAACATGCCCAAGTTTATTAATATTGAGCTTAACGAGAATGATACGATCGGAAGAGTGAAGAAGAATATTTCAGAGAGCATTCCAGATTTTTCTGGTCAAGATGTTGTGATTATTCAGAAATCTGCTGACAGGTCATGCCAAATTCTGGATGATAGTACGACACCCAAAAATTTATCCGAAAAGGACGGGTATAGGGCATTTCCAAAGATATGTACTTCAGCAGTGAAATTTGTTGATTCTGTTATTCCAACCAAAATGGATGTTTCAGCGCCCCTTTTTGACGTAATTTCTAGTATTGTTCAGGAACACCCGGAAAGGTATCTTGTAGCTTTTCAAAAGAGCAAAGATTCTTCTCGTGCTCTAAGGGTTTGTTCTCTGTTGCATCCTCTTTGTACACAAGGATGGTTTCATTCGCCCCTCATCCTTATTAGGCGTGTGTATAGTGATGATACAGATATTCAAATATTTCAAACGATTGGAGATAGATTATGCAAGAATTGTCGATTCGCAAATGACTATGGATTATCAATATATGATACAGACAACTGGGGATGTCTTATTGCTTTACAACTTGTGTTTGAAAAATCAATGGATGTTACCAGAGCATATATAAGGGAGAATTTAACGAGATTTGTCTCCCCACTTATTAAAAGTGAGTATGAGGACGAGTTGATTGAAAAATCAGCATTGCACTATCAAGAAATGGCATCAATGCCACCAGAAGCTGCCAAGCAATTGTATTTAATGACTTCATATTCATCTGGTGGCCAGTGTGCTTATACTGAGCAGATTAAATTCAAAGATCTTAGTAAGCACTTTAATTTCAAAACAACAAGGGTGATTTTCATTGCTCCCCTTCGGATTATAATTGCAGAAAAAAATGGAATAAAAGTTGTTCACCAAGAAACTACAATTAACATCAACTCCGTGAAATATGAAAAAGGCCATGTATACATCCAGTTTTCAAATGGGGTTGTATGGCAAATTGAAAGTAAGAGACATATATCTTTAGTTGGAGTTATTGAAGAAATGATACGAAAGCCATTTGCAGATCGATATTCGGCAGCTACAGAAAAGTTGTCCGTAGAGACCAAACTTAATACCCAAGACTATAAATCCCTTGATGCAGTTGCTCCTATCATTAAGATTGATGAAAACTTAAAAATCCAATCACCAACAAGCCCTACAAAAGATGGCTGCCCTGTATCTGTATTCCAATTTGAAGACGAATTATTGGCATCACAACGTCCCAACAGGCATTTTGGCTTAAAGATTCTTCCACCTTGCTTATCCCGCATAAGAATCCCTGTTCAAAGCGATTCAAAAGAAGTATTTAATAGCAAAGGATATCATTTTCCAGATTTGGATTCACAAAATCAACCATCTTTTGAATTGCCTATTAGTTCATTTCACAATATAGTAACATCACAAGACTTTTTCAACACAGGAGGGGATGATGATTCGAACAGTAATTTTATCTCAATTCTTATTCTCTTGTTTGTTTTAACAATACTTATCCTCTTCAAAAAGAAGATGAACAGTTACTAATGTAGTAAATATAGTCACCAGTTCTTTCGAATTAGTTTTTCACTTTCTTGTCATTTTTAAATCTTGTTAATTGAAAGCTTTTTCAGTTAGGGTCACTTTTAATCTAAATGAATGAAAATAATACTGAGAAAGTCCGGAATCAAGAAGGCAAATATAGAAAGAGAAAGGAAAAACTTCCAGAATCCCCTAAAAAAGAACTAGAGACGGAAAATATAGCTATACCAAATGATGGAACTATTCGAACAAAGATAAAGGAAAAACATCCAGAATCCCCTAAAAAAGAACTAGAGACGGAAAATATAGCTATACCAAATGATGGAGCTAATCGAACAAAGAGAATAACAAAACATCCAGAATCCCCTAAAAAAGAACTAGAGACGGAAAATATAACTATGCAAAATGATGGAGCTAATCGCACACACAAACAAAGAAAACGTCCAGAATCCCCTCAAAAAGAATTAGAGACGGAAAATATAGCTATACCAAAAGATGGAACTAATCGAACAAAGAGAATAACAAAACATCCAGAATCCCCTAAAAAAGAACTAGAGATTCCAAGGAATTTTGAAGAAGAAAACGGATTCCTTCGATCCGATATCGAACGGCTGAAAGAAGAAATAGCACAAACCAAAACCGATAATGAATTAATAAGATCTAAAAATCTAGAATTGGAGAACGAACACGAAAAGGATATGTATATAATCCAAAAACTTGAATCCGAGAAACTCAAACATGAATCATCAATATCTATGTATAAGAACAATGAAATAGAATCCAAGAATAAATTGCAAAGATGTCAAACACTATATCGACAACAAAGAAAGGTAACGAAACGATTAGAAACCGAGCAATCTTCTCTTCTCGCCAAGATATCAGAAGACGAAGAATCCTATAAAAATAGAATCGAAAAACTTGAATCCGAGAATCATGAACATGTATTGAATTCTCAACAATCTAATGATGAAATCAATAGACTTAAACGATCTCAAAGTCAGATCACATCTCTCATGAAAGAGAAAGAAGAAGAACTAAC
>Ga0074193_1000310_pt1 | contig 87159 bp, 89 predicted proteins | sample EPASupsiteHSE605_FD_64523 | JGI IMG/M metagenome (GOLD analysis project Ga0074193, IMG submission 64523) | Bioremediated contaminated groundwater from EPA Superfund site, New Mexico - Sample HSE6-05 | ecosystem: Environmental > Aquatic > Deep subsurface > Groundwater > Contaminated ... | reverse complement strand
GGTATCTTCGTCTGTCTTGTTTCAATCCACACGCCCACGCAGGGCGCGACCATTGATCCATTGTCTACACTGTGTTTTATTCTTGTTTCAATCCACACGCCCACGCAGGGCGCGACGTGGTCATTGTCTTCCTAGATACCTCATTGGATGTTTCAATCCACACGCCCACGCAGGGCGCGACAAATAAGGTTATCCTCCGTATCATGACCGCCAGTTTCAATCCACACGCCCACGCAGGGCGCGACGTAAGCGGGTTATTGCGATATACCTGTAGTTCTTGTTTCAATCCACACGCCCACGCAGGGCGCGACGCTCAGTTAGTAGCCAGAGAGGATACAACGGTCTGTTTCAATCCACACGCCCACGCAGGGCGCGACTAAAATAAACCACCCCACGACCGCATCAGTTGGTTTCAATCCACACGCCCACGCAGGGCGCGACAAGGGTAAATTCACTACCACTAATCTTACAGAGTTTCAATCCACACGCCCACGCAGGGCGCGACGTTTGCCCTTGTTTGCTTTGTGCCTGTCCCATAGTTGTTTCAATCCACACGCCCACGCAGGGCGCGACAGTCAATTATTTGATATAAGAAAATCATGAGTCGAAACACATGATTTTGCGAATCAGAAAAAAATCATTTAGTTTAATATTTTTTTATTATTAAAAAACCTCGTATCCTCTTTTTTCACTCACTTGCGAATCTTCCACTAAAATGATGAGCACTTATATTTCGCATTAGATCATCAACATTCCTTCTGGATCATAACCTTCTTTAGCACCAACATGTTCTACACGGTTTTTCCAGTTGTTCCCCAAAAAATAATAACGCAGACTATCTGTCTCATGATTAATGATACTCTCTAAACGGTGTCTCAACTCTGCAAATTGCGTCGGGTCAAGTAAACACTCAAAAACCGAATTTTGAACACGCTGACCATGATTAACACATTGTTTAGCTACTCTTCGGAGACGTTTCTTTCCTGAATCACTCGTCACACTTACATCATAGGTAATCAATACCATCATTGCCTAAACACCTCACTTCCAGAAAAATGGTGGGTAGTCCTCTAAATCGCCACGCATATGTCTTGCTAATAACATAGCCTGAACATAAGGCACAAGACCTAATGGAATTTTTTCTTCCAAATAAGGATGAGTGATCTCTTCTTGCTTTCGCTTTTGCCAAGCAGTCAATACTTCCTTACGAGTATCATCATTCATAATCACTGCCCCATTCTCTTTTACCATAAAATTTTTTGCAGAAATTTGACCACGATTAATTAATGTAACAGCTAAACGATCTACAAAATGCGAACGTAGTTCCTCCATAACATCAAGAGCTAAGCTTGGTCTCCCAGGTCGATCCCTATGTAAAAATCCAACCTGTGGATCGAGCCCCACGCTCTCTAAAGCTGCTACCACTTCATGGGTCAATAATGTATATAAAAATGATAATAATGCATTAATGCGATCCGTTGGTGGCCTGCGACTACGACCATTCATATGAAATTCCTCTTTTTGACTCAGTACTAATTGGTTAAAGTTAGAAAAATAAAGATGTGCAGCTTCCCCTTCAATACCACGTATTGAATCACCGTTCAAGGCTTGTTCTAGTCGAGAAGGCATTTTTGCCATCAACTGAATGGTTCTCTCCAATGACTTACGATCAACACTCTCCGCATGATCTCGTAATACACGATGCAAAACAGCTCTACTATTCATAATTTTAGCTGCTATAAATCGTCGTGATAACCGAGCAGATACAGCCTCATCGTCCGACCAACGATATTGTGTGCGCCTAAGTAAAACATTACCAGATATATTTCCTGTAACCCGCCCCATAAACTTCCCATATTGTGATAAAAAAGATAAAGTTACACCTCTTTCACAACATAAGTACATCAGCTTCGGACTGGAACCCGCAAAACCGAAACAAACAATTCCCTCCAAATTATGTACAGGAACACGAAATTTAATTTCATTATCTACTTTAATAAGCACATTCTCACCATCACAAGCCAAATAAGCATCCGGCATTGTCACATAAAGCGTATTTAAAAGCCTTCGCAAGACTCATCCACCTCCTCGCTACACATTTTTGCCAAATAAGACGCTACTGAACGATGGTGCAATGTCCAATCTGGCTGGCACTGTTCCAACAGAGAGCATTGAGTGCAACGTTTTCCTTTTGTGGCTTTAGGAGTTATTCCTTCTCTGAAAAGTTGGTGCATACGACTAGCAAGTTCTAGTGTATGTTGTCGCAGGTCTTCATTCAGACGAATGAGTTCACGATGTTTAGTTTGACCATAAAAGAGAAATCCAGTATCGATTGATACCTGCATCATCTCTTCAAGTGCCATAGCCTGAGCGCATAACTGAACAGCATCTCGATCATCCTTTTTAGGGCGACCTCTCTTATACTCTACAGGAATAGGTCGCCACCAGCCATTACGACCTTCAAGTCGGCACATGTTCCCTTCGATAAAATCCTCTTCCTGACACTGATGAAATTCTACAACATCAGCAATACCTCTGAGTCCAAGTTTTTTCGATATAAGAGGCATAGCTCTGACAGTACGTAAGGTTTTCCTCGTGTCATCCTCAAAAGGATCATCTGTACGTTCATGAAGATGTTGTCCTTCGACTGTGCGAACATTCTCTGCCCATAACTGTTCGATATGAATGAGTGCCCATTGTCGTTCACAGAAGGCTATGTGTTGGATTCCTGAGAGCATTAGGAAGTCATCTTCTGCATCCTGTATTATCATCGTTCAAAAATTGTTATACCATCAGGCTTATCAGTATAATTTATACTAATATCATAATCTGAAAAAGCACGAGGTGGTTTATTGCCATCCACACGCCTTGTCGTCACTAAATCAAATAACTTATGAGCTTGCGCATTACCTAATGCTGTTTCATGTTGAAAAATCACTAACTTACGACTAGCCATTTTCCCACGAGCTGCTGAATGGTCATGTTCAAACATGTTGACGAGCGCTTGCCAAAAAATTTCTAAATCATCTTCAGAAAAACCTGTCTTTTTTGCCAATGGTGCAGAGACATAACCTTCGACGCGATAAAGAGCATAAGGGACAATATGTTTGCGCCCCATCGTACGTTCTTTATCTACATCTTTTGCATTAGTTACTGCCATACGAGTAATAGTAATTTCCTGTGGAATAATAGTATCCAAACTTTTTGCAAAACCAAACTGTATGGGTCCACGAACTTGTCCGCAATTTACTTCAGTTGTCATAACAGCACCAAAACTTCGGATATCATAAAATCTATCGCACATATACTGCGTAATATCATTAGCCTGCTTAAGATCTTTAGGAAGTTTTTTAGATTCTGATTTTATTTTCAATTCTCCATACGCTTCTGCATTAATGTCATTCAACACAGCTTTTTCTCGAACATAGATATCAAACGGATTCTTTCCCCCATTTACAAGCTCCACGTAATTTCGCACTTTACGTTTTAAACATACATCCGTAACAATGCCATGACTAGTCTCTGGATCAATACGTGGCATATTACCTGCATCTGGATCACCATTCGGATTGCCATTTTCCACTTCAAAAAATAAAACAAATTCATAGCGTTTATCTAATACATTACTCATTATGCTCACACTTCCTTATCTTCATTTTTTTCTTTTTTAATATAATTGGCTTGATTTTGATGATAATACCCTAAAATAAATAACCCTTGTTCCTCCATGTTTAAATGAGCTGGAAAAGATTCCAATCCATTCACCACATCCTGAATCTTTTTATCTGATGCATTGCCATATTCAGCTTTAGATATATGATGACGAGATAGACGTAACAATAACGGAAAAACCGAACCAGGAGTTGCTGAAGCAGCTCCAAAATAGCGATCACGAATGGTAGCATTGATATTATTACCTAGAGCATCCTTCTGGACTTTTTCCAATAAGGAAAATAACCTTCCTAACAAATATGCAGCGTTTGTACTATTTTCATTTAAACTCACAGTGATATTTCCCTCCCTCTCTATTTGTTTTTTAATACGATATTGCCTTAATAAAAAAGCCTTAATAATAGCAGCACGGATAGTGTTGACACCACCATGTTCTCCCCCCGTCCTACAACGAGCTATAGCTAAGCTATACAGCATTTGAGGATACATTTGCCCTGACAAAATACTTTTTAGAAACTGCCCTCCTAAAAGTGGAGGAATATTCTTTGCATCTTCTTGTACCGCTAACATCTTCAACATCCGCCAAGGCGATATCATACCCTTTAAACGTTCCACGCCTATAATATCCAAATCAGAATAATGCTCAGCAACTTTTGAAATAATATCGCCAAAGCTACTAATTTGCCAAAAGCGCACAGATAACCTAGCAGCATTGGGAGCAAGTCCCAATAAATAACACCGGGTATCTTCTTCAAAACTTCCATCACTTACAGATAAGCCTGATTTCACTCTTTCCAAAATAGTTTTAGCTTGTCGTACAACTTCTGGAGCAACTTTTCTTTTATCATCACCTGTTTCTACCTCTTCGATCTCTACAGGATCAAAACACCAAGAAAGGATTGCTTCTTCAACTTTTCCACCTTTTTTATCTGCCCAAAATACCATAGTGGTATCTGCAAGTCTAACTCGATTCGTGTTACTAGCTATGAGATAATTTAAAGCAGTTCCATATGCAAAGGCAACTTTATTACTAATTGGTGCATTATAACTCTGAGATTTACCATATGAAGTAAATGCTGATGCATTAAATGAAACTATAGATGCTCCACTCATTTGCGACCCCATAATTCCTTTAATCAAAGGATGAATTCGTGCAATTGGAAGAGTTTCACCTGTTATAAGACATTGTTCCGTTATATCATTAGTTTTACCTTCTAAGCTACGATTCCAAGCATCTCTTACTTTAGACTCTTCATGAATATACTTTATGGTACCATCTAATTTAAAAACTATATTACTGCCATTTAGCAACTCATCTATTTTTTCTAAAATGATCGGATTAGATAATGCACTTGCAGGATTCCATTTTTCTAAAAAAGCTTTAATACCTATAACTTCTTCACTTTCTATTTGACTTAAAAAAAGTTCATTGTTTTTTTTGAAATCTATATTTTTTTCCTGAGAAACCTTTATTTCTCCTTCTTTAGTACGCTCTATCCCAATTACATAAGAAACATTATCACAGAGAATATTAGCAGATATCCCTGATGTACGTGATACCTGTTCTGGTACTAATAACATTTTAGGTATACTTTTTTTACCTTGCATCTGTGCAAGAGTTAAAATATCTAAAATATCACCATCTACATTAAGGATCAATGCATGTGACACTTTTGCTGAACTGTATCCTGGTGGCGCTATCCCAGATTCATCATCTTCCAAAAGACGTTGATAATGTTCATTCAATGCCTGTAAAATCAACTTCCTTCCCCCTTGGTCAATTGAGTATCAACCACACCATTTTCCATGATAGGTCTAAAGAAAATAGGTTGCATTTCATTGGCAAAGTCAATGTCCCATAACATCCAGCCTAAATCTTGCCTTCCAGTTATTTCTGACTTAGGAATTTCTCCTTCTAGTAATTCAAAATTAACTGGAAACTCACGGCAACCAAAGTAAGGACGCATGTGACATTGTCCTGCTCTCGCTCTACGGTTAAAAATATCACAATGTTTACCAGGATTATCCCCATCACCAGCCTTATCTGTCATTTGAAAATGAGCTTCAATAATATACTCTACGTCTCGTAGTACTAACGAGGCACGTTGTTGCCGGTCTTCTGTTATGTATTGATGAAGATCAACCCCTCCATTTTTCATAGCTGTTTTAATATTTCTTTCTGAAATTTTACTTGCGACTTCATTTCTACGAATCGAATCAAATCGAATGGCTTTCATAACATGAATGCGATCTACTCGCCACACTAGCGCTGGTTTCCAATGGATCGCTTCCAAAATTCCACGTGCTGCTGATGGTGTCATGACATCATAGCTAACCCTCTCAGCTTTCATTTCCGGTCGGGTAAAACATGCATAATCACCCCAAACCCTAAGCTTAACTCCATATCCCATAAAATTCTCCTTTCTCTTTCTTCTCTATTCACCATATAAAGTACATCAAATATTTAAATGTCAATCGTCAGGAATTAAAGTTCTCTGTGATATTACATAAAAAATATACAATATTCACTTCCTAACAGACTAACAATATAGCTGTTATTTTTTTATTAGTAGATTCGGCCTTAAAAGAGCAATATCTCTGTCGGTGCTTTTACCTCTTTTGCATCTTTTAAGCCAAATCGCAAATCATAAAAGCTAGGATCATTCACAAATTTGATAATATCACCCACTGTTCCAATTACCTTTTCTTTTTCTAGAGCCGCTAACTCATATTGATAAATTTGGACTATGTAAGGTTGAAGACTGCGTATCTTACTCGCTGGGAAAGGATGGTATCTAGCTTCATCAATGATCTCTAATGCGCGTTCATCTGGGACAACAACCGAAACTGTAGCACTATCAATCAATTGAAATTCCTTAGCAATAGCGGCAAAAGGGAATGCTAAATCGGCTCCACCTTCTTTAATCATGTTGAGAATATGATGTACATCAAGTTGCTCACTTTCTATTGCAAGCAATTGCTTAAAAAAATCTTCAATGGCCTCTAATGACATTAAATCATTTCCAAATTGGCCAATTCTTCGGGCCGTACTACGCGTTAAGCCAGCAACTAATTCAAATCTTCCCTTTTTAGGCATACCATGTTCTTCTGGGTCAAATACGATGACCTGACCTTCTATCAGTTTCCCTTCTCGGTTACATCGTCCCGCCGCCTGTGCAATAGAATCAATTCCAGTTGCTGATCGATAAACGGCTGGAAAGTCAACATCAACTCCTGCTTCAATCAGTTGAGTTGATACTACCCTACATATTTCCCCTTCGCGAAGGGCTTTTTTCATCTCAGCCAAAACCTCTTTTCTATGGGCTGAACACATACGTGCTGATAGATGATAAACATTTTCTGTTGTTTGTTTAAGTAATAATTCAAATAACACCCGCGCATGTCGCCTTGTATTAACAATCGTAAGAACTTGGTTATTTCCCATCATACCTCTAACCACTTCTTCATCAGTCATCTTCCCGTGATATTCAACATGAACTCTTTTGAAAATTTTCTGAAGTTCTTCTGGATCTTTCATAATTTCCACAGTCTTTATATTACCTGGAATTAATTCTTTTACAGCCGGTTGCGTCGCTGTGCAAAATACCACTGTCACTCCATAATTAAGGACCAATTCTGCCAATGCCCATAAACATGGTTTCATATACTCAATGGGCATCATTTGAGCTTCATCTAATATAATCACACTATTGACCATATTATGTAATTTTCGACATCGCGAACCTTTGTTGGCATAAAGAGATTCAAAAAATTGCACGGCTGTTGTAACAACAACTGGCATATCCCAATTTTCAGATGCTAACCGATGTGTTTTCTCAGATGTACGCCAATCATCAAAAGAACCTTCTGAGTACTCAAAATTGCTATGATGTTCAAGAACTACATTGTCCCCCTCTTCTAACGCTTCCCTAAAAACTTGAGCATTTTGTTCAATAATACTGGTATATGGAATAACATAAATTACACGATCTTTTGTATATTTCGCGGCATGTTTAAGTGCAAAAGCCATTGATGAATAAGTCTTGCCCCCACCCGTCGGAACTGTTAATGTAAAAAATCCTGGTTTCGATTCTGCCATACTTAAACATCTTTCCTGAATAGATTGCCGAGCATTATTAATCACTGATTTATTTTCAAGATTACGTGTTGCTAATGTCTCTAACTTCTTTTCCAATCTTTTAAAAAGTAATTTCATTGAAACAGCAGTAGGTCTTGCCATAAACTTTTCTACGTTCATAAATCGTTCGGTATCTAAATAATCGGCATCAACTAAACTAGAATATAACATCCGAATAGTAAAAGAAAAACTAAGCTCAGACATAGCAATATCTTTAGGATGTGGCATCTCTTTAAGATCATCATTACATAAATCTAAAATCTTAATTTCTTCAACATATGCCTGATAATCAGGTAAATCTTTTTTCGCAAGTCTTCCCGGAAGATTTTTATCGTCACCTTTGTTTCCATCCGGCAAGCCACCATGATGCCCCGCAATTGCAAAAGCTAAAGCCTGCCCAATCTTTTCCCCAAATTTTTTTCGTATTTCTTGCGCTCCAGCAGTTGCATGATCTACTTTCCCACTTTCCCCCTCTAGACGTTTTTGAAATTCCGCCGAGTATTTCCCTATATCATGCAATAAGCCAATGACTCTCCCCAATTTTCCTGCCCCAAACTTATCTGCACGTTCTTCTGCTAATCGTGCAACTTCATCAAGATGTTCCTTCAATAATTGCCACTGTTCCTTAGGTAATACTTCTTTCGTTAATAAATTTTCTTTGGTATGCCCATAGTATTTCAAATACATCCCCCCCTCCCTTGTAAGCTTTTATCATGACTTTCTAATACAACCCCACCATCCTCCCCAAAGTCCCCCGAATCCTCTCCTTTAATTCCTCTGGTTCTACCACCTTCGCTAAATCACCATAACGCAGCACCCAACGTTCTATTGTCTCCAAACCGTCTACAGTACAACTATAAATAATGGCCTGATTCTCCACTTCTATGATCTGTTGATTTTTTATCCAAATACATTCTCTAACCCACTGAGAAGCAGGATGCTCAAATCTAATTTTTACTTTATATTCGGTTTCCCCACGGAACAAGGCAAACGCTTTGCCCATATCGTGATCAAAAGCGTCATCATCTTCTATATGAAAATGATCCGCTAATAGATCAACCTCCCGTACTCGATTTAGATTAAATAACCGTCTTTCTTTACGCAATTCACAAAAAGCGTATGCATACCAAGCCATATCTTTAAATCTAATTTCATAAGGGCAGATGATTCTTTTCGTTACCTCTGCTCCCGGTTGCAGACTCTGATAATTGATTTGCACTTTCTGTTTTTTCCTGATCGCCAAATGCACAAGCTTCAATACCTGTTCGGATAATGGATTGGATGTAGCATTGATATGCTCTATTTTTATATCTTCTTTACATTTTTTCTCCGCTAATAGTATTTTGGCAATAGCAGATGCCATATCAGCAGTAAATTGCGATTGATGCGGATTATCAATCATAGTTTTTAATATGCCTAAATCGATCATTTCCGCTTCCGTAAATGCTGGGACTTTCAAAAAATAATCTGCACTGAGAAAATATCCACCTCTGCAGCCATTAATGCTCATAATCGGCACATTGGCATTCATCAACTCATTGAGATAGGCCCTCGCATTTCTCGCAGAAATATCTAATCGTTCTCCTATTGTTTTGGCAGTCAATATATTTCCTGATTGCAATAAATATATGATTTTAAAGAGGTACTTTAGCTTTGTCATAAACTACCATCCTTATCTAAGTTATAACATACAATACCGCATTATTTGTGGTACTTTATTCTGAAACTTTTTGTATATTTTCCCTCCGCTTTATTCTACCACTTTCAAAGAGTCGCATTTTGTCAATTCTGAGTCCTTTTTATAATAAACCGCATTATTTTGCATTTTAATGCAAAATGAGATAAGGAGTAACGCCCTACAAACCATACTGTAGAGCGTTACTCCTTATCTATTACTTCATCTCAAATATTTTTCTCTCCCACCACAGAAAAGATCAACTCCATCGCATTCATAGAATAAAATACACCATAGTGCAAACACTCTATGATAGCAACGTCATCACTATGAGATGTGAGAAGGATAAAATTCATATTTTCGCGATTTAGTGGTTGGATGAAAGACGTTTTAATTTATACCAAAAATACCACCGTGGCCCTGAATTTATTAGGTAATATTTTTCAATCACCTGTACTTTCATGCTGTGTTATGTTATTATTTATAGCATAAATGTACAAGAAGGTGATCCGACATGACCGATAATGAAGCTGCAATCCAAAAATTTTTAAAAAGCAACAACGGTATCGTAACGACTACTCAAGTAACAAAAGCCGGTATTCCCAGACGCTGCCTTAGTGCCATGGTTGAATCCGGTACGATTTACAGGGTAGAACGAGGCATTTACGCGCTCCCGGGAGTCTGGGAAGACGAGATGTTCTTCATACAATACCGATTCTCAAAAGGTATTTTCTCGCATGAGACTGCCTTGTATCTTCATAACATGACAGATCGTACACCCATTCGGTACACCATGACCTTTCCTTTTGGCTACAATACCGGTAGCGTCAAAAAACAGGGCATCGTTGCAAAGCTGTCTACTGAAGAAACTTATGATTTAGGTGTTATCACGGTATCTTCTCCCAGCGATAATCCGGTCAAAGTTTACGATATTGAGCGTACCTTGTGCGACATCGTTAAGGCCCGTCACAGAGCTGATATCCAAGTAATCAATCAGGCTATGAAGACCTATGCCAGCTCAAAAAACAAAGACATTGCAAAACTCATGAATTATGCCGATCAACTTCGCGTGAAGCCGAAGGTTTTGAAGTATATGGAGGTTCTACTATGATTACCAAAAATCCAATGCAACTGAAGTCGAAATAACCTCGGAATGCAGAATTTTTGGGCGAACTACCAGAAGGAATTCGACTATGCCAAGGAGATCAGTTTTGATGAGACTTGTGATGCAATTCTCAAAATCATGAATTTGTTGAAATAAGCAAACAAAAAATTTAACAAAATGCATTATTCTACTACTCATTCCAACAAGCAACTTACTACAACTAGCACTGTAGAGCATCCCTTATTCCCATACTACTTCACACCAAATATTTTTCTCTCCCACCACAGAAAAGATCAACTCCATCGCATTCATAGAATAAAATACACCATAGTGCAAACACTCTATGATAGCAACGTCATCACTATGAGATGGGAGAAGGATAGCATGAACGTAGATTCATATTTCCGCGATTTAGTGGTTGGAGTCAATACAAAGGTGCCATTGTTTCATGGCAAGTGTGTTACTTCGATCAATTTTGATAATGCAGCGACTACCCCACCACTCCATTCTGTTATGAGAGAAATTGAAAAATTTGTTCCGTGGTATTCATCGATTCACCGTGGTACAGGGTATAAATCCCTCCTTTCATCAGATCTATACGAAGAAGGCAGAGACGTGATCAAGCAGTTCGTCAAAGCTGACCCCACAAAAGACGTTTTAATTTATACCAAAAATACCACCGAAGCCCTGAATCTATTATCATATGTCATGGCGCAACAAGATGATAAGCAAGTGATTCTGTCTACTGATATGGAGCATTTAGCAAATGACTTACCTTGGAGAGATAGATTCGCTATTGATTATGTCTGCATCGATCGCTATGGAATGCTTTCTTTGAAAGACTTAGAGATGAAATTAATCAAATATAGTGGCAAAGTAAAAGTAGTGACGGTTACGGGAGCATCCAATGTAACGGGGTATAAAAATCCGATCTATAAAATCGCTGGGCTTGTTCACCAGCATGGCGCAAAAATCGTTGTAGATGGAGCACAATTGGCCCCTCACTGCCCGATTGACATGAAGCCTTATGATTCAATAGAGCATATCGATTATCTTGTGTTTTCAGCACATAAAATGTACGCACCATTTGGCATCGGGGTTCTCATCGGTCCGAAAGAAACATTTGAAAACCAAGAACCTTTTTGCAAAGGTGGTGGCGCTGTAAATTTGGTATCACACCAATTTGTAGATTGGGCTACTCCTCCTCACAAAGAAGAGGCCGGCACTCCCAACGTGATCGGAGTTGTAGCATTATTAACGGCAATCAAAACGTTACAGCATATTGGTATGAATGCGATTGACGAGTATGAGCAAGAACTCATTCACTATGCGATTGACGGTTTGCGCTCTATTGATGGTTTAACGTTATACAGCTTTGCACAAGCCAATGAAAATCGATTAGGTATTATCTCTTTTAATCTTGCGGGCATTCCCCATGAATTATTAGCTGAAATCTTATCCTATGAAGCAGGAATTTCGGTAAGAAGTGGTCTGTTCTGCGCTCATCCCTATGTAGAAAAATTACTTGGATTGACAGATCACGACATCAAACATTACCTGCAAAATCCGAGTACCCCCTTTCCTGGATTAGCGCGAATGAGTCTAGGCATATATAACAATTGCATGGAAATCGATATTTTGATTGACCTATTAACTCGAATTGCTAAAAATAAAAATGTGTATAAGCAAAAATATAAACAAGAAAGGTGATAACAAGGCTAAATAGGGACAGATTTTTCATTGTCCCTAACAAATTCTGCTTTCTAACTGCCAGTATTGACAATTTTTGTACTAATCAATAGACTAAATGAATAGTATAAAAATGCACTTGCATTCTAAAGAAAGGGTTGGTACTAGGATGTTAACCGATCAAAGCATCAAAAGCATTATTGCTACGAGTAGTTCCTATTCCAATGGCTGTCACTATTATCGCCAGGGTTGCGTACGAGATGTACATTATTTTAAAGACAGAAACTATTTCACAGCAAGGGTAAGAGGCAGTAAATCTTATATTGTAGACGTATTTTTTGATGAGGCTAATCACTTGCATCGGTATGGATGCAGCTGCCCTGTCTCTTCTAACTATAGCGGACTTTGCAAACATCTGGTTGCTGTTTTAAAGTGCATACAAGCAAATTGGGATACCTATTTTCCTAAAGAAATTTCATTTCCAATCAACAACGCCAGTCAAGACGAACATTCATTACCATTCAATAAAGCCACACAAGAGTTATTAGCTTTTTTTACGAATGATCAAAAAGTGATTACAGAGCAACAAACAGCTCCAATCCAACTAGTTCCTACTTATATCTTCACTAACAGAGGATACACTGCGAAAAGTTGGCTCACCTTCATGATCGGTACGGAACGATTATATGTGCTAAAAGATCTCCCTCAACTTCTAGGAGCGCTCGATAGCAACCGGAGCATTATGTATGGCAAAAACTTTACCTTAAATCCGCAAGAAATGATATTTGATCCAGAATCTATCGGTCTCTTACAACTCATACAATCCATTTATCACGATGATAAACAACTACGTAGTTGGAGCTATACTCCTAGTTCCTCATCACCATTTAGTGATGCGCGTAACTTAAAATTGACCAACTCTACTACATTGCAGTTTTTAGCCAAGATGGAGCACAAGAGCTTCACTTGTATGATAAATGATCAAAAAATCGATAATGTGACGATTATCGAAGACCGACCACCATTACAATTATTGATAAATTCCCAAAGCAATGGACTCGTCATCGCAAGCACAACACCTGATACTATGTTTCAAGGGCTTGATACCGATTATCAATACATTTTTCATAACAAGCTCATTTATAAGGTAGATAGCCTTTTTTCCAATTACATAAAACCACTACTCAAATGTTTTGCGAGTAATAAAAAATCTGAAATTTTCATACCACAATCCGCAGTATCCGCATTTTTCTCCTCCATGCTCCCCACGTTGGAGAAAATCGCTACCGTTAAAATGAGTGCGAACATGCTCAATAAAGTATATAAACAGCCGCTAGAAATACAAGTATATTTCGACCGTTTTGACGATGGAATCAGTGCAAGAGTCGAATTTCAGTATGATCAACTCGTCATCGACCCACTAAGTACAGACAACAACAAAATCAATGATTTTAATGGCAAACTGCTACTTCGCTCCACACAAGAAGAAAGAAAGCTTCTGGATCTATTTCAGCGTTATGGATTTGAAGTCATAGCCGGAAAACTGATACAAGAAGATGAAGAAAAAAGCTATTTATTTTTACAAACAGGAATGCCTGAATTACGAGATATTGCTGAAGTTTTTTATTCCGACGATTTTAAAAATATCCAGATTAAACAAATGGGTAAAGTATCTGCGGGCGTGAGGATGAGTGCGAAAAGTGATATGCTTGAGTTCTCCTTGCATTATGAAGATATCGAGCCCAATGAATTATTTGCATTATTAGCTTCTTATAAGTTAAAGAAAAAATATCATCGCTTGGAAAATGGCGCTTTTATCCCTCTTGACTCTACAGATTTTCAGATGGCTACCAATCTGATTGAACAACTAGACCTTAGTGCTGATGATTTAGAGAATAAGGTAATCGAATTGCCAAAACATCGCGCGATGTATATTGATAGTTTAACAAGGGAAGATAGCGATTTTCAGATTCAACGCAGTAGTGCCTTCAAAAGAATGGTACAAGATATCAGTGAACCACAGGATATGGAACTGACTGTACCAAGTGGCATCCAAGGTAAGCTACGCAACTATCAAAAAACCGGCTTAAAATGGTTAAAATCACTTGCCAGCTATGGCCTTGGTGGAATACTAGCTGATGATATGGGACTCGGAAAAACATTACAGGTCTTAACCTTTATTCTATCGGAAAAGCAAGAAGAGCCTATCCCTTCTCTTGTGATTGTCCCCACTTCTCTCGTATATAACTGGCAACAAGAAGTACATAAATTCGCTCCGGATTTAAAACTTACCATCGTATCTGGCAACCCAAATGAGAGAAAAGAACAACTCAAAGATATGACATCCTCTGATATCGTAGTCACATCCTACGCACTGATTAAACGCGATATTAAATTCTATGAAGGTATCACTTTTAAATATTGTTTCATTGATGAAGCACAACATATTAAGAATCCAGCTACACTCAATGCAAAAGCCGTTAAAAAAATCAAGGCAAACGGATATTTCGCCCTGACCGGAACGCCTATTGAAAATACATTAACAGAGCTATGGTCTATCTTTGATTTTCTAATGCCTGGTTATTTACAAACACACAAATCATTTATCAAGAAATTTGAATTGCCAATTATAAAAGACAGAGATGAAAAGATCCTGACCGAACTTCGACGATATATCAAACCTTTTATTATGCGCCGAATGAAAAAAACAGTTCTCAAAGAACTGCCCGAAAAAATTGAAAATAAGATGGTCAATGAAATGACTCCGGAACAAACCAAACTCTATGCAGCTTGGATGCTACAAGCCAAAAATGAATTTGAAAACGAGATGCAGAGCAATGGTTTTGCCAAAAGTCAGATCAAGATCTTGTCTCTACTGACTCGTCTACGACAGGTTTGTTGCCATCCTTCGTTATTTATTGAAAACTATCAAGGAGGCAGTGGCAAGCTTGATATGCTAACCGAATTAATCGAAGATGCAGTAGCTGGTGGACATCGGATTTTACTATTCTCTCAGTTTACTGGCATGCTTGCACTGATCAAGCAAGAATTAGAAACGCGAAATATTAAATATCAATATCTAGATGGCTCCACCAAAGCAGAAGATCGGATACAATTGGTCACTTCTTTTAATGCTGGTGAGCAAGATGTATTTCTTATTTCACTAAAAGCTGGTGGCACAGGTCTTAATCTGACTGGCGCCGATATGGTCATCCACTATGACCCATGGTGGAATCCCGCCGTCGAAGACCAAGCAACTGATAGAGCATATCGCATTGGACAAAAAAATTCTGTACAGGTCGTTAGACTGATCACCAAAAATACTATTGAAGAAAAAATTTATGAACTGCAACAGAAAAAGCGCGAAATGATTGATTCTCTAATTAAGCCTGGTGAAAACTTCCTCACTAAAATGAGTGAAGAAGAAATACGAAAACTATTCGTATGAGGATATTAGACTAAAATAGGGCAGCCTACGCTACCCCATTTTAGTCTTTATTTTCTACTTTTTCCGCTTACATGCTTGATGGATAACTTGATGACTTTCGTCTGATGAGCGCTACTTGCTATATAAGCTTTTCCTTTTTCCATATGAGCGGAAGAATATTTTTCAAGGAAACCGAATAATGCCTGTTCTTTTTCTTCTTCCGCCACTTCTTTTAGCATACCAAAGACAATAGCACTCACATAATTCGTAGTAAATTTGTCAGCCAGTATTTCGGTATTGCCCACTACACAAAAAGACCCTTTTTTATGATAATTAATATTTTCTAATTTATGCCCTTCTGTGGCACTATGAAAATAAATCGCACCGTTCATATAAATATAACTAATCGGCACTCCATAAGGATAACCATCTTCACCCATCGTCGATAAAACACCATAGTCACATTTGCTCAGTAGCTCTGCTATATCTGCCGAGCTTATTTTTCTATCTACTCTTCTAAGTTCTTTAAACATGATGTCTCCACCCCCTTTTACTGTTACATCTCACTCACTTTACTGCTCGAATCTTATGTTAGTGAGCTGTAAATAAGTCAACATACTCTCCATACCCTTCTTTGACCAAATCCTCTTTTGCAATAAAGCGTAATGCCGCTGAATTGATGCAGTAACGTAGCTTGGTTGATGTGGGGCCATCATGAAAGACATGACCCAAATGTGAATCTGCCTCTTTACTACGCACTTCAATACGTTCCATAAAATGACTATCATCAAATTTTTCTAGCAAAGCATTATTGGATAAAGGCTTGGTAAAGCTTGGCCAGCCGCAGCTCGATTGGTATTTGTCCATAGAACTAAATAACGGCTCGCCTGATACAATATCAACATAAATTCCCGCAAAATTATGATTCCAAAATTCATTATCAAACGACGGTTCTGTTCCTTGGTTTTGTGTTACCTCATATTGCAGCTCTGTCAGACGTTTTTTTAATTCTTCTTTATCTTTCCAATATTCTTTTTCTATCACCCAAAAACACTCCTCATTTTTTTCTTTCATTTATTTTATGCTTTTGAAACAAGGTTCCTGTCCCCTTGTTTCTGCGGTTCTCTTGTCTGCTCTTGTCTGCGCTTGTCTGCTCAAGATTCTTCTGGGACAAGATCCCTGTCCCCCGCGTCCCGCTATTGTGGGGCGTGGCTATCGCCCTCGCGTCCTGCTAAGGCAAATAGTGACCAGACGGATACGATGAAAAACAAAATCGCTGTGCACCAAAAAACATACGGAATTCCCAGCAATAGTGCTACCGTACCACCGCTTAATGGTCCTAGAACATTTCCTAATAATGCAGCACCATTTGTTACGCCATATGCTACACCACGTTTTCCAGGTGGTATGAGCATCGCAACAAGAGCATTGGAAACAGGTAGCATCGCCCCCATACAAAAGCCACTCGCACCACGCATAACCCCTAGCATCATGATAGAATCAACCAATGCTTGTGACGCAAAAAATATACCGGCCATAAGTCCACCCACGCTCAGAATCATTCGATGAGAGAAACGCCGACTGATGCGTCCAATTGCCACAGAAGCCAAAGCGCTCGTGAGTCCCGTTACTGCAATAATCGCTCCCGTATAGCTGGCAACCCTTGTCGTATCAACAGCCATATCTTGAATATATAACGGCAATATGGGAGCAATGATTTGAATCGCAAACTGACTTAAAAACTGTATAAACAGCATACTTTTCATGCCGGGGATCGCCATCACCTGCCAACTTTCACTAGCCACTGACCGCTTAGTAGTACGCACTACAGGCGTAAAGTTCTCTTTCACATAAAAATAAATAATCAACAGTGATATGTACGCTAATGCACCAAATAGCATAAAAGCATAGCGAAAACCAAAATAATCCGCTACTAAGCCTCCAACAAGTGGTCCAATCGCGCTACCACCAATCATTGCTGTTTGAAAGATCCCCAAAGCATAGTCTAGTTTATCTTTTGGTGTAAGGCTTGTAACCAACGCTAACGCCGCTGCAACTGACCCACCAAAAATCCCCTGAATGGTCCGTAGTACAAATAATTGATGGACACTATGAACATAAGCCATCGCGATCATTACACTACCAAAAACTAACATAACTTTTATGAGCATGATCTTACTTCCACGTCTATCAGCTAACGTTCCCCAATACGGTCCAAAAAATGCCGCACATAAAGGCGCTATTCCCATTATCAAACCGGACCACAATTCAACTTCAGCTAGATCCGTAACCCCTAATTGAGTTACATAGAGTGGGATAAATGACACTACACCCGTAATGGCGCTCATACCAACTAGCTGCGCTAACCACATGACAGCTAAGTTTTTCTCCCAATTTGACCAAGCCATTTTTTAACCTTCCTTCATTTCTAAAACAGAAAACCTATCTTGCGTTCCCGCCCATATCTTCAAATGCAAACATCAATAACCATAGCGGCAGTGATCTCTTGCAGACGATCCGGACTGACCGGCAGTGCAGAATTGGCAGTGCCAGCAGCCGTGTAGACCGTTTCAAAGTCCCAAAGACTTTGATCTAAATATAACGGAATATCGTTTTTGATTCCAATCGGCGATACCGCACCCGGCGGAAAACCGGTCGCATCCAGTACCGTCTGAGCATCCGCAAATCTGACTTTTTTTGCATCAATTACCTTTGTCAATTTCTTGGTATTTATTTTTTTATCGCCACAAGTTACAATCAATAACGGCTCCCCATCGGCAAGAAATACAAGAGTCTTAGCGATTTGTGCCGCCTCTACTCCTAGCGCCTGAGCAGCTAATTCTGCAGTATGGGTACTTTGCTCAAATAATATTATTTTTAAATCTGGAAATGGTTTAAGAAATAATTTCACGCGTTCTAATGGCATCTAAAATCCTCCCCTAAGTAAGCAACTATTTTTATTTTATCATAAATTGCATGAATGCCCTAATAATAGAAATACAGACCTGCTAACATAGCAAGTCTGTATTTTTATTATTAGATTATCTGTTACCACTTAAGAACTTCGCAAAGACATTTTTTGCTGTTGATTACGCGAGAAAATCGAAAGTGTATAATTGAGTACAAAATAAGTTAAGGCAATCGTCCCAAAAATCGCAAACACCTGTGCTGTGCTACCGTATTTGCCCATAATGATCATCCCTTTACCGGTCAAATCTTCAATACCAACAGCCCATACAAAAGAAGTATCCTTAATCACTGTGGTAAATTGAGATACTAAAGGAGGTATCATATTTTTCAAAGCTTGCGGCAAAATAATATGAATCAGCGTAGAAAAATAAGTAAATCCTTGCGATTTAGCCGCTTCCCACTGTCCTTTAGGAATGGAGTTTAACCCACCCCGAACAATTTCAGCAATAATAGCGGAGGTGAAGATGGTCATGGCGACAATCCCAGCATTCATGGGCTGCAAACTTGTCATAAAGCGAGCTGCCAATATAAATAGAAGTAACGGTGTATTTCGAACGATCTCAATGTAACCAATGGCCAATTTACTAAATAATGGATGGTTCGAATAACGAGCCACCCCTAAAATCGTACCAAAAAGCATACTAAGGCCAATCGAAAGTACTGAAATATAAAGTGTCACAAATAACCCCTGGCCTAAAAACCCCAAGATCTCAGGTTGAAATAGTTCCTTGATCATAGGGACACCTCCAGTTTACGCTCTAGCCTACGTGCATAGGTAGCCAAAGGTAAGCATAGTGCAAGATATAATAATCCTGTCACTACATAAGTAGGACCATAATACAGATTGTTACTTGCCCAAGAATCAGCATGATACATGAGGTCCCCACCAGCCACCATGGCTAAAACGGAAGTGTTTTTAATCAGGCTTACAGCTTGATTGGTTAATGGTGGATACGCAATTCGTTTCGCTTGTGGCAATATAATATGACGCATAGCGCTCCAATAGGAAAATCCTTGAGATAAAGCCGCTTCTTGTTGCCCGCGAGGGATGGACAAAATGCCCGCCCTCACTACTTCCGCAACATATGCACCATGATATACACCAACACCTAATACACCGACAACAAATACAGGTAAAATCACTCCTAAGTGCGGCAATCCATTATACAAAAAGAATATTTGAATGACTAATGGTGTATTTTGAATAAACTCCACATACACTCGATTGATAAATCGAAGAGTTTTATTATTTGCCGTTCCCAGCATACCAAAAAAGATTCCAAGAACCATGGCGAGTAATAACCCTAATAGGGATAAAGCAATCGTAGTCAAAAAGCCTTCCGCAAAAACCTGCCAATCTTGCAATACAGCTAGCCATTTAAAAGCTGCAAATGGCACTATTTAATACCCCACTTGGTTATCATTTTATCTAGTTCGCCTGATTTTTTCATATCAGCAATGGTTTCATTGACTAGTTTGGCTAGGTTTTCATTGGATTTTTTACTGGCAACGCCGTATTCTTGCGGAGTATAACGATCTGCTAAAATAACAGTAGAATCATCTAAATAACCAAATAAAATTGCACCGTCTACACTAAAGCAATCAATCCGTCCTGAATCAAGGGCTGTTTTAATTTCAGGATACGTACCAAATTCTAAGAAAGATACTTTCACGCCTTGTTTGGTAGCTTCATCAGCAAGAGCCTTTTTACTAGTGGCGCTTTGGGCTACACCAATCTTTTTCCCATCTAGATCTTTTAAGCTAGTTATACCTGCATTTTTCTTCACCATCAATGCTACCCCATCTGTAAAGTAAGGGTCTGAAAAGTTATAACTTTTCTTGCGTTCTTCTGTAATGGTAAACGTAGCGATGACTAGATCTACTTCACCATTATCAAGTAATGGCCCACGCGTTTTGGCAGTTACTGCCTGCACGTCAATTTTATTTTCGTCACCTAAGATTTTTTTGGCAATTACTTTCGCTAAGTCAATTTCAAAGCCCTCGACTTTATCTGTTTTCGGATCTTTGAAACCAAATTTAGGAACATCCACTTTAACGCCTATTTTTAAGACGCCTCTATCTTTGATTGCCTTAATATCAGCTGGGACACCATCTTTGCTTGCAGTTGTTGGAGCGCTTGTGCCGCAACCTGTAACAACAAAAGCAGTAAGAACGAGTAGACTGACCATCAAACCAAATATTTTTTTCATAATAACTTACCCCCTATGTATTTTTTTATTGCATGTTAGCGAATAATACGACTTAGAAATAATTTTGTACGCTCATGTTCGGGATTCGTAAAGAAATGTTCCGGTGGACCATCTTCTAAAATACAACCTCCATCCATAAAAATCACTCGATCAGCGACTTGCCGTGCAAACCCCATTTCATGAGTCACTACAACCATGGTAATACCTTCTTTTGCTAAATCTACCATGACATCCAATACTTCCTGAATCATTTCAGGATCAAGAGCCGATGTAGGTTCATCAAACAGCATGATTTTGGGTTTCATATTTAATGCTCTAGCAATCGCTACCCTTTGTTGCTGACCACCTGAAAGCTGAGAAGGATAAGCACTCGCTTTATCTTTTAAGCCAACACGGTCTAAAAAAACTAGGCCCGATTCGATTGCTTCTTTTTTATCTACTCCTTTAATTAAGATGGGAGCTAACGTAACATTTTCTAATACGGTCTTATGCGGATACAAATTAAATTGCTGAAATACCATAGATACCGATTCTCGTACTTTGGTGATCGGCGCTTTTGGTGCAGTAATTTCAACACCATCAACGATTACTTTCCCTTGGCTTGGCACTTCTAAAAGATTCATGCAACGAATTAATGTACTTTTACCAGAACCACTAGGACCAATAATAACAACTTTTTCTCCACTACCAACCGATAAATGAATGTCTTTTAAAACATGGTTGGTTCCAAAATGTTTATCCACTGCTTCTAACTGAATCACTTGCTTTCTCCTCCTCTCTACATAGTATGGGAAAAAACAAAAACCGCATATTCTGCAGTGTACACTGAGAATATGCGGCGTCGTTGCCCAACTATATGTTCGTTACGGAAAATATACCATAGATTCATCACATCTGTCAAGAAATATACCATCGTTGTCTTTTCTCATATCCCTACTTTTTTTACGAAAGAATTTATTTTTAGCGTGATTTTGTGATAATATGATATAGGTAATTTATATTTCAATAATAAGGTGGTAACTATAATGAATCCTAACGCCTCTGACGTTTTTTTTAATATAGATGCATACTGGTTTTTATTTTGTAAAGACGAACTGTTAGTTGTAAAAAACGAAAAGAAGAACCGTATTTTATCAACCTATGATATCAAACGCTTAGCAAATCAGCCTACTAATATCCAGTCGATTGGTTTGTTTCGTGATTTGGAATGTTTTATCGGAACTATCAGCAATGATAATATCCCAGAAGGGTTTTCGTTTACCAAAGTAAGACCATTGTATGGCAATATCGAAGATGACTGTTTCTGGTGTGCGTGTCGTGCATTTCATATCAGTACTTGGTTAAAATCAAATACATTTTGTGGTTGTTGCAAAGGCGTAATGAAGATGTCATCGATCGAGCTAGCCTTAAAATGCACAGACTGCGGACATCTTGTTTATCCACGAATCTCCCCTGCCATTATTGTTGCGGTAACAAAAGGCGATCAGCTTTTACTGGCACATTCTGGTCGTTTTCTCCCAAATCGTTATGGCGTCATTGCTGGCTTTGTTGAGCCAGGTGAAACATTAGAAGACTGCGTCAAAAGAGAACTGATGGAAGAAGTCGGGGTTGAAGTCCATAAAATCAAATATTTCGCAAGCCAACCATGGCCATTTCCTGATTCCTTAATGGTCGCTTTCACAGCAGAAGCGTTAACGAAAGAAATAACGATTGATAATCAGGAAATTCTAGCTGCTGGTTGGTTTTATGCCGATAATCTCCCAGATATCTCCGATAAACCAAGCGTCGGTAGATCATTGATCGACTGGTTCATCAAAACGCATCCAATAAAATAAGTAGCTACTATCACGACATGAAAGATCTACTCTTTTATGTCGTGACTTTGTTTTAAAGCACCAGGTCCATCTTGCGCTACTGCCACTGCTGCATCACCAAAGGTTTTCATATCATTGAGCATATGTAGCGATGCATTGAGCAGTGAAATTCCAAATATCGCTCCCGTTCCATCCCCAAGGTGCATATCAAGATGCAAATACCCGGGCACCTTCATAATATCGAGCGCTTCACTATATGCGGGTTCTACAGCAAAGTGTGATGCAATCAGATAGTCTTTCACCTGAGGAGCTATTTTCATAGCAATCAGAGCAGCGGCAACCGTAGCGAGACCATCCAATACGATTACCGCTCCCCCTGCAGCTGCACCTAAGATAACGCCGACCAAACCAGCAATCTCAAAACCGCCTATTTTACACAGTACATCGATCGGATCCTCGGTATCTGGCTGATTGACCTTTAGTGCTCTTTCTAGTACAGTGATTTTTTTATTAAGTAGTTCATCGACGATTTTCGCGTCACTTCCAAATAATTCTGCTACTTTTTTTGCACTATAACAGCTAATAATACCTACACTCGAAACGTCTCCCCCAATCCCAATCGCACCTAATCCTAAAATTCTACAGCCTTTTTCAATCTCACGTTGCGCAATTTGGCTACCGACGGTAATGGCTCTTCTCCCTTGCTCTCTCGTCATGGCGGCTTCTTGCGCTATATTTTTTGTTCCACTGGCAATTCTCATGTTATGCATCTGAGCAAAGGAAGGCATCTTTGTAGCAATCCCCATGTCGACTAATGTTAAATTTGCAGCAATATGCTCAGCCAATACATGAATCGTAGCACGCCCTTGGCAGCAATCAATCATCCTTTCAGCTGTTACGCTTTGAGGATCCATACTGATTCCTTCGGCAACTATTCCATGATCGGCTGCCATAACGATTATACTTTTCTGCAAGTCTTTGGGTCTATGATACCCCGTAATTCCTGCCATTTGACAAGCAATATGTTCAAATGAATGTAAGCTACCCAGTGGTTTTGTCAAATTATCAATTCTAATTTGACACTTTTCCATCGCCTTTGTATCTAACGGTTTTATCAACGAGATTATATTGTCAAACATGAATCGTCCCTCCTAAGATTATGCAGCACCTTAATAGAGGCAGTTAGCATATCCATTACCATAGAAGCACCAATTGCTTCTCCGAGGCGCACTCCCATGTCAAGGCAAGCTTTTAACTGTAAATATTCTAGTGCAATAATATGAGCCGGTTCGCCTGATAAGTGAGACGCAAAAATATACTCTTTGCTCATTGGCTGAATGGCATTTGCAATTAATGCTGCGGCAGTGGTATTTAGGCCATCAATTACAACCGCGCACTGATTTGCTGCGCAGCCAAGAACCACTCCTGCTAACGCGCCAATTTCAAACCCGCCTATTTTAGCCAGTACATCAATACCATCTGCTCCATTCGGCTCATTGACAATTAGAGCTTGGCGAACAGTATTGATTTTGATATCCATCCGACTATCTGATATCCCAGTACCTCTGCCTGTCACGACTTCAGGCGTTAGCCCCGTAAAAGCAGCAACAACAGCAGCGCTCGATGTAGTGTTACCAATTCCCATTTCCCCAAGGCTAAAACAAGTATAGCCTTGCTTAGCTTTCTCATTCACGATTTGGATACCTGTTTCCAAAGCCTGTATGGCTTGCTCACGCGTCATAGCGGGTCCTTGTGTAAAATCATTCGTACCATAAGCGATTTTTCGGTGTAGTAGCCCTGGTACATGAGATAAGTCACCGGCTACTCCCATATCGACGACCACCATATCAGCGCCACAAAAGTTCGCAAATGCATTAGCACTTCCGCCTTTTGAAATCAGATAGTTTGCTGTCATATGCATGGTTGTCTCTATGGGATAAGCGCTAATGCCGAGTTTAGCGACTCCATGATCTGCAGATGAAATCACCATGCAATGGCGTGGTAAATCAGGCTTAATCTGCCTTACGATTCCAGCATATTGCTTTACCATGTATTCTAATAGGCCAAGACTTTGCTTTGCCATTCCCAAGCTATCTAATCTTTGTTGTACTTTATCCATTACATTTACATCCAAATGATCAATTTTTAGTAGTGTCTCTTCCAATAAACTCATCATTAGCCCCCTCCCTTATTTTCCCTGGCTCCATAATCGTATATACGCAAAAAAGAGAAGATTTCTTTGGATCATAACTCCAAAAAAACCTTCTCGTCCATGAAGGATTATAAATGGTATAAAGGCAGGTCTCCTGGCTCCTGAATCATCAATGACTTATGCCTTCCCCAAGCAAGTGAGTGGCTTTATAAGTTCTCCTCAGTACAGTGGCGGGCCCACGCTTACGCATAAAATTATGCTCAGACTTCCGTATTATCCCCCAAATGATTGGCGGCACCTTAACCATATCGTATACAATTATCGCTATTATATCAGTCCAATATTAAATCGTCAAGCTTATATTCATCTCTAAATTTTTCCATAATTTCTCCATATCTACGCCTATATAATAAGCTCAAAAAGCCTATTGATACGAAAGGGGTCTTTTATCATTGACATGTAAAATTAACAATACTATAATGAACGTTAGTAGTAATTGTCTTTGTACAAGGTACAAGGCCCCAGCGAAAGGTCATGTTGACAACCTTCTGCTAGGGGTTATTTCGTTTATATAGGAGAGATGCATTGTGTTAAAAGAATTTTCTTTTGATTATGGAAATGGCAAAGCAACTACCATGCTGCCAGAAGAACGTATTATAAATATAGTCGAGGGCAAACCAGTTGCCCCTATTGCCGATGTAGATGCCGCGATTCAAGAAGCTTTAATGAATCCAATTGGTACACTGCCGTTAGACCAGGTAGTACAGCCCGGTGATAAAGTTATGATTATCGGTAGTGATATTACTCGTAAATGGATCCGTCATGATTTATTTTTACCACCTTTATTGAATGCACTCAACAAGGCTGGCATACCAGATACTGATATTTCACTAATTGTAGCACTCGGTGCGCATCGCGCTCATACTGCTGAAGATAACCTACTTACCTTTGGACAGGAAGTCATCAATCGTATTACGATTTTACAAAGTCAAGCAACCCAATCGGATCAATTTGTCAGCGTTGGCAAGACTTCGGATGGTATCAATGTATGTCTTAATCAACATGTAGTGAATGCTGATAAAGTCATCTTAACGGGTGGTATTGTTCATCACTTGATGGCAGGTTTTGGTGGTGGTCGTAAATCCATCATGCCTGGAGTTTCTTCTTACGAGACCATTCAGGCCAATCATAGACATTGTCTACATCAAGAAGTAGGTAAAGGCGTGAACCCTGAATGCCTTGCTGGCAAACTTGAAAAAAATCCGATGCACGAAAATATGCTCGAGATGCTTGAACTATTAAAACCAGCATTTTTACTTAACGCCGTATTAACGCCAGATGGTCAATTTGCTCGTTTCGTTGCTGGTCATTGGCACGATGCTTGGCTGGATGGTTGTAAAACTGCCCAAGATATCTTTGGTGTGCCAATTAGCGGTAAAGCAGATTTAGTCATTGCCTCTGCGGGCGGGTTCCCAAAAGATATTAACTTATATCAAGGATTTAAATCCATTGGGAATACATTTTCAGCCGCTAAACCTGATGGTGTGATCATCCTTTTGCTAGAATGCCGTGAGATTATGGATCCACCTGATTTTAGCGATTGGTTTAACTATGAATCATGCTATGAACAAGAAGTAGCACTACGCAAAGCATTTACAGTACCTGGTTTTATCGCTCTGAAGCTAGTATCTATGGCAAGCGAGATTCCTCATATCATTGTTACTCTACCACAAAATAAAGAGTTCATCGAAAAAACAGGTATGATTGCTGCAACTAGTTTAGAAGAAGCTATCAAAATTGCTGAGGAAAAATTAGGTCGTAAAGACTATACAATTACTCTGATGCCCCACGCCGCCAATACGGTACCAATCGAACGAGTATAATCATCACAAAAAAATAGAGGCTCCTTTCTCTAAGAAAGGTAGCCTCTGTTTTTTTGTCCATTTTATTGCAAATATTTTTCCAATAGGTATTTTTCCATCCTGCGATGTGGTCCGGCAAAGGAAAGAGTCTCCCACTCTCGCCAATGTATCCAGTGAAGGTTTTTCCCTAGCGGCACATCCCTGCCTTCTTTTATTATACAATTGTAAAAAGAAAGATCCCATTGCCTATGACTAAAAGTATGTGTGCATTGTAATAATAAACTTTCTAGCTGCACCTCTTGGTTGGTATCATGTAGTAGTCCCTGGCGAAATGCATCCATAGCCTCTTCTTCTTCTTGTATTTCTACCATCGGAAATTCCCACATTCCCGCTAACAGTCCTTTATCTGGTCTTTTCCGCAATAAAAATAGTCCATCCTTTTGCATCACTGCTGCTAACAAGCGTACAAATAGCGGTGGTTTTTTCTTTTTTTTCGTAGGTAACGTCCCTTGTAAACCTCTTTCCTTAGCGTAGCAACACTCTTGCAAAGGACAGCTTTCACAACGTGGTGTCTTGGGAATGCAAATCATTGCGCCTAAATCCATGATTGCTTGATTAAAGTCTCCCGGACGATCCTTTGATATATCCTTATCTACGAGTTCTTTTATCATACGTTTGGTTTTCGGCAAAGAAATATCCTCTTTTATAGAATATAAGCGGCTAAAAACGCGAAGAACATTCCCATCAATCGCGGCTTCTTTTTTATTATAAGCAATACTTAAAATCGCCCCTGACGTGTAATCGCCAATACCCGCCAATGTTATCATTTCTTTTTTTGTATCTGGAACCTTTCCGCCATATGATTCACTGACTTCTCGCACACCTTGCAGTAGATTACGAGCCCGGGAATAATAACCTAGCCCTTGCCAATATTGAGTCACTTCCTCTTCATCAGCAGCTGCTAAACTCTGCAACGTCGGGAACCGATTCATCCACTTTTTGAAGTAAGGCTTAACGGCTTCCACTCGCGTTTGTTGTAACATAATCTCAGAAACCCAAACTTTATAAGGATCTTTATCTCTTCTCCATGGTAAATCGCGCTTATTCTCTTCATACCATGCTAATAATTGCTCAGCTATTGTCATAATGTTCTCCTCATTTCGACTCTACACGTAGTGTATCGGTTGATCATAGTCTTCGTCAAGGCTAAATATCATGTTTAAATGATTAACTTATGGGAAAACTATATATATGAGGTGATACAATGAGTGACAAACATCCTGACCGTACCAAAGAGTGGCATCAGCAGCAAGAAGCATTAAAGAATCCAAAAGCGCCTCCAAAAACGCCTCCTAAAAAAGATACAAGTGAAGAAAAGCCAGATCAATAGACAAGCAATATCGATGTGAAATTAAATATGTAGTCCGACAAAAGCTAGAGGATCTATAAAAACAGACCCTCTAGCTTTTTAAGAAGCTTACGGTTTACGTCGGAGGTATAGATACATATAGCTAACAAATAGTAGCAAAGCGATTCCAGCACCAGCGATTGAAATATCGGTAGTGATTCCATTTTTCGTAGCAACAGTATAGACTACAACTCCTAAGAACATAAATATATTCTCGACGAAATTTTGAACAGCGATGGTTTTTCCCTCGCCAACCGTATGATGACCAACCTGTTGTAGGCAAGTATTCATTGGTACAATATAGATTCCCCCCATCACTCCAATCAGTAATAAGAAAAGAACAGCTACACCAAGACTGCTAATCGTAAGAAAAGCTAGTATACACCCTGCCATCGCATAGCCAAACCAAATAGTACGTTGATATGTTTTTACACTAATTAAATACGGCGTTGCTATCGCTCCTAGCGCAATTCCAACTCCCGTCACTGCAACAATCATACTAATGGAAGTACCACTTGTGATATGTAACGTGAGAGGTACCCAAACAAAAAGAATCATCCGCAGAACAGCACAAGCCAACCAAAAAGATCCAGTGCCAATTAGAGAATAATGACTCTGTGAATTTTTAAGCAATATTCTAATATCAGCGCAAAAATTACCAATTGCATTCTGATACGTGATGGATGAATTCCTTGGATTTTTAGGAATCATAGTATTGATAGCAATAGAGGTGCAATATAATAATAAAGAGATTACAAGGGCTAAGCCAATCGATACATCTGATAACATACCTCCAGCCACTGATCCTAGAAGAATAGCAACAATGGTATAGCTTTCTAAACTAGAATTCGCCCTAAGTAGCTGATCCTCACCTTGCGTAAGAAATGGTAGGATACCATACTTAGCTGGACTATAGATGACCGCACCAATCCCCACTACCCCATAGCTTAGTGCTGGATTAGAGCCCATAAGTAGCATCAATACTCCAATTGTTTTTACAAAATTACCGATAATTAACACTTTCACCTTTGGCTCTTTGTCAGCAAAACGTCCAACCCATGGTGACAATAGAATATAAGAAGCAAGAAAAGTACTTTGTACAAATGGTAAATAGTATTCAGGATACGCATCGCGTTTTATAATCCCTAAAGCAATAAATAAAATCATATTATCAACAAAAGCCGATAAAAACTGCGACGTGAACAGTGCCCCTAATGGTGATAACTTACCCATTTTTTTCACCTCCACGCATTGCCATTGTCTTAAGGGTAACATAGTCTGTCTTACCAGTACCTAACAAAGGTAATTTATCAACGACAATCACTTCACCGGGCATTGCGAGCATACTCTGCTTCGTTTGGTTCATAAATTCACGTAGCATTTGCTTCGAGGCGTTTTTCTCCATCGTATACAATACAATTCTTTCGCCTTTTCTTTGATCAGGAATATTAATCGCAGCATTACGGTTGCTACCAAAGCAATTTTCTGCAGTCCTTTCGACAGCATCTAAACTCACCATTTCCCCTGATACTTTAGCAAAACGTTTCAATCTAGAGCGAATGCTAATAAAACCTTGTTGATCAATATGAACGACATCGCCACAATCATACCATTCTGGTGTTGGTATAAATCCTTTACCATGTAGCAAATAACCAGCCATGACATTAGGTCCTTTCACAAAAAGGCTACCGCCTTCCTCAATTCCAGGTACTACTTCCGTACGCCAGTCAATGCCTGGAAGGAATTTCCCCACTGTTCCAAATTTATTAAATAATGGCGTATTGATGCTCAAAACTGGCGCCGTTTCCGTCGTACCATAGCCTTCAAAAATACGAATGCCGAATTTTTCTTGCCAAAGCTGTCGCACTTCATCTCTCAATTTTTCTCCGCCAGCTAATACATAACGCAGACTATAAAAATCATAATGATGAGCATATCGAGCATAACCATACAAAAAAGTCGGCGTACCTAGTAACAATGTAACATTTCGGTCATAAGCAATTTCTGGTACAATTTTATAATGTAGCGGTGTTGGATACAAAAATACTTCCACTCCATTGAGTACAGGAAGCAACGTCCCTGCAGTAAGACCAAAAGAGTGAAACATCGGCAATGCATTCAGCATTTTATCTCGACTCGTAAAGTCAATTACACTCGCAATTTGGTTAATATTCGTAATGATATTGGCTTGTCGTAATAAAACACCTTTTGGCTTACTCTCGCTGCCGCTGGTAAACAGGATCATACCAGCCTCACCTGCCGACTTTGCCCCCTGTAAATATTTTACGAAGCCATTGATTTTATCCATCCAGCTTGTCTGCTTTTTTATATCTTCTAAATAAATAATCTGATACTTCGTAGCAAGACTTGCTACCAGCTCTTCAAAGTGCCCTTTTTCAATAAAGAGTCGGGATGTTAAAATCGTTTTGATTCCTGCCGTTTCACTGCAATTCAGATTGTTTTCGCCACCAGCACTAAAATTTAATATGGCCGGTGTCTTGCCTAGATAACATAAGGAAAATAAGGTGACCAAATGTCCAATAGAATTCGGAAGCAATACACCGACCTTTTCTTGTTGGTCAAGCAAGCACCGCAGATTAACTGCTAACACATAACTTCCGATAATAGCTCGACGATAGCTGATGGTTCCATTAATATCCTCAGCCATAATCTTATTACTTCCATGTATACGTTTGGCATCTAGCACTTTATCAAATAAATTTACATGTCGTTCCTCAGCTTGTCGTGCTTTAAAGATTCCCTGTTGCAACATCTCAAGGATTTTATCACTAATTTCTTGTTTTTGTTGCCGTATATTCTGCGTCGTAGAAAGAGCTAGCTTTCTTTTCTGATCAATGTACATAGTGACCGTAGGAAACCACATTGTCTTTACTTTATCTTGAATTCGTGATAATTTTGATCGTTCTAGACCAATAAAAAATATAGGATATAGAGTCGCTGATGTTTTTAAAGCAATAAGCCCCACACCACTATACACTTTCATCAAGCTACCAGTGGTGGTAATACGACCTTCGGGAAATAGAACTACAGGTCTGCCTGACTTGACGACGGCAATAATTTTTTTCAATGAATAAGGATTCAACGGATCAACAGGAATATGATCAATCCACTGTAATACAAAACGTATTTTTTGTGCCATCGCGGTATTAATAACAAAACAAGTATTGCTTGGTAAATAAGCATATAAAAAGATCGCATCTAAGAACGAAACATGATTGGGTAATATAATAGAAGGCCCTGTAAAAACCAGTTCTTCTTTACCAATTAATTTTGTTTTAAATAATAATTGTAATATCCATCGTAATAAAATTTTCATATTTCATTTTCTTCCTTTTTTACAATATTTATTTGATTGTGACATAGTGCTTATGCTATATTCTCAATCATTAACTAAATAGCTTACGTATAGAAGCAATAATTTTCATCTTCAATATATCAAATTCAGGTAATACGTCATGGAAATACGGGTATTGAGCCAATGGTTGTAACATAAGGCCAGTATATACAGTAATCCAAAAATAAACTTCTTGGCGTGGTATCTCTCCTTGTTCCATACCTTCATTGATAATTTTCCGAATGGTAAAATGAGGCTTTATTTCCTCTCTCACCATGTCCCATAAAAAATACTGAGACAATAATGCAAATCGGATTTGATTTGGATATTCTTGATATAACTCATATGTAATTTCTACAATCTGGCAAAGTTTATTGACTGCTCCATCCTCTTTCGCATCAATCAGGTTAATTCTATCAGTATACTCACTAATAATCGCACTAAATATATAGAGCGCCATATCTTCTTTTCCTTTAAAATGCTTATACAAAGCCGCTTCTGATACCCCAGCAGCTTTAGCAATATCCCGTACTGATACAGCATTATAACCTTTCGAAGCAAAAAGTTCCAAACTCGTTTTCAACAGCTCACCTTTTTTCCCATCATGTAAAAACATCTGTTTCATCATAGTCCCTCCATTAAGTTAACAAAAGTTAACTTAATGGTATATGATAACGAATCACATTGTCAACTATCACTTTTCTTTTTTACTCTGTTTCGTCGATTATATGCTCTGGTTGAAATAACAAGATACCAACTCCAGCAATGATGTGCTTTAACGTATGCCCACTAATCATATAATGAGTCATTTCAAAAATATAGCGATCTTGCATCTCAACCCCCTTTGCAATCATGTAACCACTTAATAAAATCCAATAATACCGATCCACTTTCGATGTTTTTGGAAAAAGTATGAGAATCAAAGGTACGATCAACATAGGAACATACTGCACTATAATATAAGGTCGCAAATCTCCGGCACCCACTTGTTCTGTAATGGACCAGTACAATACACTCAATATACCACTTAACACTAACGGCCCAAATAACCAACTTCCTACTCGTAAATTAAAACGTTCTGCACATATACAAGCCATCAATGAGGCGAATCCTAATGTCATGGGCAATCGATCCCAAACTAAAGTATCGTTAGATGGTTGTAAATGATAATATCCAGATCCCAATCCAACAACTATAATCGAACAAAAGAAAAATCTCCACATAAAAGTCCTTTGTGACCAAGACCAGCATCTAATCCGTACTAAACCTACAAAACCAGCAATCATAAAACTAAGATTTGAAATCACATTACTTGCATTTTCAATCCCCCATCGCATCATACTATCCGAAAAATTATGATAGCTGTTATCTTGCGATATACGAGGAAACTGACTCACAATACAAATCGCAATAAAAATCACACCAATAAGACACGCGACTCGTCCATATTGAGCTTTCTCACTTCGAACTTCATCTACGGTTTTTATCATTTTAATTCCTCCAATGAAATGAATTACAGTTAAGTTAACGATCGTTAACTTAACTGTAATTCATTTTCTCTAATCTGTCAAGCAAATTTAGGAAATAAAAAAGGTGTCAAGAAGATGAATCCTTGACACACCACGTTTCTTGATATTTTTTTGTATACTTCATCCTTCAGCCTGTAAGTAGCTCTCTATAATTAATAAACTTCCATTCTTTACTATTGATTACCCTTTTAAATACATCCACAATCTCTGGATCAAACTGACTTCCACGGCAACGTTCTATTTCCCTCATTGCCTCACTAATGCTCAATGGTATTCGATAACTTCTAGTTGATATCATCGCATCAAAAGCATCAGCTACTGAAACAATTCTAGCTCCTAATGAAATTTCTGTACCACATAGTTTATCAGGATAACCTTTTCCATCGACACGTTCATGATGATGACGTACAATATCAACAACTGTTCGAAAAACTTTAACTTTACTTACAATCTCTCCTCCAATCTCAGGATGCTGGCGAATAATTGCAAATTCACTCTCCGTTAACTTCCCGGGTTTATTTAAAATAGCATCAGGAATACCAATCTTTCCAATATCATGTAAATGGGCTCCAATATGTATTCTCTGTTGCTCTATCAATGGCAATTCTATACTTTTTGCTATTATTAAAGAAAACTCGGCTACGCGTTCAGAATGACCATGCGTATGAGCATTTTTAGCCTCTAAAGCTTTAGATAGGGAATCGACCATATCATGCAAATCATCTAAAGTAATTTTATCTAGCACATCTATCATCCTTTCTAACCTTACCATCTAAGCTGCCTTGATAATGGAGTGAGTATCAGTATCATAAATAGATACACTATTTCTCCCATTATGCTTCGAATGATAAAGAGCCTGATCAGCATAATTATATATTTTATCTCTTTCAAAGTAACAAATAGATTGAAAAAGTGTACAAACACCAATTGAAACAGTTATTGAAACTTGTTCCTCTGCTAATATAAACTTATGTTCCATAATTTTTCTTTGAATGCGATTTGCAACGTTAACCGCCTGCTTTGATATAGCTCCTGGTAATAAGACGGCATATTCCTCCCCTCCAATACGGGCTACTAAATCTCCATCTCGAGCATTCTTCTGAATAATCTGTGCCAATTCAAGTAAAACAGTATCCCCCGATTGGTGACCATATGTATCATTAATTTTCTTGAAAAAGTCAATATCAATAATCAGCAATGAAATCGGAGTCACTGCACATGGTTTCGCTGTAATTTGATGGTCTAATGCCTCAAAAAAACATCTTCGATTGGCAATGGACGTCAATGGATCAGTCATTGCCATAATCTCCATGTGATGACAAGAATTTTCTAATTGAGTAGTACGTTCTTGTAACCGCTGTTGAACAGTCAAAAGTTCTTTATTAACAGAAAGCAACATTTTATTTTGTTGATCCATCTGATTGCGTGACTGCCATAACTCATCAACCGCTAGTTTAAGTTCTCTTTCCCTATTTTCTATTTGCCTTGCCATCCAGTTCATATCACGCATTAGAACCATAATATCCTCTTCATCATTTCTCGACTCATTCGGCAGAGATAACAATTCGTGATAATTTCCCTGTTTCACTTGATAACATAACTGTCTCATATGATCTAATGTTTTCCCAACCAACCATTGCACTGTTACACCTGGCATGATGATAGCTAACATCAAAGCACTTGCTAACGACACGGCTTCAATTTGGCTAAACGATTTATTCATCGCCAATAGAGAATCATATGCCATACCAAACATTATCACTTGAGGAATCAGTAATATTGTTAGAAATACTAGACGAAGCTTATTTACCAATACTATCCCCTCCACAAACATCCTTACTAAGCGCTAGTTAATAAATCCTGAAGCAATTAATTTTTCTTCTACAGATCCCCAAGAACGTTTTGAAAAAATTAAGGGAATTTCTTGTAATTTAGCGATTTCCTTCACCGTTTTTACAGTATTATGATTCACATAGTTAGTTAAGACTAATACAAACTCCGTTTTAGCAGGAATATTAATTTTATTTTGATTTGATATTCTCCGTCCATCAATATGTGTTAATTTTGTCACACCTAATGAATATAATTTTTTTTCAATGCTCCCCAAATAATCAGCACCTATAACTATAATTGACATAATGCCCTCCTCTTTCTATTTTTTAAAAGTTTGATAGTCAACGATTTATATTTTCTTTCTTATGAAGCGTCATTGATATTGATTCTCAATTGATTGACGTAAAAAATAGCCTGTTACGGCTTTATATATTCATTTTATTTTATTGCTAAATCATTCATAGTAAAGTTACGTTATTACTTTAAAGACGTATATAAGCAATTTATTTTCGAAGCCCGTCCATTAAATGATAACCAAACACCTCGATCTCCTAATGTATCCTTTAAATGTTGCAAACACTGTTGTCCCTTGCCACTGATATAATAGGTATCACAAATTTTAATATCTAGATCTTTTATACCTCTTTGCACATAGGAGTTAATCATATCGCACAAGCATTCTGCATGTTCATCATAAATATCACCTTCAATATAAAAGCTTGCACATTTTTCATCATAATCCATTTTAACTGTCATAAGTTTGTATCCCCCTTATTAATGATAATGATACTCGTTATCATTAATAATAAAACAATCATACTTTTTTGTCAAGGTATAAAAAAACGGATCCATTTGACAACTTGACAAATGGATCCGTCCTCGTGCTATGTATTCTTATTTATTCTGGAATTTGAAATGCTTTTTTCGGACAAACTTCTACGCATTTTCCACAAACAATACATTTATCTTCCATTACTTGTGGTGCATTATATCCATCTTGTATAATGGCTTTGGTTGGACACTGCGGCAAAGCTGGGCATGAGTGATTCTGTGGACACTTTTCCTGTATTATATAAGCACTACTCATTTTTAACACTCCATTTTCTTGATTATTTGCTCTATATGGCATTTACTATGATAACTACTCTCTATTGTGAGATAATCATGTCTTTTCTTAGCGTATTGGCTAGCTCTGTCCCCTTTAATACTTCCACGATTGTTAATGCAAAGTCCAAAGAAGTACTTGGTCCACGCGAAGTAATGATATTTCCGTCAATGATTGTACTATCTGCCGCGCTTATATCGGCACCTTGTAAATGTTGCTCAAACCCCGGATAGCAGGTAACCGATTTTCCTTTAAGAATTCCCATTTTCCCTAAAATAGTCGGTGCTGCGCATATTGCTGCAACCCGTTTTCCTTTTTCTATAGCCATTGCTAACTGCTTTTTTAAACCAACATGTTGATCCATATTTTGGGTTCCTTCTGATCCACCTGGTAGTATGATCATATCAATATCCGCATGATCAACATTTTCAAACAATACATCCGCTATAACCCCAACATGATGCGCACCGATTACTTCTTTTTTCCCCATGATAGAAACCATTTGAATGTTAATATCGGCTCTACGCAAAACATCAACCACACTCATTGCTTCAATCTCTTCAAAGCCATCTGCTAAATATAACAGCACCTTCATTCTCATACATCCCTTCATGATTTTGTTACATACTACTTTAATATAATGTAAACTACTTCGATTTATCGATAGTTTTTTCCTTCTTGATAATTAAAAGTAGACATATAAATAAAGCTCGGCTGAAAATATCAGCCGAGACAAAAACTTTTATCAAGACCTCTACTAAAGATCTCTATTTTATTTACCAATTGCGCTACCTAATATGTATCGACTTTCCCCGATAGTTAACTGACAGTAATTTGGATAAAACAAACTCAGACACTACGTAGCATATTACAATCGCTGAAACACAAGCAATTAGATATTTTATATATACATGCAGCTCATAACCGCGAACCGCTAATATCATCAGCATTAAAATGGGTTGGTGGATAAAATAAATGGTATAGGAATTTGCCGCCAATTTGCTCAATAAATTAGATGTATAATTGATCCAATAGTGAAACAAAGCTATCAGGCCAAATACTGCCGCCAGGCAGAAAAAGCAATACAATATGTCGTTGCCAATCATCACTACCATAAGTTCCCGTTTAGACCATAGGGCGATTCTATATTTAGCATAGATACCGCCTAGCAAAACAGCGGCCGGCATCCAAAATTTTACCCCAGGCATATAGCCATGAGGAGTAAACCATTGCTGACGATAAGCATAAACACCTAAAGCAAAGTAAAAGACATATAGCGTGCAGCGTGTCGGTTGAAACATGATCACATTGGTTATCATGATCCATGTGTAATCATCAACAAGCTGTTTTGCACAAAAAACGGCAATACTTGTTACCAAGCCAAATCCCACTATAAACTTACTTGATGGTAAAGTTGGTTGGCTAGTAACACTTCCCAGCGGTTTATAAAAGCGGTATGCAAGAGATAATGCTAAAAAAAAGATGGTCAATACACCCAAAAACCACAAGTGGGCGTGTTGACGTGCTAGGCCAAAAAAGATATCCCGCCAATAATCTAAATACGCTGGTGGTGTATCGAAGCGGCTTAAGAAATAAATGTAGTTAACCGCTGGCGCCAGAAATAGTATTCCAGCAAAATAAGGAATTACAATCCTTATTATTTTACTTCGCCAAAAAGCGCCATGTCCTTTTCGTATTAAAGAACGAATGCCAAAAAATCCAGCAACCAAAAACAATGCTGGCATTACAAATATATCGCTAATTATAACTACTATATTAAAGAAAAAATCATTTTGCGTATCAACTACATAATACCATTGCGGACCGCGAACCATATATGCTAACGCAGCATGATAAACTAAGACTAATAGAATGATAAATGACCGCAAATTATCTAAAAAATACATTCGTGTCGCCGAAACTTCTTGCTTGTCAGAATCTTGTTTTATCGTATTTGACAATCCAATTCTCCTCCTTATCCCTCAGTTCATTGTATTACTTTTTCATCCGCTGTTATATTTCTTTCTAATAAGATAGCTTCTAAAAAATAATGGTGCCGACTAAAATACTCCACACGAATAAACTCCATAATTGCATTGTTAGTAAAAACGATTTTCGAATACGTCAACAAATATGTGTTCTTCCCCTCTCTCCAATTTTTCACTGTGCACCCAACACAAGTTCCAATCCATTTTTATCCAAAAATTTCTATGGCTTAAGATATTGTTTAAACCACTCAACCGCTGCTGTTGACGCCTCAGTAAATGCAGGATCATCAAAAACATCAAAATGACCACCTTCAAAAACCACTAACTTTTTTGGTTCTCCAGCACGTTCAAACGCCTTTATTTCATTTTCTGAAGATGTCACTACATCGTTACTTGCAACTACCATCAGCAGAGGCGTTGGAGCAATTCGATGTATGAATGTTGCTGGAGCGAATTCCCTGTAAATATCAAGGGACTCCAACGTGACCTGATTTTTCCAAGTCGGAGCTTCCTTAGCTGCTTTTGTAAAGTACTCATAGGCTTCTTTTTGAGGAAGGCAGACGGGTTGCCCTACAGGCCCGATGACAGGAAAATAATTCACTGTTCCTTTTTTATACTCTTCTACCCGATTACGAGCATAAAATACCGCCCTTCGTGCTTGTATTTCTGCGTTCAAGCTTTGATAACGAGCATTAACTGTTGGAATTTGAGCAACAACCGCCTTTACACGTCTGTCAAAAGCTCCCAAATGTAGAACATGTCCACCACTATCTGAAGTCCCCCAAATACCAATACGCTCAGAATCAACCTCCTTCTGCAACGATACCCAGGTAATAGCATTACGGTAATCCTGCTGCTGATCAAAATAGAACACTTGACCACGCGGTTCACCTTCACTTGCACCTAAATATCGATAGTCAAATACTAAAACTACAAAACCAGCTCTTGCAAATTCTTCAGCAAACTTGCCGAGACTCATCTCTTTAACGCCAGTAAAGCCGTGTGCCATAACAATCGCAGGATGTTTTTCTCCAGGTGTTGCATCCTGAGGTACATAATACCAGCCTGCACAATTTAACCCTTGGCTTTTGAATGTAACATCACGTCTCTCAAATTCCGCAGCCCATCCCACACACTGAAATGATATGACAAATATCAATAACATCATACCGATCCATCCTGCTTTTGTGGTTAAAAATTTTTTCATAGATATGCACTCCTCTTTAAATAATCTTAAAAATACTTCTATTTTCTCTCGATTCCTTAGAATTTCATATCTTTCAAAAGAGCATTATGTGAATAGAATCAGCATTAAATACCAAATTTCCTTCCTTTACAAATAGTGCATACGAATCCATATAACACTTCTTGCAATAAAGCTTAATCAAATTATTCTGTTAACTCAGAATAATTGATAGTTGCTTGACATAAAGATTATTCTGAGTAAATGATATCATCATAAACAATAATTCGCTTTTCCCTAATTATTCCTATATTCATAATTAGACTATAATATAAATTACAAATATATGCAATGACTTTTTTTGTATATATTTGTAATTCATTGTCATTACTTCCTCTTTTATATGCACAAAATTTCACTTTTGCCATATTAGAATCTATTAGCTTACAAAGCGTCCTCTTATTGTGAAAGTAGCAAAAAACAACATCGCAGATATTAGCACTATCGTTGGTCCCGTTGCCGTATTCAAATAGTAAGAAATGATTAACCCTGCGACACCTGAAAAAACTGCAAAACACACCGATGCAAAATGATATTGTCTAACATTGATGGTTATATTTCGTGCAGCCGCCGCTGGTAGGACTAACAAAGAGTTAATAATGAGCAGTCCTACCCAATGAATCGTCATCGCCACAACTACGGCAAGGGCTGATGAAAACAAAATTTCAATGAGTAGTGTATTGATTCCTCGGCTTGCTGCCAGGGATGGATTTATGCTAATGATCAGTAATTTATTAAAAATGAATAACCATAACAGTATAATGCCAACAAATACTCCAAATAGCATGACAACTTCCGAAGGCGCTATACTGAGCAAATCACCAATCAAAAAAGCTGAAAATTTATTAAAGCCTCCGCCAAAGGACATCATTACCAAACCTAAGGCTACCGCAGTCGATGCAAAAACTCCGATAATTGTATCTGGCGAAGTTTTACTCTTACTCTTAATGACCGTAATCAAAATAGCGAAAGCCACTGAAAATAGAATGGTTCCCCATAGTGGGCTTAGTCCACCCACTAACGTGCCGATTGCAATACCAGTAAACGCACCATGTCCTAGGGAATCCGAAAAAAATGCCATGCGACTACTCACTACCATTGTGCTTACTATACCAAATAGAGGTGTAGCCAATAGCACCGCCAGCAAAGCATTTTTCATAAAAGTATGCTCTACCCATTGAAAAGGAAGAAGATTGCTAACTAATCCATACCAAAAATCCAGCATCAAAGTTCCTCCCTTTCCACTACAGACCCAGTTTTTTCTTTCGCATTTTGCCCACTCAGTAACATTCCAAATGCTTTTTTCGTCCGGTCATCATTAAAGACTTCCTTGGGAGTACCATTACATATCACTCTGCCGTTTAAAAGAATCACTCGGTCGGCATACTTTTCGACTAAACCAAGATCGTGGGATACTAAAATAATCGACAAATCATACTTTTCCCGCAGCTCCGATACAATATCATAGAACAACTCTAATCCATTCTGATCAACCCCAGATACAGGTTCATCAAGTAATAGCAAATCGGGTATGGGGTCAAGAGCAAGAGCAAGCAGTATTCGTTGTAATTCTCCACCTGATAGTGCTCCTAATCTTCTATCGATCAGATGCCCTGCCTTTACTTTTTCTAGACCTTGGCTCACCCTACTACGAATTTTACCTGGACTCATTAGCCATGAAGGAATACTTGTCACACATGCCATAAAAATATCAAGGACACTGGTCGGTGTACTTACATCAAAATTTAAATATTGGGGAACATAGCCAATACAAGGGTGTCCGCTACGGACACCCTTCGCATCAAAATATTTTAAATTTCCTGAATGCTTGACTTCACCTAGTATTGCCTTGAGTAGCGTACTTTTACCAGCGCCGTTAGTTCCAATCAGCGCAGTGAGTTCGCCACAGTGTATATGAATATTTACATCTTCAAGTATCTGTGTTTTACCAATAGCAACATTAAAATTCTCAATTTTTGTACAACATAAACGCTGACAATCGCTTTCACTTTTCTCACAATTATGTGTATATTTTTTTATCATTTTAATGCCTCTTGTAATGTTTTCAAATTTTCCTCCATAACAGTGATGTAATCATTGTAAGCATCAGGCTTCGCATCACCAGTTACTGCAGGATTCAAGGTATATACTTTTGCACCTGTTTCGCGGGCAATCGCTTCCGCTGCTTTGGATGGATACTGTGGTTCAGCAAACAATGCTTTTATGTTAGATTGCTTTATCTGCTCTATAGTCTCTTCTAGTTCCTTCGGCGTTGGTTCTGCTCCAGGCTCTCTTTCGATTACAGTAGCAATATGTAGATTAAATTCCTTGGCGAAATAAGGAAAGGCTTCATGAAAAGTAACGATATCTTTATGTGGCGCACTATCTAAAGATTTATGCATTGTATCTCTTAGCGTTGATAGTTTTTTTATATACTCATCGGCATTACTTTTATACTGATTAGCATGTGCAGCATCAAGTATCGATAGTTGCTGAGCTATATTTTGAACCTGAAGTATGGCATTAGAAATACTTACCCATACATGAGGATTTTCTTCACCCTTTTCATCTTTTAGTAACACAATTCCCTGACTCGCATCAACCACTTTCAATTGAGGCTGTTGCTTCATTGCTTTATCAAGAAAAGCTTCCATTCCAGCACCATTAATAATAAAAGCATCTGCTTTTTCAAGAGTTTTTAAATCTTCTGGTGACAATTGATAATCATGAAGGCAACCAGTTTGAGGCTTCGTCATATTGATTACCTGAACACCGGCGACTCCTTTGGTAATATTAATAGTAGAAATATACATTGGATAAAATGACGTCACAATCGTAAATTTCTTTTCAGCCCCTGTATTCGTAGGGCTTCCTTGATTCTCTGCGTTCTTACTTTGCCCACACCCACATAAAATAAGAGTGCTAATCATTAATATGGACACTACCTTAACTAATTTTGTAAACACATGAATTCCTCCCACTGAATCATACTATTTCCCACTTAATTAACTGGCTTGACATGTAGAGCAGTAGCCGTAAAATTCCAAACTATGACCCATAATTTTAAAATTCTTTTCTTGCGCTATTTTCTCACTATCTTCTGCAACAGGGCAGTAATCTACGCACTCTGTTTTCCCACAATTTAGGCAAATTAAATGATGATGATGATTGGTTACTATTTCAAAAACACTTACATCTCTATTTTTGATGTTAATTTGATTTAATACCCCAATCTCAGTCAGCAGATTTAAATTTCGATAAACGGTATCGATGCCTATGTCTGGAGTAATCTCTTTCGCATATTCCAGAATTTCTTGGGCTGTTGGAAACTGTCCACACTCAAATAAAGCTTTAATAACTGTTCTACGCTGAGGAGTCATTTTATAACCTTTTGACTGTAACAGTTCTATAATTCCTTTCATAATTAGTTTTCCTCCTATTTAATAATGTTCTTATTTATATTGTATACCTTTCTTATATCCCAGTCAAGAAACTGAATTCCTATATTGCCATACTGTATATAAGGAATATTATCCATGCTATGATCTCTTTAAAAGCAGTCCCATAAAGCCCAGATACAGCAAGAACAGGTAGGAAGCTTATGCCTCTCCTACCTGTTCTTGTTGTATCTAGTGCTTAATGGCCGCCGCAGCAACCGCCACCATGTTTATGATCATGTCCACCACCACCACAAGCATGTTTAACGCCATCTTCAGCAAGTTTATTTTTTTTCATACTGTTGCACTTTGGACAAGGGATTTCATACCCATGTTTTCCGCCCTCTGTGCATGGTTCTACTTCCCATGTGTGACCACATTCCTGACATTCAAATACACGATTCTTTACCATATAATTTCCCCCTTTAATCATGATGATCTGACCTTCTACTAATGCCGTTGCAATTTTAATTCTGGCTGACTGCAGTATCCGTTGAAAAGTGGCCCTTGATAATCCCATAGTAACTGCACACTCACCTTGATCCATACTGCCCAAATCTTTTAAACGTACTGCTTCAAGCTCTTCGATCCCTAGTTCTACAACTTTACAGCGATTGATACCATCTGGTATAAATCGCTGACAAACTGGCTCACGTTCTATTAAACCACAACAACGTTTTCTAACCATGTTACCACTCTCCAAATGGGCATATGCTCATTTATAGTATACTACATCTATGCTAAAAAATACATCTAATATTTTAATTACCTCAAAAAGTTATGCAATATTACTTGCTAAGGCTTTTCCACACATGATCTCATAAGGTGTTATTCCATCTGCCAGCATACAGGAAACCATTGATCGATCCTCATCAAATTTTCGTATAATTGAAAGTGATACTTCCGGATTTCCATATATACACCACTCTTTGCGACATGTCTGTGGCAGATTAGTCATAGACATAAATCCCAACACATCTTTCAGTGGTATTCCTAATAAAACTCCCATCTCATGAGGACAACAATCTTGAAAACGTTTTTTTAGTAGTGCCAAACAGGATGCAAGACCTTCATCAATTTTATATCCAAGATGTTGCAGAAATTTCTTATGATGAATATTAGTAATACATTTTTCCAACATCTCTGGTCTATAAAATAGTACTGTTTCCTTATCCGTATAGGAACGTAAACTCATAGATTCAATCAGTGTATTGTCTAGTACGTGGCCCCCATACTGTTTCCACAACGTAAATAAGGGCTGTTGCTTTGTATCTGTTAATGTTAGAATTGTCGAAGGTTTACTCCCACATATAGTTGCTGCAAGCTCTGTCGTTAACCAAGTTAATAAATATTCTCTTTCTTGTTCATTACGATTTACATTCTTTGTATTATCTACTGTCGCTACACTATAATGTGTCATATCTAACACCTCACTTTTTTATCATTAATGATAATGAGTATCGTTATCATTAATGATAGAGCAAGTATGCTATTTTGTCAAGTGATCATTGCGACTTTGCTAACCGCCAAAATATGATTGTACAATCTTGCCACTGTAACCATTCCGCCTACAATACATAATATATGATACGAATGTTTTAATAAAGGAGAGGATAGCAATGGATTGTGATCATCGCTGTGATAAAGTAACAAATTGCAAAACTTTAACTTTGGAAGAATTAGAGAAACAAGCAAATAAAACAATTGAATTTCCTCAGCTAGCTGTCAGGACTGGTAATGCGATTGCATTATTCACAATGCTACTATTACAAGAAATTCTTGAACAACAAGCTGTTGACCCCATTACTAATCTAGCTACGATTAGTCAACTTTCAACTAATATTGCGAGTCTAAACAGTAGTATTAAACTCATTCAATGAACTCCCGCTAAAGCAATGAAAAACACAACCACTTATAGAGATGATTTTGCCACTAGGACATACCAATCGACAATTCCAGCAATGCAAACAGGTTAAATAGGGCTCCACAATCAAATATTGTGGAGCCCTATCTAACAAATCATCGAAAATCCTACAACCATGTTGTCACTTTACTTGTTTAAGTGATATGGTATCGTTACCACACTTACGTTTTTCTTCAACACAAGCATCGCATGCAAGATCCAACCCGTTTGGTTATGTAGTAGTCTATGCCACCATTTTTTCGTCTCAAACTCAGGAATTACCACAGTAATATAGTCTTGTGGGTTCTTGCGTTTTTGCAAATCGTCTACATAATCAAGTAATGGCTGAATGGTAAGACGATAATGAGAGTGAACAATTTCTAAATTAATTTTCGGATTCCATTCGTTCCATTTATTTTGCACTCGAGCGGCACTTTCCTCATCCTTGGCAATATGAAGAGCAATGATATCATTACTTAGTGTTTTGGCAAATTTCAATGATTCACGTACTACTTTTGTTGGTGATGAAATCGGCACGATTATATAATTTCGTACTACAACCGTATCATCACCTTCTAAATTTTCTTCTACTCCTAGATGCAATTGTTCGGCCATATCATCATAGTGACCCCGAATTTTTTTAAATATTACAACCATCACAGGAATAAAAAGCAATACTACCCATGCCCCATGTGTAAACTTGGTTAAGGTAATGATGATAACAACCAAACCAGTAGCCAAAGCACCTATACCATTGACAATGGCTCTGACTATCCACCCCGACCCTTTTTCTCGCTTCCAATGAATCACCATGCTGAATTGAGCAATTGTAAAAGATACAAATACCCCAATGGCATACAATGAGATTAAATGTTCAATATTTCCACCATAAATAACAATTAATAGTGCGGCGGCAAGCGTTATCAATATAATTCCATTAGAGAAAGTAAGTCGTTCACCACGAGAGTTAAGATATCGTGGTAAATAGCCATCCTTAGCGACAATTGATAGCAGTATCGGTAAACCATTATATGCCGTATTCGCTGCTAAATACAATACAACCATCGTTGTGAACTGGATATAATAGTAGTAAAATGATCGACCAAAAATATGTTCTGCAAGCTGCGATAAAGCAGTCACTTCTAATGAGGGCATTACATGAAAATGCATCATCATAAAAGTAACACCGCCAAGCATTACCACTAAGATACCAGCCATCCAATATGTAGTAATGGAAGCATTATGAGATTCTGGTTTTTTAAATAGCGGCACACTATCAGCAATTGCTTCCACACCTGTCATAGAACTACAACCATTCGCAAATGCTCTTAGCACAATATATAGCATTGCCATATCCAACGGTTGTCGTTCTAGTGACGCGACAGGAATAATGGTATCCACATGAGAAAATGCCTGGTAAACACCGGTAGTGATTAAAACTATCATACCCAAGAGAAATGCATACGTCGGATATACAAATATATTCGAAGACTCTTGTATCCCTCGTAAATTGACCAACATAAGAATAAAAAATAAAACCATTAAATCAATTCCGACTTCCTTGCCACTTAGCTCCGGGAATGCCGAGACAATCGCCGCAGTACCAGCTGCGACACTAACCGCTGCCGTTAGAACATAATCGGCAAATACCGCGGCTGCAGCTACTAATGCTGGAAGTTCACCAATATTCTTCTTTGCAATGGCATACGCACCACCACCGTTGGGATTGGCCTTAGAAACTTGCACATACGATAAGGTAACAATCATTAAAAGGATTGCTACTGCTATAATGACTGGAGACAGATATCCATACGCCATCATACCTTGCGTTGCTACTAAGATCATCAAAGCCTGTTCTGGACCATATGCAACTGAGGATAATGCATCCGACGAGAAAATCGACAATGCTTTCCACTTTGGCAATCTTTCATGCAACATTTCTTTATTATGAAGCGGTTTTCCTATAATAAGACGACGTGCAATTCTAATCAATCTTGCTCCTACCTCCATATACTTCAAAATAAGTCGTAATTTTAATTATAGCTGATTTTGATATAAAAATGTTATTAATAAGTGTATCAATCATGTAAAGAATTTGTAAAGATAAGTAGAATTATTTTCTATTATTCTCAGGTTTCCTTTTTATCATCCATTAAAATGATCATTTAAAATGATCATTTTTTGTGTAAATAGATTCGTTAGCGGTACCAGAAATAAGTAAAATGCATAGATAATAAAACCTGCATCCACTGCTATCGTGGCTACAGGAACAGCACCTGCAATATTCATATGATCTGACCATGAATCATTAATCAAATAACTTTTTCATTTTTCCAAATATCATCTCACAAATATCCTTATCCTGTACCAAAGCGGCTTGCTCTAGCTCCATTGACAATTCATAAATTTCTTTTATCCTTAGATTGCCTGAAGAACCTTTAATTTCATGTGAGAATCTACTGAGTTTTTCAAATTCATTATTTTTTAATGTTTCTTCCATATCTTTTATCATTTCTGGCAGACTATTAATATAATCCTCAAATAATTCTTTTGTAACTTCCATCTCAAGTCCTGTTTGATCCAAAAAATCTTCCACATTTTCATTAATAACATCAGAACTTCCTTTTACCCCTTTATTTGCTAGGGCGCGCGCTATCATTTGGAACATAATTTCAAAATTTATAGGTTTACTAATGTAATCATCCATTCCAGCTTTCAGGCATTTTTCTCGATCGCCCACCATAACATTTGCCGTCATCGCAATAATTCTTGTACACTTACTATCTATTCCGGCTTCCCTAATTTTTCGAGTAGCTTCATACCCATCCATTACTGGCATTTGACAATCCATCAAAATCACATCGTAATGTTTATTACTCACTGCTTGATAAGCTTCTTTGCCATCCAATGCCACATCACACTTCATATTACGCGATGTAAGCATTTTTATGATAACCTTACGATTCATTTCATTGTCTTCTACTAGTAGTATTTTAGGACACAAAGCATTTTGATTTTCATGATGGACATATTTGGTAACGATTTGCTGACTCTCCATGTTATTTTCTTTTAAACCCAAAACAATTGCGGTACAATTTAGCAGTTCCTCTCTTCTTATCGGTTTTGATAAATAGCCAGCGAAACCATATTCTCTTGCTTTTGCAGCATCCCCCTTCTGCGCTACAGAGGTTAACAATATCAGCTTCAGGTCCTTTGTAGAAGGAATCACATTTAACGTTTTCGCCAACGCATATCCATTCATCCCAGGCATTTGATAGTCTGCAAGTACAATCTGTATCTCATCGTCTGTATCTAAATTGTTAAGGATTGTAGTGATTGCCTTATTCCCAGATTGGGCTTCCGTCACTTTACATCCCACATCTTCCAGATAGGACTTTGCTATTTTGCGATTGTTGTCATCATCGTCTACAACCAGAACCTTAACATTTTTTAGGCTGGCATACTCAAAGCAAGGCGTTGTTCCTTCATTAATAATTTCAAATCGTGTCGTAAAGCAAAATATAGAACCTTGCCCCGGTACGCTTTCAATGCTGATATTCCCATCTAGCATTGTTACAAGTTCTTTCGTAATGGCAAGACCTAGACCCGTTCCTCCAAATTTTCTCGTAGTCGATGCATCAACCTGTGAGAATGGTTTAAAAAGTCTATTGATATCCTCCTGATTGATCCCGATGCCACTGTCCTTAACCTTACATTGAATCGTTGCAAAACCATTACTCTCTTCCATGGTTTCAACCTCAATGATGATCTCTCCTGTGTTAGTAAACTTCACAGCATTGCCAATCAGATTGTTTAGTATTTGCCTTAGACGCGAAGGATCGCCTCTGAGTTCATAAGGTACATTTGCATTGATCAAAGTATGTAATTGAATACGTTTTTCATAAGCCTTAGAAATAAATAATCCTACCGCATCGTCAATTGCAGTTCTAATGTTAAAATTAATTTTTTCCATAACAAGTCTTCCCGCTTCGATTTTAGAAAAATCCAAAATATCATTAATGACATATAATAATATTTCCGAAGCAGATTTTGCTTCCTTCAAAAAATCTCGTTGCTCTGGAGAAAGGTTTGATTGACTCAATAAATCTATAAATCCCAAAATGGCATTCATTGGTGTTCTAATTTCATGTGACATATTGGCAAGAAATTGACTCTTGGCAATATTGGCTGCCTCAGCGTTTTTTTTGGCTTGCGTGAGTTCATCTTGGATTTCCCTTTGCTCGGTTATATCCTCTGCCGTACAGACTAAATATTCGATATTATCATTACTATCTAATTGAGGTTGACTCTTTATCAGAAGTAATCTATTTTCATTATTACTATTTCTAACAACGACTTCTCGTGCCATTGTGTTTTTCTGTTGAAAAAAACTCCAATTTTCATTAGACAACTTACTGGCAACATCCGAATAAAAAATATTGTACAAATCTTGATGCTGAAGTTCATTCTTTGATTTACCAAAAAATCTTGCATGTGCTTCATTTACAGAGCCGTATACAGAAATATTTTTAAGTGACCAAAGCTGAGTATCCGATTTATTTAAAAGCATTGATTGTTCATAAATTTCATTTTCTAGTTTTTCTTTCTCTATCATCTTTAGTTTGCATAAAATAAAAATTTTTGCAAATGACTGGAGCGTTTTTATACAGACTGAATCCCAATTCATATATTGTTCAATTGTCTCAACGCCTATAAACCCCAAAATTTTCCCTTTTGTTGTTAACGGAATATACATACATGACTTTACATTTTCGCTAAATAACATTTCTATTTCCTGAGCTATAGCAGCATCTAAATGAATAACACTCGAAATGACTATACTTTCATCCTTTTTTATTTTTCGTATAAGCCACGGAAATTGATAGGCTACTTCATCCTGTACTATTTTCTTTTCTGCAGTATCCTCTCCCCGTTTCCATTCATGGTCCTTACTCATCATAATACCATCTTCTGAAAAAACATAAAAATATATCCGATCCAATTCAAAATAATCACCTAACGTCTTAGATGCTTGCTTCACTTCTTCCTCAAAAAAGTTATCATCCATCTCTAAAAAATTTATGGCAATAGAAGTGATCATCTGATTAGGATCCCTCTGTATGTTAGTCTTTTCTAAAGCTATATCTTTCATCATAATACTCATCCTCACATATATTTTCTATATCACAGGTTTGTATAATAAAAACTGTAAGTTCCTTCAATAAATCAATTTCATAAGGCTCTGCAATCTTTTCATTATTTCGTCCATAAATAACCTTCACCACTGGCCGCAATGGAAAAGACTTATTTTGCCGAATAACAAGACATCTCTCCTGCGTATTTAATATAACTCCGCTTCCTGATGGGAATGCTGCAATATGCATAATGAATGTATTCACTATATTCTTATTAAAATAATATCCGCCCATACTCACTAGGAATTCCAAAACTTGATATACTGGCATTTTCTCAAAACCATCATGCCCTGAAATCATATTATCAAATAGATTACAAACAGAAACCAACATCGCCGATTCATGAATTTCGTTATCCCGAAGTCCAAAAGGATAGCCACTTCCATCAATTTTTTCATGATGCATAAGCGCTATAACTTTTGAAACTGCAGTACATATATTTTGTTGACTTAGAAAATCATATCCTACCTTCGGATGCATTTTTTTTACATACCCTTCTAAGTCACCCTCTTCATTCTTCTCCTTTACCAGTTTTTTATCACTTAAAATTCTACTCTTGCCAATATCATGAAGAATAGCTCCTGTCGCAAGTTCTTTCAACTTCAGCATATTATAGCCAAGGTGAATACCAATTAGAGTGGCTAGTACACATACATTTACAGAGTGAGAACAGATTTCATCATCTTTTGTCCTAATTTCTGAAATATTTATCATAATTTCTTTCGTACTAAGAATTTCATCTATAATGGCGTTAACAGACTTTACGATTCCTTCATTTCCAACCTTTCCATATTTATAATATCGTTTCATAAGGTCATTGATCGCACGCTTACTAAGCTGTCTTGTATTATCCGAAACATTTTCTTCTATAATAACATCTTTCGAAATTTCATCATCAATATATACTGATAGAATTCCCATACTTTTCAGTTTTTTAACATACCAACTTGTTAGTCTTATCCCTTCTGCAAGCAAAATTCTTCCAGCATGATCGTAAATCGATCTTCCTACTATTTCATTGCCCTTTACATTGTCCAAATTCACGATTCGCACTGGCATCACTCCCAACTTGTTCGATATATCGTCTTATGTAAATATATTGATTCTTCTATCATAAACTCTTTTTTTTCAGATTTTTATGTTTCTATACATCCATAACCTTTATATTGAGTTATGGCTACTTTCTCTATTCAATTCCCCAATTCCTGCTAATTTTTTACATAATTCATTTCATTTTGTAAAAACCTAACCCTCATTTAAGCATTCAGCAGAAAACTCCTGCAAGAATTTTTAAAATCCTTGCAGGAGTTTTCTCAGTAATATTGCCCTTTATAAAGAAAATTTAAAACATTTTTTAAAAAGGAATTTTGTATTCAGATCAGTATACTGCAGGGAAAGATAAAGAATATAGCGAAAGAAATCCATAGCATATTACATACGAAGAAGTATTGATTACGAATAGCAAGGAGGAGAACGATGTTACTAAAAAAGCCATTACTGCAAAGTTTGTTCATTTTTAGTTTAGTTGTAGCAATTCTGTCAACGTCTTTTGTAGCACTTATTTCATCAGAAAACATGGTAGTAGAAGCCGCACCAAGTCATATCACATTGACCTGGACAGGTGATACGCGAACAACACAGACCATTACCTGGAAAACGGAGTCTTCTACGCAGGATGGGCAAGTAGAATATTGGGAGATAATTCCCAATATATCCGAAAAACATCACACCTTGACTGCGCAAGTAGAACGCATTGATAGTAACTGGGGCGAATTCAATATCCACACAGCCACCCTCACTGGGCTTAAGCCAGGTATACGTTACACCTATCGGGTAGGAACGCCAGAGAATTGGAGTGAACCATATCATTTTGCTACTTCCCCAGTAAAAACGCATCCATACAAATTTTTAGTATTTGGCGATTCCCAAAGCACAAATTATGATACTTGGCGCACTACATTGCATCAAGCATATCAAGCAAACTCAGATGCAGCTTTTTTTGTCAATATGGGTGATTTAGTTGACGTGGGGCAGGAATATGGTCAGTGGTATCATTGGTTTAATGCAACCCATGGCGTGCTAGAAAATATTCCTTGTATGCCACTCGTTGGCAATCATGAAGCCTATGCTCTAGGAGGAAAATTTGCTATACCAACCTTTTTTACCAAGCAATTCAAACTACCGATGAATGGACCGGATGGACTGAAAGGACAGGTTTATTCGTTTGATTACGGTGATGTGCATTTTGTCATGCTAGATACACAAATTGGCGAGGAAGGCCGCTTTATACCAGGTATGCTGGAAAAACAAAAACTATGGTTAGAAGACGATTTGGCGACAACAACTCAAAAGTGGAAACTCGTCTTTGTGCATCGGGCCTTGTATAACAATAAAGCGGAGGGTAATTCTACAATCCAAGCAGCGTTTGCTCCCATTATAGATAAACACCATGCCGATGTTGTCTTTACTGCGCATGATCATGTCTATGCACATACCTATCCAATTCATGGCGGCGTGGCAGCCGATAATCCTTCAAAGGGTACGATCTACGTGGCTACCGGCCGCAGCGGCACCAAAACTTACTCCAACTCAATTGCTAAAGACTGGGATACTTTTTTCTACAATCCACTTGATGAACCAAATTACCTTACTGTCGAAGTAGTAGGTGATATCTTGACAGTCAAAGCATTTAGACAAAGTGGTGGACTCATTGATGCATGGAGTATTACCAAGAAACCCTATCAATAATATCATTTATAAATGATATTATTGTCCCATTCTCGAATTATACTCTCAGGAAATTCAGCTCAAATCATATCCCTTTTTATTAACCTCTTTTATATACTCTGATTCCTGTATGAAATCAATAAAATTTCTGCTCATTTCAGTCTCAAACTGCACACCACTGACTTCTTTAATCTCGCTAAGTGCCCTTTCAGTAGTAAATGGCTTACGATAACAACGTGTCGTAGTCATCGCATCATAGGAATCACACAATGACAACATCTGACTCAGCTTTGGTATTTGTTGCCCCTCCAGACCATATGGATAGCCCTTACCATCATATCTTTCATGATGATGGCGCACTGCATCCGCAATGATTTCAAATCCACTAATTCCTGAAAGTATATTCGCACCGATTTGCGGGTGTTGCTTAATTAAAGCAAACTCACTGTCCAATAACCGTGACGGTTTGTTTAAAACACTCTCTGGAATACCAATTTTACCAATATCGTGTACAATGCCCGATAAATATGCTAGGTTTATTTGTTCTTGCGATAACTGCAATGCCTCAGCAAAATCTAGCATCAACTTCCCGACATGTTCACTATGTGTTCCAGTATATCGATCCCTTGCATCAATAGCCTTTGCAAAGGACTTGATAACACTTATGCTCATATGATCCAGTTTTTCCTCAATCGCTTTGTACCGGTTAATAGGTATATAACAGGCCGCCGCATATAATGGACATCCAATTTCATCTCTTTGCAAGTAAGTAGTACAGGAACACCAACCTTGCTTTTTAGAAATGGATAAATGACATTCTACCATGGATAATTCCTTATTTTCTTCAAATGTTTCAATTATCGGAGATAACCATTCTCCAGATAGGAGTAGTTGCTTTTCTTTGTAAAACAATTCATATGCAGATCTCCCCACTATATCTTCGGATTGCTTTTCAATCCATTGACAAAATGCATAATTTACATAGCGTACGATATAATGAGTATCGATGATAATCCACTTATTAATTGATCGCTTATGCATTGCTTCCATCAGGAAATTCGTGGCCTCATTAGTCACTCTATCCCTCCTATTATAAAACTGCTCCCACCACTTATAATAGATAAACCCAAATCACGATGGTTATCTACCTAGTTTTGATTCCTATCTTCGATCTTTAGTTCATCAGAAGTACTATCCCTTTAGGGTAAGATAGTTCACCCTCTTATCATTATCTTTTTATCAATTGTTATTCACAATTGATAAAAGTAAATAAGTTTTTTATTACATTATATAATATAACATTTTTTTACGTATTATATTATATTATTCACTAATTTTATTTTTTTAAATAAAAAACTTCTGCCGCCAAAGTTTTTTTCTCATAAATCATATTATATAAGAACCTTTTACAGTTTTTTGCAGGATTTTTGTAGTATATAGCAAATATATATGTAAACCCTAGTTTTATTAAAAGGTTTCAGAATCACAAGTCATTACCAGAAAATACAAAATTAAAGTGAGGCTAGCAAAATGAAAAAAAATGTTATTTTTTCCCGTTGTAGCATTTGCGGTAATCTTGTCGGACTGATCAAAAATGGCGGAGGACAGTTGGTCTGTTGTGGTAAACCTATGGAAAAACTAGAAGCGAATACCACTGATGCCGCTGTCGAAAAGCATATTCCCGTTGCCGAACGCAAAGATGGAAAGCTTTACATTAAAGTCGGCAGTATTGAGCATCCTATGACGGAGGCACATTATATCGAATGGATTGCCGTTACTGATGGCACGAATACTCAACGTATTTCTCTTTCGCCATCCGATAAACCAGAAGCAGTTTTCTGCGATAGAGAAAACGTAGACATTTATGCTTATTGCAACCTTCATGGTCTTTGGAAAATTACGATTTAATTACTAGGAGGGTATTGTTTATGAGTTTAAAAGGAACAAGAACAGAGGCCAATCTTATGGCTGCTTTTGCTGGAGAATCTCAGGCGAGAAATAAATATACTTATTATGCATCGAAAGCCCGCAAAGAAGGACTCAATCAAATCGCCGATCTCTTTGAGGAAACCGCTGGTAATGAAAAAGAACATGCGAAAATCTGGTTTAAACTTCTACATGATGGCATCCCTGACACCAATGTGAATCTAGAGGATGCTGCAGCAGGAGAGCATTATGAATGGACAGACATGTACGCAGGCTTTGCCAAAACTGCCAAAGAAGAAGGCTTTACAAAAATTGCATATCTCTTTGAATCGGTAGCAGCCATTGAGAAAGAACATGAAGAAAGATATCAAAAATTGCTTGATAGTCTAAAAAATGGTACTGTTTTCAAACGAGAAGAAAAGCAAGCGTGGATATGCACTAACTGTGGTCATGTTCATTATGGATATGAAGCTCTTGAAAAATGTCCAGTTTGTGATCATCCAAAGGCTTATTTTGAGATCAAATCTGCTAACTATTAATAAAATAGATACTTTATTATAAAGACTAAAAAACTACTAGGCATAAAACTTAGTAGTTTTTTGGTCTTTATTTTTTAGGCGGTTTAAATAAATATAATATGCGAACTTTAGTAAAATGGATCGTTTTTGTTATCAATATAAAAAAGACTTCCTCAAACTCTGAGAAAGTCACTTGAATATATATTTATTTTCGTCCATACTTAACAACTTCAATATCATCAATTGTAATCAATCCGTCTTCTAGCATCTCATCTAGATATGGCAGTAATTTATTAATGTATTCTTCACTATCAATGATTTCGACAATCATTGGTAGATCTCTGGATAAATCCATAAGTTTCGCTGTATGAATTCGACTGTTGGCTCCATAACCCATAAGACCACGAAAGACCGTTGCCCCTGCCATATCCAACGCTTTAGCTTTCTCAACAATGGCATGATGTAATGCGCGCCCTTTCCAGTGGTTGGCTTCTCCAATGTATATCCGCAATCGTTTTGCCTTACTCGCAATTTTAGGCACTAGATTGACCCCCTTTTAAAATACTTACCTATTTCTAATAAGTCCCCAAAATATAGCCAATACCACAACTTACTAGCCCAACAATCGCACTCCCAAAAAAATAGCTAAAAAAATTCCTCCATTCCCCATCTTCCACTAACTGTATACTCTCATAAGCAAATGTTGAATGTGTGGTAAATGCTCCCAAAAAACCAATCTGAAACCCATAGCGCTCAATAGCAACCTGGCTCATGGGCAAGCCTACAATATGAGCTGTGGAAAAGCCAAGAAGAAACGAGCCAGTCACATTAATCAAAAATGTCGCCAATGGGAATCTTTTGAAATAATATCTACCTATAATTTGTCCAATGCCAAAACGCATCAAAGCACCAGCAACACCACCAACCCCAATAACGATTATCTCCATTCTTTTTGCTCCTCTACATCGCCAACCGCGTCTTCATGTTGCTGTTTATTGACCTGGAATTGTTCAATACCACGGGCAACAATTACTCCAAAGGCCGACATACCAATACATAGAAATATACTAGAAAAGAGATATAGCCCAGCGTACGCAAACTGATGCTTTTGCAACAATTGCACTGTTTCCAAAGAGAATGTAGAAAATGTAGTAAACGCACCAATGAAGCCAGTGGAAATTCCCACCCGGATAAACGGGTTAAGTACTAATAAATCCAATGTAATTGTAAGAAATAGGGACAACACAAAACACCCTAGTAGATTAATAATTAACGTTCCCCATGGAAATCCAGTACTGTGTACAAGGTCAGCAAACCATTGCCCCATACCAAACCTGGCTATAGCCCCCAAAAAACCACCTACCGCCACTGCGAAATAACTCATATTAAATTACACCTCCGCTAGTCTGCTTATGCGCTATATCGTTATTATCGTTTAGGCGGCTTGCGTCCATACTTAATGACTTCAATATCATCAATCGTCATCATTCCCTCTTCTAACATCTCATCTAAATAGGGCAATAATTGATTCATATATTCTTCACTATCAATGATTTCGATAAGTATCGGCAAATCACTAGACAAATCCACAATACTCGCCGTATGAATCCGATTGTTGGCCCCATAGCCCATAAGACCACGCAATACTGTTGCCCCTGCCATATCCAGTTCTTTTGCTTTCTCAACAATGGCACGATATAAAGAATGCCACTTCCATTGATCTGATTCCCCAATGTATATCCGCAATCGTTTTGCTTTACTCGCAATTTTAGGCACTAACTCTGCCTCCTTTTGAAAATTCACCTAGTTTATCAAACCCACAGGTACGATTCACCTGATTTCATTAACAGAAATAATCATTCAACACCAATGACAACAGCAATGACTCCTACCAGTAAAACGATAGAAGTCATTGCTGTTCATCCAGGGTTCAAGATTACCGTTTACTTGCCTCTTCGATCGCTACCGCTACCGAAACACTGGCGCCTACCATTGGATTATTCCCCATCCCAATGAGTCCCATCATTTCTACATGAGCTGGAACTGATGACGATCCTGCAAACTGAGCATCAGAATGCATTCTGCCCATTGTATCTGTCATACCATAAGATGCGGGTCCTGCCCCCATATTATCAGGATGAAGCGTCCTGCCTGTACCACCACCAGATGCAACTGAAAAATATTTTTTACCTTTATCATTACATTCTTTTTTGTAAGTACCTGCTACTGGATGCTGAAATCTGGTTGGATTTGTAGAGTTACCAGTAATCGAAACATCTACATCTTCGAGTGTCATAACCGCGACACCTTCCATAACATCATCCGTACCATAGCATCTAACATTTGCTCTTTCACTAGAAGAGTATTTAATTTCCTTTACGATTTCCAGTTTACTTAAATGATAGTCAAATTTCGTTCGAACATAAGTAAATCCATTCACTCTAGAGATAATCTGAGCCGCATCTTTTCCAAGACCATTCAAAATGACACGTAGAGGAGTTTTTCTAACTTTATTAGCCGATTTTGCAATACCGATTGCCCCTTCTGCCGCAGCAAAAGATTCATGCCCTGCTAAGAACGCAAAACATTGGGTTTCTTCTCTAAGTAGCATCGCTGCCAAATTTCCATGTCCAAGACCTACTTTTCTACTTTCAGCAACTGAACCAGGAATACAAAAAGCTTGTAGCCCTTCTCCAATGATTTCAGCTGCCTCAGCCGCTTTCGTACATCCCTTTTTAATCGCAATAGCAGCCCCTACGGTATATGCCCAGCAGGCGTTCTCAAAACAAATAGGTTGAATATTTTTCACAATGCTATGCACATCAATTCCTCGATCATCACATATCTGTTTCGCTTCTTCCAAGGATGCTATTCCATAATTATTTAATACAACCATGATTTGATCTATGCGTCGTTCATATCCTTCAAATATAGCCATACAAAAATCCTCTCTTTTCTATTTTATTCTTTACGAGGGTCAATATATTTGACACCCTCAGCAAATCTTCCATATGTACCAGTAGCCTTTTCCAATGCTTGATTCGCGTCCATCCCTTTTTTAATCATATCCATCATTTTCCCAAGATGAACAAATTTATACCCGATAATTTCATTATTTTCATCAAGTGCTAATGTTGTAACATACCCTTCTGCCAATTCAAGATATCTAGGCCCTTTTTCAAGAGTTCCATACATTGTACCAATTTGGCTACGTAGCCCCTTCCCTAAATCTTCTAGACCAGCACCAATGGGAAGTCCGCCCTCTGAAAAAGCGGTCTGCGTTCTGCCATAGACAATCTGTAGAAACAATTCTCTCATCGCCGTATTAATAGCATCACAAACTAAATCCGTATTTAATGCTTCCAAAATGGTTTTCCCTAGAATAATTTCCGAAGCCATTGCTGCCGACTGGGTCATACCAGAACAACCAATCACCTCAATCAATGCTTCCTGAATAATACCATCTTTTACGTTAAGAGTTAATTTACAGGCTCCTTGCTGCGGTGCACACCAACCAATCCCATGAGTCAGGCCATTGATATCGGTCACTTCTTTTGCTTTAGTCCATTTCCCCTCTTGAGGAATGGGAGCAGCTCCATGGTTTACACCTTTCGCTACACAGGTCATCTCTGACACTTCTGATGAATAGATCATATTAGCTCTCCTCTCATAATAAATAAACAAACTCCTACCAGTACAGATTATGTTACTAGTAGGAGTCATTACCGCAATAAGCGAATTTAATGGCGAACTCCATCGCCTATACTGTTCTTTTTTTATTATACTATTTGCTAAAACATTGGTCAATCTCTATATGAACAAATAAACAAATTGCCTTACTCGCAATTTTAGGCAATAGCTTTGCCTCCTTTTGAAAATGTAATAAAACTCTATCAATCCTTATTATCACCGTCTCTCCTAAAGCTGCTACGCCATATGAAGATAGAAGTCCATTGTCTAAAGTATGATCTTTAATCTTTAATCTTTAATTAACGTTTCCAATATGAGAGCGGCATCTTTAACAAAGCCTTTACATTTATAATTAAGATTATTACTCTTAAAATAGTTCTGCCCCTCGGCAGTCGCAAGGTTACAACCTAACAACTGTTGACAGTTTACATTGCCATGTATTTCTTGAAATTTGCGAGAAAACGTTTGTACAAGATCATAAGTCTTCTCTTTAGCGGATTTCTCATTATCACTATTGTTGATAAATCCCAAAACCATATATGCACCGGTTACCGCCCCACATGTTTGGCAAGTACGACCCATTCCACCACCAAAGGAACGAGCTATGGTTTTAGCAATTTCTTCATCAATACCGTACTGTTTCCCATAAGTAATAAATATCGATTGTGAACATGAGTAACCTTCTTTGAATTTGTTTACCGCTTCTTCAACTAATGATGATTCCATAACTATTTCCTCCTTGTAATTCTATTTACCCCAGCCCTTTATTATTTTAACGAAATTCAAAATAGAACAAACTTATGAAAAAATCAAAGCATCTTATTCATCAAATTCTATTAATGGATTTCAAGCGACCTCCCATAACTGTCCGTCTGGATCAGCGAAGATAAATAAAACTAATATCGAATTGCCTTCATTAAATTAATTATACTATAGATATCTATAAAATCCTGCTAAAATTATTTTAACGACCTGGCACTACTCCATACATAACCAGAGTTTCACTGAGTTCGCTTTTTAAATGTGAATCATCTAAATCAATAACAAAAACACTCGATGATATATCAAATTTTTTAAATCCATTATGCACATATACTTTAATACCATCTGCAGATACTACTTCATATTCATCTATTTGTGAATCGTTCGGTTTCCCCACTATTGCCGATAGGTAAGGTATTACTACTTCACCAGCACAAGAGCAACATTCCTGTCTTTCTATACTTACTATTATTTTACATCCTCGATTTAAAATAAGTTGCTTTGCTCCAGGTGTAATTTGAAACTCCATACTTTTATCTCCTATCTAGTTCGTTTATGTTCTGGTCAAATTCGTCAACAATGAGCTTATCATTGGCAAATTGAATATTGATTAAATCTTGCCAACCATAACTCCTAGTACATGGTCTAGAGGAATAGTTCCAATAAACCGACTATCCATGCTATTGTTCCTGTTGTCTCCCATTACAAATACACTATTATCTGGCACTATTATTTTTTCATCTACAGAATTTTTCATTGATTCTAAAATATAAGGTTCATCAATTTTTACACCATTTCTATATACTTCATTCTTCGTAAATTCTAATACATCACCTGGTTTAGCAATGACCCTTTTAACGAAAACATGTTTCTCGCTATTTACTATACGAGCTATAGGTTCTGATAAATCATCTTGTAAACTCCGTTCTCTTGTGACTCGGCTATCAATAGTAACAATATCACCATAGCTGGGTAACTGATTTAAACTATGAGATAGCTTAGATACCACTAAGTGCTGATGATCTTGCAATGTGGGGTCCATCGAATGCCCTTCAACCACCACATGTTGCACAACAAAAACATTAATAAATAAGGCAAGTGCTAATGAAACTGCTAGACTACAAATCCATTCTTGAATCCTATTAATCAAATTCATTACAATTCCTCCTTGTACATAGACCGTAATAACATCATGATCAATCTCACAAATTAAGCGATATTGCCCTACCTTATACCGCCATAAATGATCCATATTTTCTTTGAGTGCCTTACCATAAAGACGAGGATTAGAAGAACCTTCAATTCGTTGTTCTAAATACGAAAGAATCATTTCTCTGTTTACACGGTCAATTTTTTTTAATTCCTTAACAGCTTGATCAGATAATTGTACTTTGCTACTCAAGTTCTTTACGTGCCTCCTTAATCGAATAATAACAAGTAGTTTTCTGCTTTGCCTCTTCATAAAGACGAAAATCCATATCATCCTCAATCATTCGCATAGCTGCCTCTCGAATTATATCAGATTGCTTCTTCCCATAAAGCTTAGCATAGGAATCTAATAGATTTTTTTCATCTTTGCTAAATCGGACGGAAACTACACTAAGTAATTCAGCCATAATTAACATCCCTTCTTTATTCGTCATACATTGTAATACATAATATTATTTTATATCCCATTTATCACAATGTCAATATATTCCTTGATTGTTTTCCAATTTGCAAAATTTCCTTTTATAGAACAGTACAGTTATATGTAAACACAACAAAAAATGACTCGAAGTCCTGGTAAAAACTTCGAGTCATCTTTTTAATTTATTGAGCGTTTTGATGCGCTGCACCATTAGCTTTTGCTTCTTCTACTATCGCTTGTTCACCACGTCTAATCGCTTCTCTGACCATAGAACCAACTTCACCCGTAGTAACGTCGTCCCAATTTCCGTCCTCAACTTTCTCACCAAAACCAAGATCATGGGCTAATTTATATTTTGATTCTTCCGACATAACTTTTCCCATATACAGCCACCTCCATCAATGATTTTAGAAGCCTATGTATAATGTGTGCTGTTATATCAAAAGCTATTCATTTCAAAAAGGTTCTATGGTAACTTCATACCAGTGCACTTGTAATACCGAGATGCACCGCTCTTTCGCAAACCCCTTGGTTATAAATTATTCTCCTTATTAGCCTTTTCTCTGACGATCACCTCAGCTATTAACCTTAATCAGGCTTAGTAGTTCGCTCATTTATAAAAACATTGGTAGATTTACGAATCGTAATTAAGATTGTCGTATTTTGTTTTTATTTCAGTTGCCTAATTATAAAGTTCTGCTATTTTGCAATAAATTACTACTATTAGTAGTAATTTATAGTATAATAATTACTTATAGTTAAAACCAAGGCAAAATATGTTACAATTATACAGGAGGTTGCTTATGGATTGTGTTGACATGGAGATAATCAAACTATTAGAACAAAATGGTAGAATAAGTCATGAAGAACTTGCTAAAACATTACACTTATCTAGACCAGCCATACATAAAAGAGTTGAAAACTTGGAAAAGGAGGGCATAATCACTGGATATCGGACGTTAATTAATTGGCGTAAAGTCAAACCATGTATTCGCTGTTTAATATTTTTAAAAATAAATGGAGGATATTTTACAAAAATTGCAAACGAGATAACTAATATGGATATTCCCGGAGTCATAATAGAAGAGTGCCACCGATTGGCTGGTGAATGGTGTGTGGTAATAAAGATGAGAATTTCCACACCAGAAGATACTACAAAGATACTTGATTGTATATGGAAATTTAACGGAATAATAGAAACGAGAACAAGCTTTGTTATTGACACCATTTTATAACTGCACCATAGCATTCTTAATATAAAAAGGGGGATTATAAATGATCACTTGTCATTTACGATATACTATTGATCCTTATAAAGTAGCAGAATTTGAAGAATACGGGAAAATGTGGATCATTCTTGTAAATAAACTAGGTGGTGTACATCATGGATACTTTATGCCACATGAAGGCGCAAACAATATTGCCTATGCTCTATTTAGCTTTCCGAATCTTACTGAATATGAACAATATAGAGAAATAATTAAAACAGATACAGAATGTAAAATTGCTTTTGATTTCGCTGAAAAAAGTCGTTGTATCGTAAGTTATGAACGTAGTTTTTTAAAACCCGTATTTAAATAAATTTGATGTAAACATATCTATTTCGTCAGCCATACTCTACATTATCATCGTCAAAGGAACAACTAAGAAAAAATTATTTTTAGCCATTACACATCCTCCTTCCAGAATTATTGGGCAAAAAAATCAGCCCCAAATTAAAGGCATGAATCTTTGCCGATATTGATAAACACCAACGCTACCGCTTGGAATTTGGCCTTCAGACATTACTTGTAAATCAAGCTTTTCAGCCAAAATATATATTACCCCCAATTTTTCTTCTCGCCATAGATTTACCTCCGCCAATGGCAAAATTAAAAAAGTTAGTATTAATCTTGAGTAAATATTTTCTTTAGTTTATCGATATCTGCATTGAGGATAATTGGTAAATTTTCTTTTATTTTTTCTGGTGACCAATTCCACCACTGAACCTTCAGTAACCATTCTATAGTCACATCATCAAATCTTTTTCGTATGATTTTTGCTGGAATACCTCCCACAATTGCATAGGGTGGAATGTCCTTAGTGACAACAGATCTCGTGCCAATGATTGCACCATCACCAATAGATACGCCAGACATGATAATTGCATCAAAGCCTATCCATACATCATTTCCAATAACAATGTCTCCTTTATTGTCCCATGAGTCGGTGACTTTCAAATTTCTATCCCATTCTTCCGCAAATAACGGAAAGGGATAAGTTGAAAAAGAGTTTAAAGTATGATTGGCTGCATTAAATATAAACTTTGCTCCGCAGGCAATTGAGCAAAATTTGCCAATAATAAGCTTATCATTGTTAATTGGATATTGATATAAAACATTTTGAGATTCGAATAATTCAGGGTTATCGAAATCATTATAAAAAGTAAAATCGCCAACAATAATATTAGGATTTGTGATGCTGTTTTTAAGATAACATGTACTTCTATCATTACTTCTAGGAAATTTTTTTTTAGGATTAGGTTTTGAATCGCTTATCTGATTATTATCCATGAATGTCACTCCTCGAAATTATAAAAACTATGTTATACCCCTGGAAAACATGTATATTAGTGGGGTGATAACCTTTTTTGAAAAGGAAAATTTACCAAACTTATTCCAAGTGTATTTTCCCCATTACATGCCATCAATTGCATCACGAATATCCACTACTGAAGAACACTGGCTTGTCTTCTCCCTTGCCTTTCTCGAATGCCTCATCATCCCAAGGGTGCCAATCTACTGCGTTATAGGCATACTGTAGGATATATGGACTTTTCTCGTTCATCAATCGATTTGACTTTTTATCCACGAAGTCACCCCTAAAATCAGTTACATTACATGGCATGTTCGCAATTAGTATGTAAGTATCAGCATTACGCTAATACTTCTAATCACTCCAACAGTACTTCTAACATTTTTTTGCGGTTATTAATGAATTCTTTCATTATGATATAATGTTCTGTTTTTTCGTATTCAACGACTTCAATACCCATATTTGATATTTGTAAAATCATTGCACCTGGATATCCCATTATAATAGGTGAATGAGTGGCAATAATAAATTGTGATTGCTGATTCGCCAAATCATGTATCCTTGAAATCATTGCCATTTGCCTCATTGGAGATAAAGCGGCTTCTGGTTCATCTAAAACATATAGCCCATTACCTTTAAATTTATTCATGAAAGTTGCGAAAAAAGCTTCCCCATGTGACTGCTCATGCAATGACTTCCCCCCATAAAAATCACTAACTTTAATTTCATCTATTTGGGTTGCAAGATTATAAAAAGATTCTGCACGAAAGAAGAAACTATCTCTAGGTTTTCTTGTTCCTCGAATTAAGCGAATGAATTCATGCAATTCTGAATGAGAATTTCTTGTAGAAAAATTAAAGTTGCGAGTTCCACCCTCAGGATTAAATCCCCATGCAACAGCGATTGCTTCCAGTAGTGTGGATTTCCCCGTACCATTTTCTCCTACAATAAATGTAACCTGCGGATGAAACTCCAAGTAATCTAAATCGCGGAAAATGGGTAAGGAAAAGGGATACTGATTAAAAGAATCTATTTTATCTCGCAATAATTTTATCGAACGCAAATATGTATTTAATAATTCCATATAAAACTCCTAAGCCACTATTTTACAACTAAATCTAATACGCAAACCTTTTCTTATTATCCTTCGCTAAGCACCAATTTTATCCTGCAAATATAAAAACCAGCATTCTGAGCTATGGCTAATATATAAGTGCTTCTTTCCATTGACATTTGATGTACTTGTTACCCACCCATTATTCTGAGCATTAGAAAACCATTCAATAGCATCGCCCGTCTAATCAAGCCCCGGATCTTTTGTTTTTTTTCAAATTCTCTAGCGAAATAACCGGTATCCTGCGAAAGAGGAAAGCCCTTATACAAAGGACCCAAATCCTCATCACAATCACAAGCAATGGCATAATTGCAAGGAATTAACAAGAGTAGTATAAATACTATTGTATTTGCTAATATAAAAGAAAGTGATTGACAAACACAACATGATAATCTCTTTATTTTTATGGTTTTTACAACTCCGCAATATCTTCCGTATTGTATTCCGTAATATATAGCGTATAATATAATTTATATAGAGTATAATTTATATTATATAAGGATGGTGAAGGGCGGTGGCTATTATGTTTGAAAAGCCTACGTTTAATGCAGATCAAATTGTTTCTTCGTCAGATGCAGCAAAAAAATTTGGTGAACTTCGTAAAAAATCAAAAGTTATACCACAATTTATCACAGATAACGGTACTATAGATACCGTCGTTATGGATTATGAATACTACGAGCAAATGTATCTGAGATTACAACAATTAGAGGAAATGGAAGAAACTTTAATTTTAAATAAAAGAATTGAACGGTTAGAAAGCAATCCAAATGCCAGTGTATCATGGAAATCCGTTCGCCGCTCTGAGAGTTTAAATGACTGAACCGAGATTTGAAGTACGATTAGATCTGGATGCAGTTAAAGAATACAATAGTCTAGATAATTCTGTGATTAAGATAGTCGATAAGGCTATTGATGAGTTAGAATATAGAGCTGATGAGGTTGGAAAGCCATTAGGAAATAAAAGAGATTTAAAATTGGCAGGATGTAAAGAAATTAAACTCCGAGATGCTGGTATTCGTATTATTTTCAAAGTCACTAATGATATTGTAGAAATACTAAGGGTCGTTTATGTGTTAGCAGTCGAAAAAAGAAGCGATGATTTCGTTTTTTAAACTGCCTCTAAACGATTGATAGTAATAAAAAAATCTAAAGATATTAAAGTGGTACTAAAAAAAGGAAGAGAATGGAATGTATCAAAAAAGAAATGAAGCATCTTACTAAAGTGCAAGAAACTTCATACTCTAGATCCAAAAAGGGATTTTCAAGACCATAACGGTTTTGAAAATCCCTTTTATAAGTTCCTGAGCCTTTTGCTCATCACTCATTTCTATTAGTTCTCGTAACGAGATAACAATTGTTTTACGTAAGCGCAAAATACACCACTGGGCACCAAAATCACATCTAAAATGACGAGTCCAAAATAATAGTGTCTCCAGGGTAAAAAAATCCCAAGACCAAAAGTCTCGGAAACTTTGATTTGTATGGTGCGGTAGAGAAGATTTGAACTTCCACGCCCTTGCGAGCGCCACCCCCTCAAGGTGGTGCGTCTGCCGTTCCGCCACTACCGCGTTTTGTGATATGCTGTTGTATGACCTAAGATTTATTATAAAATTGAGGGTAAGAATTAGTATCAATTGGTGCGGTCGAGAGGACTTGAACCTCCATGAAGTTTCCCTCACTAGAACCTGAATCTAGCGCGTCTGCCATTCCGCCACGACCGCAGGATCATCACAGCGACACTATTAATATTACCATAACATTAAAAAATCGTCAAGTAAATTTCCAGAACCAAGTATCGCCCTATTATTTTTTCACAAATCCCCATTTCCAAGCATTCCACAAATTCCCTGTCGGTGTAGGGTTTGATTGATAATTGAGTACTGTCTTTTTTACGGCATCAATATTACTTCTAAAATATAAAGGTATTATCGGGCACTCTTGCACGATTATATCCTGAATTCTAAAATATATCTGTTTGCGTCCTTCTATGTCAGTCGTGCGTGCTCCCTGTTCTGTCAGTGCATCAATTTCAGCATTACGCCATCCAGGATAATTTTGGCCTTCATAACCGTTCGTACGACTGGGAATTTTCTTTGAATGCCATAAATTCAAGTTATTTGGATCAACACCAGCTACCCAAGCATACATAGCCGATTCAAACCCTCGTTTTTTTAATACTTCACTGAAAAATATCTTGGTATCGATCGGTTGTAGCTCTACTAAAATCCCTACTTCTTTTAGTTGCTGGGCTAATACGCTGGCAATGGTTTCTCGACTTTTATTACCTGCAGGAAACGCCAAGGAAAAGGTTAACTTTTTCCCGTCTTTAACAAAAATACCGTCTCCCCCAAGGTTCCACCCTGCTTGTACCAAAAGAGCACGAGCAGCCTCCACATCACGCACTTCTTGATGGACTGCTGGATTATAGGCCCATGATAACGGTGATTGATCCCCAACCGCTATGCTCGCTACATTCTTAAGCACATTTGCGATCATTCCTTGTTTATCAATCCCTAGGGCAATCGCTTGACGTACCCGTATGTCCTGAAACAAACTATTGTCTAAATTAAAATCCAAATGTTCCCAAATCATATTAGGTGTGACAATTGTCTCTATACCATCAATATCTTTCACTTGATCAAGCTGAGCAATACCAACATTACTCATAATATCAATGTCACCAGCTTTTAGCTGAAGTAACATAACATTATTATCTGGTATCACTTTATAAACGATCGTGTCAAGATTCGGCTTACCACGGAAATAGGCCGCATTGGCTTCTACTACAACAGCCTCAGCTAAACGCCATTCTTTAAATTTAAATGGTCCTGTGCCAACTGGCGAACGATTAAACGTAGCCTTATTAATGTCCCCTTGTGCCTCTAAGATATGTTTTGGCAAAATGGCATTAAATAGCGTCAAGTATGATGCATAGTATTCATTAAACCGTATAATAACGGTATATGGATCTGGAGTATCAATGGCTTTAATTTTGTCATACCCCTCACGCGACACCACATTTACTTTGGAATTCATAATCGTTTGCCAAGTAAAAACTACATCGTTAGCAGTAAAATTTTTGCCATCATGCCATGTTACGCCTTGCCTAAGTTTATAGGTTACAGTCAAGCCCTCTTGGCTTACACCGCCATTTTGCAAAGTAGGAACTTCTACTGCTAAGTCAGAAATCCATTGTCCCTTCTCATTGGTTATCACCAAACCACTAAAAATAAGACTACTGATTTCAGCAGTCGCCAACAAATCAGACAATAGAGGATTTAAGGTATCAGGTTCTTGAAGACTACCATAGACCAGATTGCCCCCCTGCATCATTTCATTCTTGTTTATATTAGAATTCGGTGCTAACTTCGAGGAGCTACAACCACTCACAAATAGTATAAGAACCAACATCATACACCATAAAACACTTGGCTTATTCTGCAAAATGACCTCTCTCCTTACTTACCATATAGCTCTTGGTAACGTTGCCTACTATATAAAACTTTATCTACATATTGCCTTGTTTCTAGAAAAGGAATTTTTTCAATCTGAGCAAAAGACATTGTCCAATCATATTTATTCATCCACTGTTTTACATTACCTCTACCACCATTATAGGCAGCTAACATCAATACTTCATTGCCGTCAAACTCTTTTTCCAGCGATTTTAGGTACCATGTCCCCATACGAATGTTAATCTCTGGATTCTCTAATTGACTTATTTCAAAATCCGATTCATCCATCTGTTGCGCTACCCATGTTGCCGTCTCCGGCATCATTTGCATCAATCCCCGAGCACCTTTTGGCGACTTTGCTTGGGCGTTAAACTTGCTTTCCGCTCGAATAACAGCAGCAATTAAAAATGGATCTATTTCTTTTTCTAATGCGTAATTATATATTATCTCTTGATAAGGAAATGGGTATACATATTCTTTTTGAAACCACTCGCTATTATACACGATATAGAAAATGGCACTTACGACTACTATCATACTGACTAGGATTTTCATCCGGGTTAAAATTTGCAAAACAAATCACTCCGTTACCATTACTACATGCCAACTATGTTATTTCGCAATCTTTCCCATGCGACAGACACTTGTTTTTTTGCATGCTCAATATCTAAATTATTATCAATAACCACATTTGCTTTTTTTACTTTTTCTATTAAATTCATTTGAGCATCAATTCGATCCATCGCCTGCTGATGCGTGAATTGATTCCGAGCCATCAGCCTAGATATTTGAACTTCTTCTCGAACATAAACCACCCATATTTCATCAACCATATTTTCCCATCCTATTTCAAATAGCAAAGGTATATCTAGTACAATACACTTTTCACCAAGCAACTTAGCCTGCTCAATCTTTATATTGATTTCTTTTTGAATATAAGGATGCGTAACACTTTCTAGCCATTGACGTTCTTCTTTATTTTTAAATATCTTTTCACCTAATATTTCTCGGTTGATCTGGCCATTCGTCAATAAAATCGCACTGCCAAAATGAGCTACAATTTCATGCCATGCAGGTTGTCTTGGCATAACAACGCTGCGAGCTATCTCATCAGCATCAATAATATATATTGCCAATTCGGCTAATATAGTACTGACAGTACTTTTACCACTGGCAATGCCACCTGTCAAGCCAATAATATACATTTTGCTTCCTCCACCACTCTATATCAGTGACAACATTCCGTTCTGCCACTATATTATTTTTGACAATCCGGGCAAAAATGAGTACCGCGGCCGGATACAACTTTCCAGACAATAGGTGTACTACAGGTACGGCAAGGAGCTGCCTTACGACCGTATACGGTAAGATGATGTTGATGCGTACCCTTTTGACCATTTCCATCACGATAATCACGAAAAGTCGTACCACCATGGTTAATACCATCAGCAATGACTTTGTTAATAGCATGAAATAACTTTTCTATTTCATCATCGGTCAAACTACTAGCAATACGTTCAGGGTGGATACCCGCAATCGCCATGCTTTCATCTACATAAATATTCCCCAGACCACCAATATATTTTTGATTTAACAATACTCCTTTTAGATTGCCATGACGTTTTCTAAGCATATCCGTAATATATGGCAAAGAAAATTCCATTGACAATGGTTCAGGCCCCATATTAGCGAGCCCTGAAATACGCCATAGTTCATCAGGAGGCAACAAATAGAGTGTCCCTAATGTACGCGTATCAGCATATAATAACATATCGCCATTATCCAGTTTAAAGATAATACGAGTAAATGGATCGGTCTCCATACCAGGTGTAATGTAGCTGAGACGTCCCGTCATCCGAAGATGAACAACCATAATTTGCTGATCATCCAAATGAAATAATAAATATTTCCCACGTCTAGTGAGCGTTATAATTCTTTTATTGGTAAGTACGGCTTGAAATTCACCAGCAGAAGGCCACTTTACTAATCGTGATAGCAAAAATTCTACTTCTTTGATCATCCGTCCAGAGACTTTATCAATTAAAGTACGTTTAATTATTTCGATTTCTGGCATTTCTGGCATTATAATCCTCCCGATCCCATCTCACTATTTTGCAGTTGCCCAATTTTCCCCTGTCTTTATATCTACAACCAAAGGCACCTGTAGCTTGACACTTTGTTGCATTGCCTGTTGTACTATATTCCCAACCTGCTCTACTTCTGCTGCAGGTACTTCTAGAACTAATTCATCATGTACCTGCAATAAAATACGACTCTTCAATTTTGCTTTTTGTAAGGCATGATGCACATCAATCATTGCTTTTTTAATGATATCAGCTGCCGTCCCTTGTATCGGCGTATTCATGGCTGTACGTTCAGCAAAAGATCGTTGATTGAAATTACTACTATTGATATCAGGTAAATAGCGACGTCGTCCAAATAAAGTGGTAACATATCCACGCTGATGGGCTTCTTTAATAACTCGTTCGATAAATTCTTTAACCCCATGATATTTAACAAAATAATTTTGAATATATTGACCTGCTTCTTTACGACTAACACCAATATCACGGGATAATCCATAATCACTAATCCCATATACAATACCAAAATTAACAGCCTTCGCTCGAGAACGCAGTTCTGGAGTCACTTCAGACATCGGCACTTCAAATACTTCAGAGGCCGTGCGAGTATGAACATCCTGATTTTGCGCAAATGATTCCAATAAATTAGCATCATTTGACATATCCGCTAATATCCTCAGTTCAATCTGTGAATAATCAGCAGACATGATATAGTCATACCCTTCCCCAGGCACAAATAACTCGCGGATTTTCCGTCCCACCTCTGTTCTGATTGGAATATTTTGCAGATTAGGATCTGAACTACTCAATCTACCAGTGGCAGTAACCATCTGGTTAAAAGTAGTATGTATACGACCTGCGTGCTGACAGACCAAAACTGCCAGACTATCCAGATAGGTTGACTTCAATTTAGTCAACGTCCGATATTCTAATAGCGTATGAATGATTTCATGCTGATCGGATAATTTTTCCAAAACTTCTACATCTGTAGAATATCCAGTTTTCGTTTTTTTTATAACCGGGAGATTCAGTTTTTCAAATAAAATGACTCCCAATTGTTTTGGAGAATTCACATTGAATTTTTCTCCAGCACATCGATAAATTTCTTCCAATAAAGATGCTATTTTAGTTCCAATATCGTTAGACATGACTTTTAAGTAGTTTACATCCACTTGGATTCCATAATTTTCGATAGTAGCAAGAGTTTCTACCAAGGGGATCTCAATTTCATAAAATAACTGTTCCAGCTTATTATCAACTAGGCGTTGCGTTAGAATCGGATACAATTGATGAATCATTTCCACTGCTGCTACAGCAAAAACTGGTTGATCTGACATTTTCTCTAGTTGAGCATGACTAGTTCTCCCAAGATACTGCTCCTTAAGTCCCGTAAGATGATAAGTAGTTGCCGTTGGATCTAATAAATAGGCTGCTAACACCGTATCAAACAGTGCTCCTTGCAATGTCATTCCCATTTTAGTACAAGCATGATAAATATTCTTGGCATCATGAGTTACTTTTCGCACAGTATGATCGGAAAATAAGGTTAACACCTCACTCCAACTATCAACTTCAGATGAAATATAGACGGTTTTCCCTTCCACTACGATAGCGAGTCCCTGCATACAAATGTCAGGCAATCTACCAGCGATAATGGCATAAAACTCCATTACTGCTGCCTGCCGCACTTGTTTTACAATTGCTTGGATTTCATTCGTTTCTGTTATATATTCTACCTGTGGCAAGTTATTTACTTCTTCTAGTGGTGGACTTTGCTCATCTGAAAAGATGCTATTCATTTTTGCCAATAACGTTTTAAATTCAAATTTTATGCATAATTGTTCTACTTGTTCACGATTGGGATGAAACTGAAAGGTTTCGGTAACAAACTCTAGGGGCATATCACAAACAATCGTGGCCAATTTCTTGGATAATAAAGCTAGTTCTTTGTGGGTACGCAAATTCTCCTGAATTTTTTTCCCCGATATTTGTTCAATATTTTCCAGTACTCTTTCAATCGATCCATACTCAACAATTAGTTTTGTTGCTGTTTTCTCACCAACACCTGGAACTCCTGGGATATTATCCGATGAATCTCCCATAAGCCCTTTTATATCAATCTGTTGTTTTGGCTGAATACCGTATTTTTCCTCAAAAGCTTGTGTGTCATATATTTCCATCTCGGAAATGCCTTTTTTCGTAAGCATGACCTGCGTTTGCGGTGAAATCAGTTGCAGTGCATCACGATCACCAGTAACAATAATAACTTGGTGCCCTGCCTCTGCGGCTTTGGCTGCTAGCGTACCAATAATATCATCGCCCTCATATCCTGCTTGTTCAATTGCCGTAATTCCAAGAGCCTGTAATACTTCTTTTACGAAAGGAAATTGTTGTGACAACTCTCCTGGTGTAGGCTTGCGATGGGCTTTATACTCAGCATATGCTTCATTGCGAAACGTAATCTTACCTTTATCAAAAGCTACAGCAATCAGCTCTGGCTTTATTTCACTTAATAATTTGATCATCATAGTCGTAAAACCATACACGGCATTCGTATACTGCCCGCCTGCAGTCGTCAATAAGGGCAATGCGTAAAAAGCTCTATGCACTAAACTACTTCCATCAACAATTACAAATCGTTGGGGCATGTGCCCACCACCTTACATAATATATTTGAACATTATTATATTTGCCAAACAACGTAAAAGTCCTTTATATTAATTAAAAATTAATGAATAAGGTTTCATAGAGCTTGGCTCGGATACGTGATTTCAATATGTTGCTGCTGTTCATTCCAAAATACATCTGCCTTAAAATACTGATTAATTTTTGTGATTTGAATATAAGGTTGGTTATGAATCCGAAAAACGGGAACCTTTTCACCTTGTACGATTAATATGTCGCTGACTTCATCATAACTCATCTTTTGGCCAATTGATTCCGCTAGGGCAAGAACCGGTATAGCCAAAATACCATTTACAGTTTCTACCTCTTGGGGTAGTCGTTTACCGTTAACTATGATGAATGGTATGCTAATTTCCAATACATTTTCAGCAACGTTAAAATGTTCTTCGCCACCAAACAACTTTGGTATATCCTCCTCAGCAATATATATAATATTGTTTTTCACAATTCCCTTAGCAACATGACCATTTCTCGATATTAGTTTTGTATTTTCCTCCCATACAAAACTGCCTTGTATTGCCTCAATAACAGGCCAAAGTGGAATATAAATCGTATTGTCAATCGCTATTGCTCGTGCTTTTAATACTTGATCATTTACTTTTATATTATAAATCTGAGCAAAGAATACTGGTGTCTCAGGTTCCTCTCGGATAATACGTAGTAATATTGCATCACTAACCAAACCTTTTAGACCAAGTTGCGATAGTTTTTCGTTCATTTGCGCTAATGTAATCGCTTGACAAGCATATACGTCTGGATAAATCAAAATGGTAGCTTGCCCTTTATTATCAATGTTGATTTTAATACGGTCATAGATTATTTTTACTGGTGTACCGTATTTTACAAGCGGAAATAATTCTTCTACATTTTCTTCACTCATACGAATGCAACCATTTGAAACCACTTTTCCAATAGACCATGGGGCATTCGTACCATGAATCCCATATAATTCAAAAAAACGCATCCACCGATATCCTAGTGGATTATCAGGTCCCGATGCCACTGGAGTTCCTAATACCGGCGGTATCCAAGTTGGATTGACTTCTTTATCAAGAATACTAAACTCACCTAACGGTGTAGGGGTTGAAGGTTTTCCAATTGCTACCGGATATTGCTTAACCAAAGTATCTCCTGAATATAATTCCAACATACGACTTGGAAGATTAATCACGATACTTGGCGAAATAACATCTGCATTACTAGCATAAATGATGGTTGTATAAAACATTAAAAACAAAGTCAAACAGATCCCTTTCTTTACATACACAAACACTAGCATACCTTCTTTACAAGTTTTTAATCAATCCATACTCTTATCTTACCCTGATTTCAAAGAAATGTTTAGTAGATTCTACATATTTATGAAGAAAATTTTATATTTATTAGTACAAAAAAAAAACTCAGCATATGCTAAGTCTTATTGGGAATATAGTTATTGCAAATTGAGCAGTTGTTGTTGAACGACATTCAACCGATTGAGTTCATCATCAATAATTGGTAAATAAATATGTACTTTTGTTCCACCTGATTTCTTCGGACTAACATTAATAAATCCACCATGTTCTGCAATGATACGGTTGGCAATTGGCAGTCCCAATCCCATACGATCAGATTTTGTGGTATAAAAAGGTTCAAATATCATCGGTAATATTTTATCTGGCACGCTTCCTCCCGTATCTTCTATGGCAATGACTAACATACTGAGTTGAGCATTTACCCATGACTTTATACCTAGCGTACCTTCTCCCGTCATAGATTCTATCGCATTTTGTATAATATTTATCAGAGCTTGCTTTAGCAAATTACTATCTGCAATAATGGTAGGAAGATTGATTGTCAATTGTTTGTTTATATTAATTTTTTCACTACCTACCTGTTTAAAAGTTAGAAGTAATACTTCATCTACTAAGTCGTTCATACTAACATCTGGTTGTTTTTGCACAGGCGGTTTAGCAAATAATACCAATTCCTTTACCACGTCATTAATATATGAAACTTCCGTAAGCAACATTTCAAGCACATCACGGCGTACAGTATATTGATCATTTTCAAGACGCTTCAACATGATTTGCAAGTATCCGCCAATTGTGGTTAATGGGGTTCGTACATGATGTGCCACTCCAGCAGCGATTTCGCCAAGCGACATCAACATCTGCGTTGTTTGTATCTGCTTGATCGCTGCCCTTACAGCGGACATATCCTGTAAAATAACAACAATACCATTAACCTCACCTGATGTATCTACAATTTTCAAAGTATCTACATGTAGATACATAATCTGATCATTCATCTCCAATTTGAGATTAGCTGTCTTCACTTCTTGTTCTTCTGAAACATTAAATATTTGCAGAAAATTCTCACCATAATTTTTAAAAACTATATCCACTCTTTTTCCGAGTGTATTACTACGCCCAATACCACATATCCGTTCCGCTTCATCATTGACGTTTGTCATACACATCTTATTATCAAGATATATAATACCGTTTGTTGTTGATTCCAAGCATTCTTTATATTCATCCTCTTTCGTTAAAGACAATATTTTGTTTTGAGAATTTTCTAAACAATTCATTTTTTCATCACCTTTCTGTTTATATTTCCTAAGGTAATAGATAGTATTCTTGTAAATATTTGTATTACCTGCTAAATTAGACTAAGTTTTATTCGTAAAATTCCGACATATTTTGATCTAGTTGGACTAACTTTTGTCGAATTTTTTTCTTAATTCTCCTCATCCCTTATAGTAGCTGACTTTCTCCTTGCACCGAATTCGACATCATTCAACTATTTCGATTGAATCTACAGTAAATAAACTATTATTTTCTTATTTTAATTTACTTTTTTTACCATTTATTTATTTTCTTTGCTATTTCAATGTTTTTTTGAACAATTATATGATGCATAACAAAAAAGACGGTTTCATAAAACCGTCCCCCTTCTTTACTGACTATGTTACATTCTCCCTATTCTTATTCCCCTAAATATTTTTGATGAAAATAATCGGGATCAACCATTTTGGGTACAACAGCATGAAAACGTAACCATTCATTTCCTTGTTGCTGTTTTGCTAGTAAATAGCTTTTTACAGGAAAATCATGTTGATCAACACTTAACAATTCTCGCTCTTTTGTCGCACTTTCTATATCACTATATGAACGTTTTTCCGTATAAAAATATTGATCAACACACTGTAAACTCCCCTCATTATCATACAGTGCATTAAAATAAACAGACTCACAGTCAATTATAAACTCATATTCTCCTTCATCAGTAGCTGTTTGGCTATCTAAAAGAACTTTTTTTATTGGCAGATTACCCATTTTCATCGTCATATGATTTGCCTCCTTATTAAACTATACGCTACAATTATTCCCCACAACCATAGCATTATACAAAGTAAAAAAATCCATCACATATTTTTTTACTATTTAATATAAAATTATATTTGACAACAGTATTGAATCATGGTATCATAATAAACGTTGAAGCGCTTCTTCAACCTATAGCGTGCCGAAGTGGCGGAATTGGCAGACGCACCTGACTCAAAATCAGACGTGTACCCCACGTGCCGGTTCGAGTCCGGCCTTCGGCACCACAACAATTTAAAGCTTCCAATTTTATTGGAAGCTTTTTTTATTTTGTCTATCCATTGCAGGATTTACGCACCTCTATGCTTAATCTTACAGTATGAATACGATTACATTAAACAACCATCAACTAACATACCATATTCGTTATCAGAAAAACCGTAAAACTCTTCAAATAAAAATAATCTCTAGCACCCATTTAGAAGTTACTGCCCCAAACAGATTTCCCAAAACCAATATCGAAGACATCATTTATAAAAAAAGTTCTTGGATCATGAAACAACTCTTACACCGTGCGGCGATCAATGAAAATCCAATCAATAAATCCATTCGTCATGGCGCCCCCCTACTTTATCAAGGAAAATCGTACAACCTTGTTTTTACTACCACAGAAAGTAATGCATGTACGATCCACTTACAAGACAATCAAATGATCATCTCGATGCCGCGTATATCCCCAGAGCAGATCACATCCTATGTCGAGTCATTTCTAAAACTATGGTATCGTGAAATGGCCAGTAATATATTAACAGATAGAACGGCTCTATGGGCCACCAAAATCAATGTTAAGCCACAACGCATTACAATAAAAGAGCAAAAAACACGTTGGGGAAGTTGCTCTTCCAAAGGCAATATCAACTACAATTGGCGAATTGTTATGGCACCACCAGAAGTCATCGATTATTTAGTGATTCATGAACTTTGCCACTTGCGTGTACCGAATCATTCTGCACTCTTTTGGCAAGAAGTCTATACTTTTTCACCAAAATTCAAACAACATCGTACATGGTTAAAACATAATGGTGCAATATTAATGAATATCCTGCAAAAAAGTTAATTTTAATATATCGTGTAATAACAAGAAGGTTATCATTATAAATGTAATGATAACCTTCTTGTTATTAGTATTGTTAAAATACCGCCAACCACACCCGTAATCAATTGTGGCCAACTCATAATAAACAGTATACTCGTAGCTACCTTAGCCGGAATAGCAATAAATGAAAATAACCAACTAAAAGAAATATACATAAAAATGCTCTTACTGATAGCGGCACTACCAATCCTTAGATAAGGATAGTTACGACCTACAAAAAACATGGCAATATAAATCGCATTCCCTAATGCTACCGGCAGAATCAGTATCGGCAGTGGTAGCAATTGTTGCATATAAGCTACGATTGGGGCGAGAAAGCCGATCATTAAAGCAGGTCGCACTCCTACCGTCTCCATTGCAATTAATAAACAAGCATTCACTAAACTCCCAATTAAAAATGTAGATAAAAATGCAGGAATAGGAATAATAAAACGTAAAGACTGGAATAACAACGTAAGAGACAATAATAATGCCGTGCGCGTTAACACTGTATATTGTTTATTCACCAACAATATCCTTACTTATGCCATTTATGACGAATCGTAGGAGACTTTCTAACACCACCATTACCATTACGCCCTCCTCCGAACATCATCCAGCCTAATAATGCCACTACGAGAACATTACTGACAACCTCGCCAATTAGTCCTAGACTTGAAAGTATAGAAACCACTGTTAGTCCGCCTAAAAATAACATACTATTTCTTAAATCTATCATAGGATATCGACGCAGAATCAGATAGGAAATGGCAAGGACAAGAACATCAACAACCACTCCAACAACTGGATACGAGATGATCATTTTGACTATATTACCAACAATCATCAACGTAAATATTTGTAACCATACTTGATTCACGATATAAACCTCCAACTAATAATTTGTACTGCTTCTTCCTTCATGTTACCACATTTTTTCTGATTTCACTAGATTTTTAAGAACGGTAATGCCCTTTTCTACTCAAAGAAATCAAGATAGCGACACATGCAAAACAAGCACCAATAAACAATGCAGTATGATATGCTACTAAAAATGCACTAACGTAATCCGCTTGACTGGGCTGTATAATACTAGCAAGTTCCTGTTGACGTTTGCTTTCAAACACTGACACCGCTACCGCAATTCCACTTACCATACCGATATTACGCATCAATGCGTTCATTCCACTGCCAAGTCCTACTTTATCCATCGGTACTGAACTTAATACACTATTATTATTAGGTGATTGAAAAATTCCATTACCAGCGCCCATAACAGCCTGTCCGATTACCACTTGCCAAATAACAGATTGCTCCGTAAGAGTAGCTAAATAAACCAGCCCTGCCATCATAATAGTCAAACCTGTACTAGTTAAAATCATAGAACTGATGCGTTCTGACAAATATCCACTAATCGGAGCCGTGATTGCCATCAATAAAGGAAAAGGCGTAATCGCTAGCCCAATCTCAGTTGGTGATAACGACAATATAGAATGCAAATAAAAAGGCAATAGCATACTATTCGAGAACATCGCCATAAATGATAATAAACTAGATATATTTCCCGCTAAAAAAGGCCATATTTTAAATAGTGACAGATCAATGATTGGGTGCTTCACTCGCTTTTCATACCAAACAAATATAGCCAATAGCAGAATGGTCAAACTACTAATACTCATTACCATATACGATCCCCAACCCCACTCTTGTCCACGAATCAACACCATGACTAAACCAGTCATACCAACTGCAAATAACAAACCGCCTATTACATCAAATGATTCCTGTCTACGCTTTTCTTCTGGTGGCAAAATGATATACCCTAAAAAATAAGCAACTAAACCAATCGGCAAATTAATGTAAAAAATAGATTGCCAATTAAATATACCAACCAACAATCCACCTAAACTTGGTCCGCTCATTGAAGCTAAAGCTACTACACTGCCTATCATCCCCAATGCTCGACCTCGCTCTTTACCTGGAAAAGTAACACTTATAATTGCTGGAGAATTGGACATCAATATAGAAGCGCCAATCGCCTGCACCGCTCTAGCTATGATCAATGAGTAGATTCCACTAGAAATACTACATAGCAATGAGCCTAACGTAAAAATCATAAGTCCTAACAAAAACACCTTTCGTCGACCATATAAATCTCCCAGTTTTCCAAATACAGGTAAAGTTACCGTAATCACTAATAAATATGCCGATACTACCCACTGCACGACTGGCAATTCTACACCCAAGTTGATCGCAATGATCGGTAACGCCACATTGACAATACTAGAGTCTAAAACAGCCATAAACGTCCCCAATACCATCACAATAAAAATGAGCCATCGATAATATTTCAATTGTCGTATCTCATTCTTCATAAACTGCCCTCCCTATTGAAAAATAGGCTAACAATATCTCATTTACTTAGTATGTCATATATCGATATAAAATACTGATTGCGGCATATATATAAAAGTAGCAGAAAGTAATCCCTGCTACTTATATATAACACACTAAGTTTTGTACAGGCAATCGTCAGTAATAGACTAACAATATAGATGGTATTACTTAGTACGCCCTATATATTATTTGCGATTGCATTCTTGGTCGATTAGTTGACGATATGCTTCTTGTATCTTTTGAGTAATAGGGCCCATTGTTCCATCCCCTATAACAGTTCCATTGATTGCCTTGATTGGCATGATCTCCGTGCTAGTTCCTGATAAGAAGGCCTCTGATGCAGTTTTAAGGAATGCTACATCAAACGGTTTTTCTAGTACGGTCATTTCAAACTTCTTAGCAATCTTTTCTAATATAATACTTCTAGTAATACCATTTAGAATTAAATGAGTCGCTGGATAAGTCCAAATGATCTCATCTTTGACCACAAAGAAATTGCTGCTAGTTCCTTCTGTAACATGTTCCCCTCGAACCATAACGCCTTCATAGCACCCTGCTTCTTTGGCTTGTTGCTTACCTAAAATATTGCCTAATAAGTTTAATGATTTGATATCACATCGTAGCCATCTTTCATCTGGAATTAGAATGACTTTTACGCCCTCTTTCCATAGCTCGGTATTCACAGCACCTGAAGGACGTATGGACATCGTCAAACATGGTATAATCTGCTCTGGAAATCCATGTGTACGAGGAGCACTACCTCTAGTAATCTGTAAATAAATAGATCCCTCTTTTATGCCACTTTTTTCAATCAACAATTCGTGAAATTCGATTAATTCTTCGAATGTATAGATAGCAGGGATTCGAATCGCCCGCAAAGAGCGATATAATCTTTCTAAATGAGGTAATAAGGCAAAACAGCGACCATTATACACTTTTGTCACTTCATATACACCATCACCAAACTGATGACCACGATCTTCCATTGGCACAATATTCTCACTAAGATCAATCAAGTTACCATTGATCAAACCTAATGGTTTCATTTCAATTCCCCCTTTAAACGACATCTATTTACATATTCAAAACAAGTGTTGATTATTCCTGCCTATCATCCATATAAGCAGGAATAATCTTAGTGAATTACGAATTAAGTAGTATAAAATAATGTATACTTGCATAAGAAAGGAACCTTTCCATGTCCAAACAAAAAATAACAGCTCTTGAATATATTCGCGGTATATCGATGCTCGGCGTAGTGGGTATCCATACTGGCTCTTATTCGCTTAGCAATCCTACAGTCAATGTACATCTATTTGCGTTATTAGAAATCCTCACTCGCTTTAGTGTACCGATTTTTTTCTTCGTATCAGCTTTCGGTCTATTTATTAACCAGGACCTAACAACGAAACTCAACTATACCCAGTTCCTGCTAAGACGCGCACGCACTGTTTTACTCCCCTATATTGTCTGGTCAATTTTTTATATGCTTCACTATACATTTATTAGTAATGATTTTTCGATATGGAAGCCACCTTTACTATACGAATATGCTTTATTTGGCCTTGCTTCCTGCCAATTGTATTTTTTGGTGATTCTGCTATGGTTTTATGCCCTCATGCCTCTTTGGCGCCTTATCGTTCAGCGCATCATCGATCATCCGATCCGGTACCTAAGCGTGATCTTAGTTCTTCAGATCATCTTTAACTATTATTCAAGCTACCTCTTAAAAGTAGATATTCCCAATCATTACATTAGTAAAGCCTTATCTTTCCGTTTAAACTACTGGGTATTGCATTATCTTTTTATTTTCTTATTAGGTGCCGTATGCGCCATTCGCTATGCAGATTTTGAACAATGCCTTCACCGCTATACAAAGCATATTAAGAATTTTTTCTATATCACTGTTGTCGGTATGCTATCATTTTATTATTATCTACTCTACGTTGCCCACTATAAGCCAGAACAAGCTGTCAATACCGCTCATCAGCTTAGTCCGATCGGCGTATTATATACGTTATCTACTACATTATTTTTATTCTTTTTATTTAACAAGCCAAACCTTCCAGCAGTATCGAAGAAATTTCTCGCACTGTTCGGAAAATATTCATATCTAGTGTATCTGATTCATCCCTTGATTATGTATTATCTCGATAGCTATCTATCCGGGCACAATATCATACTCTCCGCACGAATCGTAATCTTCTTTTATTTATTCACCACAGGTAGTAGCTTATTGTTTGCCATTTTCGTTAACAAAATCAGTACTTTTTTCCCTTTCATTAATTTATTACTAACAGGTAGCAAATTGCCAAAACAAAAATCCGGTGTATAATACCGGATTTTTTTATTATGCTATATACCTAGCCTCTGTCTCTCTCTGCTTGAAAACAGTATGGGATCTATAAAACTCGCGACACCTGCCATTTCTTTTTTAGACTTTCGCTTATTTTTTAGCCAAAACAGAAGTAATAACTGGCAATATTTTTTTAAAGTTTTCTGATTGCTAATACATTCAGGACGACTTCTCCAGTGCTCATAAATAGAAATGATCGATTCTCCGGTAGAACCAAGTAAATCTTGCCTTGCAGCATATGTCAGAACGATAAGACATTCTCTTATTACCCTATATAAAAGTTGTTGACGAGAAACATCAGCAGCCTCCATACACTGTAGTTGCGCCCACAATAAATCCTTTCCTATTTCAAGCAGGGGATGCAAAACCATAAATGCATCAATAAGACCACGACGAGAAACTGCTAGTTTTGCTACCCGCCCGGCAATGTCCACTACCTTATTCCATTGCTTATCGGTATTTTGTACACTTGCTATTTTAAATAAAAACTCTAATAAAAATCCTGCCATCGGACTGCGAGGATTTAACGAAGCAGAAGCTGCAATACTTCCCCATTCCTCAACAATGAGTTCCACTCCCTTCGCTGATAACACTTGCGCTTCCAGCAAACTGAAAGTAAAATCCGTAATGATAACAAATAAAAAGCCCTCATCAAGCCATACAATTCGATGTAACCACGCTGTAAGCATACTGGCTATTTCCTCGGTTATATCATCAGTCCTCGGATTGGCAATCAGCCACGATGATAAACGAATGGTTATTTCGCGAAATAATGCAGCATCACGACGACGTAGTCCAAGTACCCCAATTACTTTAAGCGCCTTAATAGCAGATACCAAGACCTTTCGATCAACCGCTACATCCGTTTGTTCCATAATAAAAAAAATACATTCTACTACTTTCGCTGTCAAAAAATTTTGTTTTTGCTTCATTGCCAATACTCCAATTAACGTTAACTGATCAATGGCAATGCAATTGTCAGAGGCCGGTAACTGGCGTACCAATGGCCTAAAAGTATCCAAAACAAAGCTAGCGGTATCATAATTCTTACTGCGTAGTGCCGCTATACCAACAGCCATAAGCCTAGTAGACTCATTCGAGCGTACTAGGCCATAACCAAAGGCTAATTTAAGTAGGTCTAAGGATTGATAAACAACGATTGAATTATTTTCTGCTGTGCTTTTTTGAATGATGACATAGATTTTTTTTAATAGCTGTTGCACAACTCGTTGATCTCGCTTTTTCAAGTGGATCGCCCGTTTCAACCTAGTTGTTAATAACTTAATCTGCCAGTCTAAATTTCGGTAATAATACCAACTCAATATTATCAGTAGTGCAACAATACTACTTATCAATGTCACCCAGAACAATACAAACGCCCTCCGCTCCTGCCAGAATATTTTTCAAACTATCTAGCGTTTATCTCTCCTTGGTATATCACTCCTCTTACCGTATCAACGGTAACAAGCATTCCATCTTTTAAACGTTCAACAGCACCATCTGCACCAACAATAACAGGTATCCCTGTGCTAATACCTACCACAGCGGCGTTAGAAGTTAAACCGCCTTCCTCTGCGATAATAGCTCCCGCTTTAGCGGCATAGGCAGCCGTTTCTTCATCTATACCAGCAATTACCAAAATATCTCCAGGTTTCATTTTCGTAGTAACATCATGCATGGAGTGGGCTATACAAATTTTCCCTGTTATCGACTTCTGCCCAATCCCTACACCCCGAAGTAAAACATTACCTACCACATGTACTCGAATCATATTGGTCGTGCCAGTGGTCCCTACTGGCACCCCAGCAGTAATAACCACTAAGTCACCCTCATTTACAAAACCTTGTTCCACTGATTTGGTAATCGCATTTTGCACCATATCATCTGTATTGGTAGTACTCGTACCAAGTACGGACTGTACACCCCAAAACAGCATCATGCGACGCATTGTTTTTTCATGCGGTGTAACAGCAATGATATTCGCCTTTGGGCGATACTTCGATACCATCCGCGCGGTATATCCATGTTCGGTTGCCGTCACAATCGCGGCAGCCTGTAATTCCTGAGCTACTTGTACCGTCGCATGGCTAATGGCATCCGTCGTGGTATACTGACTCATCGTGAACATCTTAGTTGTTAACGTTTCTTCTGCGCGAATCGCAATTCTAGCCATCGTTTCTACTGCTTCTACGGGATGATCGCCTGATGCGGTTTCTCCACTTAGCATAATACAATCCGTACCATCCATAATGGCGTTGGCAATATCACTCGCTTCCGCTCGAGTCGGCCGAGGATTTGTCATCATAGACTCAAGCATTTGCGTAGCGGTAATAACTGGTTTTCCAGCAGCATTTGCCTTTTTAATTAATAATTTTTGTACAATCGGAACTTCTTCAGCAGGTATTTCTACCCCTAAATCCCCTCTAGCCACCATAATTCCATCCGCAACTTTTAATATTTCATCAATATTACGAACACCTTCTGCATTCTCAATCTTAGCAATGATCTCCATATTGGTATTCATACTTTCAAGCAAATTACGAATGGCTAAGATATCCGCTGCACGTTGCACAAAAGATGCCGCAATAAAATCCATATCTTGTTCAATACCAAATAAAATATCGGCTTTATCTTGTTCCGATAAAAATGGTAAATTAAGAATCGCACCAGGTACTGCTACCCTTTTCCGATCACTAATCATGCCACTATTTTGTACAGTAGTAATAATTTCTTCGCCCTGTATCGCATCAACCGATAAACTGACCAGACCATCTGATAGTAAAATAAGGTTCCCTACTACCACCTCTTGTGGTAATGAACGATAATTAACCGTTGCTTTTTCGGTCGTACCTAATATTTCCTGAGCAGTCAAAGTAAACTGTTGCCCTTTTTCGAGTTGCACCTTACCACCAGCAAATTTACCCAAACGCATTTCTGGCCCCTTCGTATCAAGAAGCAATGCGACTCTTTTATTAAGTGCGCGACTTGCACGACGTATCATTTCAATACGTTTTCCTTGCTCAGGATGTGTTCCGTGAGAAAAATTAAATCGACATACATTCATACCTGATTTCAGCATAGCTTCTAAAATGCCTGGTTCATCAGTACTAGGTCCAAGAGTACAGATAATCTTAGTCTTTTTCAACATCCTAACACTCTCCCTATCTTTTCATTATTGCATGTTGACAAATAATCTCATTTGCCTCATTAGCTTCTGATTCCAAGACCGAGATTTCATATAATCCATCGCCAATATTAGAAGCAGCACCATTCGCCTTTGTATTGGCCAAAATTCCTTCAGCACAAAGTAAATCCTTTATTTTTTCAGCTTGTGCACGATTCTTAGCAATATATATTACAGTCCACATAAATCCTCCTATAATCTAGTCAATCTTATAATTCTCCATAAATACTAGTATGATTACTATTCCCTTCATTAATTCACTATAGTTTTCTCCATTATAAACAGGATTCCTGCAAGATCATGCAACTCCCTGCCTAAATTTTCTTATATTCACCCTGATAGAATCAAGAAGTAATCCATTTTGCAACGAAACGATATGTTATAATACAAATAATAACATATCTTAGGGAGGATCGCCATGTTTTTTTCCAATAAAATACATAAGTGTATTTTATTCCTTTTCGTTATCTTAGCTTTAACGATTGAAATTCCAATTATCACTGCGGGATTTCAAACAAAGCCAGTAGCGAGCGACACCATTATTATTCTAGGCGCCAAACTAATTGGTCCTACTCCTAGCACAATATTGCGACTACGACTCGACGAAGGTATAAAACTCTATAAGAACGGCTATGCCGCAACGATCATTGTTAGCGGAGGTCAAGGCAAAGATGAAGAAATCAGTGAGGCGGCTGGTATGCAGCAGTATCTAGTTCAGCACGGGATTGATCCTACGCATATTCTATTAGAGGATCAATCCGCTAGCACGTATCAAAATCTAAAGTATTCAAAAGATATCATGCAAGCAAACGGTCTTAACACTGCCATTATTGTATCAAATTCTTCTCATATACGCCGTGCATTAGTGCTTGCACAGCATGTAGGGATAGAGGCTAGTGGCTCCCCAGCGCCAATGAGCAATAACATCTTTTTAACCACAGGGCAATATTTGCGAGAGGGCATAGCAATGGTTACCGTCTTATATGCTGGAAAATAAGAGAACTTGGCCGTAGCCAAGTTCTCTTTATACAATCACGACTCTCCCTTTGCCAATGATCGCTTCTAAAGCTTCCACCGCCTCAGGGGAAGGTTCAATCCAAAACTGTTTTTCGGTCTTAATAATCCGGCGACTATCCATCAAATACAAAAATACAATCATTGGACCTGGATATTTTTTTAGTACTTCTTTTAGCTGGTCAAAGACTTCTGCTGTTTCTTGCTGTTTGGAAATTTTAATTCGCACTTCCGCATTCATTGCATCATCCAAACTTCGAATACCATCAGCAAGAATTTTAGTGCCTTCATCATTCGCGCTTAATCGTCCTGACACCTGCACCGCCATATCAGGCAGGGTAAATTTACTGCATTTATCAAAAATTCTTGGAAACACTACAATTTCAAGCTGATCAGTAAAATCTTCAAGCGTCAAAAAGCACATCATATCGCCATTTTTGGTAGTAATACGTTTCGCCGTATTAATTAAACCTGCCACTTTTACGTTTTTTCCATCCGCATAATTACCATTGACTATTTCACTTAATGGAGTAGCATGATTCATTTTATCACGGTATGCATCTAATGGATGCCCTGTTACATAAAAACCCGTAATCTCCTTTTCCATCACCAGCAATTGATCCTTTGGGATTTCTGGTATATCAGGTAACATCACCTCGGCTGCTTCATGCAACGTTTCTTCACAAAATAGTCCAATTTGCCCACTTGCTTTATCACGTTGGCAAACGGCTGCCACATCAACCGCCCGTTCTAAAATAGCCAACAGTTGCGAGCGTTTTGCGCCAAAAGAATCAAACGCTCCACACTTAATTAAACTTTCGATTACCCGCTTATTAACTAACCGCATATCCACTCGCGTACAAAAATCCACTAATGATGTAAAAGGA
>Ga0074193_1000309_pt1 | contig 87207 bp, 52 predicted proteins | sample EPASupsiteHSE605_FD_64523 | JGI IMG/M metagenome (GOLD analysis project Ga0074193, IMG submission 64523) | Bioremediated contaminated groundwater from EPA Superfund site, New Mexico - Sample HSE6-05 | ecosystem: Environmental > Aquatic > Deep subsurface > Groundwater > Contaminated ... | reverse complement strand
TCTTTACCACTAGAAACAACATGTGCTGACCAGCCCTCAGAATTATGAATCACAACTGAAGTCTCGGAATATGGACATAGAAGCTCAATAACTCGATCACTACCCATGTAAATGCGATAATCTCCCATTTGAGTGATGTTGAATCGTTGAACACACGATGTAAGTTGAATAAGAAACAATATCATATAATAAAATCAGAACTCCAATTTTCAATCTTTTACACCAAAGATTCAGAATTTTCTTCGAAGCTTTTTAATCAAATTTCTTAATGGAATTGATAACTAACCCATAAATGATCCACTTCCTATAGAAACATAACCGTTGGAAGGGAAATAATCCGATAATATTACAGGCAAATTTTTTGCGGTTAATTCAATCCGATGATCAGAAGGGTAAAATGGGCAATTCAATCCATTCAAGCCCATTCAGTATCCAGTAATGTGTTCTAGTATGAGGAATTACCCACATTAACTCTTTTAATAACCTTCCCCTCTCTCACTTAATACTCTCCTCTCTTGCCAATCTCCATTCGATACACAACGTCATACGAACATTTTTTTCAATAGAGCACAGGTTGTAGCCAAATCAAACATGACTTTTGATGAATTTATGCTCACAATAAAATACATTTTTGATAAGAAAAGTGGCTTTGTAAACATATCAAACACATAATTAGAATAAAATATGGAAGGATCACACTCAACTTTGACACAAGCAATCTTAGCTGTATATAGTCATAGGATGACTTCTATTTTGAGCTTAGACACTATATGTGGTGATCTTCAAATAGAATCGTGTTCTATCGAAAATAACAAAGGATTGCCAATTCTTAGTTCAGGGGTTACTAGGAGGAAGGTTAGCAGTATATTATCAAGCTCTGAGCTGTTTATCAGAGCAGGTCCTCCGAGATCTTGCCTATGGGCTTTGAGGCCCAAGAAATTATCGCAAATGGCCGATTCAATGTTACAAGCGACTATAGAACAATCCCTTGTTGAAAATGGGCCAACTTCATTATCAGATTTGTATCGTATTTCTGGAATCGAGAATTATAATTTGTCAGAATTTGAAGTTTTTGTTGAGAGCAAAAGAGACCTATATGAAAAGGGAGATGATGGTCTATTATGGTTCACAGGACTAAAAAGACCAGAAAGGAACAGCTTTTGTTCAGTTATAGAGGCTATTACTTATGCTTTGAAGATTCTTCAAAAAGCATCCACAATTGAAGAAATTTATAGAACCTTATGTTTATCAACTATTATGGGGCCAAAATTGATATCAAGGAGGAAAGTATCCAGGGAATTATCTCGAAGAAGCGATTTGTTTTCTCATGTTTCCAGGGCCAAATACGAGCTTAATTGCAAATCGTTGCTGGAAAATGATGAAAAATCATTAGAATTAAATCAATGCCAATATAACTTCCATGAAGATGAGTATTTGTGTATCACTCCTCCTACCATATCATCGGATTTTTTTGATCCATCCGAGTTTTTCTCAATAGGAACACCATATTCATTTTGATGAGTTCTATTATATTGAAAATAATAAATTTGTCTTTCGAAACATTTATTTTGAGCTGGTTAAAAGACATCCGCAAAGATCACTAAACATTTTAAGCACTTCCTGACCAGGGAGAGGTTCAGAGGGATTGATTACTTCAATAGCTCCTGCTACACGTCCCATTATTCGAAAGGGAAATGATACAGAGTTATGAAAAGAAATCCCGAGTTTATGATATAGATCTGCATGATATAGAGGTGATTCTATAGTGGTAATAACTACTTCTCGCTTATTATAAGCATAACCGCATGCACAATCTTCAAACTTCCATGAGATACCACTTGGGTCGTATTTGATGAATCTACCATCAAATGTACCCAAGAAGAATTGTTTCGATCCGAAGAATCTTTGGCAGGATTCTTCTAACACTGTCCGTTTATCTCTACCAGATTCAGAAATCCCAGCAAAAGCATCAGTTATAACCCTCAGTTGTTTCATGTTTATATCAATATCACCAGATATTACAGTTTGATTCTCTAAAAACGAAGATAGACTTATGGAATTGCATACCAATGGAACCATTGACTTTAGTATTACAAAATCTTTGGATGTGAAACTTGGTTGATCAATTTTGCTTCTTAAAGTAAATATGTATCTTTTCTGATGATATGAAATACTATATGACAGTATCGAATTATTCTCTGACTGGCCATCAATTTCTTGGTGATAGAATGAAACAAATTTTTGAAACCCTTTGGGCATAAAAATCGGGCTTCGCTCAAATGCAGCAAAATACGAAACACCTCCATTCTCTTTGGACCTTATGACAGAATCAGAAAGTCTTGTTATTGTTTGATCTTTCTCATTCAAAAGAAATATATCTGATGATTCACACCCAAAAACATTATTAAAATATGATGTGATATTCTTAGCTGTTTGGATACATGAAGATAAATCAATATTCTTGTAAATAATAGATATTGAATCAGGTACATACTCTTCAATTTGATCCAATAAAAACATATTCGATATTTGATCGCGTATCAATCTTAGAACAGACACATAATAGTCAGGAAATTCTTGTTCACATTCGGTCATATCATAGTAACCATTAAACTGTAAAACAGCAATAGGCTCTTGTGATTGGGATAATACGGGTAACAAAACCATTGATTTTATGTTAATAAGGAGATCATCATCGAACTCAGAGTTATAATACTCATGTTCAGATGGAGATCCAGTAATGGTGTCCGAAGAATTCTTCAAACACGAACCAATAATAGAATTCTCAATTGGAATGACTTTTTTAAGTTTATCCGAATGAAGAAAAGAAGAAGAACCAATTCTATTCCAAATTATTGCTTCCTTAATTGGTAATACATCACATATTTGTGTTTCAAAATCAGAGATACTTCGACAAGACACTATCATTGAATAAATGTTTGATTCGCTTGTCATATTCATCATATACCGTTGAAGTTCACTGGGAGTCAATGTTAATGAGACTAAACTCACCATTTCAGTATCTAACACCCCATTCACTACCAACGATTTCAAAAAGAGAGGATTGTTATCCAAATACTTAATACAATTCTTTGGTGTCATTGTTTTCAGTAGATCAAATGTTAATTGAGGATTTTGCTTCCTTTCTTCATCGCTGGCAAGAAAATATGATTTTTTTGAATCACTATCATGACTCACTCCTTTTATCGGTATATCAGATACTATGTTGCTGCGAATTGTCGTAGGGATTTTAGAAAAATGAGTCTTCTTGTTACTGGACAAAATATTATTCCGATTCGAAAGTTGGGAGTTAATTCTCGAAGATTCAAGAACCAAATCAATATCAGAGCTATCAGTCCCCTTTTTATTAACATTTCTCCGTGTTTGACTTGTTAAAGGCCGAGCAAAAGATCTAATCATTAAAAAAAATAAAATACCTGAATCGAACCTGATACCTAGATTTTATGAAGAAGAATAACGAATCTGAAGGCAATAAGATTCCACTGACTGTTGAAGAGCTTTTTGAAAAATATATACCAATAATTGAAAATGCCGAGAAAAAGATTAATAATCGCCCTTTTATTAAAAAGCGTGAGGTTAGAACTCCAAAAGTACATAATGTAGTTAAAAACGAGGATTTTACAGTTAAAGGAGTATCATTAGTAGCAGAATCACTGGCTTTTGTGAGATCTAGAAGGCTAGAAGAATTCAAAATGACAGAAAAAGTATGTACTGAACTACCAATTGAGTATAGTTCATCGAAACTCAGTTTTTCTTTAGCAAAAAAGCCTAGTACTGTTGATCAGTCATCTCTGATTATCACTAAAGATACTGTAAATAAAGAAAGGAAGGTATATGGTGAAATAAAAAGGCAAAGAGAGAAAGCAGAGATTAAAAAACCTGTTCCTGATTGGGCTATTGATAATATGATTGGATCTGGCAATTCTGCTCAAAAGAACCACAAAGTTAAATTTCGATCAAAATACACGTATCGAAATGTGATTTAATTCCGTTTTTACTTCATAATATTTGATACAAGATGCAAAAGGATTTTGGAAATGCTTTTATGATTCGATAGAATCATTATTCCTGTGGTATTTTTTTCGAGAAACGTGATAGTAATAATTGCATAACCACCTGTAGCAAGCTGCGCGGTAAAAGCATAATGAGTTTGGTATTGAGATCCAAAATAAATCCTGTTTTTTGTCAATACTACTTTTGCTATTCCAATATTGTTAATTCTCGAGTTTTCTATGTTAGATTGACACAATGAATCCTGTGGTAATCCCCTATAAATTTCCATAAAATCATCATATGACAATGGTTTTCTTGATACCGCTGGGAGAAGGATGTTATCAAGAGATAGTGGTATATTGATAACCAAAGGTTCGCCCAATTTCATCCTTATAACAAGATCAACCGAATCAGAATCGTTATTAAAATCAATACTATTATCATCGAACACAATTTCAGGACAGAGAGTTAATGTTTCTTTAGATTCTATTCCTAAGGGAAACACATCATTAATCAGGGAATGACCAAATGGGTTCTTTTTGAATCGAGTTTCAATTATTTCATTCTTATTCCCGAAATTTCGAATACGAAGCTGTAAAGAGCGCGATTTTTCATTATTTATAAAATTCCCTTGGATTTCTAACTTTCCTTTAGTCATATCGGTAGTTTTCTTGTCAACTTGCACAGTTGTAGGTTGATTATCCCTTAATCCATTCATTATCATTTCAGATTCTACGAATTCATAAGGCATTTTCGCATATATGTTACTTAGCGTGCCAAATAATAAAACAAATTTCTGTGAAACCTCATTTGTAATGGAATTCAAATTCACTGTAACACCCAAGCCATCAGGAAAGGCAATAATTTTCGAAAAATCATTTATGTGATTTTCTAAAAGACATAAATACATACTAGCCCTGTCTCTTAAATCAGGATTCTCAACATTCTCTATTACCATTTTTATAACACTCGACAAAAGATCATTAGTTGAATCCGAGTCATAAACAAATATTTTACAAACAGCAGTCAATATTGCCAATTGAACATTAGGTGTCTGCTCAAGAAAATCATCTAAAAAAAGTGATTCAAATAAGTCAACAATATTGGTTATTATTTCCGGATATTGTCCAAAAATCCAGATCACAGACATTTTGGCTTGATGATCATCATAAACATCTAAATCATTTAATGATTCTGCAATTGTTTTAATAATACCAAGATACTTTTGATCATATTTCCTAAGAATATCTACAGTAATAATAATGCACTCTTGAACAATATATCTTACATGTGTCTTAAAAAGTTTGTCCAGTATTTCTACAACATCACTTGCCGAATCAGGAAACATCAAAGCAATTTTCCCCAAAGTTGAAATACTTTTCCTAGAAAATGCAATATCTGCTTGTTGAGAATAATCGAAAAGGGCTTCAATAATTTTGGATATATTCTCAATATTAGCTAAAGAGATGATAATATCAAGTTTTGCCATTTTGATATATGTTGGATCATCAAATGCACAAAAAAACCATGTAATGCTATCGGTATATTTAAACTGATAATGATGAATAAAAGGCAAAAGAGATTTCAAAACTATGTACTGGGTTGAATGGCTCGTGTTAAATGAATTCATTATTGACCGGAAAATACTAGTAATTATATTTTTTCTTCTATTAGGATCACTAATATTGTTGATCATAATGATGCTGCATCTAATTGCAGAAATCACAACACCTGAATTGATATGAGTTAATCTTGACGATATATATTGGAGAACTCTACTGGACACATCATTTCTGAAGTTAATTTGTGACACAGAGTCCATAAGTTGAATTTGAGACCATTCGGTTGCTTGATCAATCGATGATAGCAAGTTGAATATTATGTCATTATTTGGAGTATGAATTGGAGTCAAAACCATACTATTAATTTCCATTATAACGGAAAGAGATGCTATTGCTACGTTGATATTCGAACTAATAAGCATTTCTTTGAGTCTTTCAATGAATCCAGGAGATAAAAAATAATTATTTGTAAGAAAAACAGATAGAATTGCTAGGGCTGCTGTTTTCTGCACATATGGATCTGAATTCCTCGAAGCATTGATAATTAAGTTAGCCACATCTACTAAATTGCTGTTGTCTACGATTTTTGCTATCTTTTTAATATTAATACTTAAAATTTGTGGGTTTCTATGGAAAAACATTGTTTTTATCATCTCCCAGATTGAATCACGCCTATATTTCAGTAGAGGAAAACAGTTTTCATCAAGTATAGCTATAAATCTATAGTCTCGACAATTAAGTTCCAAGGTTATTATATTTTCATGCATAATATTATAGAAATTCATCACATCTACACCTTGTGTACTAAGAACAGCCATTTGAACTATAGCTTTCCTTTTGTCATCAATCGTACCATCGCAAATTAGCTTAATGCAATCATCAATTGCCTCCGTATCCATTTTTGACAAATTTGTCGGTTTAGTTTACAAAAGGCTTGAACTTACCTTAGGTTTAGAGCTTTCAAGTGAGGAGGACGGCTCTTCTTCTTGTACGGCACCAATGGAGCTGATCATTTTTAGGAGTACAATATTTGGTACGACTAGGATCAAGAAATTCATTCCTCCTATGTAGTTTGTGAATATGGGCCTATACTTATTGTAGTCCATTGCAGCCCAGACATAAACTGTACGGTAAAAAACGAATATGGGCACAATGAGCTGGAAAACCATTAAAAAAGCCACAAAAAATACCAAAGAAAGCATAATCCTCTGCATTTTCATTGGCATCACCCATCCAAGTTCATTGTTGAATATGAAGGCATTAGCACATGAATACAAAAACACAGAAAGGTTAATTACCCGCATACCTGTATGGAAATATCGACATATCCATATCAGGTCTGCTACCGGCTCATATATAAGATGCCCCAGTCCAAGCATGATAAGAATTGAAATGAAAACGGCAATCGAATATACGGATATGAAACCTTTCAAGACAAACATCAGGAATCTTGAAAGAGTCTTGTTCACACTCCCAATCAATATAATAACAGATTCATGCACAAAAAGGTACAAAAAGTCAGGTAAATATATGAATAACGGAAGATACAAGTTATTTGAGAATTGACCTTTGGTTATGGTTGGAAGAATAAACGTAATTGCTGTGAATAAATTAGCAACATAAAAAACCACAAGAAACTTAAGCGATTTTTTGTTTGAATAATCAAATGAAAAACCAGAAGCAACTATCATTTTTGTAACAAAAAAAACAGATCCAACTGCACATATTGCCGGAACAACATTAAGAAGCCCGGACCCAATAATAGTGTTCGGTGGACATTCAGATATCAGCATTTCTCGAGCACATCGATCCTTACGAGGATCTATGATGGCGGATTTTACCATTTTTACAAATATAAAGTGCAAACCATTTTTATTTTAAGCCTAAATAGACTCGATATTTGCTTCCATCTTTTCAGTCTCATGGGTAGCTTGATATCTTTTGCTTCCTCTTGATACCCACCTATTTTTAATGTTAATATCTGTTCTGCCGGGGAAAAACTTGGCTATTTTTGACCACTGTTTTCCAAGTTCTTTAAATTTCTCATCTAATAGCCTATCTTCTTCATCTGTCCATGGTTGATTAGAAACATCTGGCGAGAGATAATTCTTCCATCGCTCTCTGCATTGTCTAGGTGATCTGTTTTGCATCATACTGGCAATATTTTTCCAATCATTTGTTCCATAATGTTTAACAAGTTCTCGGAGTTTTTCATCCTCATCTTGAATGAATTTTTGTCTGAGAGCTCCCTTCTTTTCGGAGTATATATCAGTGGGCATTCTCAACATTTCTGGAAAAAATTCCGTATTCATCGCGTGAGGAATATGATTATTATTCACTTCATCGTTTACTATACTGGTCTGATTATGATTTAATGAGTTCGATAATTGGTTTTCTTCCATATGACGTTTAGAATTGTCACCTTTTTTTCAAATTAATATCCATGAAAATAATAATTTCATCCAACAATATGATCTTCATGAATATAGTTCTCGTTTGTTAAATTGGTAATCGAGATATAAACGGGTTTTATATTCAATTAACTGTGTTGTTTTTGTTGACAGTTTGATAGAATTTGAAATGATCGTACAAGGTGAAATGGCAAAATCAAATGTCTGACATTGTATCTCGGGTCACTGAATTAGCACGAAAACCAGGCAATATTGAGTTTTTAATCGAAGTTATTAATGAATTTTCTGTTTTGTTTCCCAAAATCATTGGTTCTTCTAAGAACAAAAAGATATGTCAGTCATGCTTTTTGTTCTCTCAATTACTAATGGATAATTTGGGATCAATTAATATTAATGAGATTCTTTTTCGAAATATATTAATGGAATTGACCGTTGTGGGTTCTTTATGTATGGACCTACCGAAATCTCCAAACTATCATATAATAGTGATAAATGGATTTAACTTTTTTGGCTCAGATCAATGCATAACAGAATTTATTTCTAACCTATCAACATTTTTTCTATTTTCTAATTTTAAGAATTCTCTTTTTTTTTCACCTAGTTTTGAGCAGATTATCAATGGCCTAATTCTAAAACATGAGAGCATTGCATTTTCTCGAGCATTTTTGAGTGTATTCACAAAGCTTGTGGTTTTTGATGAGAAAGTTTCATTGAAGTCTTATTCTCCTCTCCAATCACTTATTAAACAGTTTAATCAAAGTCTATTGCTTATTGAAACTGGAGAAGTTTGCGCTTTGTTAATTACTCGTTTAATTAAGAAACTATCAGTATTTACAAGGGATATTATTGATGACTTCTTCCTAAAAGGATCATTTGATTTAATATGGAGGTTTCTTCACAAAAATAAATCTCCAACAATTAAGGATTTTGTATATGATTTATTATCATCTTATGATCATCATGACAAGGAATTACCAAACAAGTATTTATCTTTGCTTCTTAATGAAAACTCAAATATTGAGCATATACTTAATGGGTTTTATTCCTTTATTGTTGATTATAAATTTAGTATGACAAAAATTGAGAACAATTTTGATTTAATATCCATGTTTTCCTTAAACAATCTAATAATTTCAAACAACAAAAAATTTTTATATCCGATTTTTTGTGTTTTAATACAAAAGGAATATTCCAAGATAATAAATGTTTTAATTGCAATCATTCAATCAATAGAATCTGATGATAAGCAAATAGAATCCATTTTTGTTAAGATTTTGGAAAAGAATGAGATAATGGAATTGGATACTAACTGTGAAAAGTTTTCTGAAGTGATTATGACAATGAACTCAAATCATATAGGGAATATAATATCTTCGAATCCATCATTCAGCAGGTTTTATCTTTGTCTTTTTGCAGTTTCTCATTCTCTTGTGTTTTCTCTGTATGAATTTACATTGGGTTTAGTGAGATTTATTCCAGATTCACATTTCTATTCGTTTTTTCTTTCACAGGCTTTGTCATCAATGGGTAGCATTATTACCCTTGAATGCTTTGTCTCTTTGATAGAATCAAATTTTGAAATAGCATATTTTGATTCTATTGCATTTTTAATCGAATCTAAACCTGAGAGATTGAGAGAATTATTGTCTATTAATGGATTTAAAAAAATCGACAAAATTATAAAAGCTAATCATATATCAGAGACATACAAATTGAGGTTTTTGTTGGCTCTCACATCATCGAAAGTATTTAATGAAGATTTAAACCAAACCATTATAGATTTAGAACCAGAAAATTTTTTGTTTCAATTGGAAACGACTACATATCAATACTATTTTGATTCAATGTCAGTATACCATCCAATTTTTCTGCCGTCTCTGATTCCTTTTGCCCAATTTCCTGTTTCCTCATTTTCTCAATATGATTTATATAACATTGCTCGGTTTTCAATTCCAGTTTATTATCGAACAAAGAAAGAGTGCCCATATCTTGTAAAAGTTTCAAACAGATTTGTTCTTGCTGAGTATATTGAATATTTTCTTAAACCAAATGAGAGATGGTCCTGCAATTTTGATCCAGATGATGATCACTGTTCAGTGTATGAGTTTTTCCCTGTTTATAAGGAAGCAAATATGCGTATAGAACAACCTTTTTTTAGTATATGTTTTTGGTTCAAGTTTTATGGGACAAATAATCGAAATTTGATTATAGCTGAATCAGAATCAATGGTAATTAGCATCGAGGGTTTGGCATTAAATATGATTTGGGGAAAAATACAACAAAAAGCAACAGTAAGACCAAATAAATGGATTTTTGTTATGATTGAGACTCAACAATGGATATTTGGTCAGTCCATGTGTGTTATTAAGATTAATGATCATGATTATCCATTCCCAGAGCTGTATAGTTTTAAATATTTTCGTTTTGGTTCCGAAACACTTTCCAAAAATGCATCATGGGTTTTATCACCATCAATAAGGATAAATGAAAATATTTTCAAAGATCAATCATTATCAAATGAGTTGTTTAAAAAGGGCCATCGTGATACATCCATAGTTAAGCCATTTACAACAGTTTCCACGGGTTTTAAAAGTTTAATTATCGGAAAAGGGATTGTATTTGTTCCTTATTGCTCAATAACATCATTAATGTCATCTCCTAAATGTTTTCTATCGACAACATCACAAATATGTGAGTCAAAAAAAGTTTTTCTTTTTCAAGATTTTGTAAAATCAATGTTATCTGTATCTTGCTGTATCAGCCAACAATTTTCTTCGTTTTGGGTGATTCTTTTGAAAATCTTTTTTGATCAATTTTATATTTTTGATAAAGAGCTTATTGAACATTTCTTGGACCATTTATTGTTTGAAATGGATGAATCAAAGGGTTTGAATATCCTAAAAAGATTTTTAATGGATTCAAGGTTGTGGGCGATTATTTCTCAAGCCCAATCTTTATATATTTTTGATTATTTGATCAGCCATATACCAAAAAATTATGCAAAACGAATGAATGATGTTTTTTTTTCCTTGGTTAATCTGATAATATCCATATCTGATTTTTATATAAAGAGAAATGTTCTGCGGTTTTTAGTTTGGTTTTCTTTGGAGTATCCAGATAATGGCGATTTATCTACTGTATACACTTCATTGTTCATTGAACTTCATAATTTTAATGATAATCCATTTGGATTAAAGATTCATTTGTATGAATATGTGATTGAATTCTCAAATACTGATAATTTAAAAGCTATTTCCAACCACAGTTTCATTAGATTGAATTCAACTTCAAGTCCAGAATTGTTTTCCAGTCTAATTGATCTCCTCATTGATTTGCATTCTAAAGGGTTGTCACTCTTTTTTGATGATGAGATTTTATTTCAATTAGTTGATCAAACTCTCTTATGGAAGGGAGTTATTTCTCTAATAGTCAACAATAATTTAATCAATAAGGTTGAATACGAAGTGTTTGAAGCGAGACCGAAGAATAAGGTTTTTATCTCATTATTGATGAAACTATTTGTTTTTTCTCTTACTGTTATTTTCGAAGAGTTAAGGAATAAAGGGATGATATTAACATCTATATATGAAATATGTAAATGGATTTCTTCAGGAATAATGAAATGGATTTCTGAATATCCCGATCAATTCAAATCAGAGGGACTAATTAATATGATATCAACCTATTTATGGTTTATTCCATGTGTTTTCAATGATATATTCCAAGCATCATTTAATTGTGAAGATATCGCAGAAGAATTTTACTCAAAAATGAATGAAGATATTTTTGATATGAGATCTTCTTTGTTAAAGAATTGCATTAAAGATTCGACATCTGCGTTTTCTATCCATCAGTCTATTCAGGATTATATAAAAAAGATCAACTCTGGCGAAAATTATATTTACCAAAGTTTATCTTCTGCAGATGTCTTTTCGGATACTGGTATTGCCAAATTATTAGCCAATCTAAGTGTTTTGTACATAAATGAGTTTGAACAATTTCATCTCTTTTTAAGCATTATCAATCAATCATCAAATAGAATTGAGAACTATTCTCATCTAATGAAAGAAGAGTTTCTTTTGTCACTTGTTTCCTTTTTACGAAATATGACAAGCCTCATTACTTCAGATATTATTCAACTTATAATGCAGTTTTCTATCCAAATACTTGAAGATTTGAATTTTTTTGGATTTAAACAATGCTTTGTCGAAACATTTGAAATTTGTAAGTTTTTAAGTCTTGAATCTCTTCAACGTTGTGATTGCGAAATTAGATACATCATCATATCAATATGCAATAAGGAAAGTCTTTCAGATTTGCTCTATGACCTATCCACCAAGTTTCATTTTCTTTTTGAGTGCAAGAGTGTATGGAAAGACGACTTCTTTATTGAGTATCTTTTTAATTGCTTGTTGTTTCGATTTGATTCATCAAACCTAATCAGATTAGATTTTTTCCAAAAAGTTATGAAAATTGTGAATTATACCCCACAGAAGATATGTGAATGTATTAACAACAACAATTTAGGGAATTCATCACTTGATAGTTTTCTTAATAGTAAAAACTTAACAGATCAATGTTCACCAAATGAAAATCTGATTTCGAGATTAAGGGTGTTTTCAAAGGAATTTCTTGAGGTTTATTCTTATCCTCAACCCCCAGGATTATTGAAATATTTGCACACAATCAACCACAATTATTATCAGTTACAAAGCATCGGAATCTTTCGAAGAAAGTTTGTTGAAAATGTTTTAAGAATTTTTGATGTTTTTTGGATTGCTATATCATTAAAGAAAACCGAAAATTTGGAATTGATTTATGAAGCCAATCTTATTTCTTCAAAGCAAGAGATTCTTGATAATTTTATTAAGGAGATACCTGTAATTCCATCCAATTCTTGGCCATTTAGGATTCCTAAATACCTTAAATTTTTGATTTCTTCATTGGAAATTACTGAAGATAATGAAAACAATCCTAATGCTTTTTTCTCCAGGTTTTCATTAACGAAAACTTCTGATTTCATGTTGAAATCTACAAAAACAGACTTTATTTCCTCTTTTTCATCTCAAATAGTAATAAGTAACGAATTATCATATTATGTGTTCATATCTGTATTCAAAAAATATGGAATTGTTAATGCTCAAGCAAATTGCTACTTTAATTTTCAAGGAAAGGCAATACCATCTGTAGTTTTTGCTTTTTCTCCTGCAATATTATTGCTTTTATATTCAAGAATCGTTGATCAAAAATTGGAGTTGATGAATATTGAAGGAATCCAAGAACTTGGACTATATATAACCGAGTATTATATTTCTTCTCCTAAAGATGCTGCAATTTTTTCAAGTCATCCTGTTTTTGTGATTAACCCATCAGAAATCATCAAGACCATTCATAATGATTTATCTATTGATTTCTATTTTCTTTCAATGCCATATGTATCGATATCATATTCCAAAGGAGAGTTTTCCAATATTCTAAAGATATTGAAGAAATATGAGACTGGAGATTCATCATCAATTTGTGAACACTCTTCAAACTTGTTTGTTCCATGTGATATTAAAAAGGTTGCCAATATGTGGAAGAATGGTTTATTGTCTCCTATTGAGTTAATAATGTGCCATAATTTGATCAAAAATCGGCAGTTTTGGAGATCAAATCTACTTCTTCCTCCTATTAGTCATATAAACTACAATTTAATGAAAGTTGGATATCACAATCAATCCTTCAACATATCTGATGTTTTTGTATTATCTCCTCTATGTTTTACCCCAATATCAGAATCCACAGAAATTTGTAAATCACATCAAATGATATCGCCTGAATTATGTACCTCATTCGTTAACAAAACATTTCAAGTCTATGAAGCAATACCCAAAAAGAAACAATATGGGAGATTTAAATTTTTTAGTTTTGAAAAACCAAGCACAAGGATGTGTGATTTTTCAACAAATCCTCAGGTAGAAATCTTTGCAAATAGAACAAGTTGGATCATCAAGCTTCATCAGAATTCTAAACAAATAGAAGATGTCTCTATTCAATCTCCAAGTTTATTTGATTTGAAGTCAATATCAATCAGTTCTAATGGACTTTTTTTTATTGTGAACACAATCTCAGGAATTGCATACTGTTTTCGAGTGTTCTACAAGAATGGTATGATTGATTTTGTATCTTCAATAGGTTCGACAGTTCTTGATAGTGGATATACATCGTATATTGATGGTACAAACCTATTAATTATCTCATTTAATCGAAATTCTATATTGATACAGGATTTATACCATTTTCACATAGTTGGAAGGACAAAGCTCAGCTTTATTCCCAAAGGTATGGCAATAGATGAATCTTTTGGTGCAATCTGTGCATATAATAGTTTTTGTATGGAAGCTTACTTTTTTGACGGGAGTTTTATTAATAGAATTGAATTAGAACACCAAGTATCTAAAATCGAAGATATCATTGATGGAGTTATATTTGTTAAATATATCAATGGTACTGTTAATAGAATCAGTTATTTAACAAAAACCAAATAAATTTAATAAAATTGTTTAATTACATATTGTTTTGCAATGAAACATTGCCATCGCTTGATCTATTACTGAATATCCATGTTGATGAAGTTGAATCAGACTCGCAAATCTGAGATATCTCGGGACAAAACCCAGCTATTACTTTGTTAATCTCCTTAATTATATCAATCACAGGAGTATTAGAAACTAGTTTAAACAAAAAATCTCCAAATATTTCCCATTGGTTAATAATTATGTCTGATACTAGGGGACGAAACAATTGATTTTTGATAATAAAACAATCAAATAGGAGATAGTCGGAAATTATTACTGAAGACCTTGCCATCACTACTGCAGTTTTAAAAAGCAAATCGATTTGAGACTTCTGAACATTAATCAATTTGAGTTTTTTTAAAAACGCAAGCATTAACTCAAATTGTCTAGTTAAAAACACCTTTTCCATTGCCCTGAGTTCTTCAATCGATTCCCAAAAAATATACTGTGATGCTCTTGGCAGAATACTAACATCGGACGTATCAAGATTTTCATGATATGTGATTATTAGCCGATCCCATTCTTTTTTAAGCTTTGTGAAAAGATGTTCATTGCTATTTAGTGCATTTGTGATACTTGGCTCAATAATAAGAATGAATTGAAGCTTTTTCAGTTCATTAGATTTGAATATTTTTGATGAATGAACAAATGCACTCCTGATATCATTGGGGCTCGACTCAATTGCCCTTTTGGCAGCTTTGATTGCAATTGGTGACATCAGTGCCCTTTGCCTAGATTCGACCAAGTCTCTCCACTGTATTAGAATTCTTTTATGCAAAGTAAATGCTAGCATCGATTCAAATTGTTTTGTTCTTTCTATCAATGAATTTGTTGAGGAGGCAAGTATATATTTCATAAAAAGTTCATTTTTGGTGATCCCTGTTGAATAAACAGACTTAAGCAATCTATTATTATTCTCATACCCATTTGAAAGTATTTCATAAAGAAAGAGACCCCTATTCACGAATTCTTCTTTAAGTTGTCTATAAAGCCTTTCATATTCTTGATTATTAGGGAGAGGTATTAAATCCTGAGAAATAAAGATTAGTTGTTGAGATGATTCATTATAAATGGACATAGATTTCGGGAAAACCCTTATCCAAAAAGGCGAAAACCGAACATCTATTGAATAATTTTCATAATTAACATCTCTTAAAGTGAATGGTAGTTCATTTTGCGTGCTATAACATCTTGAAGCACACATAATATCAGCCACAGTTACAAGAAGTTGTATATATGGATGATCAAAAACTCTATAGGCGTCAGGCACACCAAATGAAGATCCGACTGTGGTAAAATACCTAAAAACTTCTCTCACCATTTTAACATTTGAGATAGATCCCTGAAGAATCTTTTGGAAAACCGATATTCTATGAGAGAAAGGTGATGAAGCAATCCAAACAATGCTTTGATGATCAAAAAACTGCGTGAAAAACATTTCTATTAGTTGAGCAAGAGACCAATTCTTCTTTACCATTGCTTTGAACAATTCAAGTACCCCTGCAGGAAGAAGAGTACCTGCTTCCCTAATACAATTAAGTAGTTCATTTGCAAATATTGGAACGAGAGAAGCTTGCCGATTGACCTCATCAAAACGCGTTTCTGCTCCAAATTTATTACAAAAAGGAGCCATAACAGCTTCAATAAAACGAAATGATGAGACAGAACAAAAAAAAGGCTGCAAAATAACTTTTGCTATTTGAGGAGGCGCAATATCAATGACATTGCGAAAAAATGGAAGTGAGAGTGTAATATGTTCATTTGTGCAAAAGAAGCCAAAAAAGGCTGGTACAACTGAAAAAACAACAAAATGAAAATCAGGAGTTCCATATCGAGCAACAACCACTTTTGCAAAGAGATCTGGCTTTCCGTGTATAAAAGCAATAAATAGAGAAGCATGTTGGATGAAAGATGGAGTAATATCTTGCGGTGCCAAAACCTTCGGACACATTATATACTTCAAAATATCATTTCTAGGAGGGATAACCCCATTAGGATAAGATGGGGATGATAATATTGGCAAAAGACTAACAGTTCTTTCCATTAAAAGAATATCTTGTCTTATCACATCAGATGTCTGCAAGCATTCTGATAGAATATCTTGACAGTTAGATGGACAATTATTTATCAAAAAATTATATTTTTCTCTTGTGTCATTCGGAAAATCCATTTTTATTAAAATTATTATGTTATCTGACAGTCCAGTATTGTTGTATCTATCATTGTTCTTCAGTATTATCTATCTTAAAAATAACACTCAGAGGATATACATCATTTTAAACCATTGTTCAAGATGTAACACTTGAATAGTGTGTTTTCAGGTTCAATTCATTAGTGTTTCGGTAAATAACAAAGGTAATTAATGATGATTTGCATTTATTCCATGATAATGTGGCACTTCCTTCACAAAATATTTGATCTCACCTTAATGTTTTCGAATGTTCCTATTGTACTTCCTCCAAAAGAAGAGGAAGAAATTATAGAATTTCCTATAACAGAAATCGATGCAGTTACAATTGAGTCAAAAGATGGATATTTATTTGTTATTTCTCGAGAGATATGCGAAAGAAGTCCCGTTTTTAAGACAATGTTTACTTCTAGTATTGATTTTGATGAAACAAGATCGAAATACATAAGATTAGATGATTTTAGAGGGAAAGTGATTGAAATCGTTTTAGATTTTTTATATACAAAAGTGAGAATTGGAAAAGATTGCCAAGTCACACCCAAGTTTAATATTCCCAATGATTTATTATTAGAAGCACTCATTTTATCGGATTTCCTAATGCTGTAACAAAAGATCATGATAATAACAGGATCAATACTTTAATCATTTTTATGCATTTAATTCTAATTGCTGATACTTCTAAAAATGAAATCTAGGATCATTTAATGTTACAAGGTTTGGCTCTAGTTTACACTGCTTCTAACACCAGATTATCTATTTCGTCATATGATATTGGAATATTCGATTGCTATTTTTTGCGAACCGTCAATTATGTAGGTTCCGGTGGTATAATGTCGGTGACTTCGACAAATTATCATTTGCAATTAGGAGATAGCATGTTTATTAACTGCAGTTCCAGTGAAGGATGTGGAGCTATTATGTTTAGTTCGACATCATCGATCATTAATAGAGTTTGCGCCCATGGATGCTTTACCGGGTTATCTCAATACTATCAGTTTGGTTTTTTCCAATCTATTTCAACCAATTATAATAATATAACTATGCTTTCAGTATCAAAATGTGCTCCAAATAATGATGTTATTCGACATTTCTCATTTTCGCTCAGTTCTGGAATACAATCGATTATTTCGACAAATTCATCGAATAATCGCGGTTATTATTACACCGGAATACATGTTATCGGTTCAAATTCATTTTTAGGTCGTTTTTGCACAATTACCAAAAATGATTCTGATGAATCTATATCGCTATGTGTTGCTTCTGGCGTAAACAGCAATATTTTAGAGCTAAGTAACAACGTTGGTAATATTCAGCGATTGTATTCATATGGAAACACATATTCTTATGGCGGTAAGAATCAATTCATATCATGTATATTCTACAATAATGATTTCTGCTTGTTTTATGTACCATCAGGTAGTCTAGAATTAATTAGTTGTATCATTAGTCATCAAACAAACTTACTGTTCCAAGGAACCCTCACAGCTGTTACAAATAATCTCATTACTGCCTCATCAAACATTATCAGCCTTAGCATTGCCCATTACAGCACCGCTTTATGTCAAAATGCCCCAATTTTTGTGTCTACTCAAAGTAAAATCAAGAACAATCACATCCTGATACCTGTCCTACTCCTTATCCTAGTTGCGTAGTTTTCTTAACTTTATCACACCAAAGGGAAAAAGGGGTAATTAACCAGATAGCGGTTTTTATCAATTTTTATCCACTTTTTGATCCGACCATGGTCCATCCTTTTCTACATGTTCAAGCCATTACCTGAAACTCTCAAGAAGATCGAAGAACGTAACAACCGCCTTAAGGCCGAATACCTCAAGAAGAAGGATGCTCTTGTTGCTGAGGCCAAGGCTCGCGAAGCTCGTATTCAAGAACGCGCTAAGAAGTATGCTGCTGAATTCGTTGCCTCCGAAAAGAAGATCATTGCCGATACTGAAAAGGCTGAACAAGAAGGTGCTTACTACATCCCAGCTGAAGCCAAGGTTGCCCTTGTTGTCCGCATCCGTGGTCTTAACAAGACACACCCACGCATTCGTAAGATTCTCCGCCTCTTCCGCCTCCGCCAAAAGAACAATGCTACTTTCATCCGCCTTAACAAAGCTTCCATCGAAATGCTCAAGCTTGTTGATAACTACGTTGCCTACGGTTATCCATCTGTCGGAATGGTTCGCAAGCTCATTTGCCAACACGGAAGCTGCGAAATCAACGGTCAACGCCTTCCACTCACAACCAACGAACTCGTTCGTGCTGGTCTTGGCCATGTTGGTATTGAATCTGTTGAAGATCTTGCTCACGAAATCTACACATGTGGTCCAAACTTCACAGTTGCTTCAAGATTCATTTGGCCATTCAAGCTTGCTAGCCCTAAGGGTGGCATGAGAAAGGTTACACGCCACTACATCGAAGGTGGTGCCTACGGTAACCGTGAACACCTTATCGATGCCCTCGTTGAAAGAATGATCTAAAACAAGGTATCATTTATATTTTAATGTGTTTCTTCTTCAAGCAATACACTAGATGAGGTTGACTCTTCAATGAGTCTAATCACTCTTTGGTATACTAATGCTCCAAAAATCATAATAGAAAACCCAAGGAGCTGGATCCACGACATTTTTGTCCACTCCTCTCCGCCTTTGGATTTCGAAAAAAATTGGTATATCCCTAATTGAACTATCCAAACAACTACAATTGTGAGTTGATCAAATACCATCCTTGCTACTGCAGAAGCCTTGCTGGTTATAACTAGTGCTAATACACTCCAAAGTGCGAATACTAGAATGCTCATTAAACTGAGATAAAGAATGGTTTTGTTATTCTTAATCATTAGGTATGTGTCATAAGTCCCTTCAAATCTGAGGAGAAGTGTGGAAAGAAATACAGACCATATTCCACTAATACCAGCTACATCAATAGGAGAGATTCCAGTAGATTTCATTAGTTTTTCTTCTATTAGCATTGATATTGCTTGAAGGGATTTTGATAAGGTCCGGATTACCACATACATTGCAATTGTTAGTGAACTAGCCTGAATGTGTGATGTTGAAGACCCAGAAAACATGGCTGCCAATGATATTATTAATATGGATAACAAAGTAATGAAGATACCAATGATCTGATGTTTTTTTAAAGGACGCTTGAGAAAAAATGTTGTTACAATTGCCCCAAATATCAATGTTGAACTTCTCAACATTAAAGATGTTGAATAGTTCAAGTATAAAGCCGATATATTCGATAATGTACCTGCTACCAGGTTGAAACTTGTTGAAATTCCAATTTGCAAAAAAGAACTAATAAAATGTTTCCCAAAACAAAACTTTATACCATTCTTAAAGAAATTGACCAAAATATTGAACAAAAAAACTATAAACAATCCAAATGACCCAAGCCATGTGAAAAAGAATGGTTTGTGGAATTTTTTCTTGTCTTGAACGCCAACAGATTCACATTCAAACAAGAATTTCTGTATTACATGAATAGAGGCTCCTATTGTTGGCATCAAAATAAAGCTGTAGGTGGATGACATTAGTTTTTTTGTTTTTATCATGAACGAGCCAATCCAGTTTTTAATAAATCGAGTTTTCCGTGATATTAGCGAAAAAGTTAACGAATATTGCGACTTTTATAGGATAAGTAATATTGATTCAGCGTCATTTCATCCCCAATTGTGGATTGACTTTCCAGGCCGTGATATTTTATCTGTGGTGAGCCGTAGCTCAGGAAACATATCAGAGTTTGTGTATAAAGAATGTATTAATCAGTTTTTGCAAAGATTAAAAAAGGTTGATGATTCAATTTCCACAAAAAATCTTATATTTCTTTTTGTTCTATGCCAATTTCTATCTATTATACCGAGAAGGGGACAAGATAGCGAAATAGCATCCATTTTATGCGAGCTTTTAAATTGTCCAATGCTCTATCAGAACACAAAAATCAAGTTTTTGAGGATTCCTATAGGAAGAATTGTTCAAAATGAATGTTCAAGCGGTAATAATATTTTCCCTAAGTTTTTCTCAGAGATACCAGCTATTATTGATTCTATTCAGTTTGAAGTCATCTTTAATACTCTTCACTACGCTCTGGTATCTGCAGATTCATTGAATAGCTTTATCAATGTTTTCGGTAAATTATCTAATTCAATGAACCAAGATCTTCAAAAATCCTTTTATGATCAGTCATTTTCTGCAATTCATGTGTTCATTACTAAGTATCCATCATTATTCAAAAAGTTTGTTTCAGGAGTTTCTTTTGACATCATAAGATCTCTATACAATATGGTTAATCAGAATGATCCAAAACAGAGTTCTCCCCATCATCCAATATCTGCATTTTTCATAGGATGCTTATTATGTGATAAAGAGTCTCTAGAAGGGACAGCCCAAAAGGAAATCAGCAGCTTTTTCAGTAATCATACTGTATTATGTTCAAAAAACAAATCTTCAGAGCAAGCAATAATATCATCATTATGTTTATGCTCAATTAGGTATATTGTTTGTGATTTAGTTCCTGAGTCTTATTCTAAAACCTTAGGTGAAATACTGAAACAGGTTATCAACAGCGCAATTATTAATATTAATCGGTTTTCTGATCATTTCATAATTGATTATCTTCCTCAAATGATAAGCCTTGAAATCTTCTCGAATATCAATAAAGATTCAGAGTTATGTAGCATCGTAATTCGAAATTATCCTTCAGTTCAATTCACAATTGCATTCTGTGAGACATTTTCAATCATGTCTTCAGGTTTTCCCCAAAAAATCCAGATACCTATTCTTCAAAAGATTTTTTCATCGAAATTTTCTGAGATTCTTGATAAAACCATCATTTCATTGATACAAGATGTTGATAATTCTGGTGATAAGAAAAAATCTGATGCTCTAATGACTATTCTCAGCAATGGAATTAAAACGATATCCCCTCAAATAGAGTTTCCAGTATTTATTGGAGCATCATCATCGGAATTAATGAATCATCCAATTCCGACTCCTATTTCATTAGGTATTTTTTTGTCAACATATTTGAATCCCAAGTCATTAGTACATTTTATAACATCCTTACTTCAGCTTATTCGCAAGAAACAAGATTATTGTTTACCCCGCTTGCTCCTATTTTTGAGAAACATTTTTTTCCCATATGAGTTTTGGATGAAGCTTGATTCTGTGTCTTATGATGTTTTATTACATTCATTGTATTCCATTTCTAATGAGTTTTCTTCATTAATTATGAGTCTTATTGCAAATCATTCCGACTTTTTCGAACATATTTTATCATGTTTTTCTCAATTTACAATATGGATTTGCTTTGTTATTCAAAGGAGACCAGTTTCTCAGAGTTGTGAATATGATATAGTTGTTAAAATCACCAACATATTGTTTTTGATTGAATCTCTATATAGTGGGTTAGTAACTCAATGGAGTAAAAAATTAAACTCTACAATACTGGTTATTTCTCAAAAAATCAACCAGCCAATTCCTTTGATTCCATCAACTTCAACATTAATTACTTTATATGACATTTCCTTAGAAAGCATCAATAAAGGAGCCCCTAATATAAACGCATTGAATAGTTGTTTCCAATATTTTCATGAGGCATCGAGGATTGCATCAAAGAATTCTGATTTCAATAGTTACCAAGAGAACTTAATATACTCAATATTTGAAACAAACATTAATAATGAAACCGTTGTTAAAGGTATTATTCAAAGCATACAATCAATTAACCCCAGCGATTTCCTACCCATTTTTGTCAAGCTTTACTCTAAAATTATTAGAGTTCTTACATCATATGATGCCGAAAATTTCAAATCAGTTATTTATATGCTTCAGGTATTATTAATTCTTATTAAAAAGGTTATGATTAATCAGGACCAATATGAGAAAGTAATGCATATTTGTATTGCATTTTCTGATACAATCTTATCTGATATTTTTGATGATCAGACTATGATCAGTATAGATTTGTTCATATGCATTCTTATTCACATATATATGCAAAAAGAACAGACTTTTTATAAATTTAAATATGTAATTTCCAAACAAATATTAGAGCTAATGGTTTTCCTTACAAACCGAAGCTTTCCTAATATATCAAATACAATATCAAGGTTGTTTGATTTACTTCAGTGTGTTTTTCGTGGCTTTATCATTACTAATGATAAAGAATTTCTCAAAATTAATTGTCCATCAGCAATAGTACGGGTTAAGGATTTTGTTTCATCAATTATTGAAATTGCAAACCATTGTATTACATTATACGGATCAGACAACGTCCTACAATATAGTGTTCAGAATTCGATTGAGTCCTTTTTATCATCAAATTATCATATGTGGCTAATGCAGTTTATGTTGTCTATCCCGAAATCCAATGAAGTTTTTCAAAACATAGTATCGGCAGCCATATCAAATATATCAGATTCCATAGATTTTAATGTATTTCAAATAATCAAAGAAGATGATAGTTTTACCATAATAACCCCATATCTTAAGTTTCCTTTTGAAGCTTTTCTCTCTGAGTATTATAATAATGTCTTCTTTTTTGAACAATTTATTTCTTATGTGAATTACTTTGACTGTTTTGAGCATTATTTAGATTTATCTTCTCGATTCTTTACTCCAGATCAGAAGCACCTTTCTTTGCGAGCATGTTTTAGACTGTCTTTGTCAGCCAGAGTTCTCCAAAATCTGAAGAATATGTATGAAAAAGGTCTCATTCAAGAGTTTTTAATCACACTTCAAACGAATTATTATATCAAAAAGCTTATTCCATTATATAATATCGAGAATTCTCTTTTGGAATGTTTCATAAAACCATTTTTAACACACCCCGAGATGTATGGACTTCAATATATCACAGAAAGGGCAAGAATCGATTCTTTTATATTGGAGATTTCTAAATCCCATCTTTACAATCAGATAGTGAAAGATATTTCGACAATTTCTTTCCTAAGAGCTTTACCAATATCTTACACCACTTTTATGGATTCATTCTCAGTTATTATGAATTGTTTTTGTTGTCCTGCCGCTCCTTATTGTAATGAGTATTGGCACTCTATACAATACTTCGATCAATATTCTAACGAATTGCCATATGATTTATTCATGTGTTTCAAAAACAATAATTTTGTCAGCATAACCCGCCAACATCCCCATTGCATTAGAATAAAATTGTTACCACACCTATTGTCTGATGAGCAAAAAATAAAAGCTGCTGTATCCTTTGTTATTGCTCATATTCCACAAGAAGAACCAATTGTTTTCTTATTCGACTGTTTGCATTGCTCTACACTACCTGACAACCAGCTTAAGATGTTTTTCGATAGAATTCCTCAAAATATCTTAAATAATGCCAAGCAAATATGTTTCTATAACTCATGTTACTTAATCTATGCTTTTGTTAATGTTTATTTGCCAAAAGATCTTAAAACAAAGGTCAATTTTGTTGAGAGCTATTCAGGATATTTACCAGATGAAATTATTCCAAAAACAAATTGCTATATTAAGGTTTCGAATTGCCAAATTATTAATGACATTTTTTGTTTACATGTGTTAAGTGATGGCATTGTTTTTTCTTTGAGCAAAAAGGTTGGACATTCAGAAGTGAAATTCCGAGACTATTATCCATATTCTCAAATTAAAGAAGTTAAAATAATGGATCAGAAACTTTTTATATTCATGATGAATAACCAAGCATTGACTCTTGAACACCATTTAGCAAACCGTCTTAAAACAATTATTGAGAACAAACTTCAGTATTTTCAGTATACAAAATTGTTTTCTTCCGGGTTCTCAATTGACACCCTTATTCTTAATAAGAGCTGGTTTTTTGGATCAGTTATATGCGCTTTTTCTTCTTTTAATTCTAAAGTGAATAGGAATTATTTTGGAATATTATCTCAATCGAATGAAGTCTATAAGAAAAATGATATAAATTATATATCTTTGAGTACAACAGGGATGACAGAGTGCATTTCAAAAATCATAAAGAGCAACTCCAGTATTGTTGATATTGCCATGTTTATCATTGTGCACTGCATTAGGAATCAACTAAGATTAAATATTGATTATCGGGTTTTATTGAAGGACCTTTTCAACGAAATCGGATCAAATATAGTTGTTTTTGAAAGAATTGTTTTACACATTATTGGTTTGTTGGAAGTATTTCCAGAATCACAAAGATTTATCAATCAAGTGTTTTGGGATTGCATAAATCAAAAAGAACAAGTAGAAAGATCTATCATTTTATTATTTGAATCAAGTTTGAACACAAATATTTTAATTAATACATTTTCCAGCCTTATATCAAATAATACTGAAATAGCATTACAATCATTGCATTTAAATATAAAGTCTCGACCATTTATTTCTTACCTCTACCCCACAATAATTACCCAAATTTCTATTCCAAACGAGATTTTACTGGATTTATTATATTTTTCATTTTACCAAATGTTATATGATCAGTCTTTCACCTTCTTATTCAAATTCGTTTTAGAATCATTATCTAAACAATTAAGTCTTCCATATCCAGAGAGTATTCTAATCGATTTTGAAACGGTTTCAATAATAACCATGGCAGAGTTGATTAAACCAATCAATGATTATTTATTATCAATAGACCATGTGTTTAGTGATAACATGAAACAGTTTTTGGAAGAGAAGCACAGCTTAATGGGGTATTTTTTAATATCTATGATTAATAATGAGTTTACTCGTTTACTTAAATATATAAGTGAAGTTTTCTCTAACACGAGAGTATCCGTATATGATTTTGAATTGTTATTGAGAATCATGAATTTTCTTTCCAATCATGATCAATGCTATACCAATTCGGCCATTTGCTTATACTTAGCTGGTGTTTCGGTATCAAATCATTCTCTTCAGAATTTATGTCTAGATTTTTTGTTAGAACAATGGTCATTTTGCGAAATCAAGAACTTTTCTTCGATTAACTTTTGTTGTGATTGTGTTGATCAATACCAAGTTTTTGTTTACTATCTTTTCCAAATGATTCTTGACCAGAAAACAAATCCCAAAATACTGAGGATCTTAACAAATGCATTTTCCAAAGGCATTAAACCATCAGTATTTCTCATACCTTTGATGATATTCTCAGAAAATGGAATAGATGAGTCCATGATTCAAAAAGAATTCGAAAACGATTGTTCATGGATAGTTGATCATCTTATCTCTTATCTATCTAATTCTATCCAAGAATTTGTTGCTGAAAGGATTCTCCAAATTCTAATTGCAATAAATAACATTGACCATTCTCTCATTCAGAAATCACAAACAAAACTTCTCAAGTACATCCTATCAAATCAATCAAAAATAGTGGCTATCAAAAATATCGACAAACTGATAGCCTCTATCATTGATGACCAAACATCAAACAATTCCAACACTATCATCCCACATTCACCAAAATCTATACAAGAACTAACCCATTATATCCCATCAATTATATCCCTATCCCTCTAGATTACGCAACTTTACAAAACGATTATTTTTTGCGGCTTGGTCGGCCTTTTTCATGCCAGTCGATTTTGTTCCCAAACACCCAAGAGATAATGCAAAGGGAAACCCTGAACGCGCTTGCCGTATTTGCGGAAAAGGGCGCGGTGTTATCAGACAGTACCGCCTTAACATTTGCAGAAGGTGTTTCAGAGAACGCGCTGAGGCTTTAGGTTTCATTAGATATGACTAAAAATCGACCTGTACGAATTATTTTTTATACATTTTATTTTTTTGGAATGGAAATTGAATCTGCAAGGAATTTGCAAAATTCATTTGGACAAAGATGCCGAAATTGAGAGGCACTAATATGCCTAGTTTCAGTTTCTCCCGGAATTTCAACCTCAACAATGTGTTCGTCACTGTTTTTGTACATTCTAATTATTTTTTTGATTATAAAACCAGATTTTCCCGATATATTATGTACATTTACAGATTTCGTACTATGAGAATTAACAACCGGTGGAGGCTTCCAAAAATGGCTTTTTGGAATACTAATAGAAAAATTTTCGTCATTTTTCGAACTTTGAGGTTTCTTAAACTTGTTAATTCCTACTGATATATCTGTTTTTACATTCCCCAGCAAAAATTCATGTATCATTGATTGATAATTTGACAAATTCCTAATAGACTCCCAATTATCACAATTTCCACCCTTACCCTTCCATCGAACAAGAAATTCTACTTCATGATCCACAATTCTCTTGTCCAAAATCGCCTCAACTACAAGCTTATTCATGGAACAAAAGTGGCAGTTGCATGTCTAGAAATACATATCAAAACAACGCCGCTTCAGTTATTATCAAAGATTTAAGTGACCATGTGACAGAGGATATACTTTACGAGCTTATGCTTCAAGCTGGTCCATTGGTGAGTGTTAATATTCCTAAGAACAATGTGACTCAGCGTTCAAATGGATACGGTTTTGCTGAGTTTAGAACAGAAGAAGATGCAAGATATGCTGAAACTGTTTTTAATGGGGTTAGGCTTTTTGGCCAAGCGATATCTGTTTCAATGATGAAAAATGGATCACAGGAGGATTTAGAGACAGGCGCCAAGCTTTACATTGGAAATTTATCTCCAAATGTCACAGATATGACTCTCTATAGCTGTTTCAAGAATTTTGGGGAGCTAAAAACTTGCAAAGTTGTTACTGATATTAAGACTCAGCAATCAATGGGATATGGATTTGTTTCTTATTCTACATTTGAAGCAGCTGACAAAGCAAAGAAAATGATGAATGGCCAGTTTGTTGGAAACTCATGCATCACAGTATCTTATGCATTTAAAGAGAATTCCAAAAGAGGCGAAAAACATGGTGATCAATCCGAAAGAAAAATTCAACCCAATCAAAACGCTAATGCTAATATGAAGAAATACAACAAGATCATCTTGAATAACTAAAACCCTGTTTTTAGATTTTTTGATGGAAGTACTAATCAGTTTTTTTGAACAAATCGATGAAAATTTTGCTATTTTGTATAATAATTTAGAAAAAAGGAGGGAAGATGATCTCCAAACCCTGATTTTCGCTATGACCAGGTTCAGAAAAAACATCAGTTTTAATTGGCTTTGCCAACTTCAACAATATGATGCAACAAAGTGTTTAACTGTAATTATTTCTACGATTTTGAAGTATACTCTGCATGATGATGCAACTCTTAGAGTCAATACCTATTCTGCACTTGGAGCAATGTTATTAACAGTAGCTCCTTTTTCTCCTTATACTTTCATAAATGCTTTTGGAAGAGCATCTTTTGATCTCCCAGTGACACCTAAATTATCAATTGCTGTTATTAACATGTTTGTTTACTTAACTAAGTTCATTTCGCCACACAAAATGATGGATTTTGTTGCCAATGTACCTGTTTTGCATCATTTTGGTGCTGATGTGTCTGATTATATTGCACATCTGAATTCAGTTATCACAATGATGAGATCTTTACCAGTTGAGTTTCATAGAAATATATTAAGGTCAATTTTGTCTTCATGCGGAAGAAATCCTACCTTTGCTTTCGCAAATTGTATATATACATTAGTATGTTTCAATAAGGAAATCCTTATCACTGATCTGATTGGATTTTTAACTGATAATCGATTAGAACAGTCATCAATATGGATTGGACCACTTCTTTTAGCCGACCAATATATATATAGTATTATGGGAATTAAAGGGAGGGATTATTTTCTTGAATTGGCTCTCGTTGAATTGAAAAAGGATAAGCCAAATTTGACCCTCTTTGAATATTCATGCAAAATAGCTGCTCAGGTATTACGGAGGGAGAGAGAATCCCAAAATTTCCCGGAAATACAAGCCAGAATTTTTGGCTCAGTTAATAGACAATTATCAGCACCTTTCCAAGCAAAGTTGTTGTATTTACCATCATCATTTGATGATATTGTCTCTATTAAAAGTAGTTTTGATACAGTTAAGGGAATGGTTTTGACAGCATTAGTGACATACTTTCATGATAATATTGATAATGTTGATGCAGATGATATAATGTTACGTTTCTGGATGTTTAAAGACTCTGAAAATGATTTATATTGCACATTCATTGATTCATTTACCAGTATTGTTACAAATTGTTTTGAAATGTGTAAGAAGACAACTCATATTGATATAATTTATCATCTTTTGTCGAAAAAGAATAAGAATTGGGTACATGATGAAGCCGTTGCCCAATTAATACAACGAATCCCATTATATAAAGCCGAAAAGAAACTTAATGGATATTTCCAATTAGCTCTCAGTAGATTACTTGACTTTTCTATCTCAAAAAATATCAGATTAATTAAGACTTCCATTGAGTGTATATATTCTTTTGCCTCATATCAGAATATTGATGACATATTGAATCAAGTTTTGAAATCGGATTGGATTGATGAGGGGATTGTTGAGAAGCGATTCAAATTGCTATCAAGACTGGCTTCCACTTTCCAAGTGCAATCATTTAACCATTTCATACCAATAGCATTTGAGTCTCTAGTCTTTTTCGAATCAAATTCAACATTGTCCAATATTTATCAGTTTTTGACTCTAATTCAACCAAAGGAAGTTCCTCAATACGTAATTGATTTCTCATTTAACTACATAATTGAACAATATCAATGCTATTCAAGAAAGAAAATTGCTCCATTTAGGGATTCATATGATAGACCAATTCCTTCAAGTTATTTCCTTGAGACAATTGATACTGATATCGTTGTTAATCCATCATTTGACCACCAGGAGGCTTTGGTTCATATTAAGAACTGTTTTTCATTTCTCGAAAAGACTTCAAGGCATTCAATTATTGATTATGAAGCATTATTTTGGATGGCTTATTATATCATACCTCTTTTTGATGGCTTTGCAGTTGATGCAGCATCGAATTTAGTTCAAAATTTTGATAAAGGGTTCAACAAATTATGGGAGATTTGTTTGGAAAGATTTAAAACAGCATCTAAAGAGGATTTAATATCAAGTTGTGTCAAATTTTTCCTTAAATATCCGAAACAATTGCCTGATTTTGTTATTAAAGGTGCAGAAAGATTACTTCTCATAGAGGGACAAGATATTGATCTTATCTATACATGTTTTGTATTCATTGATCAGATGAACCGAGAGAAATCAAAAGAGCTTATAAAGCAACTGATTCCTCAACTAAGACCCAAAGATGCAATAATATTGCTTTTTCATCTTTCATTTGTGATGAGAAACTTCTTATCGAAAATATCTGAGTTTGATGAGTATTCTATTGTGAAAAAGTATGCTCTGTTGATTGGTGATGATTCAGATTTGCGGTTTATTGATTATCTCAATGATACACCATATTTAGAATGGCCTCTAGATGATACTGTTTTCGCAGATTATGTGATTAATCTGATTGATAATAACCCTATAAAAATAACAATACATAATATAGAATATATTGACAAAATTCATTGGGATTTCTTTGTGAATAATATGCAGTTCTTCAATGTTGAATCAATACTAAAAGAAATTAATGATAATCCAGATATGTTTTCCAAATTTGAAATTCATCGATTGGGAATTATTCTTAAACCCACCAAAAAGTTTGTCATGACAACCAATAGCGAGGTTCCAAGAGTATCTTCTATTCAACCTTACTTATCCAAAAACGTTTTGTTCAGAAACAGTTCACTTATCACCAGTTTTTTTTCCAATATTCGGACTGATGTAACACATTCAATATTATACGAAGCTCTGAAATTTGCATTTGAAACAGAGGATATAAAAGCATTAAGAGTATTATTTATTTATGCAATTAGGAAAAAGATTCCTTTTCAGATTTCTTCATTAATATCAAAGCCTTCACTCATGCTTGGCTTCGATATTTTCACATGGTTTTTGCAGATTTATAATAAGAAAATAACCCAATTTGATACATTTTTAATCGAAGAAATTGAAAAAAGAATCGGAGAGAAATTGAATCCATCTTTGATATTGAGATATGAATCTCATTATCTTATTGAATGCTTAGTGAAATATGACTCTGACTACTTTCTCCAGTATATTGTCACATGTGAAGACTTCAAAGCACACCGCCTTTTAAAAATTATGCCCCTATTTACAATTGTCCGCTTCAACACAACTCAATTATCAGATATCATTTTCCAGAAACTTCTTATTTTTAATGAGCTTACATCGAATCGCAAGAAAATCGTTTTTCTTAGGTTTTTGACGCTTTCTTTAGTTTCTATTAAGCAACAAAGAAACAACACACTCTTTCAGACTTTGATTCAAGCTATTTTGGAATTTTTTAATGAGATCCAAGACATAGGTTCTTCAGAATTCATTATGGAATATTCACAACTTTGCTATTTCATAGCCACAAATAGCCCACATGTTGATCAAATCATCCCCATTATCAGTCTCATGTCACAGAATAATATTTCCCTATCAATATTTTTACCTATAATTGCACAAATATCTGCAACAAAAGGGATTAATTTTTCGAACATAACTAAATCAACATATGAAATGCTGATTTCTTATCCACTTCCATCAATTCAGACATCAGTATTGAGGGCCATTTATAGTTATTCAATGTATACACAAAGTTACCCGATCTATAAAGAATTGTTACCAGTTATTCCAAAATACTTGATTTCTTTATCGAGCTCATTTAGAACTTCTCAACAAATGATATCGTTAGTCTTAAAACTATTCGTTAGTTTGAAAGATAATGAATATAGCGAACAGTTTTATCAAGATTTCATCCAGATTTATTTGTTAAACATATGTTCACCAAATTTCATCAAGGCTCTTCCTTTGTTCCCATATTTATATTCTCGCAAAGAAAATATAGTATCCAGATTGTTAACAGTGTTAGTTTTAAATTTTGAAATGATAAATGCGATTTCTGAAACATACTCATTAATCCTGAATGATGAATCAAAACGTGAGCAATTTTTTGCTAACCATATAGATCTTTTAGAATATCACTATATTTGTTCTCCATCAATAGAACTAGGACAGCTCATATATAAAATGGTGGATTCTAATAATGCAAATACCCCATCATATCTGATTAACAAAATTCCCCAAAAAGTTAATTACTTCTTGTGCCATTATGTTATCACTGCAAATTATTTCTTGTCATTGAATTCATCAATGAAAGAGTCATGTTTCCTAATATTAAATTCATCAGAAAAGTACATTAGTCCAAAATCCAGATACAGATCCATGGAGCTTTTGATTAAAACTTCATCAAAAAATCCAGCCATCATTGCCATAGCAGCATCAGATACTAATGACCCTCTCTATGAGGATTTGTTGATATAAACCATTTTACAAGTCATAATATTTTTGCTGGTTAGGATGGAAACCCCAATCACATTTCCGACTGAAAACGAGATAATTTCCAAATTGAGCGATTTGAGTGATCCTAAAGAATTCATTTTGCAAATGAAAGGAATTGTAGCGAAGCTTTGTGGGATAAATCCCAATAAATTACCACCTAAATCCACAACATTCCTCGAGAAATCATTACCAAATTCTTTTTATGCGTTTGTATCTATCAAAGATCCACCGCAAGCAATACAGTCAGAGATCTTAAGTTTTGCTGAAGTATATATAACTCTTGTGGTGTGCTTTGAATTTCCACAAAAACTTGTAAATGCTATCACCAATATGTTTCCTGAAGAATCTCGAATGCCAAGCAAAATTGCACCCATTGTTAACGAAATTGATGGAAGCAATTTAGAATCGTACAGCAATCCAGATGCTAGCTATTTATCCCCTAAAAGGCCCAAAACTACATATATTATGGAAGAAATCATTAAGCAATTGTTTTCATGTGGGATGTTTAGGAAGACATTAGACATTGCTCGGAGACATGAACTTAGCTCGTCTCATTTGGTCTCACTGATACCATTAGTTAAGAGTGTTCTTCTTTATTTGGATGATAGTCTTTCTCAAACATTATTGATATCAGTTGTTGAGCTAGTAATAGAGGTTCTGAGAGAGAATCCTGATTCGCAACCTCTGTTTCAGTTTCTATTTGATTATATGAATGCTATTCCAAATATGCACCAGAGAATAGCAGATTTATATTGTAATTGTTTACCAAATGTACCTCAGAATTTCAAGAGCTCTGTTGTTCAGAATCTAATAGAATCAGTATCATTACACTCGTCTCCAAATCAAGTGAAAAATACTCTTATTGATGTAATAACCCAGAAAAATTGTACGATATTATTGCAGAAAACAATTCTGAATTATTTATTAAAATTAGCGTCAACAATATCATTTAACCAGGAAGATATTATAAAACTACTTCAAAAACCATCATTTTTTGAAGACTTTAGATGCAATTTAATAATCAAAATGCTTCCATTAATTCCAGATGGAATAAATCAAATCGCATTATTCCTTTCCGAATGTAATGGTTTTCACCAAGGGCTAATTTGCTCAGTAATTGGTTATTTGACAGATGAATCGACAATCAAGTCTTTATTTTTACGCTTAATGAGAGAACAAGATACTCTAACCCCAGCACAAGCATCACCAGTAACTATGAATCCTAATTTGAAAAATCAAATTTTGTCATCACTAAATATTCATGCCGACATCCGATTAGTGAAATCAATGTGTAAATTTTTCATGAACGCACCGTATTTATCCGAGATTACTGAGTTTATAATGCAATTAACCACCCTTTCATTTGGAAATAGTATATATTTTGAGTTACTTGAGTCTTTTGCTACAATAATGAATGATTTCGATTCTTCCGTTTTGATTAATTCATTGTTCAATATTGCTATTAAAAATATCGGAACACAAAGTAATGCCAAAGCTTTTTCATCGCTCGTTAATGTTGTTTCCTATTGGATTTCTTGCCTCCATTCTATTCAAGAAAAGAAGATATTCCCCATGCTTTATTCTATTGATTATTATCATTGTCCGAATAAGTTGCCAGTTTTAATAGATTCAATTATAGATAGGACAACAAACGAAATTGAAGCAGAAAAATTAATTTTTAAAATTGTTGAAGATACTATTCCAATTAAGTTCGCACATTGGCTAACCGAAAAAGTTTTTGATTTGATGCATCATAAAAAAGATTTGATTGAGAGAATATGTTCAGTTTTAGTTCAAAATTTATCCAATGAAAGGAAGAAGAAAAATACTATTTATATGATATATGAATGTGCAATCTATGAGTCAGATTTCTATTGTATTGATTCTGACCACTGGTGCAACCAAAAGTTTTCAATTCATGAAAAAAGGACCTCCTCACTCACAGTATCGTTTTTATCATATCATTCAACTCGTCGCCTATACTACGCAGTAGCAAATCATTCAAAAATACCTATGAATCAAATTGATATCCAAATAAAGATTAATGATGAATATATTCCATTGATATATAATCATCCTTTATCATCAATCGAGATAATTGGGGAGACCAAAGTTCATTTGGAAGTCAAAACTTTGGAGAACATTGCTTACGAAAGAAAGGATATCCCCCCTCATTTTCTCAATTCTTTGGCCAACTACCATGATTTTGTGTTTTCGTTTTTACTTGATAATTGTTCTGATTCTGAGTATTTATTCTCTACTATTCAGCTTTTAAAGCCTCTGATTAAATGCGCTCCACAAACAAGTATTCAAAGATTATTTCATGGTTTTTGTATGAATCCAATTGATTTCATTCAGTCAAAAATTGTTTTACCAACCGCAATTTTATATTCCAGCCTAACAAAAAGCAATCTTAATGAGGAACAATCAATACAATTATTAAATCATCTTTTAAATATGCCATTTGACACAGTTTCTGAATTTATTATCTCTAAACATTTCCCAACAATTTGTTCCAAGATTGAAATAACTAACGAGTTTGTTCGCTATTTAATACAATCAAAATCCATTTTTTATCGGAAGATGTTACTTTCATTAATTCCTGAAGGTACAAATCCATCTGTTTTTATTGCAAATTTATCATTGACTACTGATATTCCAAATAGATCATTTACCAAAGAGTACTTTGCTGCAATAGAAGGGATGAATATTGATAGTAATATGTTAACCCAATTATTTGTTGATTTGCCTCAGTATGAGTTTTCTCAGTATATCGACCCTGATATTACTTTTATATCTTTACTAAAATTAATTCCTGCAAATCATCACACCATAGGATTATCATTTGAAAGATTAACAAAAATGCCAACAGTCAGGAACCCGACACTTCCATATATACAGACATCAGAATCACGAGAAGCTGCATTCGAGTTCATGAAATCGAAGGTTACACCATCATTGATCCTCCCATATATTCGTACCATTCCAGCAATTCCGCAATCTGGTTCCAAATTGAAAGAAGATCTCACCTATACAGGAAGAAATGGGATTAGTAATCTAGGATCCACCTGTTATATTGGATCATTAATACAATCACTGAATACTTTGAGGAATGTTGCAATGGAGCTTCTCTCTCTTCCTAGAGATCAATTGTCTCCATATGTTATGCAAATTCGAAATGTTATGGGTCGGATTAGATATGGTCGAGAACCATTTGTTTCAATTCGACAATTTGTTGAGACTATCCCTGAATTTGACCCAACAATCCAAGCTGATGTTGAAGAGTTTTTGAATAATTTAATCAATAAATTATCGGCAGATCTTGGTCCCAATGAAAAAATTACTCCTCAGTTTAAAGGACAAATTGAGGTAAATATAATGCATGAAAAAAAAATATTATCATCCAGTACCGACGACTTTTTTTATCTTTCTTTAAGGACAAAAGACTTACTGAACTTAGATGAGTCATTTCATGAGTATTTCCGTGAAGAGCCAATTACATATAAGAATGAAGACGGTGATTTTGTCAAAGCTTTTAAGGCTAATAGGATTGTGAAATGGCCACAATATCTAGTAATTCAGCTCCAAAGATATGAGTATACATTCGATCTTCAAGAAAGAATTAAGCTAATTCATGAATATGCTTTCCCTGTTTCATTTGATCCCGATCGCTTTTCGCAAGGATCAAGCTCTGTTCCTGGTGGTTCCACATATTCACTTTCATCTGTTGTTATACATGAAGGAGATACTGAAAGTGGCCATTATTTTTCTGTTGTTAGAGGAGAAGATAACGAATGGTATATTTGCAATGACATGAGTATTGAGTATTTCGATATTACCAAGCTTAAATCATGGGCATTTGGCGTTGGTGAAGAGTCAAGAACTCTCAGGGAAAGCATTTGGACAGGATACTTATTATTTTACAAAAGAAATGATCTTCCGAAAATTGATTTGAATATAGAGCCAGATATGGAGAAAGAGATAGACATACTTAATCAGAACCACTGGCCATCTGTAATTCTTTTTTCTGAACAGTTTCTGAATTTTTCCAAAGATCTTAATAAGATTTGTGAAATGTCACACGAGTCACTTGAGATATTATTCACGATGTATTTTAGGGTTACCATTATTGATGATACTATTTTAACAAACTGGTCTGAATATATTAAGAGTAGTATTTTATCATCCAAGGAAAATTGCCAGTTTTTATTCAATTTCATTGAACAACACCTTGGAAAAACTCTTGGCAATCTAATTTTTACCTCTGACTTCGTATCCAGTCAGTTATCATCTGTTATTCAGCAAGCATTTATTCAATTAAATGATACAACACAGCCTTTGCTGATTCTAATAAAATGTTTATCAGAGCATACACATAAAAGGACAGCACAATTTCTTTTAGAATTGTTTTCAAATCTAAGTCTTCTAAATGTGAATTGGGTTTCTGAAGATGAAGCACTTTTAGAAATTATTGGCTTTATTACATCTGATAGTCAGAAGGAAGTTTTTAAGTATTTAGCCAAGCAACACTATTCATCATTCGAATCAATAATCTCAATTATAAAAATTGTTTTTCGATTAAGGGGAGTGACACCTGCTGTATATAACCTATTTTGTATTGAATCTTTAAATCGTGTATCCAATAGCGCTAGGAAATCTGATATTTTTTTGGATTTGTTACCATCAATTGCATTTGCTCGTCCTTCACTCTATAGAGACCTATCTAGGGCCGGAAATCCTGTTAAATCCATGCTAAGTAGTATTGAACTTCCAGAAGAAGAGCCTGGAAGCATCATTACCACTCCTGATGTTGATGTTTCATATATTTGGAACAGGTTTTCTGAATTACTTTTTCACACTGACTGTCATATTCGTGAAGAAGTATTCTGCGCAATTGATGGGCTTCTAAATAATTGTGCCTTGTGTCATAATGAGTCATCAATACATCATTATATTCTTGGTTTGGTTTCCCAATGCCTGGCAATTAATAATTCTAACCCAGAATGTATTATTCAGTATTTGAAGCTTCTTCATAAAACGGCCAAAGAAGTTCCACAAACAACAGCATTGTGTATAAATGAATTAATATCCAGAATTAAGGATATTGAATATATTGAAATGAAAGAGATTCTAATTGATATAATTGGGATAATACTTCAAAGCGTACCTGAATTCCAAATAAATGAAGAAATAATCAATCATATTCTCGATTTGGAAAAATCCGGAATTCCTTATCTCCGTTTCATATCAACAATTGGTCCAAAAGCATCTGAGTCCAAGCTTCTTAATTCCAATATTGAGTTTTGTTTAGTCAATCCTTTTGATGAGTATTTTTCACATATTCAACAATGCTTGTTGTCTGGTGGGATATCCCATTCTTTTAAGATACCAGATGTTGAGTATTCATTCAATCATCTGCCCATATTGAATCTTCTTTGGACAGTTAGCCCCGAAAATCGGATTGATTTATCTAAACAGATTTTGAAAGTATTAGAATCACTTATAGAGATACCTTTCCAGTTTAATAATTGTATTCTTCAAGAGTCTTTCGAAAAGTGTTATGCGACTATTAAGGAGGAATCATCCAGCTTTTTAAAGCTGTACCCATGTATTAACTGGATTAAACATAATGTCAATTAATAAACAGTTTATTATAGACTCTATTTTCTTCGTGCACTATTCAATGGCTCTTCTTCCCTGGGTGTGGTGGGATCTTTATTATGACTAGATGATTTCATTTTTCTCCTTTTTTGGGATTGTTCTGATATGCCATTTGTCAGTTCAACTTTTTTCATAGATGTTTTAGAACGAGATGACGTTATACAAAGTTCAGGTATTGATTCTGTCAATTCATGGGGATTGCGGCTTGTTTGTTGATACAGAATAGATGACACAACTCTATTGGTATTACACGTATCTTCTCTATTTTTATTCACAGATCTGGCTGATCGCTGTGATGAGGACGAATTAATAGATCTTGATGATGGCAAGGGAGAGCTTTCAATCTCAAATTCTATTTGATTAACCTTATATGTAGGCCTTGCAGTATTTGGTCTTCCTGTTGTGAGATTAAACCCTCCTCCTAAACGAATAGGTTCATTGTCAATTTCAGAAATAGGAATTGGGGGAATATCGGGTCTTTTCGCTTCAGCAACATGCTTTTTAATAGATGTTGAAGAGGTTTTGCTCCTATTTAATTTCTTCCGTAGGTCTTTGATTTGCTCAATATACTTTTCGGATTCTTTTTTTGTGAAAATCACACTATTCTCTATATCTATTAATTCTATATCGGATTTTTCGAGTTTTGACCTATATGCAATAATGGCATTATCATTTTCATAACTAGGGATGTTTTTAATATGCTTAATTATCTTATTTAGCTTGAATCTGTAGTCTTCTCTTGTTGATAATAATTTCTTAACTTCCATTCCTGCAAGTTCAAGTTTGTTTTTTAAGTAGGAAATCATTTGCATCCTTTGATAGAGTTCTGGATTCATTTCTTTAACTAAAAGCCATCGATGAAAATTTCGTGGAACATCAAGCTCATACTCCATTGCATTCCGAATTCCGCTTTGTTTTAATAATTGGGTTTCCAATGTTATTTTTTCCATTTTATACCCATGAACAGACCTTTGGACATTCTTTAGCCGATTAAATATAAAAACTTCTCTTGTAACAACTTCTCTAAGTTCATCTATTTCCGAACAAATATTATCATACTTTGTGGCATATTGATTTAATCTGTTTTCAAGTTGGGCTATTTGGTCCTTTTCCCTCTTAATATCAGCAACTTTGGAGAATTGACTATTCTTAAGATATACTAATGAGTCTTTCATGTGTCTGAGACGAGTTCTGGTATGAGATACATCTTTAGTGGCTTCATTAAAAATGAGAAGCAATTTTGTTTGTTCTCCTTTGTAGCCAACAAGAGTAGCCTGTGCTTCACTATTAAGCCTTTTAGACATCTCAACCATTTCTTCTAGTGAAGAAATTTCTTTGCTCCGAGTTCTAGATTCAAAATGAACTTCAATACAATCTTGTGTAGTTTTTTGAGCAATCTTTTTCATTTTATACAATTGTTCTCTCACAGACTCAATTTGTTTGAACATTTCTTCATTGTCTTTGATAATACCAGATATTTTGTTACTGATTTTATCCCTCTCTTCTCTTATTGAATTCACAATTCTTTCATGCTCTTTGCATTGAGTATTAATGTTTTGGAGAATTTTTTCGTTTTCGTTGTTTTCAATTCTTAATAGATGATTTTGATCATCTATTCTTGCTTTTTGAATTGAATAATTGATTGTTTCATCTTGAAAATTTTCGCTTTCTAGAAGAATCTCATGTGAAAGCATATGAAGTTTTTCTATCTCATTCTTATCATAAGAAATCGAATCTTCAGCGAACTGGGACATACTTTCAGCTTTTAATGTTTCTTTTCTTTCTGTTAACACCTTTTCTCCAATAATTTTTACCTGTTTCGCTTGAGAATCTGCTTCTCTTTTTGATGAGTTGACAATAGTGTGATCAACCATATTTTGTCTTTTAGCCCTAATATACTGATCCATTACTACATTTCTCTTTGATATCATTTGACCAAGATCTGCTTTTAGGATTTGCGATTCCTTTTTAATTTCTATTTCATTGTTACTCAATACTATTGCACTCTCTTCGATTAATTCCTTTTGTTTCATCAGGAGAATTTGGGATTCTGAAGCTTTTCGATATTGAGTCTCAATAGAATTATTATGATCCTGAGATTTCGATAATGAAAGAACATTTCGATCAAATTTATATTGAGCATCTCTCAGTTTCTGATTACTTTTCAATAAATCTCGTTTCTCTTCATCTATTACCATTCTTTGTGTTTCTAAATCACTTTGCAATTCATTGTTTCTTTTCTTTCTGTTTGTTATAAGAGACTTGTTTTCATTTAATTGTAGCTCATTACCAGATATCTCATTTTGCATTTTTTCTATTGATTGCTCAAGTTTGTTCTTTGATGCTTTTGTTGATATGAGAATTTTACTCTCTTGATCTATTGCTGCTTCTGATGCTTCAATTTCCTGAGTAATCTCATTTAACGAGTCTTTTGAACCAATTAAGAGGCTCTTAACCTTTTGGAGTTCAAGTTCTAAAACCCTAATTTCTCCAATTCTTTGTTGAGAATCATCTTTTAAGTTAATGATATCGCTTTTAAGGCTGATAATATCATTCTCTTCATCACCTTGTTTGTGTATCAAATATCCAAGTCTTTCAACTTCATTTTGGAGATTAGCAACCAAATCAGAAGCCTTCCTCTCTTTTTCTTGGGTAGCATTTACAATTCTCATTACTTTATTGTACTCTTCTTTATACTGTTCAATGAACTTGTGGTCGTCATCACTCATTTTTAACAACGAAGATACTTTTGTGGCATTTGATATTATCTGATGGTTCAATGACTGAACAACGAATGTTAATTTCTTATTTTTAGCGTGTGTTTCCAACAATAAAGAATGCAATTGTTTATAAACTTCTTTAAATTCCCTAATATTTGCTATATCAGTAACTTCTCCCATTATATTGCGAAAATCTCTTTCTATTTGCCGTATTTCTATCTCTGATTCATCAATTACGATTCCTTTCTTTTCTTCCATTTTATGTACGTTTAAAAATACAATTTGTAAAAAAATGAATGTTTCTCTGGGATCTTTGCGAATTAGCCTTTTTGTAGTACCTCTTTTTACTTCTCGATGTCAACTTTCCATTTCTAATTCATTGTTTCGGTCATTTTTCCATTATTCGTTTTTTAACCAAGCTAATCTGAAAGTCCATTCATCAAAATTTGATAAATTTCTGAATTCTGTGTATTTTAACAGTGGAATCGGATATGACGATATCCAAACATCACAAAGATTCGATTTTTCTTACAAATCATCATCAGTTGATTTTTCTAATTGCATTTTTAGAGATGTGACTGTACTAAATGGTGTTCCTGGTGGAGCAATTCATTCAATATCATACGTAAGGGAGAATTTAATTAAATTATCCGAATGCATGTTTTATCGGTGCTTCTGTCAGTATTCGGGATCTGTTGCATATCTTGTTGGAGTTGAATTTGATGCTCAATATTTATGTATTTCTAATTGCCAGTCAGGATTCAAAGCTCATGTCATAGATTCGAAAATTGTTGGTTCGTATATAACTCATTGCTATTTAAACTACACAACAGTGATTCAGTGTGGTTATGATAATCCAGAAGTTGCTACATACCTTATAACTATCGAAGGGAATAGACATTGCTATGTTTATGATAATTTTTCATATAATAATGTTGCCGGTGGGTGTTTTGGAATATATATCGATACCACAATATATGGAAAAACAAGCTATAACATTATTTCTAATTCCGGCAATGGATCAGCAGTTGAAAGCCATGGAGCCTTTTTCAATTATCTATATGAAACCAAAATACATAATGTTACAGGATGGAATGACTGGCCAATAATTTTTTCAACAAATTCTGTTTTAGACCTTGACTCAGGCTCTTTTTCTCAGTTTCATGGGAGGCCTTTTTCCTTAAAATCGGATTATTCTTACCCTTTTGAAAGTGTGGACTGCTATATGTGCAGATTTGATTTCCCATATAATGATTCAATGAATATTTTAAATTCATATAACTATTTTGCTGATCCATCAATTACTATAATAGGATATGACTATATATTGAACACAAGATTATGTTTATCAGATAATAAATCCCCATATGATATGACAGACTTTATTATTATAATATGTTTGTCATTATTAGTGTTCCTAATATTCGCTCTTGGCATTAGAGGATGTATTATGAACAGAAAAAAGATCGAAAGTAGCAAAGAATTCAATGATGAAAATGGAAATGACAATGAAATGGAAAGGGAAAGACTTGAAAGGGAACGTATTGAACAAGAAGCAATTGATAATGAAGCAGCCCAGTTTGCATTGAGTATTGACACTGAAATAGATACATTAAGGAGTCAAAGATTAGAAACGGATAAATACCTTGATAATTTGAACAATAGGTTTATAAAACAAGACGAATCATAATTACATAGTGATACAATGGACCATTTGCGATTTTTTATATATTAACTTTTCAATGTTTAGTTAAGAAGACACTGAATTCATATTTAATGATGATTCATCCAAATATAGTGATGTTTTATTAATACGAGAATTAATGAGTATTTACAAAATAAATATATTGAATATTATTGTATATTTGAAAGACAAAAGAAAGAGAATATTACTTTTATCTCCCTCTTATTATTCATTTGATTTGTGAATATACATTCAACATAGGATCTATGAATTGTTTCTTTCAGAGTTTCACTTATTGTTTGATCAGCTGTCATATCAAATGTCATACACAAAGTTTCTTCTAAAGATCTCATTTGAGATTGAACTAAAGTTCTCTCAGGAAGAGGAATATCAGCATTACAATGGTGGGAATCGAAGAATTGTAATTGATATGTTATTCTATGAACAAATGAATTATTTGTTTCTGTTAAAACTGATGTAGCTGACGAGAATGAAGTTGATGAATGATCGACAAAAGCATGAGACACTTCAAGAGAACCTCCTCTAACACAGAATAGATAGTTTTGGTTATTATGGAATATACAATGCATCATTTTTCTTGATCCAGCTCCATTAGCATATATAATTCCAAAAGTTGGACTATTATTGTGAACAATGTTAACATATGACATTGTTAAAATTCCTGTTTCAGAATAGATGAATATACAGGAGTACTGAGTTACATTGTTGTTTGAGAAAGTGGAATATGAGATTGTTTGTGATAATGGATAATAAGTGCCAATTCCTGAACACTGTCGAGCATTATTCATAGAACAATTTGTGTGGTCAATACTCTGATTACCCAATTCTATGCAAATAGGTAAATTTCCAGATATAGGGTGGTAATTATTTGAGACTGATAGATAATCCACTTGAGTAAAATGGGAAGAACCCAAATAAGCGAAATGATAACTGTAAGAAGACCCGCAAGAGCATTTTTTAGCACATATCATTCTCAAAAATGAATTTGAAGAGGAGAAGTGTATGGCTCCTCCATTCTGGGAACAAACACAATTATAAAACATTGAGTTATTAAAGCTCAATGAGTATGAACCTCCACTAATATAGACTACTCCACCATTTCCAGAAAATGTTAATGATCTCGAGAAGAAACAATGAGAAATGTCAATGCTAATATTAAAAAATGACCTTCCTTGGGTAATATTCTCTTTTTCACACCCAGTACCAACATTCCATATTATATTATTTCTATTCGTTATTGTTATATTAATAAACCTGAAAGATTGTTTTTTGCCCTGATTATTCACCTTAAGTTTGCTTTGCTTGTCAAATCGATCAAGAGATAATAAGATTATTGATATTAAAATAACAAATTTAATATGCCTGAAGGAAAAAACTGTTTTTTTGGCGAGATTATTTCTTTGTTTCGAAATACTAAGGTACATAATGAGATGGTAAAAAACACTTAGAATAGAGTAATATATGCTGATTTGACTTTGAACCCATCCAAAAAAAGATTTTTCCCTTATACACCTCAAAATTTTAATGTATTTATGGAAATAATCAAAAACACTGAATCTCAATGGTAAAAATTGATGGTAACTCTTAATTTGTATCATAAATGATGATAAAAAAGTATTTCGCACGACCAATTTGAAAACACCAAAGATAACAATAAAATATAGGAGATTTCTTTCGAATATTTGCATTGTTGTACCAGGAAAGGTATCAATCATAAACAAATGATCAATTTCAATGAAACAATTATTGAATGAATACTTCACAAATTATTCTTAGAATATTCTTATGGCAAAATGATAAAAACCAGACAATAGAATCCTAACGAAAAGAATCACGTTTCTTCAATTATAAAAAAATCCAAATTGTCCAGGTTTGTTTAAGTTGGCTCCTATCGATGAGTTATAATTAAAAGAAATGGTTTATTAAGAGAGGAGTCATTTTCTGTGGCTTGAAGTCGAAAATCTCACAAGGTTGATTGTGAGGTGTGTTCAGGTTATTTCATCATGTTGAGGGGGTGTTATCAAAGAAGCTTATAGTTGTGATTTTACATAATCGTTCACTTTATGAAGAATGAAATCGACTCATTTAGAGTTTTTTTAGCGAATAGATTCAGACCTTGTGTCTATTGTTATTCTCATGAGAATTTAAGGAAAGAGATTCCCGATTTTCAGAATTTAATATTAGCAAATATTGAAAAAGTTGTTAATAAAACACAGGTAAATCCACGAATTATATTCATGGATAGTTTCCCTTCTATTAAAGATTTAAGAGTGGAAGATATTGATTTGAGGCATATATATCCTGGATCTGTTCCGTACAGTTTTTTACAGGAAGATCCTTATGGTTTTAAACGCGGAGAATACGCTTCATTGGCTCTTTTAAGACAATGTTTGTTTAGAAATAGTTTTTGCACACAATATTCTTTTTTTGATTTACCAATTTGCATCCTATATGTCTCTGGGTCTACAGACAATACCAAGATTAGTAATCCCCTATTTAATGATTGGTCTATTCCGTATTTAAGCAATATTAAGGCATTTTTATTGAAATTGCCATCAAACGATATTGAAGCATCACTGAGAAAACTGTACGAAATGTGGATAATTCCAAAGTTTGGAGAGTATATATCGCGTGTCGAAGCAAAATACATAAAAAATTGGACAGGGTGGCGACATACATTTACGGATTTTTTCCATACAGCTGAGCAGCCATCAGATGCACTTCTCGCTTTAAAAGAATATGCTGATCTTTGTTTATGCAGAAGAATGTATAATGAGTCAACATCTGCTTATCAGCTTCTTATTGATAATTCCAACACAGATTACAATGTTTTATTATCTCAAGCACACTTACTCTTGGCCATTTCTGATATTCTAATAGGTAGAATATCAGAAAATACTGTAAAATCTTTATCAGCATCAATGAGGATTGCAAAAAACCCAATACAGTTTCTTTTGTCTGCATCCACTGATATATGGGTTAAATATCGTTTATCAATATCACCTTTGGACACATTACAAGTTTTTTTATCAACAGAAAGCAACCATCCAGCAATACATATATCTAGACCTTTTTTTTTAGAACAGATGGCTTCAATATCCACAGAAAGAAAAGCATGTTTGATTTTTGTAAACGCATCAGATGCATTTCAGCAAATTGAAGCAAGAGAACAATCTATTAGATGCCTTTGGTATGCATGGGGATTGTCTCGGAATACTGGATGGAGTTTAATCAGCCAGCAACTCATAGAACAGATTACTCAGACAATGATGAATTTGCATGTTGATATCAGCAAATATTTATGCACATCTTTATGCTATAGAAACCTATGGCATCCTGAGTTAGTTTATCAGTTACTTCGGGTTAATCCACCAATGAATGTTTTTAAAGGTGGTATTGTTGACACACGGCTCATATCAATTGATGTTCCAGGCTTTCCATCAACAAAACCTATTGAGTTTAAAGGAGATTGGTTTATGATGGGAGAGCAGTTGTTCGGATCTTATTTTAGAGGATCATTTTTTAATTCCAATACTTTTTTTATGAGACCAATATGTGCAATTGGTTATCCTATAACTATTAATTTTTACATTAATAGTAATGTAGAAGAGTATCCTCTTGAAAACGTTGAAATTACTATGGAAGGGTTGGCAGAAATTGAACCAATCAAACAAATTAATTCATATCCATATCATGGAAAAATTGAGATCACTCCGCAGTCTCCGGGTGATGTTCTTTTTACGGGAATATCTTATAAATGGGCAGGGCTTGTTAATCTTGAAACTATATTTTCTGATTCTTTATATCACTTATTAAAAATTTATGAGAATGCACCTCTAATTCGAATAGATGTCATAAATGAGCCAAAACTGCAACTATTTATTGGAGAAATTACCATTCTTGAAATAAGGGTGAAGAATGCAGGAATATCTAATCTCAAGAAATTATCAATACTTATTGAATCAAAAGAAATACCCTACAAGATTATTTACCCATCACTTGATGAGATCTGTGGTCAGTCTCATTTGCCTCCGCTCAAAGCAGGGGAAGAGATAACCGTTAGAATTGCTATACATGGAAATACTGTGACATGTGGAGACTTTCTTATTTTAATTCCATATTGGTCTTTTGATCCTCCTCCAAGGTATTCATACATACACTATAATCTCTCTGTGGTACCTTTAGACAATGTATCATTGCATATTGAGCCTTCATCAATTGCTGTTAACGGACCTCCAGGGTTTAAAGCCCTCGGGTTTTCTTCAAAATCTGCTAATCCAAATCACCATACATTGTTTTGTGATGAAAGGAAATGTATTTTTGATTTAGTCACAATGAAAAACATTAATCACAATTTTATTCCGCCAGCTTTTTGTGAATCTTTCTCAAATAGCCAATTTTCAGCCTTTTTCACCGATGGATTATCATTTTTGGAGATCCCATTACCATTATTATCCAGCAAAATTGGAATCCTTATTTCCAAAATAACAGACACCCTCTACCAAATGGAGATTAGAAATATTGGAACAACAAAACTCTCTGACATACGAATATCTGTTGTTTCGAAATCAGATGATTTTAGTTATATAATCTCAGGATTAAGTTTGAAAATTATCAATGATTTGGATATAATGGAGTGCAAATCATTCTCATTTCATTTCATTCCAATAGAAAGCAATTGTTTCCCCCAAGTACTTGTGGTTTGTGATCAATTCCCTGTTTTGCTTGACCTTCATATTGTATAAATATATTAAATATGTGATTTTTTGTACAAACTTACAAGAATCGAACCCCCTGTGTCATTTGGAGGAATATGGGCAACGTGATCGCATGATGCAGATCTATTTTTTAACTTTCTTGAGTGTTGTCTTCTTGGGGTTTGAAGAGGAGGAAGTATTTCTTTCGGTGGAGTTATGCTTATCGATGGAATCGATTTCACCCTCGTTATGGGAATTCTAATTTGATGCCTAGGAGATCTTGGAACTGTGAATCTCCTCTCTCTCCCACATGATTCAGAAAAGTCTGTTAGCCAGCTATTCCCTAAGAGTTGCTCTGCTGAAGGCCTAAGGTTAGGATCTACACTCAGCATTTGAGAAATTAAATCTTTTAGACCAGAATCCATATTATCAGAGAACTCCAGATAACCTTTAGTAATTTGACTCATTAATATGATCATATTGGAAGATTTCCATGGCAAAGATGACGTTGCCATATAATAAACAGACACACCTGCTGACCATATATCAGTTTTTGTTGCAAAATATGGCTCCCTGTTAATGCATTCAGGTGCAGCAAAAGCCAATGAACCGCAAAATGTGGTACAAAGATTTGAGCAATCATCTGTCGATAAACCAAAGTCAATAAGTTTTAAATTGCTTCCTTCATCAATAATCATGTTTTCTGGCTTGATGTCTCGATGCCCAATATTATTGCTATGTAGATACATCAAAGCCGATATTAGTTGCTTTGTTATACACTTAATTGTTGTGATTTTAAGCTTATTTGAGTTTTCGATCATCTTTTGAAGGTTTGTACCTTCACAATACTCCATAATCATATAGTAATAATTTGAATCTTCCTCGAGATCGAAAAATTTAACAATATTTTTGTGATTTATCTTCGATAGTATCGATACTTCCCTTCGAAAAAACTCAATCTCCGTTTCTTTGGCAAAATTAGCCTTTTTTATCATTTTAACACACCTATATTCTCCACTATCTAATTGTTTAACCAAATAAACACTACTGGTGGATCCTTCGCCAATTTGGTGGATGGTTTGGTACCTTAAACGATTAAGCATCAAAACTTCTAATTTGCCGAAATAGTTTTTACAATATAATTCAATGAAAATTATATAAATTTTCCGTTGTTGTTTTTTATTGACACCCTATTGCAGTATATTGAATGAACAAGGCTTCCACAATTCAAGATGAGGATCCCATATTTAATGGATTAGTGTGATTAAAAGTTGGCAAATATAATTGGTATTAATTCTCTTAATGGAGGAAAAAATTTGATTCATGGGATTGTTTAATAATCCTCATTTTTTGGCTTGAAATAATCTCATTAGTCGGTATCAGTAAATTTTTGAATGCTTTTGGCACATTAAATGGATCATTCAAAAAGAATGACATCCAAATGTTGCATATCGGGCAAGATTGGATCAAAAATGAAAATGAGAAATAAACACCATGACTTAGTCCAGGATACTAAGTTCTATTCAATGGAGAGGAAGCCAATAAGTCATTTGTTTCATAATTATGAAATATTAATAATTGTTATAAAAAATTGCAATTTACTTCTTTGCCTTATTCAACCTCTCATAGAAAGTCACTAATCTTTTAAGAATTCGTAAAAATGGTGAAATTCGGAAAAATGGTGAAATTGAGAAAAATGGTAATTCTTTCGCTACTGTTACCAGAACATCTTGAACGGTTACATTTTTTTCCATCAATATATAGGGACCAATTTCATAGTTCATTGTTTTATTAATTGCGTCTTTAATGTAGTCTTTGCCTTTTGTAATAACCCCCTGGTGACTTGATACAAGTTCACGTGTACCATTGATTATGCTTGCAACACTGATGTTAGTGAGAAAACTTATCATGAAAACCATAATAAAAAATGAATATATCTACTTTGATTTTCATATTGTCTTCTTGTTTGTGTATTCAAAAATTTTTTTAAATCTCATGACAGATTTGATAATTCTTCATAGAAAATAATTTTTTAAGATTTTTCTTTATTGAGATTTTTATAGTTCAATTCACCATCTAAATCACTTAGATTTATATTCAACATTTCCAATAGAATGTGATTAAAAAGGGCTATTGATAAGGTTTTAACAAAACATGCTCTTTTAGCATCAACAGAGCCTGTACATGGAATAATACAGTTAAAGATTGAATCGAAACATTTAGTCCAATTCACTTACACGATTGATTTAGAAGTTCCCATTCCTCCATATATGACCCCTCTTGAACTACTATAGTTACTCTTAGATAATAAGGAATCCATTTGGTCCATTAGAAGACAGTGATTGGAGCTGTTCTTCATGAGTTGGAGAATATGTTTTTTTGATGAAATCAAATGCTGAGAGGGGAATAATACACAATGAAATGATGAGAGATACTTTAAAGATGAACTGCCAACTGAATATATAGGGAATATCGAATGTATTAGATAGGATAAATATGGAAATAATATATAAAACTATTGAAAGGATTTCTGATGTGATGGATACTATACAGAAGTGATTAATATTGATTCCTATCAATATTAATTCGGTAATTATCATAGATGAAAAAGCTGTTGATTGAATTCGACGGAAATCATAATCGTATGATCCAATAACAGAAAATAGAACTATTACTGATCCTTGGTATATTGCTAACCATGTCCAGCCAATAAATGTTTTGGCTGACAAGAATCTTCCCCTTTGACATTTTGTGTATAATTCTGGAAATGCCATAATGGTATTTGCTTCTATTAATACATCAAAAATCAGCGAAATGACAGGAAAGCTGGTAAAAAAAGTTGCGAATCCCATCATCAACCAGTCGTTGTAAAATGGAACAGGAACAATGTTAAACAAAAACGAATATATTGCTTGTGTAGCGGTCATAATCACTCCTCGATGCATGACAAATTGGGCTAACCTAGAACTATGCTTATAATTATTTGTACCATGCCATAAAATTAACCTTCTAAGATGAGAAAAAGTATTGATAGAACAATCAGCAGCTAGAGATGCTTGTTTTCCCTCCTTCCCAACAATCCCAATTCCAATAGATGCAGCTTGAATCATCGATACATCATTTCCTCCATCTCCTACTGCACATGTGACAAAATTTTGAAAAACCCTTACAACAGACTCCTTTTGTGATGGAGAGCATCTGCAAACAACAACAGAAGGGGCTTTTGATGCAACAGATAAAAACAAAGATGGAAACCCTTCAATAGCTTGCTGCAGAGCAGTTCCATCAATTACTAAAGGAGAAATATTTGTTTTATGGTCTTCCAAGTATCTAAATAATTCAACATATGAATTAATAACAACAAAATCAGTATCCCGGGTAATTAGTCTAGAAGATAAGGCGACGCAAATCGCAGTCTCTAGTTTGTCACCTGTCAGCATCCATATTTTGATGTTGGCAGCACCAAGGGTTTCGAGGGTTTCGGGAACATTTTCTTGAAGCTTATCTTCTACACCAGTTACACCTAATAACAACATATCATTCTCTATACTCCTAAAACATTGAAGTATTAGTTGTCCTCGATCAACAACAGACGTTGAAGCCTTTTGATATTCGTCCATAAACATACTAAAATCATTATCAGACATGGTTCGGCTAGAATAAACAAGTGTCCTTAGACCTTCTCTTGCTAAATTTCCTACAACTTCGTCTAGCCATTCACTTGGAGGACACATCCTCGATATTGATGTATCGGCACCTTTACAAATTAGCATTGTACCAAATCTTTTATTTGAAATAACAATGCCCATATGTTTCCATACTGAACTAAATGGAAGAATAGCCATAATACTGAAAATTTCTTTTGCTTGATTTGGAAATACTATTGTCATAGAATTCTCATCTCTAGATACTAAAGTGTACCCAAATCTCCCTGCCTGTTTAACAAGAGCTATTTCATCAGGAGATGATGATTGGAATCCATCTTGGGTAACAGTCACACTATGACATAATGCTAAAGACAATACCGCAAATTGATGTTGTTGAGGTATAATAGTTGAATTACCATAAATTATGTTGTTATCTATTTGAAGCTTTTTAAAATCCATTTCATTTTTTGTGAGTGTTCCTGTTTTGTCAGTAAAAATGTATTCTATTCTCCCAAGCTCTTCTGGAATATTAGAATTCCTCATAATGGAACCTTCAATTTGGTGGTCATGGGAAATCCGATAAGAAAATATCATTTTGGAAACATCTAAATTGATTTTCATTGATATTGGGATTATAAAAGAAAAAAGAAGAACAAATCTAACAATGAGGACATGAAAATTTGATCCAAATCCATTTAAAGATGAAGCAATAAAAGAAGCCAAAAAGAGAAGAACAAAAAGAATTGACGAATACCTGTTAATCTCTCGGTCAACTTTACCAATCTTTGGAGATGATGGAGTGCCATTCATTGAACTCCTCGTTTCAGATCCGCTATATACAACTATACCAATAATACTACCACAAGCAACCACAGCATCAGCCCATATTGTTGAATCAACACCAATTGAATGCTCAGCACCATCAAAAACAACTTTCCCACTAAATTCATAAATACTGGCATTAGGAGGCTCAGTTTCAAAGCTGAATGAATGGGAAAACAAATCTTCGATCACTTGGGCAAATGGAAGTGATCTTCTAAGTTTCCAATCTGTTTCGCCATCAAGTTGGGTTGTTTTAATGAAAGATGTACCAACAGGGTCTGAAGTTTTTAAAAGAATTAAATCAGCAGGAACTCTAGAGCCTGAATGAATGGTAATAATATGCCCAACTCTTAGATCTTGAGATGATATCTTAAATTGTCCTGAAGCAGTAATAAGGTCAAATTCTTGAAGGTTCAATTCCCTATCTCTTTTCCATCTCTGATACTCATCCCATAATTCTTTAATAAGTGATATAGATAAAACAAATAATAAAGGAAAAAGATATGTTACCAAAAACCCAATTCGGTATATTGGAACAAATTGTGTTAAAGTGATTATCAAATAAAAGAAATTAAAAAAAAATCTGAACTGAAGGAATAAAAACATAGGGATTAGATTCAATATAGTGTACTTTTGGTGAGAAACTTTGTTATTCTGATAATTGGTATTTGGGCTATTACTAAAAGTCCTCAGTTTTCCTTTTTTTTTTTCTTCTACAGACACAGTGATCTTTTCAATATCAATTTCGCTCTCTAATACAGGCAATGAATTCTTTCGAGGACTTTTTGGTCCAAAACTTAACATTGTTCAATATCTTGTATATATATTTGTTCATTAAAAAAACAAGGTCTTTGTTCGACCACAAATGAGAGGGAAGAAAATTATTTTTCGACCTGAGAATAGAAATTTAGCTCCCCGTATTCTGCCTCCTATGGATAGACCCGTCACTCCTCGAATAGAAATGAGAGAGGGATCTCCAGATCAATCCTCTTTGCTTCGAAATGTCAGTTTATCACGTTTTCCTGATTTTAAGGAATCAATGTCATCTCCTTTTGAGAAAATATATAAGAATTTACTCTCATCACAGACTTCTGAAGATATATCTCAAAGTTTGCAAGAATTTTTTTTCATTGCCCGAGATTTGTCAGAAACCACTGGAATTGATTCGTCAGATATTGCTGTTTATCATTCTATTTATCCTATTTTAGTCAATATTGTTGAAAAGGTACCATTTTCTGATTTATACAACCTGATACTAACTTTGAAATGCATTATAACGGGTTATGTTCCGCAAAAAGTAAAAAAAACATCTAGCACGAGCAAAGTATCTAAGGCTGCTGTTTTAGGTCCATTGAAACCGGTTTCTCCGACAAAAAGTAGCGAGAATTTGGAACATTTTTGCCAATTCATGGCCAAGCTTCTGTTTCGAGTATCCACCGATCAATCCAATGATGCTTTCTTTGACAATAGCGACTTTGTGTCATTTATTGTTACATTATGTTCAGCAAATCATCAAATTGATACTCGTGTGTATGCACTCTCATGTTTGATGAATGCTTCTCATTCATCATCATTCAAATCATACTTAATGTATGAGAATAATATCAACCAACTCTTTGATATATTTGATTCGGATGTATCATCTCATAAGCTTTTTATTCAACTTACAGGACTTATTAGGAATCTTATTCTTGACTCTCATTTCCAGGTAACATTAGTAACAAAAGGGATACATCACAAATTGATTGAACTTGTTCTCTCACAATTTGAACACAAAGAAATAGTTTATAATAGTTTTAGAATATTGACAAAACTTTCAAGAGATGATGAAATCCGAAACCAACTCATCAACATGTTTTCAGCCAAAAAATTACTATCATTATTTTTATTGATCCTTAAAAATCATCAAAATAATCCTAACATTATATCCAGAGTAGCTTTCGTGTTTGCCGATTTTTCGGCATACAATGAAGAGTTTTTAATAGCTGCAACTGAAGAAGAAATCAGTGTAGAATTATCAATTTTGACAGATATCCTTCATTCAGAAACTGTTTTATCTCATAATGAATCCACCGCAATGGTTCTTCAGGTTATTGCAAACTTGTCTGTTGAAGGAATATGCTCTCAGGTGCTATCACTTGATGAAAACCTTCCACAACTGTTTTCTAAGTATACATTTGCTAGCAATGATAGAACAGGGTTGAATTTGTTATGTGTTACGTCGAATTTTACATACCATGATAATAGATGGTGTCCTCCGGAACTTTTGGCTGCAATTCCTAAAGCAATTGTGTCACAGAATTTGCCCGCTATTATCGAAAGCCTCAGGATACTTTGTAATCTTGCATTGGTTCCTAATACCATTTTAATTGAGAGCAAGATTCCTGAACTCTTAGTCATTCTTTTAAGGCATCCTTCACAAGATGTGACACTATATTCTCTTCAAACACTTACTAATTTGGTTAACCATGCTGGAATTAGGAGGAGATTTCGGAATTCTGGTGGTGTAGAAGCAATTAAAGATATTTTTAGATTAGAAGAGATGAATGTTGAAGAGCTTGAAGCTGTGGCTAAATTAACAATGAATTTTGGTGCTTTAGATGCCTCGGAATCAATGGAGATTATGAAAATGGTAACTGATTTCAATGCTAGCCAGATAGAGATAGTACCAGTTTTCATTGAGTTCCTTAAAAAACTCTCACAAGACTCTGAATAAATGTAGACTTTATTAACAATTACTTCTCTAATGGTGTGTTCAATTGTTCGTTTTGTTTCTCCATTACATCATCGCTGGGGACTCTAAAGCACCAAATAGTGAATAATACAACAAGAGAAAACAAAATTACTCCAGAAACGGAAACAATCCAAATAATAGTAGCCATATTAGATATTTTAGACAATGATTTTTCTTCACATGTAGAAAGGGCTGTGAGGAGAAACAGAAGCATTTACTTTACTCATCGTTTCGACGATTAGTAAAGCTATGCTTCATCAAAGGATTGACAAATTTGTTTTGCTTTTTCAAATTTGTTAATGAGAATTTCTTCGTTCCTAACTTCATCACCAAATTCTTCATCAAGCCAATCGTATATTTGCCTGATTTCTTGAGCAAGAGCAAGTTTTTCTTGGAAAAGAGCTGTGATTTGTTTGAGAAGAGACTCATCAACATTACCATCTATATCATTCTTCTTCATCTCGATTTGAGATAAAGCAATCACTGTATCAATATCAAGTATTTGAGATCTTGTTCTAATATAATCTTCTTTCTTCTCTGTGGCGGTGTCCACCGCTTTAAGGTGAGAATCTCTAAGGCTATTCAATTCTGCCTGACATTGATACAACTTTTGATATACACTTGAGCCCTCAATTTTTTCCAGCATCATATCATAGGAAGCAAATTCTTGCTTAATCTCTTCAAGTTGTTTAATACTTATCCCATTTTTTCTGGATTCATGATACTCTAATTGTAATGACTTTTTAGCCTTAAATAGCTCATCCGCAGGATCAAAGGCAGACCTTGGCATTATATCCAAATTTGGGATTGGAGAATTTGGAGACTCAATTTTCAGTATCTCAAATACTTCTTTTGTTTGATTACTCCACTTATTGATCAACGTCGAAATAATACTCCTAACTTCTTCATTACGAATCCTTTCGATCTCAAGCTTAACTTTCTGCTCATTATTCTCCTGACACTGAGTCTCAATACATTCTCTAATTGCCTTCAATTCTTGAATAATTTTGTCATTCAGTAACTGAATGTTATAAAACTCTGCTTCATTTTGAGCTTCATTCTCCATGTCTTTTCTTTGTTTTATCAAAAAATTAAGGTCTTCTCTTTGTTTTGATAACAATTTGGTATCTACACTAATGGATTCAACAAGTTGTTGAGTGCTAAAAACAGCTGTCCGGCTTTCAGAGGAGTTATTGTCCGATGATTTCATTTCTCCAATTAGATTGTTGAGTTCTTCAATAGTTGACTGTAAAATGGTGTTAATATCATTAACTCCCCTTATGTGTCCAACAAGTACTTGCTTATTCAAAGAAATCTCTTTCTTTTTTGCCCTTTCTTTTTTAATTAAAGCAATTTGCCTTCTCAAATTTTCGTTTTCTTCTTCAAGAAGAGCTTTTTTGTTATCAATATCATCATCTGAAACCTGTGAAAGTTGTTGTACTTTATTCATACTTTGAATCTCCATATCATAAAGAGCTTCATAGGCGGACAAAATAACAGATTTCTGATTAAGAATAGAATTTTCGTATTCAACAATTATTGTGGAATGATTCTCAGGCTCATCATAAGAATTAAGTAGTATCCTCCTCAGATCTTCAGTCATCATCTCAAAATGTTGCAAAATAGATGAAGTGAATGAAAAATCATGAGTAAGATCACATAAACACTCATATATCTTCTTAAGGCTGCAATTAACATCTTTCAAAAAGTTTGAGCTCTTTTCAGGAGGAATAATCAAAAACTTTATGAAAGGGGAATTATCTGCGAAGAAATGCTTAATTGTATGAATTAAGCTGAACTTATACATATCCAAGTCACCATCAGGCAAATCATTCAGCTTTTTCACAATTGTGGTAATTGATTCATATTGTTTTCTCCAATTTGATAGGATTGATGGTGTATTTGGCGCATAGCTATGAATCTCTTCAAGCTTTGAATATATTTTTTTCGAGACTCCTGCAATGAAAGACTGCGCTCTCTCTCTAGTGAACTCGGATCCAGTTGTAATTCTATCCAAAATGGCATCCCACTTAGCCAATATTTCTTGGGATTTTGGATTATCAACATTAATATCATTCATTGCCTTTTCATATCCACTAAGTTCAATTAATCTTTCATTAATAGAATCTTCAATTTCATAAGGCAAAAACAAGCACCCGAGAAGGTATTTTACATGTTCGCAGAAATATCTAAATAGATTTGTCCTAACACCAGAAATTAGTTTCTTTTCTGGGCTGAATTTGGGAATTTTCGAATTTCGTTTCATGAAAATCTGATTCTTTACAAAAAGCTTTTTTTCTAATTTACTAAAAACCTGAGTTTTTGTTGAATTCATTTTGAAACTCAGGAAATATGTTTCTCATTGAATCACAATAATATTTTTAAAATACCTTGTGTAATTTAACCTGAAAGAAGTCAATCGAAAAATCATTGATCAAGAGCCGAAATTCTAGACCGTTCAAAAGCATATCTGATCATGTGGATAAATATAGAGTATTCATAGTGTTTAATAATCAACAATAAACCTGATTGAACGATCAAAAAGGTTTTGAGATCTGAGATTGATATGAACTATTGTATTCCCTTTTTCAATTTTTAATTCAATAAATTTCTTCACCAAGACAATAATCTCATTGAAACAAAATGCAAATTGGGGTCTTTTTTTCTTTCCTATTTGGAAAGATAATCATTAAAAAACCAATAATGAGGAAACATGTTAATCATTATTCGATTTATGAGGTTTTCTCATGTATGTTTTCAAGAGTTTTTACGCCACAGTTGATAATATTCGAGAGAAATGTTATTAATCTTCTCTTTTTATCATTTTTGTCAACAATTACCAATGGTTTAGCTTTTTTTCCGAATATTATTAGCTTTGTTTGTCAAGTGTTGCCAATAATGAGATGTAATTTGATTTTGAAACTTATTTACCAATTATTCTTAACCCTTTCGGATAAAAAATACAGAATAATGATAAATGATAATGGATTCAAAAACAATCTTCTTCATATTTTTATGATGATTATCTCAATCCTCAAAATACAAGAAATATTTAATTTCAATCCCAATATTATCATTTCTATATTTCCAAAACAGGTCCAACTTTTCCAAAAAGATCGATTGATGAATCAATTACCAGCTAATCCAATTATTTTGAAGGCTATTTTGGTTTGTGAAAGTGAAAGCATAGAACAAGGAAGGTCTTATTTTAATTCTAGTATTGATATCTCACACTGTTACTTCTCAAGATCTGTAGCAAGCTCAATTGATGGCGGGGTGATATTTATAAGTGGTGGATCTTACTCAATGAGTGTTAAATATTCAATGTTCTATTTTTGTATAGCCAAAAATTATGGTGCAATTTACTTTGACTCTTCTTGTTCAATTCTCAGAATGATATGTGCCAATAGATGTTCATGTGGTATTTCTAATTCATATCATTTTGCGATATTAATTACTTCACAAGAAAATCAAGTTGAATATCTATCAATTTCAAATTGCTCATATTCAACAGATGGATATCGTTCATTTTGCCTTGTCAAAGGTAGTCAAAGAATCGACAACACCAACAGTTCAATGAATAATGCTATTCAAAACTCAGGCATTGTAGTCTCGTCTCCTTCCACATATACAAGCTCATTTTGTACTTTATCAAACAACAAAGTATCTGACAGTATATGTTTTAACTTCAATACTGCTTCAGGAACAATAACAATGCTATTTGGTATTTTTGTTCACAATAACAGCCCGTCATGGGGAGTTGTATATAATAATGGAGCAGGATCAAGAAAGATGATGTATTGCATTTTTCAAAATAATCATAACTATCTTTTCAGTGTGAGAGATGGCTCTCTTGAAGTTTCTCATTCTTTCATAGATCATTCGGAATCCTCATTCTCCATATCAACACCAGTATCAGCACTAACGAATAATTCATTCACATTTAGAATGACTTATAAATGTGAATTCTTCAAATCTCATCATTGTAATGCGGAAATGCCACTTATTGTACACAAACCAATGAACACCATTGATCAAATGCATATTAGATCATTCTCTTTCATTATTCCAATAGTTATACTGACAATTTTTTCGTAAAATATCTTCAATCATTGGATTATCTATTGGGCCCTCAAATCGAGATTGGTTTCTTCTATGTAATCTATCATCAACCAAGACTTGAAATAAAAGATTATGGTTAGTTCTATATTGATTATTAGTGTGGTGATTGTGAGAATCAGAAAAAGAATGCCTAACTCAATTGAGATGCACTTTCATTTAAGTTTTTTTTGTGTCTTTTTTATACCAGAACTTGAGATATAATATTAAAATAAGTGAATTGGTGGGACTAAGAAGTGTATTTGATTGAATATTAATAGAAAAACCAAATTTACTGGAATAATTGGAAATATCACCCATTTTAAACTGAGTTGAGCGAAATGTGACAAAATAAACGAACCAAAATGGATAAAAAACCCCGAGAAAATGATGATTTTCGTTCGATTTTCTCGATAGATGATGATAAGGTTATATTACCCTCTGAGAGGAAAAAAAGAGGCGGACGACTTCCTGGAAAGTCCATAATTAATATTGATGAGTTTTTAAAAGATGATACTGATATTCTCACACCAATAGAAACTACAGAAATTAAATTAGAGAGCCCTAAAAACAAATCTCATGTTGAAATTGGAGTTATGAATTATTTGGATAAAATGATGAAAGATGTTATGACGTCTTTCATCGAAGAATTTAAGTATTGTGTAGATAAGACATTCTCATTAGAGCCTATTCTTTCACAATTTTTAACAGATTTAAACAAAGAAATCGATAAGATTACCCAAGAAGAGTATCAGAGTATTTGCATTGCAGACTACTGCAATGAGAAATCTATAGTGTCATCATTTGATGAAAAATTTGATGCTTTGTATAGATTTTTGCAAACAACAGATAATAAAATGGGAGAAAAAAACCCGAAACTATTTTCAAATAGTCTGATATCAACAAAAGATCAAGTGATTAGTAATTTGACATCATTAACGAGAAACCTCTCAACAGAATGGATGGAACTGCAGAGTTTAAAGGATTCATATGATCCTAATCTATTGAATACATATAAACAATTCAGGCTTCAAAAGTATTCTTTAGAAGAAACTGAAAAACAATTGGATATTGCATCAGAATACATGGAAAAAAAGCTTCGTTGTCTTGAGGAATCACAAGCAGCATTCCGAGAAAAGCAGCTTAAAAGTATTGATGATGATTTTTCTCTCAATACTCATTCAATTTCTCAAGGTTTGCAGCATACAATGGACAGAATTAAAGAACGAATGAGCAATGTTTCAATTAGGTACTTAGATGATTTTGCAAGCGAATTATCAAGGGAAACAAGCAACATGTCCATATTTTTGGATCAATTAAGCTACATTACTGAATCCTTATGCAGATCCACTTCCAGATTAAGGAGATACCAATGGGATACATTGTATTTTGATGATGATAAAGATACATCAATTCCATCTGGTTCATTTATTGGACAAAATGATGAAGAAGGAGCAAGTGACCTAATTAGTCAAGTAAGAGAGAAACTACGCACATTGCAATTAACTAGATTAAGCTATATCAAGGAAAACGAAGAGTAAATATTTTGTGTTATATCATTAAACGTATTATGGCACTAGAGAATACTCAGTTGAGCAGCAAATTCGTTGAGTTTCAAAATGATTTGGAGAGTATTTTAGCACGAAATTATAACTGGAAAACGTCTATTATCAGTATTACCATGTTAATTCAACAAATGAAATCTGAAATCGAATCTAAAACAATGAGACTTGAAACAAATATTAAGAGACTATCAGAAGAAAAAAGAAAACTTGGAATTAATCGTAAGAATGCAATAAATGAGTTTGAAAGGAGAAACAGTGAATTAGATATCGAAATCACGAAGTTTTCTGAGAGATTAGAATCATTATCAGTGCAAAATAATGAATATCATAACCAAAACATCGATATTTTTGGGAACTATGATGAGAATATTGATAATAATGAAGACTCTCTTTTTGTTAACGAGCAAATTCAATCAAAAAAGCAGCAAATATTCCTTTTAGATCAACAAAGGATGAACATAAAGGCGAATTTGAATTCATACAAAGATCTTTCTCAACAAATAAGTGTTGTTTTAGAGCAAAACTACAGTATCCGTATTGGAGAAAGCCAAATTTGGACTATCATTCGTCGTTTAAAAAGAATGAAAGAGCTATATGATGTGAGATCCAATAAAAATAGTATATTAGGGGAAATAGAAATCGCACAATTGGAACTCAAACACAAATATATCAACATCCATTCTTTGGAAGAAGATATCGAAGATGAAACAATTTCTAACAAAATCATTGCTGAGAAAATGAAAATAAACACATTGTGCGCTGAGATAAATCGACTGTCAAAGGCAAAAAAAGTAGCTTCTTCATCAATGGAACAATTTCGGAAGAAATTGTATATGGATGACATGAAGCATCGAATCAAAATACTTTTCATTCATATAAACGAGATCACAAAAAGAGTCCAGTCATTGCAAAATAGACTATATGAAAAAAGAACCCGAATCAACAGGGTTTTTTACTAAATTGTTATTTATGTGATTATTTCCGATAAAATAAAACAGGAGGTAAATAAACCATTCAAAGTCATTTAAATGCTTGCGTTTGAAGGAAAGGTTTTTTCCTGCAAACTGGTAATTCTCGGAAACTCTGGTGTTGGAAAGACTTCCATTCTTCATAGATGGGCTACTGGACACTGGGATGGGTCTCTTAATACTACAATTGGTGCTCGACACCAAAGAAAGCGAATACGCATCCAAAACAACGATGTTGATTTGTTTCTATGGGATACAGCAGGACAAGAGCAATACCAGGCATTAACTCCTTATTATATTCGATCGGCATCTATTGCCCTTGTTGTTACATCAGTTACAGACCAAGTATCCTTCTCAAGCATTGACTATTGGTTAACAATGCTGAGAGAATCCTGTGAAATATACCCTCCTGTGGTATTAGTGGTAAATAAAATGGACCTTTTAAATGAGCAGGAACTCTCAAGGGAACAGATATTGCGGAATTATGGCAGCCTCTTTCGAAATGTGTTTTTTGTGTCAGCTCAATCGGGGGATCAAGTAGATGAGTTATTTAGGTATTCATCAGAGGAAGCATTTGCTTTTACCAGGCAGTACCTAGGGCAGGATATTAAATCCGGGGTCCAAGAGACGAGAAAACCTGATAATACTTCAGTCTGTTGTTAAGATAAAATCGTTTATAAATACATGTTTTCTATTCTAGCTCCTACTTCTTCTGATAATGAATACGCGATTCAACTTTCTTTGGATATGAAATTGTCGAATGTGGAACTGATAATGAATTCACTTAACAAATTATTATCATCTTCCAGTGTTATTGAGCGCAAGTCTTTGCTTCCATTTTTAGAAAAAGCACAAATATATTTAGAAAGCGGGAAAATAGATGAATCTCATACAATAATTCATGTTTTCGCGATGTCATCAAAGATGTTGTTTAAACCAAAGGATTTAAAGCAAATATTGATATATTCTCTTCAAAATAGGGCTGTTCAAGAATCTTCAATCATTCCAACACTTTTAACATTATGTAATAGGCTTTTAGTTTCAAAAAATGATCTGATAGATCTACTTGATGATCGAACAATATTGACTGTAACATTCCTACATTCATCACATCAGAGTGTAATAAGATTTATATCCAAAGTTGTGGTTTTTGATCCGACACAAAGGTTTCCTTTTGTGTCAGCAGGCTTGTGTGAACAGCTTATGCCCTCAATTAAGGATAATATTTCAAATGCCGATTTGCTCTCCACGCTTTTGGATAATGAACAGTCGAGGCAATATTTTATTCAGATGGGATATATTAAGAATCTTTTTGCATCATTATTTGATTCAAGTTTTTCTAATGGAACAACAACTATTGTTAGAATGCTATACAAAGATGATGATTTGATCAATTTAATAAATGCACAAAAGTATGTGTTCGAAAAAGGAATTCAAAAACAAATATTGAACTATATTTTTTATAACAATTGTTCCGACGAGACATGCATTAATGCCATAATTGTATTGGCAGACATAATAAGATTCAAGAAATTTAGCGAGTTTTTTTTCCCTTTTTCTAAATTATTAGAGCTAGCATCATCGAGGCCAATTCTAAGGAAATACATACTCTATTTAATAGAATCTTTTTCAATTACAAATCTTAGCCATTTCCCGAATGATGACATTGCTTTCCAAAACCCGGTGTTAGGAAAAGACTTATTCTTTTCTATGTATATCGCATATTGCTCATATGATCCATTGAAAGGTAGTAATATAAATTTTGATAACTTTGAAAAGCTGGAAGGCCCATCTCTTTATATATCAATCATTTGCGCAATTCAAAGAAAAAAGTTGTTTCATTTATCCCTAGATCTTTCTCAAAACCCAGCAGACTCTTTATCCCAAGAATTAGCTTCTATGAACTGTCTTTTATCATCTCCCTTTGATCAAAAAAATATTGGCACTTTGTTACAAAATGCTGTTAGGTTTTCATCCTATACACACATAACAAATACAGGAAGGGATACTAGTGACTTTTTCTTTCCCATAACATTTTTGGATTGGGCTTCATCAGAATTCGATGAAATTGGAGTCTCGAGATGGTTCGGCAAAACTACCTCTTATGAAAGAGTTTCACCCGAAACTGTATTTGAAAATGCTCCAGAAACCAGAAAATCCCAAATAATCACAATGCTAAATCAACAAAAAAGCCTGTGTATTGAGAACCAAAAATGGGACATTAAATGCGAGCAGATAGAGTTAGAATGCTCAACCCTCATTGAAAAACACCAAAATATGTTAATTGATGCCCTTGAAACCAAGTGCAGAATCGAAATAGCAAGAGGAAAAGAGAGATTTTCTAAACAATAATGTTATTTTCTACACTTATTCCTCCAATATCAAAAGGGGACTTTTTGAATTGACTTTCCCCTGAGATTGCAAGGCTAACCAAAAGCTTGCACGGGGGTAGAACCACCCTATTGATAGAATTTTCGATTTCTTTTCTAGAATCGTTGGCTTTCTTCTTTTTATACTCATCTTTCAATAATTCTTTGATCATTGGATCAGCATTCATTCTCCTTGAAATCTTACAAGCATGATTTCTAACACCAATACTGGTTCTCCCTGGAAAAAGAGAAGCAAGGTATGTCCATTGTTTTCCAACCTGCTTGAGTTGCTTGATTAAAGCTACTTCTTCATCGACCGTCCACTCGGTATTGTTAGTAGATGGTGCTAAATAATGATTCCATCTATCTCTGCACTGTCGAGCTGTTCTTCCCTCCATATGAAGCGATATTGAATTCCAATCAACAGAACCAAATTGCGCAACCAATGAGCGAAGCTGATTATCTTCGTACAACGAGAATTTTTGCCTGCGAATCTTATCTTCAGTAAGGGCCTCGGGGGCTAAATCGGAAACCAAATTAGTCATCCTCAAATTATATAAAAAGTTAACCGATAATTGAAAGGGATAATTTTTGAATTTGATTATGGCGTTATTTGTGAACAATGTTATCAAAAAAGTAATAACGGCTCCTGAAACTATCGTATTGAAAGAAACATCATTTTACTTGCTTTAAAAGCGCGGACCATTGCATTTTGTTATCGTCTATCTGAACTGCGAAGTCTGCGAAGTCAGTCCAAATAGCGCATAGCACTTTGATCAAGGGATTTGCGAATGTTTGGATGTATGATATTTCAATTTGGGGAAGAGAATTTTCTATCGTTTTATCCGCAAGGAGTGATATATCAATATTCAACTGTTTTTCTTTCTCAATCAATGAAGAGTATTCATTGAGTATTCTTGTAGCAAACTCTTTGCACACATCAAATGGTCTGGTGCAGTTCGCAATGTTACCACATGCGGCAAGCAATTCAGCAACAATGTACCTTTTCTGGCTATTTGATCTATCGAAGGGTGCAATAATTTCTGCAAAAGATTCCAAATTCTCGGTGTGTCTGCGAATATCTGTGGCAATAATACATCGGAAAAACAGGCTCCACTCTTTTATGGTAAGATGATGCTCTTGAATGAGTTTCATTGCAACTGAGCAATGATGCTTTTCCAAAACTGATGGGGCACCATAACATAAAAATAGAGGAGATCTAGTTTTTTGATGAAATTCCGATGTTAAGCCTTGGTGATCGATATCATGACACAAAACAGCTAATAACAGTGCGACTTGTTCATCTTTTGTTAATATTGATCCAAATTTCCCTCTCATTAAGCAAGAATAAACAAATTGTGTGGCATCCACAGCATGATCCCAGTTGTGATATGGAACATTTGGATGATAGTTTGATCTTACAGAAATAACAAACCCAAAAAATTGCTCTAAATCACATCCCATTTTCTCTAAAAGCCCCAAATTTGAAAACATTTTTAATACGATTTCAACTTTCTGAGGCTCTGTTAGATTAGTAATGCTGAAGAGGCGTGATACAACATCAGAGTCTTGTAATTGACTCTCGTAAAATTTAATACTTTCATCAATCAAAAATGAAGATGCAATTAGAAATTGTTTTGTCAATGATTTCAAAATCGGAGAAAAACAATATAAGATATCATGATAGTTTGAGGCACAATCCGAACCTACAAAAGAAACATATACTCCAGAATCCAAACAAAGAAGAATCATTTTTTGAAAAGTTGGAAATATACTACTTATTGTACTTGATGAATGTTCCGAATTGGAGTAATCATTAATTAAAAATGGCTTTTCCATACAAATAGAAAAAATTGGATCTGAAGAATCAACAACTATTGGATTGCAGTTCTCGGAAAATAATACAGGCTCAAATACTTTTTTCATATTACGTATCTTTAACAAACAAAAGGATGTCATTGATAACATGTTTGTTACCACCGGGAAAATTGTTTTAATTGGATCTGGACTTGATAAAGCGGCATAACTAACTTTTAACATATTTGCAGATGTCACAAATGAGCTCTCCGCTTTTGTAATGTGGTCATTTTTCTCCTTAATCATTTTGGAATATATAATAAAATTAGACAAAGCCTGAACAATTTCTATACATTGAGTATTGAATCTCGCTATCTTATTATTCGAATTCAAAGCGATGACTAACAGCTTTTCGTCATGGGTAGCATTAAGAGCTTTTAGCATTGAATTCGCTTTATAATCATTGATCATGGAAAAATCTGATACTGTACTTGGGTCATTTGAGACAATATTATCTTCCTGTTTAAATGATGCAATTATAAAATTACTAGAAATCAAGCTCACATCTATTTTAGAATTATCCTTAATTGTTATTATATGATTTATAACATCATTAGAGGATGAGTAGACGGCAATAAACTCACAATTTAAAATTTGGCACATAATTGTTGACAGATAATACAAAAAATCTTCCTTTTCTTGATGCTTAAATGAAAGTGGAACCAATGACTTTGGAAGTTTTTCGAGTGATTGCTTGCCTTCATCAATAATTTCATCTTTTGAATTGTCAATACAACGAGGAATAACTAATGATAAAAATGCTGAAACAGATGATAAAAATTCTATATCCCACGCACTAATCTTATAGCTTGTGTTTTTGTCACTAACACAAAGGAGAGCAATGATTCTTTCTGATCCAACAAAAACAGGGAAGCAACCATATATTTTATTTTCTGCCCATCCATCAATCTCAGAGTTATAAAATGGAACCTCATTAATATTTAATGAGTGTGTAATAAAATACCTTTTATTATCAATAACCCATTTAATTACTCCAATTTTATCAAAATACTTTTGCTCTAGCCTATTATCTTCTATTTCAAAACGATATACTTTATCATTCTCAACAATAAATAACTCAACATCATTCAAACTCAATACTTGATGAAGTTCACTGAACAAATATGGTAATAAATCATAAAAAAACTCTTTTGAGGAAATATCTTGTTCTATTTTGTTTAAAATCCTTCTCCTCTCAACCTCTCGAGTAAGATTTGATATTTGTTGGTATTCACGAAGCAAGGGTCTGATCAGCTCGGAGAGAAATGTTGAAACCACCACATCTTCATTAGTAAACCCAAAAGAATTGGTGTCAGTATGCAAAATCATTAATATTGCTTCTTTAGAAACAGGAACCATCAACATTTGTCTGTTTTCAGGATTAAATAGTGGATCCAGTGACATAGAATAATGCTTGTTTTGGGATGGATCACTTATTAACTCGGATTTTTGATTCTTTGCAGTATATGATACTATCGAATCATCTTCGGTGATATACATATAAAAAGATTTAGAGCTAAAAGTACAATAGAACTCGCCTGTTTTGAAATCTTGCAGAAATGCATAGCAAGTGCTAGTTCGAAATAGCTGACGAATCAATTGTGCCATTACATCAGGAAAACATGGTTCAGATACAATTTTCACTAAACTTCGGAATATTGAAACACAAAAAGAAAACCTCTCGATTTGTCTATTACTATAAGATATGAATGGGTTGCTAACATCTGATGTCAGTGTCATGACAACATCGCTAAATTTAGGGGAAAATGATTCATCTAAAAAAGAATTAAGAACAATTGGGTTGGATTGCAAAAATGGAATCACAGTATCTGAAGATAGCTCTGCGATCAGAGTCATCATTTTACCATTTTGCTCCATCTTACTTTCTTTTGATCTTGATGTTGATCCATAGTTGTTTGCATGAGTAAAATTCGCAATTCTTGTTCTCAAACTTGCAATAAGATCTTGATCATGAATAAGCTGCATTTCAAGCGTGTCTATTCTTTCTTGAAGAAGTTTTTTCTGAGATTCTACATTATTAAGAGCAATTTGAAGTTGCTGATTAGCTTTATTAACACATTTAATCACATCTACGTTTCCTTCAGTTTTTGATTTTTTCTTTGGTGCATTTCGTTGAAGAATAGTCTGAACATTAGAAATCCCGGCTTTGTCAGATAAAATTCCTTTTCCAACTTTCATATTAATCAAAAACGAATTTGTTTTTAGGTTAAATTTTATCACTCTAACGCAGAAATGGGAGGATTAATCATACTTTCTTTAACAAAGAGCAATTTTAATATATAATTCGAAACCGAGAACCGGGAAAATGAAACCATTTCTCATTAATGGATGTGATCATTAAGTTCATAATGCTCATTTAATTAGATTGAATTGGTAAGATAATATCTTGTATGCGTTTACTGTATATATAACAGTAAAACCATGGTTAATTGATCTATTTTCGGGGATCTTCTAATGTCAATTGTTTGTTGAGAAACAAAACACATATTTGTAAAAACTGGAATTGTTGCTTCCAAATAATTGAAAGTTGAAGAAAATGTTGGTACTTGAACTCCACTATAAGCCGTATCGCATATGCAGTTAAAAAGCCTGAATGCAGCACACCTGCTGCTGCCTATAGGTCCTTTATTTCCCACCATTGTGGCATAGTAAATATCATGGTTCTCGTTCCACACATCAATTAATCCCGTTGTAATCGAATTATTGTTAAATATAATATGTGAAGATGATGTTCCAGTGCTGTAGAAACCACCATGAAATAGAATTTGACCAGAGCAATGAGACAATGTATAGAATCTCACTGAAGCATTTTCTAAATTATATGAAAAAGTCAATGCAACATGGTATTGATTTGATATACTATTCGAAGAGTTTCCATTTGTGTAAAGAACACCAGAATAGTCTATTTGAATGTCAGATCCTCCTTGAGGATTGGACGTTTTACAAGATTCTGCAGAACAGCAATCTATTAAGCACATTTTATTACCTGGATTATATATAAACGCGGCCTGTCCATAATCACTCCCAGAGCAACTGCGAAATGCAGTAAAAAGTAAAGAATTTCCCGCTCCTTCAAAGAAAATTGCACCTCCACTCATTGGTACAGGGTCTGCCCTGCCATGTGATTTGGTGTATGAATTTGCAATGCAATTATAAAACATACATTTTTCTACTGTCAAAACAAAGCCGGAAGACTGAGCATAAATTGCACCACCAACAAAGGAGGTATGCAAATCGATGAATTTCGTATATGCAACGGATAAGCTGGAAATCATAGCAATCCTTGATGTGGCAACATTCATAAAAATATCTTTTTCTTCTTCTCCGAAGGATAGAATGCGTATATAAAAAGATTAAATCAATAAATTTTACTCAAACGGAAACAAAAAGCTGAAGGTTAGTAAAAATAAAATTGGGAGAATCAGAACATACGAATCATCTTTCTCAGAACAGGTCCGTAGAATCATCATCTCCCGAGCAATACATACAATAATACGAAAAGATAAATGAAGTGATCTTGGGCCAAAACCGCCATAAACTGAAAATCCAGATTTTATGGAATTATTCTTTGTATTGTCCTCATTTTCAGACTTTTTTTCGGGAATTCCTACTCATGAATATCGAAATAGCAACAGTAGTATATATCAGCCGTCTGTTGGTGGCATTTTTGTATCTTTTTGCAGGTTTTCCGGGGTTAGAGCTACTGGAAGTGGAGGGGCAGTGTTTTTATCTGGGAGTTATAGTACCTTAATAGAGGATACTGCTTTTATATCATGTTCAAGTTCCGGTGCCTCTGGTGCTGCTTATTTAGAGGGAAACTATGGTTCAGTAATGAACAGGATATGTGGATATAATACTGAAGCTAGTCGAATGACATTTACATGCATTGCTTCAGCGTCTGGCTATGAAAGTAAGATACAGGATTCCAGTATTTCTAGAACAATTAATGGCGATTGTGGTATATACCAGGTTGCTTTGGCGACTATCAAGTTTTCCAATACATCTGACTTCACAGTTCCATATATATCTACTCTATGCACAGTTAATCCTGAGCAGTACATTGCTTCATATATACACATGGTTAATAACTATGCATCTAATAGCATATCCGTGAATTTCGACTATGGAACCGGAACAAGGAAAATATCTTTTGTGAATATGATTAAAAACAATAGCCCAACACGATACGGTGTTCTATATAATAATGGCTACTATAGTGTTGAAGATTCCATTTTCTACAATAACTCAGATATTCTTTTCTATTCAGCTGGTGGTTCTTTTGATATATATAGGTGCTATATAATGCATGATAACGTCTTATATGGCTCTGTTACAATACACTCATCATACCAAATCATAACCTCAACATTAGAAATATCTGCAATTCCAAATCCTTTATGCCAAATTATGGATAAAGGCACATTTATGGTTGAATCAACTCGATTGAATCAACCAATTCTTCTCCTATTATTCTTCTCCTTAGCATAAACAGCCATTTTTATGAGAAGCAGTGTTTTAAACAAACAGATACAAGATTTCCAATTTCGAATCCAACAAACTGTGATACTTCATGATGAAGAGATAAATAGGTTATCTGATTTGCTGATTATGTTAAAATCAGAGATAATAAAAGGACAGCAAGATCTTAATAGTTTAGTCGAGAGAATCGAACATATTTATGAAAACAGAGCATATTTATCAAAGAAGAAGGTAATATCAAGAGAAAATACAATGGCACGGCTTAAAGCAAATCATAATAAGAAAATTCAAGAGTTGCAAACAAAAATGCAAGAAGAGATTTCGTATGTTCATCAAGAGTTTGAAAAAATATTAGAAAAATATAGTAATAGTGGAGCTTTAAGGTCCAGGAAGGAGATACAAGACGTTGATAGTGAAATATCTCATGCAAAAGAAACAATTGCCCTCCTTCATCAGTCTCTAGGCGTATCTCAAGGCAAAATCCAGAGTAATTCATCTGAATATTCCGAAAAATCTGAAAGCAGTGAGATTAATGTAATAAGTGACCTACAAAATACCCTTCAGATTAGGAATAATGAGCGACTCGAGTATCTTAAGGATTCTAAAAAAAAGCTTACTGAATGCATACAGCTTATGGAGGACATTGATAGACGTCACTATGTAGCAATCCAAGAAAAGAGAGGAAAAATCCAGAAAATGGAATCAGACTATGAAGAAACAAAGAAAAGACTCATTGATCAGCGCAAATTTGAAAAAGAAGAAGAAGAATCCCAAATGCGTTCCTCAAAAAAAAGATTAGAAATATACAAAAAAGCAATAAAGAAACTAGAAAAAGATCATCATGAGAACATTAGAGAGTCTCGGATAGAAGTTGACAAAGTGAGAGCGACATCAAAGGCATCAGGAAACGTTGATTTTGAAGATTTGGCTACAAAGCAAGAACTGATGATATTGAGAGAAGAATTATCCATGAAACAAGCATCTCTTAGGACTAAAGAGAAGAATCTTGTTCGACTAAGATTAGAGAATGATGCACTGCATGTTGATTTAGGGAAAACAAGGCATATTATAAAATACAGATGAATAATATGCTAATTTGCAATGTGTTATTGAACATGGTATTAAAAAGGTATTATTTTTTATGGGGGCAAGTTACGGAATCCCAGTTCAAGAGCCTATGTGGTTTTCATATTATGGTCCTATCCGTCAGAATGATGAAAATGATACTCTTGATCAAGAAATAGAAACAAGGTTACAAGAGTTCGGAATCGGCACCACAATTCCAATTCGGAGTCAAAAAGCTAAAGAGTTAATTGTTCCTGTGGCATTAAATAGCCCTGCATTTTTATCATGTGATGAAAATTCTGTTGTTATTTCTTTTGCCGCAACGCTTGCTGGAGAGATGGAAGTATCGACCGAAACTTTTCATGAAAAACACAGTTTTGAACCAGGAATGAAGAATTTTGAGGAGTTCAAGCGCCCCAAAGAAGAGAAATGGAGCGTTTCATTTCATTTTGTAGTTGACACTGGTGTTTCTTCAAGGATTTATACGCTTCAAGTTCAAAGCTCTGGATTTCCAATTGTTATTGATGATAGAATAGTTGTAGATGGCGAAACATCAGTTGTATCTCGAGTGTTCAGACCTCAACTTGATGCAGATGCCATAGAACCTGATGAAGAAGATGATATTTGTCTGATATGCTGTACAGAAAAGGCTACTGTTGTTGCTCTTCCATGCCGACATTGTTGTATGTGTCGATCTTGTAGTGAAAGATTTGCATCAGTATCATGTCACTGCCCTTTTTGTAGAACAATTGTTCAAGAGCTTATCGAGTGGGTACCAGAAAATAATGAATTTTAACAGTATTTATAACAAAGTCATCTGATGCCCAGATGCAAAGGTATTCTTGACATCTTTGTACTTGATCCTGGTGTTTTGATTTGTGGTCTGACGATATTTGCAGTCATTGCTCTTTCGTTCCGTCCTTTCGAGCTGTCCGTGTTTGAAAATAAATTATCAAATTGTCCAAATAATTCCATTGGTTTGAGTGATGTTTTCAGTGTCGAACTTTTTGCTAAAGTCGTGTTTGTATTCAAATCCCTATCCATAAAATCGAATAGCACAGTTTCTCTGATATCAACTTGTGGGGTTGACAAGTATTCATAAAATGTTTCACTAATTTGCTCATAATTAAATGGTTTTTCTTCTTTCTTTTCATTTTTTGGACTTGGTTGGACTACATTAACCTTTGATGGAATATTGGTGGGTGCCCTTCCAGAAACTAGAAAAGCTGGAAATTGTCTCATTGATCTGGTTTGCATTGTAGTTAGCTTCTGTTCTTTCTTGGTAAAATGAATCGGATCGGATGCAAATGGGCAATCAATTTTCCATGTATCTGTATTACTGATTGACCATTGAACTCCTTGATGAAGAAAGTTCAGATAATCAAAATTGGTTGCATCCCATATCCGAACGCACATATCAAATCCACATGTAACAAGCAGTTGATTATTTCGAATTAAGCCAACCGATGTCAATTCATCATTACAGCATCTGCGAATGGTAATGTCTTCAAGTGATATTCTTGGAGATGTCTGAAGTCTCCATTTTTTAACATATCCTAGTGTGTCAGCACTAAAAACATAGTGATTATCATTATCTCCAGCAATCGATGTCAATGAGTAATGTGTATAAATGCGATGACAATTCTGCAATGTTTCATAGTGAATCAGCTTTGGTATTGAATATATATGAACAAAACCACGAGAGTCACCTACTATCAAACAGCTATTAACAATAGTCATTGCTTCTATTGAAGCTCCGTTGAATATTGCAGTTTCAGCTATGGGACGGGATGAATCCAATGCCCATGAGAAGAGCTCTCCATTTGAACACCCCGAAATAATACCAACAGGAAAAGAGATTAAGCATGTAATGTCGCTTTCACATCCAGAAAACATACGATATAGCTCAAATTCGCCTTTCTCATATTCACAAAAAACAGCGATTGTTCTATCTGCTCCTGCCCGTACAATTGTCTGACGTCCAACTATAACACCAGATGTGAGAGCCGGAATTGGGGATCCCTTAGTTTTAAAATCCAAATCACTTATGACAGAACCCATATTAAAATTCCAAATGCTTACAGATCCTTTCATTGTTGAGGTGATCAATCTTCTTTCAGTCACATCTAGTACAGCACATGAGACATCAAATGAGTCAGGAACCCAGTTTTCAGTTCTCATCATTGTTCTATTTCCATTTTTAACTTCCCATACCATGAAATTCCCTAATGCATCAACATTTATGATCTGATCAAATTCGGATGAATAAAGACATGCAATGATTGAGTGGCTACTTGTAGAATTCACAAGATTTGTGGGGTTAGATGATGTATCCTCTTGCCATTTCGATGGAACTGAACTAACTGTGATTAGACATTGGTGAAGAGAATCAAAAACCATAGCTCCATATCTATTTTCTGGTCTTTGTACATTAGGATCATTCCATTCTCTTAAAAGTCGATAGTTAACCCCGTCCCATATTTTGAACTCTTTTCTATTTGTCATTGTTAATATACACCTGTCATTAATTGATGTATCAAATTTTGTTATTCCAATCACTTGACTATAGTGTCCTCCTAATTTGAAAATCCTTTTTTGAGTTGTTTGTGACCAAACATATGCATCTCTAGATACCCCACATGTTATTAAAGTGTTTTGTAAATCATGATAATAAAAAAATGAAACAGAAGATGTGTCAGTATATGTCTGAATCACATGAAATACTTTTGAATGACTATCAAAAGTCCAAAATTTCACTGTGCAATCTGTCGATGATGTAGCATAACATCTTTTGTATTTAATGCTTTCAATATGTGTTATTGATGATTTATGCATCTTATGCTTGGCAATCTGTGTAGCCACAAAATCGCTTCCTTGCCTTCTTCGAGGATTTGTTACAAAAAATACCTCTATAAAACCTTGGTCATCAGTAACAAAAAATACCATTTCTGTCGAAGAGTCAAAAGTTGCAGGATGCATAACTTGAGGAATGTTAAACAATGGAAGAGAAGAAATATCAAAATGATCTAGAGCGGATTTTGCATCATATTTGGACATTTTTCGTATTGAATCAGCAGATGGCGAGGCAGTGATTTCTGTGGGGTAAAGAGTCAAAGAGTCCAAATCATGGAATAAAATCCTTCGAGTTGATGTGCATACAACCATTAGCATTTGAGTTTCAAAGATTATTAGGGAAATAAAATTGCCTATATCAGAGATAGATCTTGTATGCTGAAGAGTCTTTTGTTTCCAGAAATGAATTGAGTCGGGACTTAACGAAATGTATTCATCTGTGGTGTTGCAAATCTGAACCATTGTGCATATTTCTCTGTGCATGTTGTTTCGAGAGAATGGAGCAGAAAAAACCCTCTGAATAGGATTCACTCTGGTTAGCTTTGATAAACTCTGCTCCGAATCACAATCCTTAAGAATAAATGAAATCAATTCCTCCCATGTTACAACTCCATCTGAATTTGCATCTATTCTTGAGAAAAACAAATCAAATTGTTCAATACCTAATGACCCATTTCGAAGATGATCAATCAATTTCGAACTGTGCCATTGTTCAAATGTTAGATATCCATTCTTTCCTATATCAGCTTCATCAAAAGCCCTCCTAAGATTGTGTAAATAACTATTATTATGCTTCTTCTTGCCTGGCTCATGAAAACGGGTATTAACACTAATAGAACTATCATTGTTATATCTATTTAACCCAAATTTAACACTAGAAGGAGAAAACTTCTCCGGAGAATCAGGAGGAGAATCCATATTTTACAAATAATTGTCGTTATTTTTGAGGAAAAGCGGGTTTTTTACTTAAAAAACCTAGAGATGGATCCATTTCTTCATTGCGGCAATGATTTGAGGATCCCTATGCACTCTTGTGTAGTCTGATCCTTGGTATGCTTGGGCATTGCTTTGATAGGCCTTGACATAAGGACGAGACTTACATCCACCACAAGTGACTTGGCAGAGAGAGCAGTCACTCTGACCATCAGGAATAGAGGTAACTTTGCCTTGAGGTGTATCAAGGAAGTAGTAACTTGAAAGGACAAACCTGATTGGGTAATCATTGTCATTATCATAGGCGCCATATGGATCAGTAAAGAGTTTAATTTCGTAATACCTGTGAGTGTCTGGGGAACATCCTTTGACAAGAACACATCCTTTATCATGCATATCACGAGAAGATGAGCCATCGCTTTGTTGGTCATGATCATCATTTTGAATAGCCTTTCGGGTCCTAGACAATCTTCCTTGATCGTTATCTGGTTCAACAGGATATCCAGCCCACCAAATCTTAACAGTTTCGATTTCATAATCAGTTAAGCCATTTTCTTTGAGCTTCTGTGTCAAGTGCGTTGTAAATGAATAATCTCCATCTCCAAGAAGTAAATATGATTCTCCTCCGGTTAAAACTTCGAGCCATGTCAAGAAATCATCAGGTATTTTGCCTCCCATTGCAACCTTAAGCTTTCCGAATATAACAGCAAGATCATCAGGATGAATATGTTTGGCAGCATCAATACGGAAACCAGAAAGACCAATGGATAACATATCAACGAAATAATCGGCAATTCTTTGTCTTACATAATCCTTGGAAGTATCTAAATCTGCCAATCCAACAAGCCACCCTGTATTAAGAATGTTTGGATCATTCCATGAGTTCAGTGGTTTGTCACAGTGGAAGTCCATAGGTCCATAAGGAACAGCTGGGTATTCAAGAGCATTGGTACCCCTTCCAGTATTCTGATTGAACTTGTAAGTGTAAGCCGGGGTGTAGAATGGTGAACCTTGGTCCTGTTTCGCTGATGTTGTCTTGTTAGGCCATGCAGTGCATCCAGCACCAGGATTTCTATGAATATTCATATCGTTTCCATTACCTGTCATGTGATTAACAACTGCATCGGCATAAACTCTTAATCCATAGGATCTGCAAGTTTGAATCATCTTTCTGAATTGATCTCTACTTCCCATACGACCTTGCAATCTGTATGATACAGGTTGATACATGAAATACCATGGGTTCATTTCATTGTTGTATGGCTGATATGACATGACTTGCTCATGGTGTGGGAATACTTTAACACCTAAATAACCAGATTCAGCAATATTCTTACACTCTAAAGCAATATCTTCATCAGGCCATCCAAATAATTCAACAATAGCTCCTTTTCTGCCCTTTCTATAGTCACCTTGTCTTTCCTTAATTGGTTCATTATTCCAAATGAAATCAATGCCATCTAATTCTAAAGATTCTCCTGTAGCAGCAAAAATCCTGACCTTCAGAACACGGTTATAAGCTTTATCAAATGTCTTAGTGTTGGAAAATGAACTTATCCCATCAAATTCATATGAAAGCTGCAAGTCAGATGAAGCTCTAGTAACAATGGTAACAGTACACTTGGTTAAGTCGGAATTGTATTTTTGCTGGGCATATCCAGTAAGCTTGCTCATATCTTGGAAACCTGGAATCCAACCAGCACTGTTTCTTGGAGGTGTATTCCATTGTTGATCTTTCCATTTAGGATCCATGTTACCAGATGAACTTGAACATGAAAAACTAGAATAAACATCACAACCAGGAAGATCTCCACCATTTGAGCCAAACAAAGAAATCATGTCATTGATTGATTTTGGATTAAGTGCATAAATGCCAATTAAAACAATCAAAACCAAAGAAACAGCAGAAAGACCATATACAAGTACCTTCTTTGCAAATGATGATGATTCATAATCTTCTTTCTCAACAGGTGAGAGGAGGGGATCAGTCTTCATTTAAAAGTGATTTTGACACAAACAGCACAATCAAAGAAATTTTGTAAGAACTAATTGAATTAATTATATATATTTTCTATCAATATATCATTGCTACCGGGCCTGAATTTCATTAGAATTGTGTGGGATAAATCTACAGTCTATTCTCGGATTCTCTCTTCCATATTTCTAAATTACTGTGAATTTGTTCTACACAAGGAATCAAAATTGGGGCCACTTTTGAAATAGCTTCGAAAAGTGGCAAACAAACATAGGTATAGAAACCAATTTGGGATTTGGGTTTGTCAAGATGTTCACGATCATTGAGAGGAGAAGTGTATTGCATTCCTTTTGTTTGTTCTAAATCTCCTTGATGAAAGAATTCTTCACAAAGAGCATCACACCATCTATTTGCCAGCTCAAATGGTCTTGCAACATTTGATATATCAGATGCTTTTAGTAGCAATTGCATAAATAATAGCCTGTGGTTAGGATTATCGAAAGAAAAAGTGTTTGAATCAACTATCCCATTGAATTCTTTCAAGTAATCAAAGTGCTTTGACATATCTGTTGACAGAATAAGCTGAATAACCATTGACCACAAATTCTTCTGATACTGGGGTTCGAAAAATGCAAACAAATTGCATTGATCATTTGATACTATATCGATTGTAACTTCACAATGATGCATTTCCATGACACTTTGATTCTTGAACAGTATACCAAGTGGGGTTTCAGCCTTTTCGTTATATGTGTTGGAAAAGCCATCATGGTTAGCATCATGACACAAAGAAGATATAATTAAACAAAAGATCTCAAATCGTGAAAATTTTTCATCCAAGCGACCTGTAATTAAAAGATATGTTAAGTATTGTGTTACATCAATTGCATGCCTCCAATTGTGATAAGGTACTGATTTATAAGACTCTCTAAGTTCTAATAAAAATCTAAACAACCTTTCGTTTGAGATTTGGTATGTGTCTTTAATTCCAAACCTTGTGAAAATCGCAAAAACAACTTGGAAGCCTTCAATTCCATCCCATTTCATAGAATCAAAATTAAGTGACCAGACACCAGACAATTCTTTGGGAGCCAGCCTTAGTTTTGCAGGAATAGTTGTATGTTGAAAACGTTCATCTTTTGTAATCCATTGTTTTAATTCCATTTCTTTTTGTCCTAGTGAGGCAATATCTTTTAATTGGTTTCTTTCAAGAGCAATAGATGCAAATACGGAAAAACTTTCAAGAAGTTTGACATCTTCAGACTTAACCTTTTGGTGGAACAATAGACTAAATACACCTAGGACATTACCATTGGTATCAAACATAGGAATACAAACTAAATGAGTTGAAGGATTATACATTTGTATTGGAAGGTCAACCATCGATTTGAATGCAGAATGTTGTTGAGATATAAAACTGGTATGCTTTGTTATCCCCAGTTTCATAGGCTTTTTGATTTCTTCTTTTTTTGATTTCAGAGCGACCATTGATTTAATCTCATCTCCATTGTAACTTGCTGTTTGTTTTGTTATAACAGATTTTCGTGCAAAAGATGATGGAAAATCTTTTATGTCTCCAAGTGCAACTAAGAGTGTTAATGATTCTGTGGGATCAAGTAAATGTATACTTGATCCTGACGAATTTGATATCGAAATTGAGCTTTGTAATATCCCTTCTATGATGTTTCTCATTAATGTGTTCGACGACAAATTATCAGACATTTTTAAGAATGAATGTATCTGGTGAGAAAGGGATATTGACAAATCATAAAGTTTAGCATTTTCAATGGCAATTCCACAGAATACATTGAATCCAACCATTAACTTTTCATCTTCACTGGTAAAAACAGAATCCATTCCCTTATTGATCAACTCAGTAACTCCAATAATATCTCCTTTTGTATTATAAATTGGTATTGTCATCAATGACTTCGTTACAAACCCGGTCAGTTCATCAATGGAGCGATTGAATCGGTAGTCTTGATAGGCATTATCGATACGAAAGGTTTTCCCAGAAATAACAGTGGTACCAACAATTCCTTTATCAAGAGGTAATCTTATTGCATTTTGAAGACCAGTTTGAAAATGGCTGATTAATTCATTCTTAACAGAGTCAACAAAGAAAAGTGAGCATCTTTCTGCGCCAATCAAGGAACATGATTTTTCCATAATTGTTGATATTAGAGAATTCATATTCAGATTTCTATTAAGTGCCTCTGATACCTCTAAAAGGGCAGATAGTCTCTGTTGAAAACCACTTATTGTTATCGGATGGTTTTTCAGCCTTATTGCTTTTTGAAGCAATCCAATAATGAAAGGGATCATATATTTCAATTTCGATTGATCAGAAATGGTAAATAAAGGAGGAGATGCCCTTCCTCTAAGAACAATACACCAAGTTCTTTTTGGTTTTTCAGAGAACGGACATATTAAAAGGGGCTCGTTAAAAGGCCCATCAACATATCTATTATAACTTTGAATCGAACTACAGCTGTCACTACAAATAGAATGATTATGAAGTAATACTTGTTCAACACAACCTGGTTTAATGTATGAGGTATAAAAAATACCTGAATCTTCTCCACAAACTTGGTAAAACTCAGGAGATTTAGCCTTTTTTAACCATAATTCAGCTTTCCTGCAATGAAATGATTCTTCAAGGTAAGCAATTGCTTGTGTGAATATGCTAACTGGTGATGAAAACTTAGAGAACCGTGATGATTCAGCAAGAATTGAATAATCATCAAATATATACTTACTGTATATGTTCAACCTTTCGAAAAGAATACATGCATTGGAAAAATCCGTATTAGTGAATGGTTTTTCTGGGTTTCTAGCAAATTCTATAACAGCTGCTGTATTATTATCCGAAAACATGATAGGAATGATAAGCAAGGAAAAATTATCAGGAATTACCTTATCATCAGAATTCTTAAGAAAGCTAGGATATGTGTTTTGTGACGAAATTATTATTGGAGAATACCGTGTAAAGGATTCAGAAATAATACCCTTTCCCTTTTTGTATATTATGGAAAAGGATGGCGAATAATAGGAATCGATATGAGCCAAATATATCCACACAATTGCATGCGTTGAAGAAAAGAATTGCCGAAAAACTGTTTCTATAACACTGTTTGGGGATTCAGTCACAATCCTCTCCATCATCTCATCAAAAAGAGAATCAAGAGAATTATTTTGCTGAGAAAGAACACAATTCTCTTGTTGTATTAGATTTGGTATTTTTTTATATACAGAGGAGGACATGCTGGAATACTTGTTTTCCATGATTATCTAAAATTTCGTTTATTAACAAACCTCACCCTTCTCATGATGAACAAACACGTCTGTATCACCATATACCATTAGATGATACAATGATATTTCAGTATTGAGGGATTCTTGATTTTTAAACCATATAGGCGGTTGAATGTATTGATTAATACCAAGAATATCATTGAGTGGGTGATGGTCTGTGGTATGTTTAGTTGATGTCTTAAAAACATCTTTCTCATAGAAAGAACATAGAAAATCCTGCACTGAACTCGTTTTTTCTACCATAGGAGCACATGGACTTGGTTTAATTTCCTCTGTATTTCTTTTCTGTTCCCTTCTGTAGTCATCATATTCATATGTTCTCTTATAATCATACCTTTCATATTGTCTCTTGTGATCATCATAATCTTTATATTTTTTGTGGCCATCATAATCATAATGTTTCTTATAGGCATCATTATCACCATGTTTCTTATGGCTATCATAGTATTTCTGATGATCAACCTTGGTATATTTTCCTCTTGAATCGTTTTCATAATTTCGGTATTCATGAGGTCTCTGAGTTTTTCTTTCCTTATGATCATGTTTGCTTTCATTTTTGTGTTCTTTGTAAATAAATTCGGGTTTGGTTTTTGGAAATGATGAGATTTGCTCAACTTTTGAGATTGTTTCACCTTTATTATATTTTTTTTCTTCAATCACACTATCATCAATATCATCAATCGGTTGACCAAAGTCTCCTAAGCCTCCATCACCAAAATTATCAGTCATTAAAAATGTTTAATTTTACTTTTTACCTTCTGAGATCCCTCTTATCCATTGAGCAATTCTTCTTAATGGAACATCGCTCATATGTTTTTCAAACACTTTGTACTCTTCTTGTGGGGGTATTTCAGGTGTGGAGAATAAGAAGTGGTCAACTTGATCATAAAACTCATAATCGGCCCGAATCTTGGAAGCAGCTTCTTTCCATTTGTTTTGGTGCGAGTGATCAAGAACTTGATCATTTCCTGAACATATAATCAGCGTTGGGATTCCTTTTGGATACTTCTCTATGCTCATTGTTTCCATTGGCGACTCGGGGATGGTATCCCATGCCGGATTAATGAGAACAATGCCTGCAATTGTTCCAGAAAACTTCCTTGCAATCTTAGGAATATATAATGCAGCATATGCCTGAATAATTAGGAAAACGCTGTTAATTTCTTGCAAATTCAAAGCAAATTGCATTAATCTTCCGGTAAATACTGGGATTGGATCACCTGTATCCAGCATATCCTCGTTAAACTCTCCTCTAATCAAACCAATATTAGCAGAAGGAAGATACTCAAGATCTTTGTATGGAAAACAAAACCCAATCCTTCCATCAACAGAGAGTTGACATGCGGCGTGGATAAGAAGAGCTACTGGAAACTGCGGTGTTGAAACTTTGGTTGGCTTAGAATATAAAACAAGAGGATCTGATGCAAGTGTAACTCTTTCGAAACGAGCTTCTTTGATATAATCTGGAGGATGATATATACAACTCCTCCCAATTTGGAAATCTCCTAGTCTTTTATCTTTGTTGAATGACAAAAATGTAAAGAATTGGATATCCTGAACATAAACATAAAGTGTTAAGCACCAAAACCCTGGTGCCCTTGGATGCAAAGTTGGAGATGTCGTATCGCCAATCCTATCAATTCTTCCGTATGTTTGCTCAAATGCTGCCAGTTTTTTGCCAAGCTCTGGATATGAAATGCAGGTTTTGGAAAAATCAGACCAGATTTCATAGAACCCAACCAAATCCCCATTAAAGAAGAGATTACTCATTATTTCCTTAGAATAGTCATGAATCCACTCGGGAGGAGAATCGCTTACAGGTGTCTCTTGTGTAGACATTAAATTGCCCCAAAAGGTAAAACTATCTGTTTATTGCAATGGTAATATCTTGATTCCGCTTCTCGAGTTTAAGAATTTTCTCTGTCAACTCTTTTTTAGATTCGATGTTTATCACGTTGATATTGTTGAGATAAGTTTCCAAAACTTTTTTGTCATTAAGGATTGTCTCTACCTCTTTAATTTCACCAACTAGTTTGTCTTTGTTTTTCTTTGATTTCTCTATTTTAGCTTGGTAATCAATAATTTTCTGTTCCTCTTCCGAAATTTTCATATTCAAGTCTTTGATTTTTTTTTCTCTGTTTTCCTTTTTTATCTCAATATTAAGCTTTTTCAGCTCATATTCCTGCTTTTTTGCAGCAATCTTTTTTTCAAGATCTTCCTTCTTGAGAGTTATCAGCCTCAGTTTCTCTTCCATAAAAATGACAGAATTAATTGATTTTTAAATAGAATTCTATGAGAAGATCACCGCTATCTTTGCTTGGAAGTATCCATAAAGATCCTATTCGGAGGGTTTCTCAGTTCCAATCTTGTGTGACAAGGGCTCTTAGTGAAGCGTTGAATGAAGCCCAGAAAGAGAGTGGGAAAATGAGTAAAAACCTGGAGTTGATTCAAGGTGAATATTCTACAGTGGCAAAAAGTTATGAAGATAAACTGAATGAGATCAAGAATTGCAGAGAGAAGTTAGAGGAGTATAAGGAATTGCGGAAACTGTTTGAAAAAAGATTTTGCGAGCAAAAAGAAGGGTTTGAAAAAGCAAAACTTGACTTTGAAAATATGAAAGAAAGTATTAACAAATCGATAATAGAATGCCGAGGAGAACTAGAAAAGCTCCAGGTAAAGGCTGATGAGTATAATAAGATAGTGATGGAAAACAATAATATTGATGAAAGAATCATGCAAATGGAAAAAGAAAACCAATCTCTTGAAGTTGAATTGAGAAGACTCACAGATGAGAGTAAAAACCTTGAAAACCAAGAAAACGAAATCAAAATCATTGTTAAAAACCTAGAAAAAGAAAAAAATGATTATCAAACAGAAGCCGAAAACATCAAATTGGAAAATGAGCAAATGGAAATCAAGAATAGAGAATTGAGCATATTAATAACAGAAGCAGAAGATCAATGTCAACAATTATCACAAGAATTATTGCTAAAAACCAATGAAAACACAAATCTTGAATCTGAGGCTAAAGCATTGAAACATCAACTAGAATTAATTAGTCATTCTATTGAAAAATCATTGGAAAACAATAGAATATCATTAGAATTGAAGAACAGGAATGAAGAAGAAATCAAATTGGTAGAAAAAGATATCGAAGTAATTCAACAATCAATTCTTGAAGAAAAGAGAAAAGAAGAAGAAATTAAAAAACTGCTGTTTGAAGAGGAACAAAAGTTGGAAAAAGCGAAAACTCAAGAAAAACAAATGAAAAATGAATATGAACAATTAAAACAAAATAACGATTTGTTGGAAGCAAAAAACAAACATGATGAAGAAGAATATCTAAAGAAGGAAAAAGAACTAAAAGAAATTGAAAAACAGATCACTATCACGAAACAAAAACTATTGGAAGAAAAAAGTTTATCAGTTGCACTAAGAGCACAACTTGATGCAGAAACTACGAAAGGTTTGGAAATTATTAACCAAAAAGAAGAATCAATTAAGACTTTAAAACAAAAGCTTCTATCGGTCCAAAAAAACTTTCCAATTGAAAAATCAAGTGCGAAAAATCAAAGAGCAATGATGGCTCAATCCCTTTTCGAAGAGAATTAGTGACTTATTGTGTACTTTTTGTTTATTTCCAAGGGTAAAACACTAACCCTCGGTTACAAATTAAAATTTTTTAAGTGGAAAAATTAGAGATCAATTTTTTCCATATCATTTGCTTGGTGGAATGGTGGATATTCCAGAATCAATCAAGTATGATTATCGTTTCAAATATATTGTTGTAGGGTCGGCTAAAGTAGGAAAAACATGTTTTATTAAAAGATTTGTAGATGATACTTTTGATGAAAATGAAAAATCGACTATATTTAATTTTTTATATCACAAATATATAAATTCACAGGAAAAAACATTCAAACTTGAAATACATGATATTGCTTTGCATGAAACGGCAATAAATATTGCGCCCCAATTCATAAGGGGTGCCGTTGGAGTGTTTCTTGTATTCAGTTTGTCAGATATAGACTCTATTAATGTTATTGATAAATGGTACAAACTTGTGACAAAAACTATTGGCTATGATTCTGCAAAATTTTTTATAATAGGTACGCAAAATGATAATGGAGACCAAGATAAAGCGGATAAACAAGCTCATATTTACGCGAAAAAAAGGCAAATGAAGTATTACTCGACATCAGCAAAGACTGGTTCAAATGTAGAAGAAGCTTTTGTTGATTTAACACAATATGTCTACCAGGATGTCATTGACAATAAAATTGAACTTGTCCCAACATACAATTTGTGGTCCAATATTAAGAAGAATAGTTGCATTTGCTAATAATAAATACATCATATTAATTGTATTTTATCTAATACATTTGAATATCATATGGTATATTAATTTAACACCATGATTTCTTCTTAACTTCAGCATTTTCGAGTGATTTTATACATTCAGTTTCAATTTTTAATTCTCCATTTTTAACTTTGTTGTAGACATCATAGATAGTCTCATCGAAAAAATCATTAACTCTATTACCTGTTTTCGCTGAAGCAGAGAAATAGTGCATTCCTTTGCTTTCGGCATACTCACGTGCTCGGTCTTCACTGACTGTGTATGGTTTCAAGTCATCTTTGTTGCCAACCAAAATGAAAACCGCCGAATTAGGGGGGATAAGATTTGTAGCTTTCCTATACCATTTATCAATTGCAGAAAACGATGGCTCATCACTCAAACTGAAAACCAGAATAACAGCAATAGAATTTCTAAAAAATTGATCTGTCAATGTTCCATATTGTTGTTGGCCAGGTAAATCATATAATTTAATCGCGATAGTATCATTACCAATTTCCAAGTTTTTTGAATGAAAATCAGCACCAACAGTAGACAATCCTTCTTCTTCATAAGTATCTTCTAAATATCTTATCAATAGCTTTGTCTTTCCAACTCCAGGATCTCCGCAGAAAACAAACTTGATTTTGTATCGAAGACCCATTTTGAAAAATTGGTGACAAAAATTGTTTTGAATGAAATAACCGTTTCCTGATTTTTTTTTTACATGTTAGTGAAAATATCCCCAAAAAGGAAAAAAAGGCGATTGAAATTGGCTTTAGCACCATGATTTCTTCTTTGCTTTATAATTTTCGAGTGATTTTGTACCTTCAGTTTCAATTTTTAATTCTCCATTTTTAACTTTGTTGTAGACATCATAGATAGTCTCATCGAAAAAATCATTAACTCTATTACCTGTTTTCGCTGAAGCAGAGAAATAGTGCATTCCTTTGCTTTCGGCATACTCACGTGCTCGGTCTTCACTGACTGTGTATGGTTTCAAGTCATCTTTGTTGCCAACCAAAATGAAAACTGCTGAATTAGGGGGGATAATATTTGTAGCTTTCCTATACCATCTATCAATTGCAGAAAACGAGTCCTCGAAATTCAAACTGAAAACAAGAATTACTGCAATAGCGTTTCGGAAGTAAATGCTAGTGATAGTGTCAAAAGATTCCTGTCCTGCAAGATCATTTATCTGAATTTTAACATCGTCTTCATTAATACTGAGCTTTTTTATATTAGTTGCACATCCAACTGTTGCTGTCATGGTTTCCTCGAATTTATCATGCAAGTATCTCTCGATTAAACTAGTTTTTCCACTGCCACTAGCGCCCCCTATTGAGAATCTGAATATCATCTGATGAGACTCGGTCGGAAAAATGGCATTTTTTGAACAGAAAATCAAATAAGATTTACTAGCACCTAGACTTTTTACCATTCTCCTCTTTCTTAACGAGGACAACATCATTCATTTTAATCTGCCCATTTTTGATTTTGTTGTAGACATCATAGATAGTCTCATCGAAAAAATCATTAACTCTATTACCTGTTTTCGCTGAAGCAGAGAAATAGTGCATTCCTTTGCTTTCGGCATACTCACGTGCTCGGTCTTCACTGACTGTGTATGGTTTCAAGTCATCTTTGTTGCCAACCAAAATGAAAACTGCTGAATTAGGGGGGATAAGATTTGTAGCTCTCCTATACCATTTATCAATTGCAGAAAACGATGTCTCATCACACAAACTGAAAACCAGAATAACAGCAATAGAATTTCTAAAATATTGATCTGTCATCGTTGAAAATTGTTGTTGGCCAGCTAAATCATATAATCTAATCGCGATAGTATCATTACCAATTTCCATGGTTTTTTTATGAAAATCAACTCCAACAGTAGACAATCCTTCTTCTTCATAAGTATCTTCTAAATATCTTATCAATAGCTTTGTCTTTCCAACTCCACTCTCTCCACCAATTATAAACTTAAATTGGTAATCATGCTTGGTAGCTGATGACATTATATGACAAAAATACTTTTGAGAAGAATAATCGTTTCCTAACCACATATCCGTTTGTGATTTACATATGTTTACAACAAGGGTTAATATTCGATCACTTTTGGATAAATTGATGTTTGCCTCATTGAATCCGGGGAAACTTTTGTGAAAATATTGCGGTTGTTTATGTACCTGCCACCATTCAACTTCTCAAAAATGAACCTCTGCAATGATAGTACCCTGATTCCAAAGAGTATCAATCATTATATATTTCAGGAGCAGATTGGTATTGGTACTTTTTCATATGTTTGGATGGCGAACCATGAAGTGACTGGAATGAATGTTGCAATAAAAGTGATTCCAAAACTCAGAATTATTTCTCCAATAAACTCGATTAGATTTGAAAGGGAAGTGAATTTTTTGAAGCAGCTTGATCATCCATTTGTTGCGCAGTTATTTGAAGTTTTTTCTGATGAGAATTACCACTATTTTGTAATGGAGCTTGCTGAGAATGGAAATTTGTTATCCTATGTGAACAAAACTGGAAAATTAATGGAAACCACTGCTCAATTATATTTTATTCAACTTGTGTCTGTTTTGGAGTACATGCATAAAGAGAAAAAAGTTGCACATAGGGATTTGAAAGCCGAGAATGTTCTTTTGGATAGAAATATGAATATTAGACTGATTGATTTTGGATTTAGCCGGTCTTTTAGCGATGAAGACCCAAACCTAATCACAGCATGTGGTTCTCCTGCATATGTCCCACCCGAAATGCTTTCAAAACAACCATATACAATTGCGGCTGATATTTGGAGTCTTGGTGTATTAATTTATTGCATAGTTGTTGGACATATGCCATTTGAAGATAGCACTATACAAGGTATTCTTCAAAAGATATTATTTAATGAACCAATTATTCCAAAGTTCTTATCAGCTAACCTACAAGATTTATTGAAGAAAATGCTTGAAAAGAATCCCGAAAAGAGAATTACAGTTGACCAAATCAAGAATCATCCATGGTTTTTATCCAAGACATATAATAAGATACAGAATTTTGTTCGACAATCTAAAATATTTCCATCATTTACTGATGAAATCAAAATTGATCATCATATAGAAGAAAACATGAATAAAATGGGAATTGATACAATATCATTGAAATCTAGTCTTTTGTCACATGATTTTAATGAAGTATTATCACAGTATATTATGCTTTTCAAAAACGAACAGATAGATGAAATGCAAACCGTCATGATTCGAGATGTTTTTAAAGATCATAGAGAAGATTATTCTAATATATGTCGATCATATCATGTTCCTAA
>Ga0074193_1000307_pt1 | contig 87459 bp, 98 predicted proteins | sample EPASupsiteHSE605_FD_64523 | JGI IMG/M metagenome (GOLD analysis project Ga0074193, IMG submission 64523) | Bioremediated contaminated groundwater from EPA Superfund site, New Mexico - Sample HSE6-05 | ecosystem: Environmental > Aquatic > Deep subsurface > Groundwater > Contaminated ... | reverse complement strand
GCATGGGTTACCCCATACCGTCCAAGACTCGCTATGAATGGTTTGCTAAACCTTGTTCAGCGGGGTTCCCACCCGCTATATGATGTACCCTTAGCTTGGCGCACGCGCCGTCCCGCCCCGCAGCCACAGTTGGCCGCAGCGAAATTTGTGCCATAAAGATAACACAGTAGCGGTGAAAACGCTGAGTCCAGTTTTAGCTTCAAGCCCTGCACTTTTTTAATACTAGCAGCCAAACCATAAAAATCGGCAAATGAAAGACTGATTTTTTCATATTCCTCATGAATTGCTGGCTTATAACGCAGTATATTTAGATGCTCAGCCCGCAGTGCTTTAGCCAAACTAATCATATTAGTAAAATCAGCGATATTATCACGGCGGGCAACCCAGTTGATACCAAAAAGCACCTTGCTTTGCGCCAAGACCGTAAGTGCCTGCCTGGCCTCCTGATACCCATCACGAGAACTCGTGTGAATTTCTTGGGTAGAGCCGTTTAATGAAATTTGAATATGGTTGATGCCTGCCGCCTGCAGCTCAACTACGCGTTCTTTTGTCAATTGATAGCCGCTGCTAGTCAGTGTACAAGCCATTTGGGCATTGTGCACTACTTTTATGTACTCAGCCAAATTATCCAGCAGTAAAGGTTCTCCGCCGCCTAAGGCAATCTGAAACACCTTCATGGCCTTTGCCTCAGCAATAATGTTAGTGAACTTATCCATTGGCAAGATAACCTCAGACGGTTCTTTATAGCACTGCACGCAGGCCAGCGGACAGGCGGTAGTTAAATCAATATGCAGGGATTCCGGCGCGGTAAACGAACGTAGCGGCGCACAGGCCTTTGCTGTCTCGTCCACGATGGAGAGTAGTTGTGCTTTTTCTGCTTTAGACATAAGCTTAGGCAATAAAGTAAGCTCCTGTAAACGCTCAATAAACCCATTAGCTTGTTCACTCTGTAACCAAGTTTTTAATATTGCCAATTCCCTATCTGAAATAGCCGCCGTATAGCCTGTGTCACTATTAAAAATCATCAGAGCATTGGGTTCTGCTCGATACAACATCATATATCACCAACATTGTGTAAATTTTTGCCCACTCAGAATCCATATCTAAAAAATCATTAGCGCAAATTTAATGCTCATCAATAATTCTCCTTATGGATGCGTGAATGCCATTTTGTTCTTATTTTTTCTTCTGTTTGCTTGCCAACCGTTTTGGCGGCCTCTACGATTTCCAGGACTTCCATAAATCGTAATATTCATTATAAACTTTTGCTGTGTTCAGCCGCCTAACTATTGCAAGCTGCTCTTCATCAAGATCGTCGTCAGAAACTTGGAAAAGAATCACGCACTCTTCTCGCTGTTCTCCACTGCCAAAAAATCCTTCTGTATCAAGCCTTTCCAGAGCACTAACTGCTGCCTCGAAGACACCCGCCCGGAATTTCTCGATATTTATTTCACTAGGCAAATCCTGGTGCTGTGTCAAAATAAGCCGATAGGCAATATCCAGAAATTCATTACCTTCGTCATACGACCATTCTTCCGGACACCAGCGACACGTCTCATCCTCAAGAGTCGCCGTGCTGCCGGCAACACTCACGATTGTCATTGCATCACTGTCACTGTAAAGGGCATACAAATTAAGATTGTCCTCTTTGTGCGCTTCCCGTGCAGTCGTGAATGCCTTACGCGCACCTTCGTAAATTTCATAAGTCAATTCTTCATAATCAAATACTTTGGAGTTAAAAGTACCTTCACGGGTAAGCACAAATCCGTCACAAACTTGCTGCTTCACTATTTCTTTGAATTTTGCCGCAGCATCAGCTGAAGTTTTGCATTTTACAATTTCATGAGTCCCCCATGTACTTGTCCTGCCGGAGCGAACCCATACCGCCGAATCGACATGCCGTACTTCGCAAAATTGGTTTGGTACTCCGTCTACATTCTTGTACAATAATACCCAGTCATACTTATTATTAAAATTCATTTTAACCTCCTTGGCATTAACCAATTAAAATGGTCACCTTATAACAACTAAGTCCCCATCACAAAACCCTGTCGTAATACGCTCAACCTGTAACAAGCTTAAGTGTTTCAATTCTATGGTCAATTCATTTAAGATTTTCACAATACTATCTAAAAATTCTTCCCACTCAACATCTTCATAAAAATCTATTCCCGGACACTCTCTTTCATTTGGTACAAAGTCTTCCTCACAAGCCCAATCCGCATCGTCAGCGTCATATTCTTTTGCGCCAATTAGCTCTATCCCATAGGGTTCAAATAAACCAAAATTAAGCGCTGTAATATTGTTAGGTAATTCTTCTTCTAGATTCATCGAAATAAGCCATGCTTTTATACATTGTTTTAGTACCGCACACTCACTCGCACTTAATTGTCTCCCCATTTGTCATTCCTCCCTTTGCCCGGCAATTTCCGCCGCCGTAAAATAAGAATTTAGATCGCTGACAGGCACTAATACCTGCCTTTTTGTTTTATACAACTCCAGCCATTGCTTATTGGGTACGATTTTCATATCTATTTTCTCCCTTCATCATTTATTGAATATATAAGTTTTTTAACTCTCTAATACAATTTTATCGATTTTTCTGAATTATGCACCATCGAGTTATCCGGAATGCCGCCAAATACTGTTCTTCCTCATCGCTCTTTAAACAATCCCGCCGCAAAGGAAGCGCTCGCGCGAAACCATTCTTACTTAAAACACCTAGCGCATTTTCGGCAATGTCCCCTGTATTCTGTCGGCAAACATCCTCTAAAAAGAGTATATATAAACTCCATATTTTTCAATATTTTCGTTTATATACTAATTATACTTGAACTTGGTATATAAAAAAACCACAATAACCCAATTTCATTGAATTCTCACTAAAATTCTCCTTTAGGGCAAATAAAAAGGCTAAATCCCAATCAGGAAATAGCCTTTTTATACCAAACCAACGTTATAGTAAGGGGACTTTTTCAGTGTCTTCTTCAATCATTTGCTGTTTTTGAAAATCAACTTATTATTGTAATACAAATTTTCTTAAAAAAAGACTTCATTTAAAATCACCCACATTATACACATTCTAAATTATATTTTCCCTAGTCGATTCACGATTTTTCTAAGTTGACCCATTCGATCAGCGTCTTAACAGATTCCGCGCTATATATTCTTCTTATTAATTATTTTTTATAGACTTGAATATTAAAAATAATATTCCTAGCAATGAAATACCAACAGTAGCTAAAAATTCGTGATCAAATTCTCTTGCATTTTTATCTGTTTCCTCATACCTGATTTTAAATACCTTATTGAAAATATTAGTACAGGAACTTTTAATATCGTCTTCATTCTTGACAACTCCTACCTATGTAAATCAAAAAATATATAATAACCACACAAGATAGTTTTGTCACAGGAAACGGGACTAAACTGCCATTTATTAAGTTGACAAAAAAGCCGCGTCCCTCCGACATTTTTTTGACCATGATAAAAATTTAATAATTAAAGTATAGTTTTTCTTTTGTAGATTCTATGAGCTATCTGAATGATACCCACTATAATAGCAAAAATTATTACAATGAAAAACCATCCTTTTTCTGCCACATAAAAATATTGATTAATCCCCATCATTGTCCAAGCGACTGCCGATAAAATATCATTTATTATGTCATCTTTTTTAAATTTAAGTTGTCTAACAGTTGTTATTAATGTTAACGTACAAAATACCATTACCAGAACATTGCTCATCACAATTCCGCCCTTTACATTATGTCTTATTCCGATATAAGCCAATATATGCCTTATAAGATATTCAAAATACCATCTTGAAAATTAAAACCTTTTTAATCACTATTAGACGGGTTTTGAGACATGTAATGAAAATTTAATCTTCCGTCTATTATTTTCTTTATAGCCATAACATATTTCCACAATAAGCTCTCCTTTTTGATATTTAGCTACTCTATCAAAATCCTGATCTTTAATTGCTTCATCCTTTTGAAAAGTCCATCCATTGTCTTTGAGTTGTTTGTCATAATATGCAAGAACATCAATATCATTTAATTCTGTTGTGAAGTCATAGGCTATTATTCCACTCCCATTTCTAAAAACCTGATCTGAGGTCACTAAAATAGCTCCAGGTAAAGTTTGTAAACGTTCATACTCGCCAACAAGCTCCGCCTCAAGTTTTACAACCTTTTGATTAGGCTGAATACCAAGGTGACCTTGCTTGTCATTTGATCGCACAGCCACAATACATATAACAATAAATACAAAAATATATACATAATACCAGTTGTTCTTGTTTATACTAAATATTTTTCTTACTCCTTGTTTGGGGATTTGATTAGTGGATTGGTCGTTTTTTCAGACCGCACTACTGAATAGATTTTGTACTCTTACAAGACCTTTTTATCATATAAAATAGAATCGACTTTCTTATTACTCTCAATCTCTCCCCATTGTCCATCAAAGATTTAACAATACAATTCTTACTGAATCTCCCCATATAAAGCATAGGGATGATCTTTGAATTCTTTTAGATATTTCGTCGTTCAACACTTTTTTTCCTTTATTTTGCAATAATAGATCTTTTATACTTTTCCTTCTTATCATCCCATATTGCCATAGAGCAATTATGTTTATTCCATATCCGACTTCCTGACCATAAGATTTCACATATAGTCCCCAAGACAATCCCAGTGATGTATATTTAATTATACGACTCGCACCAAAACCAGCGATCCTCCATTTTTTTCACCTCTATATATGGCCCTCCTAAGCCCGCATGTGACTCGTCATTGTCAGAAACATAGGCAAATCCAGAATAGCCGTTTAGAATCCCTTGGAAGGTAAAAAAGAAAACAAATAGTCTTGATCCTTTTCTCGAAAACAATATTTTCCCTCCTTCTGAAGCATCCTTGTACTTATCTGGTAAATTCACCTGGCCTTTTTCTAACATTGCAGTATCCAATTCACCATTTTCAATCATTTGCACAATCTTAATTCGAGCATTATAATTACTAATCCAATTCATTTTGAGTGCAAGTTTGCTGAATGGAACAAAAACTAATATCAAAATAGTAATGATGCTGACGATTAAAGGCAATCTTGCTCTATAACCGACTTCTCTATGTTTCATTACAAAATAACCAAGGGCCCAAAACGAAACTATCATAAATAGCACTAAGCTGACGATTTCAAGCAGCGGTTCCAAAAAAGGGGTCAATAAACTCAGCAGCGGCCAACGAAAGGCTATTACTAAAATTATTTGGAGTGAGGAGATTATCATAAGATACACTAACGTTTTATTTGGAAAGTTTTTCACGGCCTGAATCATATTTATCATCTCTCCTATTTACTCCCTTATAAGTATATTTCAACAGTAACCATGCAACATGCTATATTAATTGACAATATTACATACTTTTTGCTTATTCCTCATTATCAGGCGTAAACTCCAAAATATCACTAGGCAGAAAACAAATTTTATAGCATAGATTGCCGAAATCCACAATATTGCTACCAAATTCAACATCAATCACAGGTGGCAGACAATCTTCCTCATTAAGAACGACGTTAATGGAAGAGAATAACTCTTGTTAATGCAGATTATCATCTATCCACTTCCCAAACTTTCACATAATCTCCACTAGTTGCCGCCATCCTCTTTCCATCTGGGCTAAAAGCAACCGACGGCTTACCTATGTAAAAAGGTTGGTCAAACTCATATTTTCTACTTTCACCACTTTCCACATCCCAAAGCTGAATATTTATTTTGCAAGAAACAGTGCCTTGTTCTAGTTTATGATCAACGGTTCCACCTGTAAGCAAATATTTGCCGTCAGGACTATACGCTAGACTGTCTATCTGAACATGTTTCTCATTCCAAATTAATTCTTTAGCCACCATCTCAGTTTGTACATCCCAAAGTTCTACTGATCCTTTTGAGTAGTCATCTTCAGTTGAAACATGACTGGCTATAGCCAAAAAACGAGAATCCGGACTATAACTTAGATTGCGATACCAATTAGGTAACCACTTAATAAATCTCCCAGTATCCTCATCCCATACGCTTAAGCTATCGCTGCGTACCATGCATGCTATCCAAGACTCATTTGGCAATCTCTTTGTCTTTGTTGGTATTATTACCTCGTCTTGCATCTTTAGTTTCCGCTTTTGAATATCCCATATATCCACGGTTTCATCTCTTCTATCTATTTGACTTAACACTGCCAAATATTTACTGTCCGGACTGAATACTACAACAAAAACACCTGAACGCTTTTCATTGCCCACACACGGTCTACTCAAAGGTATCATTTCTTTTAATTTTAAGTCCCATAATTCGATAAGGATATCGCCATTATCTGACTTGTCATATCTGTCTCCGCGTCCAACAGCTAAATACCTACCGTCAGGACTAAAAGCCATTGCTGTAATACGCTTCCCTCCTGATGATAAAGTCGTCTTTTCATTTGTATCAATATCCCATAAAATAATTTGGTTTTTGGCAATTACGCCAAGAGTTCCATCTCGATTAAATGCAATTTTCTCAATACGTTCATAGAAATTAACAGCTGCGGGATCAATTCTCGGTCGTTCAGTTTCCGGCCATATAGTTTTTCCCCAAATCGACACAGTAGGCAGCATTAATGCCACTAGTATATAAATAAATATTTTTTTAAAGCTACTCTTATTTTCAAATTCAAAATACGTTTCTTTTAGCCTATACACTACCACTGCAACAATGGCACACCCGGCAGAATATAAATAGGAATGGACAATTTCAGGCATCACACCCAAAAAACTACTCACACTTTGGCTTATCAAGGCTATCAGCAGGAAATACCATTTCTCTGGTTTTAGCTCCCAAGACGCCCAAACAAGAAGCACCGGTAAAATAGCGGAGGTCAAAGAGAGATTGTTATTTAGAATAATATTCACTATTAATGAACCAAAGGACAGTACAGATATTCCTTGTAGAACCACCAATAATTTATCTTGTTGTTGAGTGAAATCATCAAAACTTTTTTGTAACATAATAAAAAAGTCCCTTCCCTATGAATACTATTTGCTGATAAGAAACTAACCACTAGAGAATACTTCTATAAAAATATGATTCTTCGTTCATAATAAACCGCAAACCAATCTCACCAACGTCATTTCGATATCCGAATTCTTGACCACAAGGTTTCACCTATAGCCCCCAAAACAATCCCAGTGATGTATAAGAAAATATTATTCCATGAGAATACATGCCCCAACAGTAGTCCTCCTATTGTTGTATAACGAAAGGCATCAATTTCCGGCGTATGATATAATTTGGCTACTTCAACCCCAACCGAAAAGACACTTGCTATCAGCCCAATATACCGCGTAGTCTTATCCTTAAAGATCAATCCCATAATGAAAAATACCATTGTCCCCCACAAAATACTTCCTATCCATTTAGGCAACCAACTAGAAAGTTCTCGAGAAAGTAAGCCTAATATGATGACTCCAATTACCAAAATTAAGTAGTTGAGTCTCTTGCGTTTCAACATCAGAATCTCCTTTTTTCTGCATCAATATTATTACCTATTGAATATACCCAACTAATTCAATAAGCCATTCCTAAAGCCATTGCTACAAAAAATATAGAACCAAAAACACCTAAGCAGGTACAGACTACTACCAAAAATAGTTTCAGAAGAACTTTGAATACCTTCTCCATATTAAGCAACTCCCTACTTAAATTAATAACTATATGATAACCACACAAAATAATATCTTAATTAGTAAGACTACATGATTTCTCGTCATTGCTCATCATCAGGCACAAACTCCAAAATATCACCAGGTTGGCAATTCAAAGCTTTACAAATTGCTTCTAGTGTTGAAAACCGTATTGCTTTAGCTTTATTATTCTTGAGAATCGACAAATTCGCCAACGTAAGATCTACTTTAGCTGCCAGTTCAGATAGACCAATTTTCCGTTTTGCCATCACAACGTCAAGGTTTACTATTATTGCCATTTTTCTCTCCACCTATATTGTAAGATCGTTTTCTTCTTTTACTTCCACGGCTTGCCTAAATACTTCACCAATAATTAACGCAAATAACCCAACTGACAACGCCGCCATTGCGATTACGATCGTTAATAACGAAATATAAAAAATAATTTTTATAACATAGATTGCTGAAATCCACAATGCTAACACAGCTATCTTTTTTAGACTGACTACATTTTCTCTTCTAAAAGGTTCTCTCTGATTGAGATTCTTAAACATTTTTCTTAATTCATAAACAATACCCAAATATAAAATTCCGCTAGCCCATAAGAATACTAACAGAAACCAATAGTAATTTTCTCCTGCAGTACTAACACAAGCATCAACATACATCCTAGCAGTTATTGGCAAAGTTAACAAAACCACTATCACCGCCAACATCATTATATCAAGGACATATTTACCTAATCCTGAAAGTCCTCTCTCACCGAGAATTACCACGAGAATCCCTCCTGCCTTTTTTTCTATTATAAATCACAATTAATCGTTTAGCAATATAATCTTATTGATAAACAATAAAATTATATCGCTAAACGCTTAACTCCAATCAACTACTCTTCCCAAAAGCTTACTTTCCATATTTGGATGTTAGAGGCAATTCGAATACTCGTTCAAAACCTGAAGGATGATTTCTGCAAACCACTGTCCCACATATCTAATAATCAAATAACACCACCAAGATCTCTTATTTCTTATTTCTTGTTTCGATTTTTCGATATCAAGTTTAACTTTTTTAGCATCTGGATTGTCAGAATCAGAACGTGCGTATTTTTAAAAAAATTTATAGGCTTCAATCCCATTAGAGTTATAGCCTAATTTTACACAAATACGTCCTTTATCATAGTACGCATCGGCAAAGGAAGCTTCTAATCCAATCGCTGTATCATAATCTGCAATCGCCAAGTCAATTTGACGGCTTTCAAAATACATATTTCAGCGACTGTAATAAGCATCTGCAAACTGCGGATTGATTACAAGCGATTGATTAAACTCCTGAAGAGCTAACACCTTTAAAGCAATCGCGCTGTAAGATCGAGAACTTTGGGATAAGTAAACTATGCCACGCCTGTAATACACTTCTGAGTACTGGGGGGGGGGTGATTGCAATCGCTTGATTGTAAGCGACAATTGCATTGGTATAATCTTGTTCCTCAACATAGTTATTCCCTTTTTCAAACCATTAGGTAGCAGTCATGTCGTTTTCTTCAGCGAAAACAGAACAGGGCAATAATATAATTATGAGTAACATCGCTCTAAAAACTAATCGACAGAATGTCTTTTTTATAAGCATATAAAAATTCTCCTTTATATTTCCTAGTTATCGTTATAATCCGCGTTTGCCACAAACTCTGTTCTTGTAATAATTGATGATACTCCTAGTTCTATAATAAGCCATGAATGAGGACTCCATCTATATTATCTAAGATTATAAAAAATGTTTAGTTTTTAAAAATCTGTACATACTTTTATCAGGAGGTGCATAAAAAATGACTGAACAAGATAATTTCCATAAATCAACAGAAGAAGCTTTTGATAATACTGCTGAAAAAGTAAAAGGTGCCATTATTTCAGGTAACGATGTAAAAACAAGAAGTACCGATGAACAAAAACAGGATATAAGATGTGCTGAGTATATTGCCCCATAAAGCAACCGTGATTCCTAAACACCAAAAAGCCACTATCAAGCATTTGTGCTCGATAGTGGCTTAAAATTATGTACCACACTGGTACGCATGGTTGACACCTTAATACTATTAGTAATCAAATAAAATGTATAGTGGGTTCTATTGTATTCTCACCTTGCATTCAATGCGGCAATTTGTTGGACATCTTTATCGCCTCGTCCCGATAAATTAACAATGATAATATGTTCTTTCGGTAATGTAGGCGCTATTTCAATCGCATGAGCTAGCGCATGCGAACTTTCGATAGCTGGTATGATCCCTTCGGTTCTCGACAATAAATAAAATGCGTCAATAGCCTGCTTATCGGTAATCGCTACATATTCCACTCGTCCGCTATCTCTTAAATAGGCATGTTCTGGCCCAACACCAGGGTAATCAAGCCCTGCAGAAATCGAATAGACAGGAAGAACTTCATTTTTCTCATCTTGCAGTACATAGCTTTTAAATCCATGCAGAATACCTACTTTTCCCAATGTCAATGTTGCTGCATGTTGCTCAGTGTCAATTCCCTTTCCAGCTGCCTCAGCGCCATATATTTTAACATTTTCATCATTTATAAATCCTTGAAATATCCCAATGGCATTGCTACCGCCTCCTACACAAGCAATAACACTGTCTGGTAGCCTGCCTTCCAGTTCAAGAATTTGCTGACGAGCTTCAATCCCTATTGATTGTTGAAAATAGCTTACAATGCTAGGGTAAGGATGCGGTCCCACTGCCGATCCCAAAAGATAAAAAGTATCTTGGCAGTTTTCTACCCAATAGTTAATTGCTTCATCAACAGCATCCTTAAGCGTCTGTGTTCCACTTGTTACAGATACCACTTCAGCCCCCAAAATCTCCATGCGAACCACGTTAAGTGCCTGACGTTCCACATCTTCAGCGCCCATGAAAACCTTGCACTTCATACCAAAAAGAGCAGCAACTGTAGCAGTAGCAACACCATGTTGGCCGGCACCCGTTTCAGCAACTAAGCATTTTTTACCCATTTTTTTTGCTAGCAGAGCCTGACCTATAGCGTTATTGATCTTATGCGATCCTGTATGATTTAAGTCCTCGCGCTTCAAATAGATCTTTGCGCCACCTAAATGCTCACTGAAATTTTGTGCATAATAAAGCGCAGACGGTCTTCCTACATAGTTTTTAAAATAATACACTAACTCTCGCTGAAACTCCAAATCATTCTTACATTCCTCATAAGCAGCAGTTAATTCATTTAATGCGGGTATCAATATATCCGGTACATATTGACCACCAAACTGACCAAACATCCCATTTTTCTTCTCATTCATTTGTCTTACCCCCTCAAAATAAATAATTACATATCACCATACATTTACCCGATGACCAAGTCAAACGACTAAGCCCCTGAATAAGAGCGACTAATTTTGAACAATTGATGATAACATCCTTTTCTGCAAAATAAAAAAACACCTATCCTTATATAAAGGACAGATGCTTATGCGTCTGCGGTACCACCCTTTTTGATAGGAAACTCCTATCCTCTCAGTAGAATACTATCATATTCCCTACCTTTAACGCAGGTATTACGTCGTTGAATACTTTCCCTATTTTTAGAGATTTCACAACACCCTCAGTGATCCATTTGCCGATTTGTTACTGTTGGACTCCCAGCACCGCCAACTCTCTGTAAGCACATTTTCCGACGTTATCTTCACCTCAATGGTTTGTAGGTCAATATTAAACTATATGCTTAGACTAGCACAGTAAAGACATTAATGCAAGTACTTTATTACTTCATTTTTTTCAAAAAGATATATTCGAGAAAATCAAATTACTCCAGTGTTATTATATCTGAAATAATCGTATCAAGTATATTATCAAGATTACCTATCACATGCGGAACTTACTCCAGTAGAATGTAACGCTATAGTGGTGAGGCGTCTCTGAATCCTCACTAATTCTAACCCAATATTTCCCTTTACGATATTCCCTACTCTTTTCCCCGATACTGTTCCAGCCATTATCCTTAAACTGCTTATCATAATAACTATAGACCTCTTGAAAGCCAAGTTCCGAGGTGAATAGACCATATTTGTCAACACTCATCCTCTCTTGTATAGTATCCTTGTCTACCTTGCCATGGTTAAAAGAAATCCCTTCGCGGTAGCATTTGATGCACACCATCCATCATCAATGCAAGAAAAATGATCAGAGCAACATAATAGCATGCGTACATAATACGCGTTTCGAGATTAGTCTCATAATACTCTGCATCGATCGTCCCTTTCCAAGTTCTCCACACATGCGGCAGTGCTAATACGCCCATGAGGATGAAAATCGGACTTGGCCGATAGATGAACATGACAATCAATACAGGCAGTCCTACTAGCCAAATTCGGGGTGATAAGACACTAGTAATCCGACCTCCATCAAAAGGGAGAAGTGGTATTAAATTAAATAAATTTAAAAAGAAACCTGAGTAAGACAATGCAAGTAGTAAGCCACTGTTCAGTTCACGCCCAGCAAAGTAGCATATCAGGGCACCGATCGCTCCGACTAGCGGTCCAGCCAGACCAATATATGCCTCAGTCTCAGCATTACGTGGAATTTCTTTCAGCTCAATCCATGCTCCGACAAAGGGAATAAAGGTCGGCGCGCCCACATTGAGTCCCTTTTGGCGGGCTGCCAAATAATGTCCCATTTCATGTACAAATATCAAGCCAACAAAGCCAGCCGCATAAGCCCAGCCATAGATAAAAGCATAGGCAACGACTGAGATCAGCATTGTTCCGCCAGTTTTTAATATTTTTCCGAATTTTAAAAAACTACCTAGTAATAACAGTATTTTCATGAAAATTAAATCTTACCTTTCAATTTTATAAATGGATACTTAATTCAGATGGCATTTTAATACAATGTTCAATTTGCTGGTGGCTGCGGCGTGTCATTATCTTGACTGTCGCCTTTTTTCTTACGCCCTAATACCTTTGCCACCACAACGCCTATTCCCGCAACAACGGCAACAATTATTTTGCCAAATTTTAAACCAAACGCAGCAGCCAGCGCAAAAAAGCCTAGTTTTTTTGCTGCAACACCAGCGACTAGCCCTGCTAAGCCATATTCCGCAACCTTATCTGTCACTGAATTAAAATCTTCATAACGCTTTGTGCTCACAAACTCCGTAGCATTTAAAAGTTCTGCCGCAATCGGCTTTTCCTGTTCAATATTTTTCAAATCTGTTATAAAGTTGAGAATGATATAGCCCTCACGGCCTAAGACATATGTATTATAGTTAATACTTTGTCGATCATTCTTCGCACCCTTGGTCCTCGCAGAAATTGACCAAACTAACTGATGCTTAGTTGAATCATATTTAGGATTTTCGACCCAGCCCAATACTTCAAGCTCAGGAAAGCCATTTTTTACACGATCTTTATTTGCTTCTTGTGTGCCCTCTTTAATACTTTCCAGTAACTTATCCGCATTCCAATCTTTGGCATCATCATCTTTAATGTAACCAGACTTTACAAATTTGATAGCGACAAACCAATTTTCTTTATTATCCAAAGGAAATATCAAGCCAACTAAGTCCGGATTATCACGGTTACCCATACTTTTCATTAACTCGCCGGCCTGTGGCTGGGGAATATAAGTATACTTAGCTGGTAATTTAATTTGTCCCTGGTCAAGTACAGAGACTTCAGCTGGTCCTTTTTGTTGCACCTTTCCAGCTTCGTCATAGGCCTGCTTTAGCTGCTCCTGATTTGGTTGCGCGCCAGCTGGTGCGACGAAAAAAGCCACACACATAAGAACATACCCAATAGCTACTAATTTTTTCACCTTTATCTTCTTCACTCCAATTTCTCCAAACATTTGACAAAACTCTCTTCAGCAGACGGTTATCTGACGTATGAAACTATTTTCAAATGCTGTTATTTAAATTTATTAATTTCGGTCAATTCCGATAAATTCCTTCTTAAAACCACCATTTTTTTTATTTAAAGTGAAATTTTGCCTATTGGAAACCCCGGGGGAACTCTCGGAAGCGGTTCCACCGATTCGACTCTATAGCACCTCATAAGTTATAAAATTTCATCAAAGACAAAGAACTCCTGCCAAATTAATAAAAATTTTGCAGGAGTTCTACTTTTTTCGCCATTATCAATGATGCGGTTCGGCATACATTATAAATACTATAGTCCTTTGCATCACGATAACGGCAATTTATATAATAGCTTTGCTTTGAATTACCCTTAGAATATGTTCTTAACAATAACTTTCAAGAGAGAAGGCGAAAATTATTGAATGGAATCGTAACCAATTTGCAAAGCGCTCATATTTTTTTCAATTGTTGCTTTCGGTACTCTTTTGGCAACAGCCTTTTGAATGGTCTCAAAAGATACAACGCCTGTTACTTTCACTAACAGTCCTAACGAAACAATATTGGTAAATAAGTCTCTACCGAGTCCCTCTACCGCTAGACGCGTCAGCGGCACTTTCACTACATTCGGATGATCCGGAACATTTGGCACTAAGTCTTCATCAATAATGAGAGTCCCATTACCGCCAAGATCAAAAGAGTATTTATCTGCTGCTTGCTGAGTTAGTGCTAACACCAAACCTGGTGTAACAACTTTCGGATGATAGATGAACTCATTTGATATTAGTACTTCAGCCTTCGAAGCACCACCACGTGCTTCCGGTCCATAAGACTGTGATTGAACGGCTTCTTTACCTTCCATAATAGCTGCTTCTGCCAGGATAATCGCGGCGGTAATTACACCCTGACCACCTGATCCACATAAACGTATTTGTTGCATCATTTTCCCTCCTGGGCCAATTTAATGACTTTTGCATATTCTGCGCTGTATTCAGGCGCTTGTTTTTGATGTAAAATACCGATCGGGAATTTCTCGCCTTGTTCTTCAACAGATAATTTTTCAAAAGCCGCCTTTGGCACTGCATTTTCACTCATCCATTTCAGCATCCCAGCCGCATCACCCATTTTATTTCTCCGTCCATAGGATATCGGGCATTGTGTGATGGCTTCTACTAAAGAGAAACCTTCATTGGAAATACCTTGCGCAATCAAATCAACAAGAGGTTTTGCATGAAAAACAGTACCACGGGCGATATAGCTAGCACCAGCGGCTTTGGCAAGCTCACAAGGATCAAACGTATTATCCACACTGCCAAAGGGAGCAGTTGTAGCTGTTTTGCCCGTTGGCGTAAGTGGTGATGCTTGTCCACCAGTCATACCATAGATATTGTTATTAAACAAAACGACTGTCAAATCAATATTTCGCCGAGCGCCATGAATAAAATGGTTACCGCCAATAGCTGTGCAATCACCATCGCCAGTGATTACAATGACTTTTAGTTTTGGATTGGCCAATTTAATGCCTGTAGCAAAAGGAATGGCCCTACCATGAGCAGTATGCAGTGTATCAAAATTCATATAACCAGAAGCTCTTGATGAACACCCAATACCCGATACGATGACGGTATTATCTTGTTCTAGCCCCAATTGATCGATTGCTTTTGCGATGGATTTCATGACAATCCCATTCCCGCAGCCCGGGCACCAAATATGTGGCATTCGATTCATTCTAAAATATTTTTCATAATTTCTCATTTTGCCACCTCCACTGTAAGTTCTTCAATTGCTGTACATATTTCTTCAGGTGTAAATATCTCAGTATTATATTTAGGAAGAGAAATGACTGTTGCTTTTCCAGCAGCCGCACGTTCTACTTCTAACACTAATTGACCATAGTTCATTTCTGGTACAAGAATCTTTTTTACCTTCTGAGCTAGTTTCTTGACAATCTTATCCGCAAAAGGCCAGATCGTCATTAAACGGATCATACCCACTTTAATTCCTTGTTTTCTTGCAAGTTCCACAGCGGCATAAGCGGTACGAGACGTTCCACCATATGCTAATACTGCATACTCTGCATCCTCCATGAAAAACTCATCGTAATGAGTAATTTCATCTTGCACTCTCGCAATTTTTTCATGTAATCGTTTAATGGTGTCTTCCGTTACTTTAGCACTGCCTGTTGGAAAGCCTGTTTCATCATGAACCAGGCCCGTCACATGAATGTGATGCCCTGTACCAAAGTCTGCAGGGTTTGGCACAAGATCTTCCATAGGAGTATATGGCTTATACCCTTCTTCTTTGGTGCAAGTGGGCTTGCGACGAGGATATACTTCTATCTCTTCCGCCTTTGGCAATACCACTTTTTCTCGCATATGCCCCACTACTTCATCTAGTAAAATAATAACTGGAGTACGGAATCGTTCTGCATAATTTACGGCCATTACTGCTACATCAAACGATTCACGAACCGTCCAAGGAGATAGAGCAATCATCGGATGATCGCCATGAGTTCCCCATCGAGCCTGCATCACATCTCCTTGTGCTGGAGAAGTCGGTTGCCCTGTTGCTGGCCCCATCCGCTGAACATTGGCAATCACCATTGGTATTTCAGCAATACAGCCATAACCAATTAACTCTTGTTTTAAGGAAAAACCGGGTCCTGAAGTAGCAGTGAGAGCTTTTCTTCCACCTAAAGCCGCACCTAATACCACTGCAATTCCTGCAATCTCATCTTCCATCTGAATAAATGTCCCACCAATGGCGGGAAGTTCTTTGGCCATAATTTCGGCAATCTCTGTGGACGGGGTAATTGGATACCCTCCAAAAAAATTCACACCAGCAGCTATAGCACCTTCTGCACAAGCTTCATTTCCTTGCATCAATCTAGCTTCACTCATTTTTCCACCTTCTTATCTACATAAATTGCATAATCTGGGCACCTTAGTTCACATTGTCCGCAATTGATACATAATGTTTCATCGATTACATATACCTTCCCTAAGGTATCCAAAGCTAGAATTTTCTTGGGGCAAAAGGCTACACAAATATTACAACCCTTACACCGCTCTTTCAGTACCGTAATTTCCTTTTCCATGACTGTCCTCCTATTTATTCATCTATAATAAAATTGTGAATCCGCATAAAAGTAACATATCCATATTTCTATTTTAATATTATGACAACAAACCTCGCTACCTAAAAACTACCAACGACGAAAATCAGCTTACTAACCGCCTTGATGATAAACAAAACACTTTTAAACTAAGCCCAGCCATTTCCAATAGGTAGCGCCAAATAATAAGATGAGCAGATAACCAATAATGGTTAGAGGTATACCAACCTTGATAAAGTCCTTCACTTCAAACGTGTCTGTACCATAGGCAACCATGTTTTGCGGGGCATTCACCGGTAGAATCATACCAAAGCTTACTACATATTGGAGAATCATTGTCATCCCCACGACATTAATCCCTGGTAGTGTAATGCCCTGTAAGATAGAAATAAGAATAGGAATCATAGCAGCCGCTAAGGCTGTAGCACTGGCAAAACCTAAGTGGATAATAATCAAAAAAGCGGATAGTACGGCCAATATCGCCAACGTCGGCATGTTCTGTAAGCCAAAGCCAATCACGATAAATTTAGCCATCCATGCGGCAGCTTTTGTAGATAAGAGCACGGATCCCAAACTAATGCCCACGCCGAATAAGATAAGCGTACCCCAAGCAATTTTCGCTTGTGCTTCTTTCCAGGTCATGATTCCAATATTGGGGAGAAGCATGATAGCAATGGCCGCAATCGTCGTGGATGAAGTATCAAAAGGATGAAGGATTTTTTCAGTAGACCAAAAGAATAATAATATAACAGACATGATAAGTAATTTCTTCTCACCTATTTTCATAGGACCAAGCTCCGCTATCGCACGAACGATAGCTTCTTTGCCACCAGCAACTTCATTCGTTTCTGGAGGCATTATCTTGAGCAAGAGATGATATAAGACAATTGACATGATGACAGCAAAGGGTGCTGCAGCAATGAACCAATCCATCCAAGTAATATACGCACCAAGTTGTTTTTCAATAAACCCCACGGCAATCATATTTTGCGCAGCGGCCGTTTTAATACCAATATTCCAAATACTATCTGCCTGAGCCACAGCAATCATCATAACGCCAGCAAACTTGCTCTTTTTGTTTACACCAAAAGCCACAATGATACCCATAACAATTGGAACCATACAAGATACGCGAGCAGTGGTGCTTGGCACAAAGAAACTGAGAATTAAGCCTACTACGATAACGCCAGCTAATACCCGATTTGTTTTTGCACCAATTTTTGATAATACAAACAAGGCAATTCGCTTATCTAGTCCCGTCTGCATCATAGCAGCAGCAATAAATAGTGCACCCCCAACCAATGCCAATGCGGTGTTACTAAATCCGCTTAATGCCATAGTCAGAGCCTTACTTGTACCAATCAAAACATCGGGTTTTGCAACATCGGGGGAAATTCCCAGTAAAAAAGCCATTAGTGCCATAATAACGGCAGCACTAACTGGATACGATATCGCATCCGTCATCCAGACAATAATAGAAAAGGCCAAAATTCCCAGCATTCGATGTCCCGCAATTGGCAAACCTTCGGGCGTCGGTAGAGCGATGACTACTAATAATGCGATAATACCGATGAGTAAACCATACCGTTTTGCAAATGATTCCACTATACACACCCCTTTAAATTGTTGTAATCTTACGTTTATTCTAACTTCTCATTTACGATGCAGCTATTAGAAAACGACCAACAGCAAAATTTAAACCACCAACCACTTCTAGAGCAAACAAAAAATCTGCCATCCGTAATTGCAGATAGCAGACTCTTTTCACCTATAACTCAATATACTCTTTCATTTTTCCAACATAAGCCCGGCCAACTGGTATTTCCTGATTCTTAGACCCCTTTAATATCAATAAATATCCCTTTTTGAACCACGTAGCAATTTGTTTGATTTCATTAATATTGACAATATAATTACGATGACAACGAAAAAAGGTTTCCGGTGGCAAGCGAAGCTCAAAATCCTGTAATGTTAATTTTGCTCGATAGGTTTTTCCATCTAGCGTCAAAATAAATACCAGACGGTCTTTCGCATAAATTAACTGGATATTTTCGCTATCAATAATCTCCATTCGATCACCATTTTCCACCGAAATTCTCCTCATATATCCAGCTTTACTTGGACTCTTCAGCTTGGCTAGTATAGGATTGCTGTGACGCTCTAGTAATTTCTCAATTTTTTTCATCACACGCTGAATATCACTCTCATCTAGTGGCTTTAGGATATAATCGACTGCGTTAACGGCAAACGCTTTTAAAGCAAATTCATCAAATGCGGTAACAAAAACGATTACAGGTGCATGATCGATCATTGTTAATTGTTCCGCTACTTGCAAACCATTCATTCCTGGCATTTCAATATCTAAAAATACAATATCTGGTTTTAACTTCATAATCATCTGTAATGCTACTTCGCCATCATGACATACTCCAACAATTTGTATCTCGGGATATAATTCCTCTATCATCGTTTGTAATTCTGTAGCCATAATCCGTTCGTCATCTACAATTACGACTTTCATATGATTCATCGCTGTCGCCACCCCCATTATCTCCCCAAGGAATACGAAAAGTTACTTGAGTCCCTTGATCTTCAACACTTTGAATACTAAGACCATATGATTTACCATAAAGGCTTTGCAGTCTGTCGTGGACATTTTGCAGACCAATACCAATTCCCTCACTGGTTTGGTTAACGGGTTCCATTTTTTTCAGTAAAATAAGCTTCTCTGGTGAAATGCCCACGCCATCATCTTCTACCTTAATATATAAAGTAGCATCTTCTTGCCACGCTCTTATTTGAACAATTCCGCCTTCCTTCTTTCGGGAAAGTCCATGTTTGATCGCATTCTCGACCAATACCTGGATGAAAAAAACCGGAATATTCTGTTTAAAAACCTCTGGTGATATATATTGCACAACAGTGATTCTCTCACCAAATCTAGCTTGCTCTAACCGAATATAATTATCCACACATTCCATTTCTTCCCTAATGCTGATCATTTCTTTTCCTGGCTTGATATGCCTACGCAAAAAATCGGATAAATCTTTAATTAACGCCCTTGCTTTCGTAGGCTCCGTACGGATAATCGCCCGAATGGTTCCTAACGTATTAAATAAGAAATGAGGATGTATTTGCGCTTTTAGCGAATTATATTCGGCCTGCGCTAACAATACCTTTTGTTTATCCAGCTCAGCGTATAATAACTCTAAACTTAAAAAAATAGCAATTCCTTCCACCAATTTTGCTTCATATGGCAAAATAATTTTATTACCTGATTTATAAAGTTTAATGCTACCTTGAGACCGCTGATTCACGACCAAAGGAGTCGTCACTACCGTGTTTAATGGACAAGTGCTTACTGGACAACCAATGGTAGATTTATCATTCACGATGACCGTTTGTCTACTTTCCATTGCTCTTTTCGTAACTTCCGTTATAAACCTCTCGCCCACCATATGATGGTCCGCACCTTGTCCGATAAAGGCTAAAATTTTCTCTGTATCCGTAACTGCAACAGCATCTGCCTCGATTTCACTGTAAATAAGATCTGCCACTTTCTTAGCAGACTCTTCATTAAGACCATGACGAAACGCTCCGCTGGCCTTTTGAATGACTCGCATAGCTTGCTGCGCCGACCGGTCCTGTAGCTTTTCTTGCTCCAAAAAAACATCTCGGACAATATAAATAAATAACATAACACCTAGGCACGTAGCGATAATTGTTGGAGCAGCAATCACTCGTTCTAACTCCCATGCCGCTACCCGAGATGTTGAAAAATTCAACACTAATGTTTTTAATATGATTTCTGCCATCAGGGCCGTCAATAACGCAATTTTAATATTAATTTGCCGTGCACCATATTGTTGATACACCAAGCCACTTAGATATCCAATCATAATATTAGCCGCCATCGCTGGCAATACGACCGACCCACCATACCCGCCCATAAAATAGCGTGAGAGAGCACCAATCATCCCCGCCCCAAGTCCTACAAGCGGACCACCAAGTAATCCCCCTACCACCACACCAACAATCCGAGTATGGGCCAATGCACCCATCAATGGAATACTAAGATAATTACCAAGGGCAGAAAAAAAGCCAAAAATAACGATCAGTACCAACTTATCCTCTAATCGATATTTTGATTGATTAAGGGCATGGCGAAAAGGTTTCAACTGCGCAGTGAGATAAGCAGCTACGCCTAACACAGCAATATTCTTAATAATGTTACCGAGTAAAGCTATATCCATATGACAACTCCATAACGTATTTGGTCACAATTAAAATTTCAAAATTCATATTTAATTCAAAAAATTCATTACGTTTTTTAATTATTCTATCGTTTCAACGAGAATTTCACAACTAAAATATGACTAACGACATAAATTAACTCACCAACATAAACAAAGACCATTAAAACATATTGATATGTTGCAAATGGACATTAGGAAAAGGAGTCGATCACAAAATCCTTAAATTTTTGAGCAGCAGGAGATAAGTACCTGCCCTTTATACAACCCATTCCAATTTCACGTTGACACTTCACTTTGGAAATAGGCAGAAAAGAAATGTTCATTTTATCTAAACCTGAAACATGAGGTATTAAAGCAACCCCTAAATTAGCTTCTACAAGGCCAGCTACAGTAATTATTTCTTCCCCTTCAAACGTTATAAATGGCGATAAACCTGCATCTTGAAAAAGTTGGTCAGCTATAATTCGTAGCCCGTAATCTTTTTTAAACGTGACAATGGGTTCCTCTTTAATTTCACTAAGTTCAATTGCATCTCGTTTGGCTAGGCGATGTCCTAATGGAACAATAATAAATAATTCTTCTACAAATAGAGGCTCCCATTCTATTTTTTCTCTGGTAGAGGCTGGAGAACAAAGGCATAAATCAATTTCACCAGCCTCTAATTGATTCAATAAAAAATGAGTCGCATTTTGATATAACTTAAATTGTATATTAGGATTATTGGAAATAAATTTACTAATTAGACCTGGTACTAAATTGGATCCTAGCGAATGCAAGAAGGATAACGATACACTACCATAGTCTGGATGGAGAAGATCCTGAATCACTTGCCTGCCATCAGCAATTTCCTGCATCCCTCGGTCCACATGCTTTAAAAATATTTTTCCATATTGATTCAGAATAATATTCTTGCCAATACGATCAAATAAAGGAAAGCCTAGCTCTTCCTCAAGCTTAATAATCGAACGACTCAACGCTGGCTGTGAAATCGATAATTCTTCAGCTGCCTGAGTCATATGTTGTATCCGTGCCACAGAAGTAAAATATTCAAGTTGATGCCATTCCATATCACCACGCACCTTTCTATTCTTCGTATCTTAAACCTTTTCATCTAATCGTGGACTCTCACTTTTATAAATGGATATGTTCTTCGTCGCTAATGATCTAACCATACCATATTGTCTTATGTTTTAAAAGGTATCAATTAAATAAAAACTATGCATTAGACATATAAACAAATTAAGAGTACGATAAGTTATGCAAGATTGTAATGCACTAAGGAGTCGATGTCATCATGAATTATATACAAAAAGGCAGTACAACATATTGGAAAGGTATATCCGCTCTATTTTTAGGTAGTTTCGTTACCTTTGCCTTACTCTATTGTACGCAACCATTACTTCCTGTCTTTGCAGAGCAGTTTCAACTAACTCCTTCCCATGCGAGCTTATCGATCTCTCTTACTACAGGATTTCTGGCACTATTTATGCTCATTATGTCTTGGTTATCGAACGCACGAGGGCGAAAACTCATTATGACCATTTCACTACTTGGCTCAGCGAGCTTAACCATTTTGATATCTTTCAGCGAAAATTTTACAGCATTACTAGCACTGCGGGCTTTACAAGGAATCATGTTAGCAGGCTTTCCCGCTATCGCCATGGCATATATTAATGAAGAATTTGATCCCACTGTCACAAGCTTAGTTATGGGAATCTATGTAAGCGGCACTTCCATTGGTGGGCTAACTGGTCGTATTATCGTGAGTACCTTCACTGATTTTTTCTCATGGCATATTGCCTTATTTAGTATTGGACTCCTTTGCATAGGAGTGGGAATATGGTTCTGGTTTAATTTACCTGACTCTAAACATTTTTCGCCAGAGAAAAAACGTCTTACCGAGATCACCTCTACCTTATCACAAAACCTACACCATCCTACGTTACTCGCCCTATACGCCATTGGGTTTATCATCATGGGTAGTTTTGTCACCCTCTACAATTACATTGGGTATTCCCTCATGGCATCTCCTTATAACCTAAGCCAGACCGTTGTTGGCTGCATCTTTTCTATTTACTTAGTGGGGACCTTTAGTTCGACTTATATGGGCCAACTGGTTGGTCATATAAATCGTTCCAAGGTGTTATGTTTAGCAATTGGCATCATGCTAGCTGGTTGTCTCATAACCCTAAACACCAATTTAGTTCTCAAAATTATCGGTGTAGCCACACTAACATTTGGTTTCTTTGGCGGCCATTCTGTAGCAAGCAGTTGGGTCGCAAAGAGTGCGATAGCAGATAAAGCGCAGGCATCCTCCTTATATCTTCTCCTTTATTATCTAGGTGCCAGTGTCCTTGGAACGCTGGGCGGGAAATTTTTAAATGTATATGCCTGGAATGGTGTAGTGCTTTTGATTAGCATTTCCCTTCTTGTAGCGTTATCACTTGTAATTTTTCTTGTTATCAAAGAAGCCGCTTATAAAATAGAAAACCTTTCAAGTATTGATCTTAAATGGTTTTTTAAGTAACATTCCATCACTTATGCAATATAAAAAATAAAGCTAAAAGCCCTTCAACCCTAAAGTTAAAGTCTTTTAGCATAAGATATTTGAAACTATATGATAGATCTTACAGTTCTAGATTCTCCCCCATGCAGGATCTGTTTTCACTTGTTGTTCTTCTTGTTCAGTAAGCTTGTGTAATTTTATAATATTGAATAGCGAGGTCTTCCCGTTTTGCGTAACTTCCTGACGCATGTCTCCTCTCTTGGTTTCTTTATCAATCATTATCGTATGGTGAAATGTGCGATCTTCGTATTGAATATCAAAGGTAAGGTTATTATTGTTGTCCAGTTTTGCAGATTCTTTTATAAATTTACAATTTTTCGTCTGGGCATTTATAACCTTTATGTTCTTTAATACATCTTTACTATTATCGACGGTAATAATTGTGGGAATTCCACTCAGATTAAAATACCAGCTACCAACAAATTGGTCAACGTTAGACTTAGGTTCAACTCCATTCACAGCCGCACTGGCAGTCATAGAAAATAACAAAGTCATCAGAGCAGTCATCAGTAGTATTAGTTTTTTCATAAATCAACACTCCCCTAATTTTAATTTTACTGCATATTAAAAATTCATTATGAAAGATATATAATCCTCTTTCATAATGAATTTTTTTTCAATATAGGGGTCTCAGCAGTAAAACGTGGATATAAAAGGAACTGTAAATTAGTTGCCTGAAAATAGCAAAAAGATGTTATAAAATTGACATAACCGTCTTTCTGCAGTAGAATATACAATGTGTTGTATATATAGGAGGAATGGGATGATGCAGGATGAGAACTTTATTATTGAGCGCAAAATACTCAAAATAGGTAATCAGCTAATCAATACACGCAATAGCGATCTGAAAAAATATAATCTAACAGCAAGTCAGTCAGAAACATTATTATTTTTTGACAGGCTTAAAGGTGCACGAGTTCTTGATTTAAAGGATTATCTAAAAATCAGTCATCAGGCAGCCAGAAATATTGTTGAGAGAATGAAATTAAAAGACCTGTTCTATGTGGAAACTTCGGATGAGGATGCACGCACAAAGCAGGTTTATCTAACAGATAATGGTCAAAGTATCTGTAACGCTCTTAAAAAGCGAGGCACCAGCATAGGAGAAACAATGCTAATCAATTTAAGCAGTGACGAAAAAAAAACTCTTTCAAATCTGTTGGACAAAATCAGTGACAAGATATAGATGAGTATTTTTCATATTCAAATATACAATATGTTGTACAAATAAAATAGAAAGAGGTATTGTTTTGAGTAAAAAAGAAATGTTAAAACGATATATCATATTTTTTATTGGCTTACTACTGAATTCATTTGGAGTTGCCTTTGTTACGAAATCAACATTGGGTACATCGCCTATTGCGGCTATTCCATATAGTCTGTCGTTGATAATCCCAAGATTATCTCTTGGAAACTGGATTATAATATTCAACCTTTTGTTGATTATTATTCAGACTGTTTTGCTGCGTAGAGATGCAAAACAGATTGAATTAATTCTACAAGTTGGTATCTCTTTTGTTTTCGGTTATTTCATTGATTTCTCAATAATGTGTCTGCAGAGATTTCAGCCTGAAATGTATGGATTTAAGATTCTTTTTTTACTTACAGGTTGTGTTATCCTGGCATTTGGTGCATATCTAGAGGTAATAGCAGATGTTGTAATGTTGCCCAGAGATGCATTTGTTCGTACCATTGCAAAACTTCTTCATAAAGAATATGGTGGAGTAAGAATCGTCTCAGATGTCAGCATGACGGTAATTGCAGGTGCGCTATGCTTGATTTTTCTACATAAGCTGTCTGGCGTTCGTGAGGGTACGATTATTGCAGCACTGATTACTGGAAACATAGTAAAAATTTTTGTAAAAAGCCTGAATTCCTTAACACGTTATCTTTTGCTGGAAAAGAAATCAGCTAAAAGAGAAAATACGATACCTGAGAACAATTTTGTGCTGACTATATCAAGAGAATACGGAAGCGGCGGCAAAGATTGAGAAGATTTTTATTGCGGAGAAGCGTGTAATTAAGGAAATTGCAATAAAAGAATCATGCGTAATTGTCGGCAGATTATCAAATTATATTTTACAAGAGCACAAAAATTCGCTCCATGTGTTTATAAGTGCAAACATGAACGAAAAAATCACTACCAATACTTTAGCTATTCATGTTTCCTTTGCCTAAACTTGTGACGCAACCAGCGTTCGCAATCCGTCCATATAGCGACGACTACAAAACCACCAATAAAAAGTTGCTCCCAATTAAGTCCCCTGTAAAATTGATTAATGAGTAAAAATACTATGCTGATTGTACACACTAAACTACAAGCCCCCACCATTGGTTCCCCCCCTTATATGCTCATATTATAACTCGCATGTAAGAGGCGATGGAAATTGTAGTTGGTTATCATAATAATAAAAAATTCTTATGATTTGGCGTCAAGATATTCCGTGAGGCCGCTTTGAATATTAGCATGTTCTGCAAAGATTAATAGAAGCGCCCGTATGGACGGTGTTAACACTTTGCTTTTATGAAAAGCAACAGACATAACGAACGTAAGCTGCGGCGCACTAGTAAATTCGACTAAAGTACCATCCTCTAAAAACGATTTTACTAGTACATAGGGCAGGATACTTGTACCCACTCCATCCAGCACTGCCCGTTTAATGGCTTCCGCATCGTTATATTCGATAATAGAATGAATATTTTTCTCTTGCAATACGTCTTCAAATATACTGCGGTATACACAACCTGAGCGAAAATTAATGAAAGGATAATGGCTTACCTCTTGACAATTGTCATTTGCGACAACTAAATCCCGTTTCGCTACCCAGACCAAATTTTCCTGTGACAGGTCAAATTGTATGATTTGACTATTATTAATTTTATTATGCACAATGGCTATATCAAAAGTATTATCCATAAGTCCTTTTATGGTTGTGGGAATATTGGCGCAAGTATCTACCATAACGGAGCCGGTTATTTCACTGTTTTGAAAGTCCAATACGATTGGCGAAAATATATAGCTAGCTACTGCAGTCGATGTTCCTACTTTTATAGGACTATTCAGAACAGAAAAACGTTGCATCGCAGTATTACTTTCATGGTAAGCATTCAAAAGCTTTTCTGCATATACGGTTAGCTCTCGCCCAGCTTCCGTAATATAAAGCTTCTTGCCCATACGCTCAAACAAAGAAACCCCATAATGTTCTTCTAACGTTCGGATTTGCGCAGTGACTGCTGGTTGCGTAAAATTCAATTGTTCAGCAGCTTGCGTGATGTTATTCAGTTTAGCTACTATTAAAAATGATTGAAATAATTGAATATCCATCCATTATCCTCCAAACGATTTATTCAAGAGTATGTTCTTTTATTAAACACACATAAATAAAATTCCTCTAAAAAATTATAATCGTTAATGTTTCCCCTAAGAAATAACATTATAACTCACATTTAAAAGACGATAGAAATCGGAGTTGATTATGCAAAACTTTTATCATCTGTCAAAAAGCATACTAAAAGAAAAAGATTGTTATGGAGCATATCAAAATTGCCCTGTAACAATCTTTTTTTCATATGTTTATACCCCCCTAGAGCGCACCTTCCATTGGACCATTAAATTGCCTTATCACTTACTTTTTCATGGCATGAATGGTAGATACAACAGCATCCCCTACTTCATATGTCTTAGCTTGTCCACCCAAATCTGGCGTCAAACATTCTTTAGAAACTAATACTTGCTCAAGTGCTGCTAAAACAGTTTTCCCCCATGCTTCCTGTCCAAAAAAGTCAAGCATCTGACTAACCGACCAAATCGACGCCATAGGGTTCGCAATGCCCTTTCCAGCGATGTCAGGTGCCGATCCATGAATTGGTTCAAACATAGATGGATATTTGCGTTCCGGATTCAAATTCGCACCCGCTGCTAAGCCCAGACCACCAGCAATCGCAGCCCCTAAGTCCGTAATGATATCGCCAAATAGGTTCGATGTAACAACTACCTGAAAGCGACCTGGATCCTTTATAAAAAACATACACGCCGCATCCACTAAATACGAATACGTCTTAACATCCGGATACTCCCATCCCACTTCTACAAACACTTCGTCCCAGAAAACCATAGAGTAGTTTAACGCATTAGCCTTGCTGATACTCGTGAGTGTTTTCCCCTCTTTACGTGCTAGCTCATAGGCATAACGAATGATGCGCTCTGTTCCTTTACGTGAAAAAACCCCAGTTTGTAAAACGACTTCTTCAGGCTTACCTTTAAACAACCAATCGCCTGCTCCCGCATATTCCCCTTCGCTATTTTCACGAACCACCATCATATCGATTTGTTCACGTTTGACACCAGTTAGTGGGCAGGGTGCCCCTTTGAGTAATTGCACAGGACGCAAATTTACATATTGGTCAAAATCCTTTCTAATTCTAAGTAATAAATCCCATAGTGAAATATGATCTGGAACTCCAGGAGCACCAACCGCTCCTAAATAAATTGCATCAAACTCTTGCAAACGCTCCATACCATCCTCATCCATCATCTTACCATGCTTAAGAAAATACTCACAACCCCAAGGAAAGTGTACAAAATCAAATGAGAATGTTCCATCAATTTTTGCCACTTCTTTCATTACTTTTATACCTTCGGCCAATACTTCTGGCCCCACTCCATCACCAGCAATAACAGCAACCTTATATGTTTTCATACTCATTCTCCTTAGTTGATAAATCTCCTTTTAACAAGTACGACTAATTCATACATTTTAGTGATCCCCTTGTAGGTCGGCAAGAGGCACATATTCTTTTGCATTGTATTCCTGATCTGCGAGAGCAACCATCTTATCTAATGCTTGGTTAATTTTTATTTGATATTCTTTGAACGTCTCTTCGTTTACTAGCTTACCATCTTTAGCAATTTCGGCAAGGATAAGATCTTGTAGTTCGTCTGCTACAGTACGGGGCATCAAAATGATTTGCTCACCATCTACAATGACTTTAATTTTACTACCACTATTTAATCTAAATTTATTTCTTATTTCTTTTGGCAAAACAAGCTGTCCTTTTGAGCTTATTGTAACGTCATATTGCATGATATTACCTCCCACATTAAGTAAGATTTCTTACTTAATTATATGCTACTTACTTATTTTTTGCAATATACTAACTTTATCTAACCATAAAAAACGATGGCTCTCCGCTCTAATCAGCGGATGCCATCGTTTTATCCTTCGTTTACCATTTTGAAATATCTTTAATAAAAATGTTGTAATGCTATTTTACATTGGAAGCACACCAAGCTGTTTCAATAGATTAAGCAGGTCTGGTTGTCCATGCTCTCCGATGATTTTTCCGTCAGAAAAGCGATAAACATTCATTGCTTGTACTTCGATTGTTTTCCCGGTTGCCGGGATACCGAAGAAAGTATTTTGATGTGTGCCACGCATCAAAAAGCGAGCGGCAATTGTATTATCTTCGCCTATCATCTCCATAAGCGTCCACTGAATGTCAGGAAAACCGCCTCGCATCATAGCAAGAACCTGCATATAACCTGCTGGTCCAATAAAAGGCTCTGTCTGTGTGGGAGCATAAAACACCGCATCCGGGGAAATGAGCTCAACGGAAAGCTTCTGGCTCGCTGTGTTAATAAATTCGACAAAGTGATTCATGAGCATTTTGTTTTTTTCTACTGTTGTCATAATAGCACCCCTTGATTAATTTCTCCCTCTATTATTGTACAAATCCACCTAGTGGAGACATATAAACAGCTCCGAAACCTTCCAATGCTTCGAGAACAAAAGAATCGGGATTACCAAAAACAACAAAACGTGTTGGCACACACATCGACAGCAACCGTGCAGCATAATTTGCTTTAAAGGTTATCAAATGTGCGACAGTTGCTGGGGCATTCTTATACCATTCGTGAATATGGCACTGTTTTTTATCTTCACTAATAAACCATTCATAGGCAAGTGTCCCTGGTTCATTGGCTTTTGTAGCATCAACCATCTCTTTCATTAGTGCTTTCAAATTGTCTAGTTCACCATCATTAATAGCGACTTCAAAAGTCCATGATACTTGTTCGTTCATTATATTACTCCTCAATTTTAATATTTTTCTATTAAATTATGCAATGAATTGATTTGCATAATGATAACCTACTGTTCCAGGAACTCCCGCAGATCCTTAGTGAATTTCACAGGATTTTTAAATGCTAAGAAGTGATCACCCTGTTCTGCTTTTGAGTAAACATAGAGAGTAGAATTGGAAACAACAGACTTCATCCAGCGCTGGCTAGGTAGATTCAGACTATATTCCCCTGTAAAGATAGCTGTTGGTACATTGATTTTCTTACTAATCACGTCGCGCCAGTCATTACTCGTATGATCAAACATAATAAGTCCCATATATTTCATATCACTCTTGATAAAGCGACGAGCAAAGCTCTCCGTGTTTTCAAAATATGGAGAATCCATTGCCATATAACGCTCTATAACCAGATTCGTTCCTCCTTCAGGAGAAAAATCTCGAAGCACCTGCGCTGAAGTTTCGAACTTTGCACCTGCATTCAAGCATTCCTGTTCTGTCCAGCCAGGACGAGTTAGAATAGACGGTGGTTCATCAATGAGAATCAATTTATTGATCCCCTTGGTTCCGAAGAGGTCGATATAGCTATATAGTACGGAAGCGCCCATCGACCACCCACAATAACTTGCAGATTTGATACCGAGGTAATCATTTAACTCCTTAACATCCGTTGCATATCGGGCAATTCGCATTCCATAGTCCACGTTTTCTGATAACCCCTGGTTGCGCTGATCAAGAACGTAAACATGGTAGTTTTCGCGGAGTAAATACATTACGTTGATGTACTCCGCGCCATTAGCTGACCATCCCGGAATAAAAATCAGCGGTTTGCCACTACCAGCTTCCCAATATGTCAATGTTGCCCCGTCGCTCGTTTTGAACGAATTGATCTCTAGTCCTTTGAAATCCGACAATTTGTCAGGCATTCCTTCAATTTTGTTTGGAAAGGTGTAATCTTGACCCATAACAGATACTGCGGGCGCAGCTAAGGCTTGGCTTGAAAATGCCATCAAAAATAAAGCCATAATCAATCTAAAAATTTTTCTTCGCATAATTCTCTCCTCAAACGTATAAGTATTGTGTTATTTTTTTATCATTGGAGCATTTACCAGTGCTTTTTGAGCAGCTTCAGCAACGTTTTCAAATGAAAAGCCCACACCTATTCTGGTCTGCGTACTCCAAGACAATGATTATAACCATTCTTTTCATTTCCCGCATTGATATGCCAACACGCTCCACCAATCATTATCATTGAATATCATGAAAACCGTATTTCTCTTCGAAATCATAGAATGTTTTTTGAAACCGTTCACTCATCCAGTATAATCACAATTTTGCCATTCACTTTGCCAGCCTCCATATCCTCACAGGCTTTTGCAATCTGAGAAAATGGATATACTTTTCCAATGCCAGGCAAGAGTTGATATTGATTAAGAAAATTAAAAATATCATTCATTATATCTTGTGTAGGCATATTGCTATAAAATCCAGTCAGAAAGACTCCGTTGGGAATATCTTTAATCGGATCAAAGTTATTTAGGCTGTATATACCGCCAAGCACTCCTGTTTGACAAACGATACTGCCTTTTTCTACACAATGCAACGTATCGCGCAGGGTCTTCGGACCAACGAGCTCCAATGCCTTGGTAACGCTAGAAATTTTTCCTTTTAAGCTACCATTATCAAGGAGTGCTAAATCCACCCCTGCCTGCTCTAACAAATGAAGCTTACTTTCCCGATGCGTGGTAGCCAAAACCTTACACCCAAGAGCTTTAGCCAACTGAATAGCCGCATAACCAAGAGCGCAAGTAGCCCCCCGCACAAGCAGCGTATCATCTGAATTCAAGTGCAGACATTCAAACAGCGACCCCCATGCAGTAAAATAAGTTTCTGGCACTGCCGCAAGATATTCCCAGGAAAGATTGTTTGTTATTGAAAATACATGATGACTCGGTAACAGAGCATATTCTGCATAACTGCCGTGAAAGCTACGTCCCATGCCTCCCATCAAGGCAACTACTTTTTCTCCGACAGAAAAATGACTATCCGATGCATTCATAATTTCTCCCACACATTCAATCCCCGGAATAATGGGCTTTTGAATATAGTTCGCACTAATTTCAGATTGCCGCAAAATCTGTTCTGAATGATTTAGCCCAAATGCTTTGATACGAATCAGCACCCAGCCACTTTTCACCTCCGGGATGGCACATTGTCTTAGTACTATATCTTTAGCCGCAGTCGACTCAGTTAATAAAACGGCTTTCACTCCATAATCTCCTTCCAACATTGGGGATCACTTTCATAGAAATCTCCGGTTGTTCCATAAGCAACTGCCGGACAGCCCCTACACCACGCCAATAACTCACATTTTGCACATTTCTTAAACTTCATATATTCCCGATACGTTTCCATTTCACATACCCATGCATCTGCAATCCGATCCTCAAATACATTACCGGCTTTACTGCTAAACCGTCGACAGGCATATAAATCTCCGGTAGGCAAAATGGTTAGATGACAATTACCACAGTTACAGCCCCCATAGATCATACCTGGCTGTGCATCTTCTGGAATTTTGAAAATTCCTTTTTCATATTCGTAGAGCGTCCATAGATGATCTTTTCTATTAAAATAGGTTTGACACCCTGCTGCTTCATAATGTTGGAATTTTTGATAGCAAACGTCTAACAATTCACGATAGCGCTGCGGCGCTATACCAGTATCCTTTTCATCACTGGTCGGACAATATCGTGCAAAGGCAAATACATCAACACCGTACTCAACAACCGTATCTATAATTTTCGGAATCTCCTCAATATTTTTCCCTGATACCGTTGTCATAATAACCGAGCGAATGCCAGCACGTTTAATGCAGGAAATTTTATCCAACGTGCAATCAAAAGACCCATTTTCCCGAAACCAGTCATGCGTTTCCCTTATCCCATCAAGAGAAAGTTGGTATTTTTGACAGCCGTAGTTTTTCAACCTCTGACATACCTCATCGCTCAAGTGAAATGGATTCCCCATAATGGTAAAGGGAATTTCTTTCTCCTTCAGCAATTCCAATAATCTCCAGAAATCCGAATGTAAAATAGGATCACCACCGGTAATATAAAAATACGGCCGCCTTCCATACATTTCACACATATCGCAGCAGTTGGCAACAACTTCCTGAATTTGCTCCCAATTCATAGCCTCCAAAGTTTTGCTATTATCCTCTGAAAAAATATAACAGTGCTTACAACGCTGATCACACTCATCTGTAATATGCCATTGAAAAGCAAAATACTGCTTCATATAGATTTCCTCTCTCTCTATATAACCGGCAAACGCCAGAAAAATTTCAAATGCCCGGCAGATTTCTGCCGGAGTCCATTGTTAAAACACCTGAACCAGCCTACTTTTTGTCGCCAGCACCACAGGCTGAACCACAAGCTGCTGGTTTTTCTGCAGGCTTGTCAGCACTGCCACAAGCCGCTGGAACTTCATCAGGTTTATCGGATGAACCACAAGCAGATCCACCAGTAGAAGCTGCCGTATGTTTATTCCATCCAACCAAATTCGAAAGTGCCATAATCATTACCTCCATGCTTTATATTTTGAAACTGTTCGTTCCATGCTCGTATTCTACTGCAGAGGCTATACGAAAAAAAGTACGCACAAATCTATTACTTAGTTACTTTTTTATAACTACTTGCAAATATAAGTATCTTATACTACAATTCGAATATAATATTCGATTTTGAACGTATGAAAAGGGGTTTCATCTTGCTGACAAAAGAAGAATTGCCTGAATGTCCAGTGGCAACTACAGTCCAATTATTAGGTAGTAAATGGAAACTTTTAATTATGCGAAACTTACTGCAACGCCCATGGAGATTCAATGAATTACGAAAAACACTTCCAGGAATTAGTCAAAAAGTGCTGACTGATAGTTTGCGTTCAATGGAGGCTGATGGCATTATCACCCGCGCCGTTTATCCGGAAGTGCCGCCTCGTGTAGAGTATTCTTTAAGTGAAATAGGGGAAACAATGCGTCCGATTATCAAAGCAATGGAAACATGGGGCACAGAGTACAAACAAAACTTAGAATAAAAAAATCTGAACGACAGATTCTGCGTTCAGATTTTTTATTTTATAATCATTGATATTTTATCTTTTCAATGAGTTTTTTCACAATAAATCTATTATTTCCTGTACATCTCCTAGATTCAAAACAACACTAGCTGTGCGTCACGATAACTTTCTTGACGGGCATCACGGACAATATCTGCCTCGGTGATTTCCCCGATCAAAAGTGGCGAATGTGGATTATGTTGTTTTACATTTTTTTCAACCAACTTTTGCTTCTCATTCGCATAGCAATAGAGGCACCCATGTGGGCAGGTATTATAGGCCCCAATATCATGACTAGGTACGGAGCAACCACAAGATGGGCGACTAGGTTTATATGGCATGCTTTTTAAAGTAATACCACAGGCTTTTTCCAGTACACTCTTGGTGATACAACCAACTTGGCGAATCCCATAGGCATGTAAATCCTGGGTTTCTGCACAAGTCTTAATGGCTATATGATAGGTAGCGCTGATTTTAGCCAGCCCTTTTGCTAATTCAATCTGCTCACTGGCAGAAAGCTCCCGCGCTTCAGGAAAATTGCGTTTGGTTTTTTCATAGAGGTCAATAAAACTAATTACACACTCCTCTGTATAACCAGACAGCCGCTTAGCCATATCAGCAAAAACCTTCAAATGGCGATCAATCGTCCAAAAACGGCTAAGATAGATGGGATCATACCGCCAGCAAACCTTTTCACGCCCCAGGGCTACGGATAACTTCTGAAAATCTGCGATTACTTGGTTAACTGGTGGCACCTGCGGTTCTACATCTGCTCCATATGGCGTAATGGTCACAAAAAAATAAACCCCGAAATCCTCTAATTTCTGAAGGTGCGATAACAGTGGCCTAGGATTTTTTGTACAAAACAAAATACAGTCTACCACATCTGGCTTTAACTGATAGCGAGTGACTTGCTCTGGATAGTAGGGATTACGTACACAAACAAAACCAGCTTGCAAACGGTTACATAGCCATTCACTGAAAAACGCTGGAATATCGGTCCGAGCACCAGTATTGATGATCATAAAGCAACCATCACCTCTAACATCTCTTCTGTAAATGCAATGGTCCGACTCCAATTTTTCATATTGTATAACCTCCCCACTAGTAGCATAATACCGACACTGGTCGCTCCGGTAAATCTATTTATATACTCATCATAAATAGATTGATAGTCTTTTGTAAAGTAGGAACTTTTTTATTATCTAGAAACCTTTTCGTAACCATTTGGCAATTCCTCGGTTTACTTCTTAAGATTGTTGTTTTTTCAATACAACCTTCGAATGTGAAGGTGATAAACTATGTTGTATTTATAGTCTAGCAAATGTAGCACGTTCTCTTGACAACTCAAAAATAATATGCGATTATATAACCGACAGACAGTCGGTCTATAATGAGGAGATGTAAAAATGAGAATCGTAAAAGAAGCTGAGGAACGCAGAAAAGAAATACTTGACGCGGCGGATGAACTTTTTGGTCAGAAGGGTTTTGATGGCACAAGTACAAACGATATTCTCGAAAAGGTCGGCATTGCAAGAGGAACTCTGTATTACCACTTCAAGTCAAAAGAGGATATTATGGACGCACTGATTGAACAATATAATCTCCGTATTTTAAGCGCGGCGCAGAAAATTGCTGCAGATAAGAGCATACCTGTAATCGAGCGGATTGTCCGCGTTGTAATGGCACTGAATATAAGTGCCGGAAACGGCAGGGAAATTATAGAGCACATTCACAGGCCCCAGAATGCACTTATGCATCAAAAAATTCAGAAGGTCATAATCAATGGCATTACTCCAATACTGACTGGAATCATCTGCGAAGGCATTGAAGAAGGATTGTTCAGTACGCCATTCCCGTATGAATGTATGGAAATGGTTGTAACGTATGCCAATGCCGTTTTTGATAATGATATGGTTAAAATGACGAATGAGGATCGCATTTCCCGCATACAAGCGTTTGTTTTTAACACAGAAAGATTGCTCGGTGCCAAAAGCAGAAGTCTTATGTACGTTATGCAGATGTTTGATAGCTGAAATGGAGGAAACAATGAATAATTCAGAAAAATCTTTTAGAAAATTTCTACTCCTGTGGTTGGGAGAGCTTATTTCCGCAACCGGAAGCGGGCTTACCGCGTTCGGGCTTGGGGTTTATGTTTTTCAGCAAACAGGAAAGGCATCGGCAATGGCACTTGTAACATTGCTTGCGTTTATGCCTTCGCTTCTTTTAAGTCCTGTGACAGGAGTGCTTGCCGACCGCTATGATCGCAGGCTTTTAATGATGATGGGCAATAGTCTTTCCTTGGTAGGACTTGTATTCATTCTAATTTGTATGATTCGTGGAGAAGCACAACTATGGCAGATCTGTATAGGAGTAACAATCAGCTCAGTATTTTCATCTCTGCTTGATTCCGCATACAAAGCTACGGTTACAGATTTGCTTACTGAAGAGCAATATACAAAGGCAAGCGGTTTTGTTCAGGTGGCAAACGCAGCAAAATTTCTGATTTCCCCCATCATTGCAGGATTTTTGCTTGCTGTTGCGAATATCAAGCTTCTGCTGATCATTGACATCTGTACATTCCTTGTGACGGTTATTTTCACTCTTATTGTACGCAGCAGTATTGCCTCAAAGAAACGTGAACAGGCAAAATCGTTTATCCACGAATTTAAAGATGGTTGGAGTGCAATTTCTAAAAACAGAGGTGTGCTGATTCTGGTGATCATGACATCTTGTCTGACATTTTTTCTCGGATTTATAGAAATACTTTCTCTACCAATGATACTTGCTTTTTCGGATAGTTCCGTAGCAGGAACGCTTGAAACCATTATCGCTTTGGGAATGCTTGTATCAAGTGTGATGATAGGATTTCTTCCGATAAAAAGGGACTATGTGAAAATGCTTTCCATTTCGCTGTTTTGTGAAGGCATATTTATGGCAGCGTTCGGTCTGCGCGAAAATATTGTACTGATTGGTATTGCAGGATTCCTCTTTTTTGCAATGATGCCATTTGCCAATACAAGCCTGGATTTTCTGGTTCGTACCAATATTGAAAATTCTGTTCAGGGCAGAGCGTGGGGCCTTATCGGCTTCATTTCGCAACTTGGATTTGTTGCTGCTTATGCACTTTCGGGTTTGCTTGCAGATTATGTGTTCATTCCTTTGCTGATTGACAGCGGAGTACTTGCTGACAGTGTGGGAATGATCATTGGCACAGGCAGCGGCAGAGGAATGGGATTCCTCATTATTATCGCTGGCCTACTGTTAGCTGTTACCTCAGTATTTTTATATAATATAAAATCTGTGAAAAGCCTTGAAAACAGAGATGATTCATACGAAAAACGCCAGTTTGCTTAGAATAGCATAATCTTCACGTTATCATTTCCTTCCCTGCATGATTTGATCCAAATTTACTACCAATATCGCCAAAACGGTTATGAATCCGCCCAAAATCTGTATAGGCAATACTCTTTCGTTTAGTACTAGATATCCACTTACTACTCCAACAACTGGCACCAAATTCAGATAAAGCGTTGTAATCGTAACATCCAAATGTTTTAGAACATACAAGTACAGCAAATAGCATACAACGGAGCAACAAATCGCCAGGAATAAAACATGCCAAAATGAAGTTAGAGAGAATAGCTTCCATTGCTCATACTCTAGCATCGATAAAGGTGCTAAGCATACCGTTCCGATAACAGTCTGATAGGTCGTCAAAAAGATTCCAGAATATTTTAGCTGCAGATTTTTATTAACCAGTGTATAAAGTGCCCACGATAACATTGCACCAAGCATGAATAGATTCCCTTTGAAATCTCCCGAACTAAAATCCATCTCCCCATTTGCTGTCACCGATAGATACGTTCCCACTATCGCTATGCTCACTCCTACAAATTTTAAAATTGATATTTTACTTCGAAAAAATAATACATCCAATAGGATTGCAATAATTGGAATGACTGTTACAATCAGCGATGCATTCGTCGCTGTCGATAATTTGACTCCGCTATTTTCAAAGTAAAAATATAACGTGATACCTAAAATACCACCCAAACTTAATAGCGGAATATCCCTTTTATCAACTTTTGTCCTAGGCTCAACTCTTCGTAGTATGATCATTAATAATAGGGAGGCAATGGCAAAACGAATGAACGCCATAGTAATTGGTGGAATCTCGGTTACCGCTATTTTTATACTTATAAATGAGATACCCCAAAGTAGTATCACCACAATCATTAGCAAATTCGCTATGATTTGCTCTCTTGTAAAAAAATCAAATATACTTCTACCTTTTATAGTTTCTTCTTGCATAGTACCCTCCAGCTTTTTCTCTGATTATATCGAATCAGAATTAAGCTGTATTGTAAAAAATTGATAACGGCAATATTACCGTTATCAATTTTTGATCATCATATTAATTTTTGATACCTATCAGGAATTACACCCACATGATTCTTGAAAACCTTGCTAAAATGACTTTGATCATAAAAGCCAGCCTCATAGGTAACTTCCGCTATCGATCTATCTTTCCGCAATTCCTTTTTGGCGTAATTAATTCTTAGTAAAGTTTGATATGTATGTGGCGGGATACTAAATTCTTCTTTAAATGAGCGGATAATAAAAAATTTATTCAAGCCTGATACTTGTTCTAATTGATCCAAGGTGATTTTTTCTAAATAACAGTTATGTAAATATTCCTTAATTATTTTTAATTTTGGTTGCAGATTCCTACGATATAGATACTCTCTTGTGTCTATATCTCCCAACATTTGCTCAAAAATAGATAATAAAATAGCCTCTTTTTCCAGAAAACTCACTGAGCTTATTAACATATCAATCCGTTTATTTATCTCACCGAATGCTTTGTTATTCGATATCTCTTTTACGATTGGATAACCAATTGTACCGCCACCGTGACTTTCTATAAAGCCTTTTACCCAATCGGGCTGTACATAAATCATTTTATATTTCCATGGCATATCACCATTGGGATTACAGGCATGTACAATATCATTAGGAATAAACACCAGCGTTTTTTGATATATTTCTGTAAGCTTTCCCTCACACCAAAACGAACTTTCCCCTTTATTTACGATACCGAGGGAATATTCTTCATGAGAATGTTTTTTATAAGAAAGATCACTTATCGTATCACTTAATTTGATTTCAAACGGCAAATCTTCATCGCGATAAAATTGCACACCATTCATAGCGGTTCCTCCAGTACGAGCTCATCAAATTATCTCTGTTATTATCCTAATGGTGTCTATCTAACGGCTTTCTCCTATTTTCTCGCCCATAACGACACTCGTTTCATATCCTTTATTGGTATGCTCAATGATATCCTCATCAATTTTCACTTTACCTTTTTCAAAAAATAATATAGTCGTAGAACCACCAAATTTGAAGTACCCCTTTTCATCACCTTTTTTAACTCTCCCCCTCGGAACATACGTTTGTATGATTGAACCAACACAGGTTGCCCCTACTTCTATACATAATACATCACCAAAGTTATCGGAATGGAAAATACTCCATTCTCTTTTATTTTTACAGAAAAGCTCAGTTACTTCCTTTAGTGCAATTGGATTCACAGAGTAATAATTTCCTTTTATTTTTTGTGTTTCTTCACATATACCATTATCTATAAAATGAAACCTATGATAATCTGTTGGAGCAAGTCGAAGAATTAAGCAAGTACCTTCTGAAAACTTTGATACGATACTTGGATCATCAATCAGTTTGTTAAAATGATAAGTATAACCTTTAATTTGTACTAATTTATTCAAATCAATATTGGTATAGGCAAAAAGCTTACCATCACCAGGAGATATTAGTGAGCCTAACCTACTATCTATCGGTCTAGCCTCATTCGTCAGTTTTCTAGTAAAAAAATCATTGAATGATTGAAATTGATGTAGTTCTTTTTCACATAAAGACATATCAATATTAAATTTTCTAACAAAAGATGGAATCTTTTTTTTACTCATTTTACTATCACAAAATAAACCATACCGCTTAGAAAAAAGCTTTTTCTTTACGATTAATTCTAATAACTTCATTCCAACAGGGGAAGAATAAGTCCACTTCAGATACCGATCCCCTGCAATTTGCTCAATTTCATATTTTTTAGTTCCTCTATTATAAAATTTAATCATAGTATAAACCCTTTCATGTAATTAATCATAAAAAAGTGATTGATCCTGATTCCCTTCTCCCCTTGTACAACAAAAGCAAATTCCAAACAATCACAGATTCATAATATTATTGTATCATGTATATATCAATTTTTAAAATTATAATCTGTACTAATACAAAAAGCAACATCATTACATGTTTAAAACTAAAATAATCATGTTTATTTGCCATTAGAGAAAAAGAAGGTTAGATTTATCCTTTTCAAAATCCAACCTTCTTTTTTGATCCATCCTGTATTTTGTTTTAACGTATCTACAATATGATTTGTTAATGTGAGTAATCAATCATTCTTGTCAGGTACTCTCCCCTCTAGATCTGCACTGCGAATTTCTTGCTGGCGGGCAAAGATAGCCAGTAGTGACCAAGGCAAAGTTTTTGATTTACGATATCACTTTAAAAGCCAAGGAATGTAAAAAGGAGCAATGAATGAAATAAAAATAGCAGCTAACGCCATAGCTATACCCGCCATAGCACCTTGAATTTGCCCTTCTTGTAGAATGGTAGCTGCACCTTGCCCATGAGAAGTCACTCCCATAGCAAGCCCTCTAGCTACAGGATTATTTATTTTGCATAAGGACAGAACTCCTGCACCAATCATAGAGCCGAGAGTACCTGTAAAAACTACAAAAGCCACTGCAATGGCTGGATCGCCACCTGTAATATTAGCAATTTCAATAGCGATAGGAGCCGTTATGGATTTAGGTGCAATGGATGTAACAATAAGAGAATCAAGACCACTGATTTTAGCTAACAATACAGCGGTCGTTAGAGTAGATACTGTGCCACAAGCTATCCCTATTAGTATCGGGATAAAGGATTTACGCAAAATATTTCGGTTTACATAAAGAGGCAATGCTAACGCAACAGTAGCAGGTCCTAATAAAAAGGTCATGATATCTTTACCTGGCTTATACTGCTCAAATGTAATTCCTGAATAATGCAAAATCATAATGATGGCAATGGTACTGAGTAACAAAGGGTTTACTAAAGCATTTTGTGTCTTCAAAAATATTTTTCTACTGATGATATATATAACAACAGTAGTAATTGTAGTGAAAGCAGTCATTGCTGCGCTTTGCAAGTTTCCTCACTCTCCTTTTTCTCATCCTGAAAATTGATGAGGAATTGAACACTTCCTCCTGTTATGAGTAATGCTACTAAAATACTGATAACGAGAGGTAGAAATAGGAGATGTCCTTTCTCAATAAATAAATCACCCCAGTCCATGAGTTCTACCGCAATCGGTATAAAAAAAAAGGATAGATGTTTAAGTAAAGGATTTGTTGCTGCTGATAACCATCGTTCTTTAAGGATACCCGTAGCTAAAAGCGTGAATAGGATCATCATTCCCATAACACTACCAGGCAGTGGTAAATGTAAAAAATGTACTACCCAAGTACTGAAATAATAAATAATCCATAGTAAGAAAATTTGCATAATTACTTTCAATAAATGATTCAAAAAAAACACCTCTTTGTAATAACACAGATTATTTATATTCTATATAATCTTTCCTTCTTTAAACTGAGGAACGACATTTAGTATATAAAATCAAATCATTGTTTATCGTTATTCTAACTGCTACATGGCAATTAGTGAAATGCTTATTTTGTATACCGTGTATTTAATTTATGAATACACCAAACTTCTTTTTATTTCAGCTGATCTATTTTGTTTTTCGCAAATGTCAAAAATTCACGGGCCGCATAGGAAAGATATCGCCTTCTTCTCCATACTAAAGCTAATCGTAAATATAATTGTGGTTCCACAAGCGGACGAGAAGTAACGACATCAGCATCAAGGTTTTTACATATCTTTCTCGGCAACATTGCAATGCCTCGACGCTCTGTGACCATCTGCAACATCCACTCTCGTTGACACGTTTCTAAAATAATCTTAGGTTCAAACCCAGCACGTTTGCACCCTTCGATAATCAGATCATATAATTTATAATCATTACTATACAAAATAAATTGCTCATCAATCAATTTTTTATAATCAACAACATCATACTGTGCCAACTGATTCGTTGGATGCATAATGACTTCAAGGGGATCATTTTCATACCAAATCATTTCGTAAAGCTCATCATGTTCATCTGGAGTAAATATACCAATATCTATCAAACCATCTTGAAGCGCTGCTTCGATCTTCTTAGGGCCAAACTCATATAAATTAATATCAATTCTTGGATACTCATTTTTAAAGGCGCTTAGTAAATTCGAAAAAGTTGTAATCGCAGTGATTTGAGGTAATCCAATGTAAATTTTCCCCGCTTGCATTTCTTTAAGATTTCCTAACTGGGCGGTTATATTTTGAAAAGATGATACGATTTGTTGAGCTTGTTGAAGGATCACTTCCCCCGCATCTGTCAATTCAACAGACTTCTTATTACGGTGAAATACAGTGACGCCAAATTGTATTTCCAGCTCTTTAATTGCCCTACTAATCGATGGTTGAGATATATACATCATTTCAGCAGCCTTGCTAAAATTTCTATGTCGTGCGACTTCGATAAAGCATTCTAAATTTCTTATGTCCAAAACTATCCCTCTATTTCGTTTATTATTCTTTGACATTAATTCTAGCAAATTTAGCATTTTCTTTTATCATATCACATTTAAGTGTATGCTTTTATTACAGTAGTCCATTAATTAATACATTGGGCAATTGCTGTGAAGTTTGCGCTACATGATCGTTTCTATACTAAAATCAATAAGGGATGACGATCATAATATCGCCATCCCCTAACTTATCAAATAATAAGACTCTCTAAAAAATCATCTCTCCTGGTTTATAGCCTTCAGGCAATTCTTCTTCACTTAAAAATTTGAAATTGTCATCACGCAGTATTGGTAAAAATACTTCGTATGGAATCCTGGAAAACTCACCGGCATAATTACTGGCTCCGAACCACTTACCCTCTTTGCTGCCCAAATTTAAATCTCTAGCAAATTTTGTATAGTTTGAGCAATCATGAACTGCTAAATCCCAGTTTTCTTCATCGGCTATTTTCATGAATTTCAAAGTTAATTCCCTACTCCAAATTGGAGATATATAGCCCTGTCTGAAAATATACATATTTTCTCCATAATAATTGTCTATGTTATTCTCATTCAAATGTAATTCTGCGCAATTAATAAAATCGACTTTTGTCTCTAAGATGGCTTGCTTTTTCTTGAAAAAAGATTCGAAAAACTCAGGAGTCATTGGAGTTTCAATACCTACATTTTCAATATATTTTTTTGCTATTTTAATATTTTCAATCGCTTTGTCTGAACAATTAGAGGCGCCAAGGTTGAAACGTATCTCATCAAGGCCAGCTTCGCCTAACGCTTTCAATGTTTCTTCCGTAGCTAAAGTGCCATTTGTATATAGATGTTGATGAATCTGAGCATCACTAAATTTCTTTATTAGCGAATAGTATTTTTCAATTTCCATGAATGGCTCTAAGTAAACGTAGGAAATGCCAGTGGGTTTTTGGTGGATGGAAAGAAGTAAATCAATATCTTTCTCATAAAATTTTGTGCCTCCAATTTCCCACATACCTTCGCCAACTGGAGGAATATCTCCTAGTTCTCCATAATTATAACAGAACTTACACTCTATATTACATTTGTTCGTTTTCCTAATTGCACTGAGTCCAGTGCCTAGCAAACAAGAACGACAGCCTTTTGCGAATTTACTTTCATTTCCTACAAAACGAGTTCTATTCTCTAAAGTTTTCAAACCTCTAATTTCTGACATTAACATATCATGTCTATGATCAATCGCTGCCTCAATTTGCGCAAAAGTAGCGTAAATGATTTCCTGTTGTTTGGTCATCAGTTCTTCGTCCTCAGGCAATAGTGCAAAAAATTCAAACCAACTCAATGCATCTTTCTTTGAAATTTTCATAATGTATCCTCCACTAATTAATCCGTTAGTGTAATTTTTTTACACTATTTTTCAGATTTTTTCTTTCTATATCAAGGGTTACAGGGTTTTTAATACAAAAAAAATAATGATCCCTTTTTTGTATAATTGAGTTCACTTACAACACAAAACTATCTAAAAAGAGAGTGTCATCGTTAAGCCCAATTATATCATTATTTTGATCTTTTTTTAACCCCAAATATCATGAATCATGTTTTGCCCAGCCAGTAGTGATGCTTCGATTACTTTATTCTTATATGAATCTACAGAAATAGGAATATTGTTTTTTCTATTACCTCTTATTTAACCTAGAACTTTCTTCTCTTTATATTCCACGAATTATTCCAGAGCATATGAAAAAGGTCCTCTATCAGCTTGATAGAGGGCCCTCAAATTAATAATCACATGTAACTATCTTTTCCTCCATTTTTGGAATGTCATGTTTTATTTGTTCAAGAACCTCTAAGAAGTATTCGGCTTCTCGAAGTACATGGTCTGCAAGTAATGGTGGAATCAAAGATACGACCTTACAAGATGCGATTAAATCTCTTGCGGCTTCTTTAAAATCGCGAATTTGAACGGTTGCTTGGGTTACATCCTTTTCAAACCGAACAAGGTCATTGTTGGGCTGAAAATCCCACAACATACTATCAAGGTCACGAGCTTGAAGTTGTAATTGTTCAAACTGAACAGCAAAAGCATTTGCTTTCTCGACAAAACCTCTTTCTAAGGGATCAAGCAAACCTACAATAAACCTGGCATGATCGGCCATATGCCTGAGCCAAAAAACATTATCACTGACTATGGAATCAACAGGACATGCCATATCACCATCCTGTATTTTCTGTAGAAGTTTCAGAAAGTACATAGCTTCGCGGGAAATGTGGTCTATCAATAAAGGATAATTATAGCCTCCAATTTGACATTCAATAAGCAGATGTAAAACATGACGTTTAAAGTTTACCCAACTGCTTTTGTAACAATCGAGCAATTCCTCCCTACCAGCCTTCCAGAATCCGGATTCCATGGATTGTGGATTGTCAACATTAAATTAGGATAGACTTCCCAAGATCCTTCAGGTCAATAGCCAGAATATTAGTCAGAGAAGCTAAAGTGTAGCATAATCCCCTTACAAATAGAGGATTATTTAATTAAAAAGACCATAGCAAAGAGGAAATAAAAAAGTCCTGCGTATACTAAACGCATAGGAGTAAGTTTGTTCCGTTTAAGTATTGTCAGCAAATAAGATACAGCGATAAGGGTAACAACACCTGCCCAAAGTAAATGTGCATCAAATAACCAAGGAGTAAAGAATATACCAAGAGCACTCGGTACGGTTGCCTGTATCATCATTGAACCACTGATATTCCCCAAAGCAAGTGTCTCTTTTCCTTGTCTAACCCATATAACCGCATTTAAAATTTCAGGTAATTCTGTAGCAATTGGACTTAAAAGAAGAGATACAACAAGTGGCGATATTTCCCAATAGTTACTAATGACTTCAAGATTTTTCACAAATATATGTGAACTGGCAAATATAAGTATTAATGCGAGTATCGTTTGTGTAACAACCCAAAATGTTTTAGGCTCTGCTTTTGTTGGTTGAAATTTAAGTGGCTCAAGTAATAAGCACTCATCAATACATTCCGCACGCATTTCTTTAAAAAAGTATAGTCCATAAGCCGCTAAGAATAAGAAAGCCATCAAGGGCTTAATACTAAAGACAAGTAGGCCTAATAACACCTTAAAGATAAAAATAGATACAAACCACAATTGGTCACGACTTAATTTTTTACTGTCGATATCAATATCAGTTCCTAATTCGCGTTTTTTTCGATAATAGATAATACAAAATCCTACTACTGCATAAGCAATCGTTCCAAGTACAAGGGGCCCGCCTAATGCCGCTCCGACACCAATATCTTTTTGTTGGCTACTTGCATTAAAAGTCACCGCAACAAATGTTACAACACTTTCAGGTAAAGCAGTTCCAATTGCCGCCAAAATAGTCCCCACGGCACACTGGGAAACATTGAATTTCACTCCGACCCACTCAATAGCATTGACAAAAAGTTCACAGCTATAATAAATTACGATGATGGCCACAATAAGCGTCAAATAGATACTGAACATTAACGTACCTCCAATTTAATAGATATGGGGCAAAAAAGAAAAGACTCCTGGTGCAAAAAGCACCAAAAGTCTCATTACGCAAAAATCGCGGGTACTACCAGGTTGTTCACCATTATGTTGATAGCACCTATATTAATTACTCCCCTTTGATATACAAATTATAGTCTGTTCTGCACTTAGAGTCAAGGCGTGGGAGGGTTTCAGCACCGAAATAAAGGAATCAATGCAAATCCCTAACAAAAACCAGAGAGATAAATCGGCTTATCCCCATACATTCTCTGGTTGATCCATCATCTTTTCATTTTAAGCTTTGCACTAATCTTGTTAATGATTGTACCAAATTATTAATTAAAGCTTCGATACCATCACCTCTATCATTATTCCAATGGCTCTTGTGATACCAAAAATACCATTGTCAGGTTAAAAAAACTTAGATTAAGCTTTTTTATAAAGTTAATACCTTTTGCACTAACATAATTAGATATATCTTCTGTTTTTCCATGTATATGCCAATCCTTAATATTCTTATTACTCGGATTATAGCTCAGTCCATCAATGTCCCAAAGAATCCCCACTTTATAATATGTGAATTCAGAAATAGACTTTCCCGTATTAGGAGCAGCTGCTTCTATAGCCATAACATTTGTACATAGCATAAATAGTACTAAAATGGTAATGAACACGCTCTTCATTTTATCCCCCTTTAATTCCAATCAATACAAGCTTCTTACCATTTCAAATATTTTTCCAAGTCTCATTCATACACTCACTCTTTCTTTTATATTATGATCTTCAATCATAAATTGGACTCTTTACTCGTTAAAAGTTTTATGCTAGTAAATTATCATTCGGTTCTGCATGAATGATAATTTCGCAAAAGGAGAATTGCCCCTTGATTTGCTGCTCAACTTCATCACAAATGCCGTGAACCTTTTTAAGAGACAGTTCTTTATCTAAAATCAAATGGACATTAAGTGCCTCGTATCTTTTGGCTATATCATCATAGCCAATGGATGCGAGGTATTCGTTTGTTAATGACCTATGTAGAATCCAGCTATCGGCAATACGCCAATATCCGAGACGAGAATTTGCCCATTCCCAAGTACAAATATTCATAAAACGCTTTAGTCTACCTTTAAACAAGTAGGCTATTTTGTTTTCCATACGGTACTTTTAAAAGATTAACTTTCATAATTTAATATTGAATAATAAATAAGGAGGTACTATGGAAAAAAGTGATTTCTTACGCCTCTGTCGGGAGTACGGTTGTAACAACAACTATGCTTTCTCAGAAAAGCTCATACCTAGTGTACGCGAATATATAAAGCGACCTAATAATAGTAAGATACCTGTGATTTGGCTAGAGACCAGCGATAGCGGCGACAATAATATTGCTTTTATGAATACGACCTATCCCTATTTAAACCAAGTTTTTTCAGACATGATTGATTTATTCTATAGCAATACTTTTATGGCTGCGCAGGGAAGAGATGCTCTTGAACTTCTTGATAAGACAGTTACAGCTTACTATGGGAAATTTACATTAGTGGTTGAGGGGGCAATACCAACTAAAGACAACGGAATATATAATGTAATTGCCCGAACTAAAAAACGTTGTTTAACAGCCTTAGACGCGGTAACCTTGCTTGGAACAGCTGCTAAATATGTCGTTGCTATTGGAACTTGTGCCAGTTTCGGAGGCGCTTCAGCTGCAGCTCCAAACCTTACCGAATCGGTAGGCGTTGGAAAAGTGCTTAAGCGGGAGGTTATTAACGTCAGCGGCTGTCCCGTAAACCCCGATTGGTTTGTAGGTACCTTAGCACATTTAATTATGTATGGCAGACCAGAACTTGATGATCTTGGAAGACCAACGCTCTTCTACGGTAATACCGTCCACAAACATTGCCAACGCCGATCTTATTTTGATCAAAAAGATTTTGCCGAAAGACTAGGCGACACTGAGTGCATGTTTACACAGGGATGTATGGGACCACGTACCGGATCTGACTGCCCCTATCGTCAATGGGTAAATCATGTAAGTTGGCCCGTTAAGGTGAATACCCCATGTATCGGATGTACCAACGAGGATTTCCCTGATGGTTCGACTCCCTTCTTTACACCTTTGCCACAAAAAAACAAAAATAAGCAAATTGGCGACCAGCAACAGCCATCTGCAAAGAAGGGAGAATAGCATGAGCGTAAAAAAAATCATTTTTAGCCCTGTTACCCGTTTAAGCGGTCTGCTATCTGTTGAACTTGGGATAGATGATGGCTATATTGTTTCTGCCGATGTCAGCAGTACAATGTTCCGTGGGTTCGAATACATAATGCGCGGACGGAATATAGAGGATGCAGTATATATGACACAACGCATTTGTGGAATCTGCTCGACAGCCCATGGGGCCGTGGCAAGTTATCTCCTAGATGAATTGTATGATAATGATATCGAAGAGAATGCCCAGTATTTGCGAAACATTATGTTCGCAGCAGACTTCCTACAAAACCACATTCGCCATTTCTATTTCTTTGGACTACCTGATTTCGTTATAATGCCAGAAAATCCGCTCTTTCTCAATCAAAATTGTTTTGACTGTCGCCTTGATGCTTCCGATAATCGCCGGCTAGCAGGTCATTATATCGAGGCCGTTAAAGCTGCCCAAAAATGCCACCAGATCTTAGCCCTATTGGGTGGCAAAGCACCACACCAACATAGTTTTATCCACGGTGGAGTAGCAGTAGCGCCTACGGTGGATATGATTAACCAGGCCCAAGCCCTCATCCATGATATTCAAGAGTTTGTAAAACGCTATCTGCTTCCAGACACAGAACTACTATCTCGTTGTTATGATGATTATTTTCATATCGGCGAAACAGCTGGTTGTTTTTTATCCTTTGGACTCTTTCACTTTGGAAATAAAAATGATCAAGTACTATGGAAGGGCGGCGTCCTAGAGGGAGATTCTCTAACACAGCCAAGGCTGGATTTAATACAAACAGATATTTCAAAATCCTGGTTTGAGCGTGATCAATCCATGAAGGATGGAGATATTTCGCCTTCGCCTTGCAAGCTAGGTGCTTATACCTGGGTAAAAGCTATACTCTATCGAGGCAAACATTATGAAGGAGGACCCCTGGCTCGCATGGCTATTAATGGCTACTATAAAGGTGGCACTTCAACCATGGATCGAATCGTATCCCGTTCCTTAGAGACGCTCCTAATAACCGAGCTAGTAACAGAGTGGCTCAATCGCCTAGAACCCGGACCAGCACCCCTAAAGCAAAAAAAAGATCTTGTCAAAAATCAGGCAATTTTTACAACAGATGCTATGCGCGGTGCTTTACTTCATAGTGCTTACATCAAGGGAAATCAAATTGAAAAATATGATATTATTACCCCTACAGCTTGGAATTTTTCGCCCAAAGACATTGCTGGTTATCGCGGACCCGCAGAAACCGCCCTTGTTGGAACGAAAATATCATCACCTGAACTCAAGTATATAATCCCAGGCCGTATTATACGCTCATTTGACCCCTGCCTTTCATGCGCTACACACCTGCTGGACTACCGCACGAACAGTATCGATCATATAGTATATTGAGCTACTATCTGAGTGCTTAAAAGAAACAAAACATGACCTTTCTCCTCGCATTTGCAAAGAATCAGGGTTTTTTTTACCTCCTGGGGTTTACAAACCTCAAGAACCCGATATTGTCCCTCGTAATCGACGCCTTTCTCTTTAAGTTTACTTGGTAAGAGAACACCAAACTTAATTTCACTAAGAGCCTGTTTGATCCGTAATCACCGTTGAAAAATCTTTTTGTGAGGTAATCGTATACAACACTAGACATTCCTCCTTATCGGGTAATTTCATAAATCAACTCTTTCGCTGAAAACCTTATTTTAACTGTTATTTTTCACACCAGGAAGATTTAGGGATGACGTATAGTGAAATCAGCCCTTCGGCCCACTATGGTAGCGCGGTCAAAGGGCTGATTTTATTTATCCTGTTATTTAGTCAGTTTCGGGGGAATACTTCCAGTTCTTGCTCTTTTCCTCTGTTGATAGTACGAGATGTTTACGGATGGCCTCATGCCCCTGATCGTTGGAAATATTCAAGGTTTGTGAGGTTCTATATTTATAATAACAATAGAAATTCAATGTGCCCTCTCTCGTCCAGTTTATAAATCGGATCATGGGTATTGCAGCTTGATATCCCGGCGAAAAGCAGGGGTGTCTTTCGCCTTATAAAAATTTTGCACCAGAACCGTATTTAGTATGGTTTCAAGATCGCCTTGCATTTGTATGCTCTTTATTTGTGATGAAATAAGTACCTCGAAGATCATCTGCTATTTTGCTTTATTAATAGCAGATACCAATAACATCTCCACGCCATCAGCAAAATCAGCTAATCCACTGTCAAGCATCTGTACTAGCGCAGTTGGGCGAACCATGCCTACTTTTGTACTACCATTTTCCACATATATAACTATTTTGCACGGTAAAAAATAGCCTACTTTAACATTTGTGTCCAGGGCTTTCTTGGCCTCCTGGGGGTTGCAAACCTCTAGAACCCGATATTGCCCCGCGTAATCGACTCCTTTTCTTTAAGTTTGCTTGGTATATCCATTTCCCAGAGAACACCAAACTTAATTTCACTAAGAGCTTGTTTGACATCCTCAATCACCTGTGAAAAATCTTTTTCTGAGGTAATCGTATAAAACACGAAACACTCCTCCTTATCAACTAATTTCATGAATCAAATCTTAAGTTGAAATGCGCCTTTAGGACAGACTTTTATGCACTTTTCACATGCAATACATTTATCATCTAAAACATTTGGTGCATCATATCCATGCTGGATGATCGCCCCTGTCGGTCAGTGTGGAAGAGCAGGACAAGGATGATCCAGCGGACATCTTTTTTCAATTACATATGCAACGGCCATTACAATCACTCCTCTTTATTTTTTTATTGTTACGTCTAATAAATGATTTCAGCTTAAAAATGCAATGACTTTTTAGGACATTTATCCACACAACGATCACATTTCAGACAATCACTATGAGAAAATCCTTCCTCACTTCCTTTAGCAGAATGTGGCGTTAATTGTAATGGACAAGCCTTAGTACAAAGATTGCAGCTCACGCATGATTCTTCAACTTTTAACGGCATTGGTTTTTTCCTTTTTGCAATCCAGCTTGCTAAAGTACCCATCGGACAGATTGCACACCAAGTCCGTTGATTATAGATGACTCCTAATATAATTCCAACAATTGTTGTAATTAAGATGATCCGAATAAGCACCATGCCCATGGCCGACCAATTACCCCAAGCATGAAACATTTGCCAAGAGAAAACCGTTATTATAAATATCACCATAAAGGAACGAAGTGCAGGATGAAAGAAAAATTTTGGAATTGGTTTATTAGGGGATATTTTAGCGATTATATGATCATAGAAGCTCCCCCTAGGACAGTAATTACCACACCAAAATCGTCCTTTATAGGCTGAAAATACAACCGGTGCTAACATACAAGTCAATGCAATAATACCGATTGCCGGATAAAATAGACCAATAGCAAAAAAAAGTAATAACAGCCAAAATAAATAGGGCTGAAAACGGTTTTTCATAAAAACATCCTCCTATTATGACTAGGCAAGGCAATATCTGCTGATATATATAAGGTTTTAGTCACTTATCATGTTTGTTTTCATAAGAATTGATTCGTGTAATAAAAGCAGATCTGTAACATACTAACACTAGTATTTCGAAAAAATATAAAAATAATGCTGATCGTTATTTTAATTATTGCTTCCCCATATCAAGAAAATTTAGGGAGGACGTATAATGAAATCAGAACTATTTAAGGCTCAATTCGACAATCAGTTCCGTGATGATTTAAAAGAACGACTAATTTACTCCAGTGATCTGGGTGAACTCTCATCGACTGTACGTAATCTGGTGAATACAACACCCGATGGGGTTCTGCGTATACAGAGCCGGGATGACCTGGCTGGAGCTGGATAAAGCGTTACAATCCTACAATCTTGTTCTCCGAATTTTGGCTGCCGCACCCGTATCTCGCAATATTGCAGCAGCAATGACCCCTCTGCCCCGTAAGTACAACGGTACAACAATGGATAAAAATTGGCCGAACATACTTGCACCGATTTCATCCCATGCGTATGAAATCACGGGGACCGTCCCTAGTTCCCAGTGAAGCTGAAACTCCTGTAGCTACTCTGGATTCCTTACTCAATGACCTAGAAAAGCAGTTGCCAGGTATGGCATTCGAAGGCACTTTCAGCGCTAAGGATCAACTTAGTCTTCTCGGCTTTGCCCTTAGCAACTCCCGTAGTTTGCGTTATAATGTCGACTTTTTAAAAGCGCTTAAAGTCCTACGCCTAGCGCAAAAACACGGCGGTCATCCCTACGGTTTTGGTTTATACTTTGCTCATGCCGCCAAGGACAACCTGCAGAACTATGATGAAATTGTCAAGTTAAAAGCCAAATTTGATCCTGATAACATGATGAATCCAGGAAAAATTATTGAGCCATTATTTTCTTCAGTAGATAAAATAACCACTAATAACGAGGCCAAAGTAAAAAAGGTATATTCTCACATTACTTGTGGGAGCTATACCTTTTTTTGCTATATAATTATAGTATCAACATTAGGTGGGAGAATAACTTGAAACTTTGTTTATAATTACCACCTACCAACGCCCAGATAGGTATTCGCTGATCGCTTATAGTTCTTTAGTCTCCGACCACTATGTACTATTCAGCATCCCTTCTCTTTTTCTATTGTTCCAATTGCTTTAACTCCAAACTAGCACTTGCTTCCACCAATATCACATCTGAACCAATTTTTCTAATTTTTTCCCACGGGATAACAACATCTTCCGCACGGCTAAATAGACCAAGGAACCTACCATTTCCTGGTACCACAATTGCGGTCAGTTTACCACTTTCCACATCAATTTCAATATCACTAATTCCACCTAAGATTTTGCCATCTACAACGTTGATTACGTTTTTGAGCTTGAGGTCTGATACGCAGAATAGGCGTTTTATATAAAGGGTTTCGACACCCCAATATGAAGGGGGGCTGCTTAGCTTTTTAGCTATACTTTTGTGCAAAATGCTCTGCCCCTAATTGGATATTAGGTCAGCTTATTCAGCTTCGGCACATTTCCAAATCTCTTTGCCTTTAAATGTGAAGAAGCCTAAATTTCTTATTTTGACTAGCATTAGTGATACGTTTAAATGAGTCATCCTAAGGATGATTTTCGATTGCGAACTTGCCTGAGTGGCCCGGCAACAGTGCCTTGGCCTTTAGATCTTCCGCCGCCTGCGCCACTTCTTCCGGCATCATGTGTATATAGGGCCAACTTTCAATAAAATTCTCCCCATAAATCGCAATTTTTGTATTAAAAGGGTGCTAAACTTCTAAGATTTAAGCACAGCACCCTAAGTAAGTGTTTATTTTAATCTATTGTACTCATCATCGGCAACAGGTTCCAGCCATTCTGCAGAACCTGCCTGGCTATTGGTTTCAACGGAAAGGTGTACGAACCAACTGTCTTTCGCAGCACCGTGCCAGTGTTTCACATTTGCCGGAATCTTTACAACATCGCCAGCCTTGAGTTCGTGCGCTTGTTTTCCTTCTTCCTGATACCATCCTCTGCCGCCTGTAACCAAAAGAATCTGTCCGCCCGGATGCTTATGCCAATTATTGCGGCAGCTCGGCTCGAACGTTACGTTTCCGATTGGGCAGTTGAACTCCGTGTCCCCCGGTACCAACATCTGAAGATATGCCTGTCCAATAAAGTATTTATTATATGGCTCCGGCATCTTGTTACCTTTTGGGAAAATTACGCTATTACTTAAATCATGCACTCGAATCGCTCCTTTTTTATATTTACAAGCTATTTTAGGCTAGTTCTTTACACCTCATACTTTTTCTTATACTTGAATAGCTAACTGATTCAACCAATTTTCCCATTTCATAGGCTTTATCTAAAACTGAGGACAAACTACGGATAGCCCCCAATTGATCCGCACCAGCACCACACACTACACCTAGCAAAGGATTAAAATACTACTGCTGATCAATTGCTGACTTCAAATGTGACTTGCACATTTTCCTTCCCAAGAGCCTCTTTAAGTCCAGAAGTGTCTTCTATATAACCGAGTTTGACGTATCCACCATACGAATTGGAATACGTATTATAGAATAACACCAAGCTATTAGAAGACCAACACATGATCTCGCCTGCATTGATTGTTGCAGGCGTCTCTGTCGATTGAGCTGGCAAATTCTCCGGTAGATGGTAATATTTCTCCCTTCCATTCAGTTCAGTCATATTGACGGTCATCGGTAACTTTGAGAGTAAGGCCTGTGTTGTTTCTTTATCATAAAGCTTTGCAGTAAAAACTTTATTACCTACCGTAATTTTTGCACTTATCATTTTCTCAACTTCAACATCGTCGTTTTTCTTACGGTTACTTTCCGTATAAGACTCAGAATTTGACATTGGTGAACCAGAATTTGGGGTAACTGTACTGCCTGTTGTTGTTTCTCCAGAAATCTTGGCAGCGCCGCAAGCAGTAAGGGAGAACATAAAAAACACAGACAGCAAAAGCAAGAATCTTTTTGATCCTTTTATTTTCATTCAAACATCCCTCCACATTTATCTGAACGATTTTTCAAAGATCCTCATACCTTTCGCTCAAGCGCCCATTGCCAAAAATAATACCTGTTGGTACATGCATGTTAAAAATCATAATTAAACTTTCCCTCTATTCTTATTTAGACTATTCAATTTTGATTATAATGTCGTCACCTAATGTATCCATAACGGAAAGCGGTGCATTAATTACCCCTTCATCAGGATTTCTCAAGATCATCGTAGTTTTCAATTTTTGAGGCCAATCGTTCTCTTGTTGCCTGCAAATTTGTAATACGATCATCTAAACGGTTTAATTCTTCCTGTAACAGTTCCTTCCTTGCTTCCTTTGTTTTACTTCCCTGCTGATAAAGGTGGACATATTCAACAAGGACTTCTACTGGAATACCGGACTTTCGCATACAGTGAATAAATTCAATCCATCCGCAGCTGTAATCGTCATAGTCGCGAATCCCATTTGGTTTACGCGGAACCGGCGGGATCAAACCGATCCGTTCGTAATAGCGCAATGCGTCCAGTGTCATACCGTATTTTTTACTGACCTCTGAAATTATCATTCGATTCACTCCCTCTTTTCCTTTATTTTCAGCTTATTTCAATGCTTTACCTTAATCAGAACATAACTTTATACTGTAAGGTTATCACCTTGTCTTAACTCCAAGTCAAGTGTTTTTTCGTTAAAAGCTCGTAAAATGAAAAAAAATTACAAAGCCTATTGACTTGGTGTTAACACCAGATGATACATTTAATTTGTAAATAAACATTGGAAGGGGTTTAATATGTGGATAGAAATAAAATCGGTGCGATTGGCATCTGCGGCAGCGGCGGATTCGCTCTTACCGCGGCGCAAGTCGACCATCGCATAAAGGCCGTTGCAACTGCAAGCATGTACGACATGAGCCGCGTAATACGCAATGGCTGGAAAGACAGCATGACCGACGAACAACTCAACAAAGTTCTCGATCAACTTGGCGAGCAACGTTGGAAAGATTTCGAAAACGGCTCTCCTCAGTTGACTCCACAATTTCCTGTTGAAATTCCATCAGCAGGACTAGATCCTATCACAAGCGAGTTTTTTGAATATTACGTAGCTCCACGTGGACACCACCCAAATTCGATAGGTGCATTTTCGATCACGAGCGCTATGTCTTTTATGAACTTCTCTTTGCTTGATCATATTAAATCGATTTCGCCAAGACCAATCTTGTTCATCATGGGTGAAAATGCACATTCGCGCTATTTTACTGAGGATTCTTACAAGATGGCTGCCGAACCAAAGGAACTCTATATTGTCAAAGGTGCAAGACACATCGACCTGTACGACAGAAAAGATCTCATTCCTTTCGACAAGCTCGAGTCCTTCTTTAAAGCAAATCTTAAATAACACTAGCCTTCGCATACCAATAGTACTTTGAATAAAACCGCTGTGTGAATCCCGTATATATTCGGGGTTCACACTTTTTTGTCTGAATAAAAAAACCATCTGATGTACGATAAAATAAACATCAGATGATTATTGTCGGACCAGATATGGCAACCACCAGCGCAAAGAGACTCACGAGTAATCCCGCCTGGGATATACTAACCTGGAACCGCTCCGCCATATAAGGCAATACGCCGATCATCCCCATTTCCGTATTTAAAATGCCAAAAACGCCTACAGTTAATATAAAAACAAGCAAGTTATTTTTTTTAATCACAAAATACTCCTTCTTTCAATTATCATGAAATTTAGACTCTCAGTTTTTTCTTTGTTGCAATAAATTCATAAAATTTTATACTAGCGAATATTTAACCCATTATGTAAGATAAACAGCGCCAATAGTACAATGCCAGTAATTTCATGTGGTGCATTTCCTATGAAACGATAATTCATCATAACAAGAAATAAAATCACCATAATAAGATTTAAAATATTTCTGCCCAAAATTCAGCCTCCCATTCTTTCGAAGTCTTTCCTTAAGATTTTAGTTATACGCTAAGGCTATCACCTTGTGTTAACTCCAGGTCAATAGAAACAAGTTAAATATTCAATACAAAATACGAAAAAACCACAAAGATAATTCTTTGTGGTTCAAAATTGTGGATAGGTTACACTTAACTGAACAGATAAATTAAGATCAAATAAACTCATTCAGTATCCAGTAGTAAACATATTTATAATAGAAAAATAGCAAGTAATGGTCTTGCCCCCCATTTCATAATTTATTCCAATCCGTATCTACCAATACTCATCAATATTACGAATAAGTATTTGTTGATTACTTATAGCTCTTTAATCCTCTACGACTATGTACTATTCAGCAGTGGAACATATTCCCTTCCCTCTTTTTATTGTTCCAATTGCTTTAACTCCAAACTAGCACTTGCTTCCACCAATATCACATCTGAACCAATTTTTCTAATTTTTTCCCACGGGATAACAACATCTTCTGCGCGGCTAAATAATCCTAGAAACTTACCATTCCCTGGCACCACAATCGCGGTCAGCTTACCACTTTCCACATCAATTTCAATATCGCTAATTCCACCTAATATTTTACCATCTACGACATTTATCACGTTCTTGAGCTTAAGGTCTGATACACAAATGGTAACGTTTTTTCTGTTCTTATACATGGAATTAATTTCATAGTGTTGTTCTGTCAGCACTCGGTTCGTTGAAGCGTACCTTTGTAAATCCATCCTATTCTATTGCCTGCCACCTGCTAGGATGAAACGGCGATCTACACATTGCGAATAACTATGATTTTTTCTTAATATGTTCTCACAGACATACTTTGTTGTGATTGACTGTTGATACTAATACACACGGGTAACTTGGAGATGCGACACCTCTGTTGACAATCCAGACTACACTTTTTCGCAAATAAGTTTTTTTCTCTGTGATTCATTATAGCATTTCTTACACCACGATCCACTATGTATTACTTTCGAGGGTGTCGTCTCCCAAACATGCCCATTCGCACATTGCCATTTCAGTTTCGTAAGCGCACCTTCATAGGTATCCGATAGACATTTACCGCCTTTAGCACTCGCTGCTTCTTGCATTTTTTCGATGGTTAGCCTTCTTTTTGCATGAAAACAAATCGGACACCACGTTCCTTTACCTTTTACTTGATAGGCCTCGGCTTCCCAAACATGCCCTTCAGCACATTGCCATTTTAGTTTCGTCTTGGAATGTACATACTCCACAGACAAGCATTCCCCGCCTCTTGCTTTTGCAATCTGATGCATTTCTTCAATTGTCGGCATCCTTTTTTCACGATCACAAACCGGGCACCAAGTCCCTCTGCGCATTTGATAGGGCACAGCTTCCCAAGTGTGGCCTTTGGCACATTGCCACTTTAGCTTCGTCTTTAAATTTACATACGCATTCGACAAGCATTTGCCACCATTAGTCTCCGCTAGTTTTTGCATTTCAAGCAGTATTTCTTCTGCATAACTGCTAGCACCTGCCTTCATATTACTAGTTGATTTCCGACTGCAAATCGTGCACCAAATTCCACTGTATTTCACGGTATCCGGCGTAGTTTCCCAGATATGTCCTTCCTCACATTGCCACTTTAGCTCTGTCCTTGAATTTACGTAGGTATCAGATAAGCACTTGCCCCCCTTAGACTCCGCCAATTTTTGCATTTCTTCGATGGCTAACCGTCTTTTACTACTAGCACAAGCTGGACACCATGCGTTTCGGTTCTTAATTAGGCTTGGAATGGTCTCCCATATGTGCCCCTCAGCACATTGCCACTTTAATTTTTTCCCCCAACCTAAGTATTCGGTAGATAAACACTTACCACCCCTAGCTTCAGCTATTTCCCTAGCATCGTCTAAGGAAAATATTTTCTTATTTTCCTTATCTGGGTCTGGCAAAGGAATCGCTAACAATTTTGACAATGCGTGGACATCCTCCGCATCGGCATAAGCAATAAAATAACTACGTCCTTTACGGTCATCTTCACGCAAAAGACGTGTACCAGTTCTCTCTCTTTGAACGATTCTTGGCTTTGAGCCAATCCACGACATGATTTTATTATTCATTTCAAACAACAGCGGATCTGCTCCCCGTATCTGAAATCTTAAATATCTTTTATTTTTCCTAGTAACGCCCTTAGTACCGTAACTTATATACGCTTTTGTTTTACAATAGCCTCGCGTAAATTCCAAGTCATCGATATGATCTAAAGGATAGCAACAATTCCAATGGCTAGTCCAGCCCAAATCCATAACCTTTTTGTAAATTAGATGTTCATGGTTAATATCGATAACGCCTACACCACTAGTCATTTCTTTACTATCCATTCCTAGGAATGACGCGATTTCAAGTAGTAATTCTCTATTTTTATTTTGAATACAAATACATTTATACTTTGTATCTTCTCTTATTTTTCCGTTTGCCCATATAAAACCGATAATCCAGTCTTCTGTCATTTGAAAAAACCTCGCTATATTTTGATTGTCTATGAATTAAATTAAAAATCTTTTAAAATATAATTCGAAAGAAGCAGACTGAAAAAATTCAATCTGCCTCTGCTGAACTGAATTATATGCTGATAGCCTTTTGTTAAAGGTTTATTATCCAAATTAGAAAGGTACATAGCTACAATAAAACTATGTACCAGTTCATCAGTATTGATGTTTTCCATATTGTTTCTACGTTTTTTACGTAAAGCTATTGCATATGCATCAGGATTGAATTTATTGTTATTTAACAGATATTGATACATAAATGGATATGCCTTTTTTATAATTTTAATTATGCTCTGATAGCTATTTGTTGTTTTATTGGTCTGTTCACTTTCAACAAAGAAAATCAATATACCTAGTACTTTTCTAGCGTATTCAACTTGCAATAGACATCCATCAGTAATTATCGGATGACGATAGAATATGTTATCAACAGCAGCTCGATAGTAACTATATTTATTTATACTAAAGCATTTATCAATAATAGGATAAGCCACTGATCTATTCCCTAAGGCTTTTGCAACATAAGGGTAGAGTGGGACGTCCATATTAAATTCAGTTCCTATACCTGGTTTAGGAATCAACTCCATGCCTCCAAATTTTCCGAATTGTTTCATTATCGCTTTGTTTCCTTTCTTGAAGTATTATCTTCACTATTTCTTTAATATAAAGTAAATTTAATTATAAATTCCGTGTAAAGCTTCCACTTAGCTCTTTAATCACTTATTTTAAAAGTCCATTAAAACACCTAATCGCATTAACGATTGCCACAATTCCTAGTATCCTGCTAATAACCATCATCATATTTGTATCCGACTTCAAAATATTCTTAGCTACAAATTCTGGATTTAAGAGTGCCATTATTCCCATAGCTGAGAAGATTAGAACCTGACTAATATAGTAGATTTTTTCGCCCATGTATAAACTCTCCTTACCTAGTAGTTCAAAATACCATATATATTACTCATCCATCTTCATCGTCAAACCAGGCGATTATTGTCTAAACTCTTAAATAGTACCACCCAGTTTTATGATTTGTTTTTTAGCTGTTTCAATACGATAACTATCGCTACCCGCTGATGCATAATGTATGAATAATGTATATTCTTTAATGGCATCAGATTTTCTTCCTGTTTCTTCATAAATAATTGCCTTGTTGTAATAAACCCCTGGATCTTCTAGAAATAGTTCATTCGCTTTATTATAATCAGCAATAGCCATGTCATATTGACCAATCTCTTTATAGGCCATTGCACGATTAAAATAAGCATCTTGATATTTTGGATCCAATTCAATCGCTTTATTATAATCAGTAATAGCTATGTCATATTGACTTTGGGCAGAATAAGCCTTACCACGACCTAAATAAGCATTTTCATACTTCGGATCTAATTCGATTGCTTTATTATAATCAATTATAGCTATGTCATATTGACCTTTAGCAGAATAAGCCTTACCACGACCGCAATAAGCATTTTCATCCTTCGGATCTAATTCAATCGCTTTATTATAATCACTAATAGCTACGTCATATTGGCCTTTATCAGAATAAGTATCTCCACGACCTAAATAAGCATCTTGATACTTCGGATCCAATTCAATCACTTTATTATAATCAGCAATAGCTACGTCATATTGGCCTTTTAGTTGATATGCGCATCCACGCTCAGCATACGCAATTGTAAGTTTTCCATCTAATTCAATCGCTTTATTATACGCAAAAATTGCATTATCATAATTTTTTTTATGAACTAGATGATCATGTCCCTTTTTATACCATTGCTTAGCTGTAAGATTTTTTTCTCCACTGCAAGCAGTGCAAAGGAGCAATACAGTTATGAGCAACATAAAACTAGAGACTATTTGACAGGATGACTTTTTCATAGAAATTTGATCAAACTCCTTCTGCATCTTTACGCACCTGTTTAAAAAGTTCCTTCAAACATCTGGTAATATTAATGATCGTTGCGATTCCCAATAGTCTGCTAACCATCATCATATTTGTATCTGACTTTAAAATATTCTTAGCTACAAATTATGGATTTAAAAGTGCTATCACTCCCATGATTGAGAAGATTAGAACCTGACTAATCTAGTAGATTTTTTCTTCCGTATATCCCCTATTTCAAATTTAGATAGTACTACCAAGTTTTATAATTTTTTGTTTAGCTGTTTCAACATAAGAATTATCGGTAGCAGAAGATGCATATTGTATATATAAATTATACGCTTTAATGGCCTCAGAGTTATTTCCTGTTTCTTCATAAATAATTGCCTTGTTGTAATAAGCCTCTGCATACTTCGAATCTATTTCAATCGCTTTAGTATAATCAGCAATTGCTACATCATATTGACCTATGGATCGATAAGCAATTGCACGATAGAAGTAAGCATTTTCATACTTTGGATTTAATTCAATCACTTTATTGAAATCAGCAATAGCTACATCATATTGACTTTTAGCAGAATAAGCCTTGCCACGACCTAAATAAGCATTTTTATACTTCGGATCCAATTCAATCGCTTTCGTATAATCAGCTATAGCTACGTCATATTGACCTTGGGCGAAATAAACCTTTCCTCGATCATAATAAGCAATTTCATACTTTGGATCCAATTCAATCACTTTATTATAATCAATAATAGCTACGTCATATTGACGTTTAGTAAAATAAGCCTTTCCACGCCTGTAATAAATTTCTTTATCTTTCGGATCCAATTCAATCGCTTTATTATAGTCAATAATAGCTACATCATATTGCCCCTTCGCGGAATAAGCATCTCCACGCTCATAATACGCATATCCATTCTTCGGATCTAATTCAATCGCTTTATTATAATCAGCAATCGCTAGGTCATATTGATCTTTGTAAGAATGAGCAATTCCACGAGCTAAACAAGCCTCTTTATATTTCGGATCGAATTCAATCGCTTTGCTATAATCAGTGATAGCTACATCATATTGATATTTAACAAAATAAACAAATCCACGCTCGTAATAAGCAATTGTATATTTATTATCTAATTCAATTGCTTTGTTATAAGCTCCAATGGCATTATCATACTGTTTTTTATTCACTAAATAATGTCCAATTCTAAACCATACCTTAGCAGTAATACTCCCTTCTCCAGCGTAAGCAGTACAAAGGAGTAATGCAGTAATGATTAGCACAAAACTAGAAACCAATTTACAATATGACTTCTTCATGAAAATTTGATCAAACTCCTTTTCACCCTTCTCTCATTTATTTAAAGATTTCCTTATACCAATATGCTCATGTTACTATTTACTTTCTTTCTCTTCTTTACGTTCTTTTTGTTTTCTTTCGTCACTTATTCTCTTTACTTCAACCTTTGCACAAGCTGTATTAACCGTATCACAAAACGATCCAAATGCCTCTGTAGCTACCTCCGTTCCATTCTTAACTAATTTTTTTGAAAGTTGTTTCATAACCGGAATTAAATTACTAATGCCGAGCTTTGAAAATGGAACTAACCTAACAGTAGTTGCTGCAGTTTTCAATAATGAAAACATTCCAAGTGCGATTTGCGTCTGATTATAAGCTTCTTCATTACCGCCTTCTATATATCTATTTTTTACAAAATTCGCTGTGTCTCCTTTTGTATTACCACAAAGACCATTCCAAACTCGAGATACGCCGCCTGCAATATTACTAAGACCATCTGTTATTACATACGCTCCAGTAGCAGCAAGAGCCACACAAGGGACTGTTCCTAATCCAACAGAACAATATTCCCCTACACAAGCACCTGCAACCATTCCTCCTCCCATCATTGTCTCATACACGCCACCTGCCGCTTGCACAGTACCCAAAAATACTTCTTCTCCCTTTAAATTATCCCACCATGTCGCTACAGCGCCCTTGGCTTTTGCTAACATGCCACCCCAGTCTATACCGCCCTTGCTCTCCTCTTTATTCTCATCTTCTACTTCCGTGAACTTTGTATCATCGGTACATTCTATATCTACTTTTGGAGCACGAAGATGCAGTTCGTTTTCCATAACTAGATTGCCTGTAAGAGTTGCCATTAGTATTTGATTGGCTGAACTGAAAACAACCTTTTTCTCAGATTCAAATATAATCTCTTCTTCAGCTTCAAGTGTCATTCCTTTATGACTTTTGATGATCACACCTTCCTGATCATCAAAATCCAAACAAAGATCATCGTTACCAGCAGTAAAATAGATACCACCTGGAGCAAGTTTAAGCTCTTGCCCATATTCGGTGGCAAGATAGCGAGTGTTAGGGTCGCTAGTTTGCTCGCAATCAACTCCATTCGTGCGTAGACATCCTGTAATGATTGCTTTTTGTTCTTGCTTACTTGGTATATATAAAGTAGCAATTGTTCCCTTTTGTGGCATGAGATATAAGGCATCCGTCGTAGATGGAGCAAAGGGATACCAATAGGCCTCGCTCACATTTTGCTCTGCATCGATATCCAGATGCAATTTGACCTGCTGTCCTTGTCCCTCAAGCACAGTCCCCTTGAGACTAAGCCCTTGTAAGTGCTTATTATAGATGGGGTTTTGACGTAGGATACTTTTTTTAACTAGGGTAGTATGATATACAAGGAGTCCTTGCTTTAATTCAATATATACACTACTGACTTGCATTTCCTGACCTTTAAAGGTAACGGTATCGCCAATCGTCAGTGACTCATAGGTCTCTACCTCATAATAGGAAAATTGATTCTCAGGTATGCCAGGATTCACATCTGCTGTATCATAGTAAGCTTTGATATCTTTTCCTGTGGCATAATTAATAGTATCAGACAGAGTGATGTTACGTCCTGTTGGATAACCAAAAGAGAAAATTTGCTGTTCCATGGTTGAATCTGGAACGATGACCGTCTCCAGATAAGAGGCTAAGCGCCGAATGAACTGCCAGTCCGTCTCCTGATATTGAATAATTGGACCATTGATAACTTTTTTTTCAGCGGTTAGTTCCATACTCTTGCCAGGGTAGTCACTCAGCACTTTCGTTACAATCTGATCATAAGTAAGACTGGTATTTTGAAAAGAGCGTCTCTTTTCTTGGCGGTCAAGCATAACTGTCTCCGACAGAAAAAGTGCTGTAATCATACATACACCTGCTACCTGACTGACATTTACTTCTTTTAAGCGTCCTTTGAAGATCCATTTTTTTGTTGTACCATCGTCATGATAGACCATTATTTGATCATTAGTTGTTTCCCATAGCCCAGCTTTTTTCCCTGCGGCTTCGGTGAGTACAATCTTTATATATAATTCACCATGCTGATTGAGAGTCTCCATAATCTTTAATTCGTATATTGCTTGTATTTCCCATGGGGCAGTGACTTTTAATTGATCAACAGCAATAGCTGACATTTTGGTTACCTTCCTTAAGTAAATTTAGGAGCAATTTTTGATATAGATTGACTTCTCCATGCACTTAATTTTGTCCATCTGTTTTTATAGTAATTTTCCCGCCAATGGTACAACTAAGGATCGATGTTGTTATTAAAGCGGGCCGCCCTTTAATCAAAGCGTCTTCTTTTACTTCTTTCCAACAACCTGCTGGAGAAGGTTGACAAGGTTTGCGTGTTTTTTTACATTTCCCAAAAGGTATGATATTTTCTCCCACTATAGTATCCGTATCAATTAATACAGGCTTTTCATTGACATAAAGGCCATGGCTTTGTGGTAGATTAAGTTTTGTCGTATTACTACCTAAACTACATTTTACGTCTGCTCCTCTGACTACATATAACTCACTCATGATTTATCTCTCCTACTCTACCTCTAATCTTTTCATCTGTATCCCCCGCAATCTGCGACGCGAAATACTTTCGGCTGCATCTAAACGAACCACAATAATCATTTCATGATCATGTTGCACTCTAAAGACAGGAAGGTTATGTATAAGTTCCTGCTTTAACACTAGGTGTGTTACTTTTGTTTTATCTCGCGTCATTATGCTACTTTCCGCCATACAATCCACCGGTTTAAAGATGGGTAAATTATAGGCTTGGTGTGCTTGACCATCTTTTCCGACTAGTACTACGACTTTGCAGATCAATTTAGGTAGATACATCCTAAAAATTGCTTTTAATGAATCAGATATTAAAAACAGTTGCCGATCTAATAAATCGATAAAATCACACGAATCATTATTACCCATTTGAAAGATAGTCATTTTTTCAATCTTATGTGCATGCTCTGGTGTAATATTACGTCTATCAATTTGCATGATTACGTTAGGAATTATTGGTGCATCTACATAATCGATATCTTGTTTTAGTTGGAAATATTCCATTTTTCTACTATTATTCTCCTATCTTAATTTTTGGAATTACATCCTGTTGTTGATAAATAACCATACACTCATCCATATATTCACCGATACTAATTTGAAAATCCGGTATTTTGAGTAGGTTCTGATAAGCGAGAGTTTGTATAGCTTCTTTAATAATCTGCTGAGCAAGTGCCATCGTAGCTATGTGGTATTGCTCAGCCATCATTACTTTTATCTCTGCTAGATGATAGGAACGAATTTTATTGGTATAGATTCCTGTGTGCGCTGCTATTTGTAGTTCTGCCAGATGTTTCTCAAAACAATCCCAGATAATCTTAGGTTCCCAAGTAGCTGTACATTCCTTATTGTCAAAATATAGCATCTCATCATATAGATCAAGACGATATTTCCATATATTTTCAAGAAGATTGGTGTGTAGAAGAGATATGCATAAATAGGCGGCTGCACCTTTATATCCTTCTCCCTGTAAGTGGCTACCTTGTTGGCAGATTTGGCTAATACTATTAGCCAAATCAAGTGTAATCTTTTGAAAATCACGTCCAAAATTTTCTTTTATCAGTTCCTTATCTTCTTCTATCCAGTTCGTTGTATGTAATTGAATAAATTCTTTTATAATTTTTTTGTGAATCATGGCTGTATTCTTACCTTTTGCCCACTAACAGTTATATCTTCCTTAATGACGACTTTGCCACCACCTTGACTAAGATTCACTTCCTCTTTGCCAAATGCAATAATTTTACTTGTTGTACTTGTAATTTCAATAGCATCTTTTGCTTCCATTTTGATTTTTTTGTCACTCTTAATACTAACACCACCCTCATCACTCAGAGTCATCAGTAAATTTTCGTTGGCGATGATTTGGATGCCACTAGGAGTGAGGACGACTTGTTTGCCATGTACTGTACTGAGAATTTTGGTATTAGGATCTTCTCTTTTGCCACGTTGTGAGGGAGTCATATTGACTGAGCTTACGGCAACAGACTGCACCTCTTCCTTATTTTGGAAATAAATTCGCACATTGTCATTAACCTCAGGCATACAATAGAAGCCACTTCCATCTGGAGATGAGTATATCGTGGTGTAAGGGAACCACCAAGTAGCACCACTATCCCACTCTGCATCTATTTCAGTAATATGAACTTTAACTTGATCTTTAGCAATGGATTTTACGATACCACTCAAGGATATACCGGCTAGATTTTCGTTATATAAATCATCTTGCATGAGGCCCTTTTCCGTTGCGAGAATATATATATTCTTAACAATTCCTTTATCCATATGGGTATGGATATTTTTTATGTACCAAGATAATCCTTGAAAATTCACTTGTTGCCCTAGTTTTAGCACCTCTAACGATTCAACTTCACAGTAGGTAAAATCATTCTCGCTAACAATGATACCGCTATTTTTTCGACTGTTACTACTACTACTGGCATAATTTCCAGTATCACGCCTTATCTGATAGGTTGAAACTTTTAATTCTGCTGGCTTCTCCTTTTTGCCATCTTTAGATATCGGAGCTGGCGGGAGTCCAAAGTAGACTTTGGGGCTATTTAAAGTAACATCAACCATTAGACTTATATTAAAGAATGAGGCAATTCTTTTAAGTAGGCACCAATCCGTTTCCTGATATTGGATAATCAAACGACCTGTCGTTTGCGTATCTTGGTTGCCTGTTGCTTTAACAACATCATCTTTTAAACCTGGCACGTATTCACGAGCCAGGCTATTGATACGTTGAAATACATAGCTATAGGGTTCTTGTTCCCGTTGAAAAGAGCGGTTCCTTTTCTTGACGTCAAGTAAATAACTGAAGGTAAATGCTTCAATATCAAGATATGCTAATCCCGCTATGATACTTTGTTTTATATTAGTAACAATGCCTTGGAAAAGATATTGTTTTGTGCCACTTTGATCAATATAGGTTAAGAATACAGGTGAGTATTCCTGTGTAGTTTGGACATATCCTTGGTTTGAAGCTTGGTCTGCAGGTATTTCATTTAAAACACAACGAATATATAAGCGACCATGTTCATTAACACCTTGTGTAAGGTCTACAATAAGAATATCTTTGTATTTATAGGGACCAAAGCTTATATGGTGCCAGTTGATTGCTGAACCAGCATTAGACTGTTCTTCTGATGTAGCCATTATCTTCTTCCGCCTCCCGTTTTTTGTACAGGTCTCATAGATTCTGGTTTTGCTTGATGTTGTTCAACTTTTTTACCAATTCGTATAGATTGCAGCATTTGGCGTACAAGTGGTTGCCAAACTAGATGTTCATCATATGGGCAATTAAAGCACCCCATCATAATATTGCGTTCAATTTCTACGTAAAACATGACATTGAATAGCGGTTCTGTAAGGGTTGGGCTTTTGAACTCAAAAAAACCAATCGTTTTTTCATCAACCATTTCTATCCCCTCTTCAAAGAATAAATAGGCAGGATTTAATTTTTGGAACATGGTTTTCATACCTGTTTTGACTTCTGCAATCTGAGAATCGTCTATATCGCTTGGCAATAAACTGAAACTAATATCAATCGCACCATTAGTATCTGTTAAAATGATTTGGGGACGATCGCTCGACGGATATTTGAGTTTAATTAATTCCATTGGCATTTCAATAAAGGTTGTGGGTATATGGATTTTTAGACTTTCGTCAAAAAAACATCTGGCATTGAATTCATATTCTCGGTCATTGATAATCACACCAGCATAGATATCTTGCTCTTTAAAAGCCTGTTCTTCTTCTGCCTGATTGATAACTCTACGAATTTCTATATCCTTATATTCATGTGTCATAATAGTTCTCCTTCGTATGTTTTTCAAGCTACTACGATCTTCATTTTTTGCAAAAATAAAACCACCCTTTTACAAGAATGGTCGGTTACACTATTTTCTCCCATTAGTCCAAGTGTCCAAATATAGGCTAATACTCATTGAATCCAGTTATTATATATAATTTACTTTTTAGACTAAATTTTTCATATTTTTACAATTATCTAATATTACCATATCTACGATATATTAACAATACTTTTTTTTACAATTCATTGTCATTTTTCATCGAGTAGCAGTTGCCTATAGCTGAATTGCATCCTGGATTCCCATCACTCATAACTATGTTATGACTAGAAAACCAGTATAAACCCTTGAGATTACTGGCCTGACATGTATTTTTATGTTGAATTTTACCTAGTTATGTATTGTAATATACGTAACTAGGAGGTGGAGTAATGGCAATCATAAATCAGTTTGATAAGAGAAGTGGTATTACCTATGTTTACGAATCCACATCTTATTGGGATAAGGAAAAACAACAACCACGAGCCAATCGCAAACTTATCGGCAAACGAGATGTAAATACTGGTGAAATAATTCCGACTGACGGCCGTGGCAGAAAAAACAAGGAGAATCAGGATGTTGTCCAGTTGATAAAACCTGGACCAATGGCGATTGATATGACTGCCCGTAGGTTTTATGGCGCCGCCTATCTTCTAGATGAAATCGGCAACAAACTTGGATTGACGGAAGACCTCAAGCAGTGTTTTCCTAGCACTTATAAGCAAATCCAGTCCATTGCATATTACTTGATACTGGAAAGCGACTAACCGCTTTTCCGTTTCGAAAAATGGAGTACGCTTCATAAACATCCATACGACAAGGATATTGCTTCACAACGTAGTAGCGAAATTTTTGCCGACATCAATGAAGAAGTAAAAAATAAATTTTTCAGACTTCAGGAAAGGCACCGTCATGAAGACGAATACTGGGCGTATGATACAACATCATTATCCAGTTACTCACAAACTCTTTGCCAAGTGCAATATGGCAAGAATAAAGAAGATGACAGATTGCCCCAGCTTAATCTTGCACTAGTATTTGGCGAGAAATCAGGCCTTCCGTTTTATTACCGGAAACTGGCTGGAAACATACCTGATGTCAGCACAGTTAAAAATCTGCTTGCCGATTTTCAAGTACTTGGCTTTAATAAAGTGAAACTGGTCATGGATCGAGGATTCTACAGCGAAGCAAATGTCAACGGACTTATTAAAGAACATCTAATTTACCTTACCCTTAAAAGGGTCTTCATACTCTCGTACACTCAGTTTATCCAATGCTTGGTCATGCTTTTCTTGCTCTTGTATATACTTTTTTATTGTAGCTTCGTTTAACCCAACTGTACTGACATAGTAACCTTCTGACCAAAAGTGCCTGTTCCCATATTTGTATTTCAGGTTACTATGCTTTTCAAATATCATTAAAGCGCTTTTGCCCTTTAGATACCCCATAAATGCAGACACACTAAGTTTAGGAGGAATCGATACCAACATATGTACATGATCGATCATCAAGTGCCCTTCTATTATTTCTACTCCCTTATAGCTACACAAACGTCGTAATATTTCACCTACGCTTTCACGATATTGACCATAGATGATTTTTCTCCTGAACTTTGGGGCAAATATTATATGATACTTGCATACCCATTTACTATGTGCTAAACTTTGAGCCATAAAACTCACCATTCCTTTCCTATTTTAGCGGCTTGAACAATCTCTATTATAGGAAATCTGGTGGGTTTTGTATAACTTTCGACGCGCACCCGCATAGCGGGTGGTTTTTTGTTTCGCAAGCTCAACGGACTAAAGTCACACAATATAAAAATCCTGCCAAATGTGTACACATTGTGGCAGGATTTCTTTCGTTATTATATATATTTATTATAAAAATCCAAAGTCGCATCTAAAATCTGAGCCACAAATTCAACAAACAAACTATGTTCTCCATTCATGTGAGAAACATCAAGAGCATTATAATAAGTAAGCCGCTCTTCTTTCTTAATAACAATTGGCACATAGCCATCCTTCATCAGCTCAAGATTTAATAATAATCTTGCAGTACGGCCATTACCATCAACAAAAGGATGTATTTTTACAAATTGGCTATGAAGAATAGCCGCTCGCTCCACTGCATGTAAGTTTTGAGCCTCGCCCAGGTACCACTCAATAAGTTTCGTCATGTATCCCGGTACTTGCATATACTCTGGCGGAATATGCTCTGCACCACTTATAAATACATTTTCCTTGCGATACACTCCTGCATTCTCAGGTAAAATTCCTTTTAAAACAATCGAATGGATATTTTTTATTTGCCATTCTGATAATTCTTCATGATTTTTGATAATTTCTTCAATGTATAGAATGGCTTCCTTATGATTAATGACTTCAAGATGTTCCCGCAGTTTTTTCCCACCAACAGTGATTCCTTCCAAAACCACTTTCGTTTCTGATAGCGTTAATGTATTGCCTTCAATGGCATTCGAATGATAGGTCCATTCTACCAGCAATTTTTCCCTGAGGCTTGCTAATGTATGAGGCGGAAAAGGTTTTTTGCTATCTATCATGGCCTTCTTAGCATCTATCTGATTTAATAATTCCGGTTTATCCATATCATTTACCTCCAAACCTTCCCCACAACAGTTAAAATTCCATCGCCTATAGAAGTCCCATAACGATAATAAATCAACGAAATCTTTATTTATAGTATACCCTTCTTATCTTATTTTGAACACTAGTATATTACGAGGCAACAAAAATGTTTACCAACAATAAACCACCTTTATAATTTTTTGATTCGAAAGAGTGGAGGACATCCAAAAAGGCTTCACAGTCCAAGCTGTGAAGCCTTTAATTTACTGGTTATGCTCGGCGCCTCAAACCGCAGACTTCTATCAAATTAACTCCGCAAGATTGAATTACGTCTGTTAGTACTAGTTTAACCGATTAAACAATTCTAATTTCAACTTCCTTACCTAGCGCATGAGCAACTTTTCTAAGTTGCTTGATACTCATTTGAAAACAGTCATCTTTCTCATATCTAGAAATAGCACTTTGCCCAGTGGCAACGATTTCAGCTAAATCCTTTTGACTCCATCCTTTTGCAAGCCGAGCCTCAATCAGTTGACTTTTTAATTGGTATTCAGCTTCCATTTCATCATAAAGTTTTTTAACCTCTGGATTCTTAGCAAAAGCATCCTCTTTTGCTTGGGCATGAGTATAAACTTTAGCCATATTGATCACCTCTTTCTCACAAAATTCTTAAACCGTTTTATAGCGGTCTTAATATCATTTGCAGGTATATCTTGAGACTTCTTATTAATTCCATGAAGAATAATCGCATCACCTTCTACACCAAAAAATATGCGATAAGTGCAACCTCCGAAATTAATCTTCAGATAATAAACACCTGCCTTTTTATCAGCTTTACTAATGGTTACAAACTCTCCAGCAAAAGCCATTCCATATCTTTCAAGTAAATCTATATCTCGGTAAATCTTAGCTTGCGCTCCCGCTTCCAGGTTATCAATCCAGTCTTTTACAATAGGTCTACCTGCATCATTTGTATAATATATAACTTGCAAAACATCCACTCCTGTCACTCATATTATATCACAAATTTGTGATATAATACACAAAAAAAAAATTACGTCACAAATAAGCGCCAGTCACCAATGATTATTATCACCATGTGCAAAATGAAGCTGGCATCGTAATAGACGGTCTTCTTATCAACAATAACATGTCCAAATTCCCTTCTGATTAGAGAGATTAGAAAAAGATTAGAAAGCATCAAAAAAGGCTCCACAGTCAAACCTGCGAAGCCTTGAATTTACTGGTGGGGTTAGGCGGACTCGAACCGCAGACCTCTTCGATGTCAACGAAGCGCTCTAACCAACTGAGCTATAACCCCTTAATGTTTTATGTCAACACTAGTATCCCTGCACTAAAGTACTTTTAAAGTATAAAGCATAGCTTTATGATTGTCAAGTAGCTTTAGATATCATATTCCGAATACTCATATTTAAAAGAAATAATAAATTCAGCGTTTACGCCGACAATTAATTTATTATTGCAATTTCCCTTTATATAAACACCAAAAAATATCATCATTGCAATAAAAACAGTGAAAATTATCATAAAACAGTGCCGATATTGATGACCATTTTGAAAATAATGTAGCTGTCCCCATGTTTTCTTATTGAGAATTTGCTTGTTCAATTGTAATAGAATATTCTCCACCAAAACTAAGGCGAAGTACTAATTTATCTTTTTTATAAATAAGATAATGAGTTGATTGCATTGTGCGATGACCTCTTCCGTCAATCGCCGAAGTTTGACCTTCGTAGGCAAATACCCATCCATGCTTAGAGAATTCTTCATTATAAAATTTTATTACTTCAGCCTCAGTGGCAACAATAGAAAAATAAGAAATATTATTTTCGGTTCTTTTGTATTGTGAATTAACAGGATGTTTTAACAAAGCAAATTCGGTATACACGACTTCAGTTTGCACAGAGGTATGATAACTACCCCATAGAAACATGCTTAAATAAATAATACAACCAACAAGTAAAATATATAAAGATTCTTTTAAGAAAGACATCCTATTTAAATGCTCCTTTGCAAAATATATTAGTGTTAGAATAGCAATACTTCGTTCTTTGACATTTGAAAAATAGATTTTATCAACAGTAGGATTCGTATACCCATTTTCAAGTAAAAATGAGGCTAAGTTCTGTTTTTTAATTGTTATTGCGAAAACTTATACACAGGTATGGCGTTTTTATATCGCCATGAATAATTCAGGGTCATCATAAATTAATTAATTCTAATCTCATTGATTTATTTCAACTCATCGGAACCATCCCCTCGATTCTATTTTCTATGAGAGAACAAAAAAAGACCTCAACCATTACTAGTAAAGGTTGAGTCAGCCCATCAGCTCGCAAGATATTTTCTCAGATTTTCAAGATTTATTTCTGGCGGTAGGACAATCAGCATACCAAAGTCTGAACCACAAGGGGTGGACACTAGAGACCGTCCTCATTATCACTTACAGCAATAATTATTTTGAACTAAGAACCGTTCATAGGCAAGTATAGAGCGTTTGATGAGCAATTTAGCCTTGTAGTTTAGCTAATATTTGGTTAAACTCTTCATCTGTTGCTATTTCTCCATAAAGACAAGGGTACTCTTTATTTTTCCAATAAGATAAATTTTTCATATTTTTTCTAACGTTTTTTTCTGCAAAATTTCTAGTCATAGAAGAGTCTAAACTCATAAAAAATTGTACTCCTCCTTCAAAAATTTCTTCACAAGATTTAACTTTTTTATCTTCGTTAACACAGTGAATGCAAAATGATTCATTGCTTTTTTCTAACCCAATCACATTATCACTCTCTAAAGGCATTGAACAAGCTGCGCAGAACTTCATTTTCAAAAACCATCCTTTTTGTTTTATTTGAATACTCATAGACCTCTGGTTAAGTCTTTTACCACTTCGACATATTCCATTTAATTCCTGCTTAGAGACACTAGGGACAGGCGAGATGTTTCTTACCATTTCTATCACTGAAAACACTTTTAACGATTACATCTCCTGACTCTTCCGAGAACTTAGCTTTATAGGTCACTACTACAAATTGATCTTTTTCTTCAGCATACAGATGAATTATTTTTACCTATTTTAGTAATAATTTTGCACCGATCACCAGTAATATAAGACCTACTAATTGATTCCAACCATATGTGATCTGCCCTAAACCCAATGCACCGAAATGGTCAATCATAATGGCAGTTAATACTTGCCCGACAATAATTGCCGTTGTAGCATTTGCTACCCCTAGCGTAGGTATACTAGCAGCTACAAGATAAATAATACCCACGCCAACAGCTCCGCCCAAATAAGCGTACCACGGGGCTTCTGGAAGTGCAGACAAATTTCCTTTGCCGATTCGAACTACAAATAATAGGATTAGCAAAATAACCGTCCCACTAAGATGTACGACGAAGGTTGTTTCGAGTAGACCAATGACCTTACTTAATGCGGCATTAAGTGAACCTTGTACTGCCATCAGTACCCCTGAGATAAGAGCTAACAAAAGAAGTAAAATATTGCCCGACATATCTACGACTGATCACGCCTTTCCGTTTTTCATACTAATATAACCCGAACAGATCGTTCTATGCATTCTTTCTTGAAATAAAAAAAGACAGGCATAAAGCCTGTTAATCTAAAATATATACGGTTATTCGTTGCCTACCAAATTGCAATGCTTCACTACGATTATCAAATGCTATATCGATTTTATTTCCTTTTATCGAACCACCAATATCATCAGCGATTGCATAGCCATAGCCCGGTATAAATAAGCGAGTTCCTAACGGAATCACATCGGGATCAACAGCTACTATGCCTTTTCGAACCAAACTACCACCAAATGTATAATGAGAATTTCCATCATCATAGGCAGTATAGGCTGATGCACTCATCGTCAGTGATCTACCCGATCTACTAGGATTAAACTCAGTGCTAGCAGCACGCTCTAAATACAGCATTGTTTCTCTGCCAGCAATTCCATCAGCTACCAAGCCATTATTATTTTGAAATGATTTGGTTGCTTTGAATGTCATCTCACCAAAAACCCCATCGATTTCCCCTACATAGAAACCTTTTTCTGAAAGTAACTTTTGCAGTACTTTCACATTCTCACCACGCATACCCATTTTGACACTGTCACGATCTGGCGCGGCAAAAGCGGTCATACTCGTTAGTAGTATACACATGCTTACTACTACTAGTAAGTATACTTTTTTCAATTGCGTCACCTCTCTTTTCTAATACTTGTGAGATTTGCTACTACATCATACAAATAGCAAAAAACCTCATAAGCTATAAGCCTCCGGGGTTAGCTGTCGGATTCGGGTTGAAGAGAAGAGAATAACCCTACCACTATAAGTGGATTCACCCCTATATTTTTATGGTTCCCCCGTACCGTAAGGATTCGGCTTCTGCGTATATTTTACACTACCTTTATATTTTTAGTCAAATTTTTACCTATTTATTGTTAAATCCCCAGTAATTCCGCTAATTGTTTATTTACTACGCCAGTGACTTCCATATTATGTTCAGCCTGATAGCTTTCGATTGCTTGCTTGGTCACTGTCCCAAATACACCATCAGCCCGACTGTTTAAATAGCCTAATTCTTTTAACTTCATCTGTAGTAAGGCCACATCTGAACCAGACATTTGATGCTTCAAAGTACGTTTTACTTTCATTTTACGCCCTTCAATACGTACACTTGTCCCGATAGGTATCCATTCAAATAATTCTTCTACGTCTTTATTTCTCATACGAATACAGCCATGACTAGAAAACTGGCCAATAGACCATGGCTTATTGGTACCATGAATGCCATAGATTCCCCATGGTACATTCAAGCCCATCCACCTTGTACCAAATCCCGTTCCCCAGTTATAGTCCTTCCAAACCACATTCCATTCTCCAATTGGGGTTGGTGTTTCACTTTTACCAACAGCAATCCGATATTGTTTATACAGCTGTCCATCATTATGTAGTTCTAAGATACGCTGCGACACCTTGATCACGATACTCATAGTTCCAATTGGAGGAATCGTTGGCTGATTTTCAATAGCAGCTAATTCTTTTTCATCCATATATTCAAAACCGACTATACCACAGATAATACTCATAATTAATAAAATGGCTACACTATAAAATAGTTGAACTCGTCTAATCCTCATAATTGCCACTTTATCCCCTCCTACACGCAGTTCTTCTTCAAAATCTATGTAGAAGACAAAGAAAATAGTATCCGATATTTTTATTTGTGCACTAAAAAAAAAGTAGAGAATATAGATTCCCTACCTTACTTTCTTGCAAATTCTCCCCTTGGTGAGAGTGAGTTGCAAACCTTATCAACATGTTTGCCCCTTCATACTTTATCCCATTTTAGAATTATACATTTTATTACTATCAGTTTTACTAGTTCGCTCTTTTTTAGGCTTTAAATAAGATAGCATTGCCTTTTTATTGAGGACGACATGTACAAGTCCTGCTCCAATAAAGAGATATCCAATCCACTCATGAGCTTTTTTGGGGTAAAATGGCATTCCCGTCGTAGCCACTGGTTTGTTTCCTTCACTGTTCGCTACTATTTGTTGCTGAACATTTTTAGGTTTTGGCATAAGAGACATCTCTAACCCTGATACCGATACAATAATAAATGCGACCGCCAATATAATCGATGTAATTCTTCTCATCATTTTTCCTCACCTTTTCATTTTAATTTTTTATTTATATATATGTGACACTTCAATATGGCTGAAATTACACATCTAGCTTTCTACAGAACGGCCTTTATTGGTTTTACCCTTAATTCATTTTTCTATTCATAATAAATCAAAAGTATGACAAATGTATGATAATGTGTGCTATGAGTTTATGAATTTATGTTTTTCAAATTAATACATCTAATCATAATCCATTTGTTTAAAATCATCTCTATCATAACGCATCTTAGTTGTTATTGCAACTATTGTGGAAAAATAATTCTCCTTTACTATATTAGAATTTATTTATATAATGAATTCTAATATAGTTGCAAACGAAACTTTTTTATACTACTGAAACAACAGATATGGAGGTAGCTATTTTGCAAAAGGACAGATTAGGAAAACATATTTCTTTAATTTATCGTTATAGTCAAATATTTTTTAATGCCGAATTAAAAAAATATCATCTAGGTAGCGGTCAATATATTTTTCTTGTTACTTTATTTAAACATAATGGTATCAGTCAAGAACAACTATCCGATCTCGTAAAAATCGATAAGGCAACAACGGCTAGAGCGGTTGCCAAACTAGTCAATGAAAATTATGTGAATAGAAAGATCAATGAAAATGATAAACGCGCTTATCATCTATATACTACTGAAAAGGCGGAATCCATTAAAAGCAGGTTATTTGAAATTTTAGATTCTTGGAATCAGATCATGTTAGATACACTTGCTAGCGAAGAAAAGGCAATACTGTTACAATTGATTGAAAAAGTTGGGGTTAATATTCTGAACCAAGCAAATCAATTTGAACAAAATAATCACTAACTCTTCTTCACAGAAAAGTAATATGAAAAGAAAGTGATATACGTTTTGATTCCGTGAAAAAAAAACCGGCATTGCCGGTTTTAATTTAAAACATATATATTTACATTTTTAATACCATAGTCCAGGGCTTCCTTTCGATCATTAAAAGCTAGATCAATACGATTGCCCTTAATTGCACTACCTTGATCTTCAGCAATGGCTTCGCCATACCCTTCTACCCATAGTTTGCTTCCCATCGGTATGACTCGCGGATCGACTGCTACCACACCATGGCGCACGGTGCCCCCCATATACGTTAGGGTATCCCATTTCCCATTATCTAATGTACCTGGTGCATATGCAGTCGCAGTCATATTGAGTAGACGTTTATAATTTTCAGGAGCACCTGTTAGGGAATTACTATCCGAAATAACTTGTGGAGTTAGCGTTTGATTATATAGCAGTCCAGCAATGATTGCTAGTTCTTTTTGATAAGGAGCGACTTTATCCATAATATTTTTTTCAACTTGTTTACGTATTTCGTCTTTCGCTACTTGACTACTATTACCGTCTTTCACTGCATTCACGGCAGTGACTGTATTTATGGCAGTAGCAACCGTCGAAATATCACCTTGTCCTGATTGATTTAACGCAGCTTTCGTTAAAGCCTCTAATAGACCTTTCTTATTTCCCTGCTCTAATTGTTGCTTTACTATCAGCAATTGCTGTATCCGAGCTGCAGTAGCATCTTGCGCCATAATTTGTGTTAGCGAATTTTCTATACTTCCAGCGTGGGCAAGTGGTGCCACTGGAGAAAAAATATTGAAAATCACAGCTGCTAATGTAGTGGCAATTATTTTTTTCATTTATTATCCCCTCTCAAACATAACCTTATTCTTAAAACCTGTCCCATGACATTGTACCATATAGTTTACATAATTAATAAGGGTAATATTAGGCAATAAGAAAACCTAGGCAGCTGCCTAGGTTTTTTATTGCCTACTATTTACTTTGCTAATTGATATAACGTTTCTGCCAATACATCAATCCCTGTCATAATATCATCATATTCTGTATATTCATCGGGATTATGACTAATTCCTTTTTTCGATGGAATAAAAATCATACCTGTTGGTGCTAGCTTTGCGATATTCATCGCATCATGACCCGCTCTACTATTTATCATCTGATAGCGTGCACCAATACTATTGCAACTTTTTTCAATAATTTTTCTAATATCTTGGTCCATGTCAACAGGTTTCTCCGCAGACATCATTTCAATTGCTACTGTAGTATCTTGCTCTTCCGTAATCGTACTAATTGTATCTTTAATATCTTGTAAACATTCAATAATGCTTTCTTGATTCACACCCCGAAGATCTACCCACATTTCTACCAAACCAGGTACTACATTAATGGATCCGGGATGAACTTTAAGAGCGCCAACAGTAGCTACTGTCCCTCGGCTTGACTGATCTAGTCCAATCTCTCGTATAGCAAGAATAATCATAGCAGCACTTACTAAAGCATCATGACGATCTTCCATCGGCGTCGATCCAGAATGAGCTGCTAATCCTTCCACTGTAATTTTAAGACGTGTTGGCGCGGCAATTGTTTTGACTATACCAATTTTATTACCTGCTTTTTCCAAAACTTTTCCTTGTTCAATATGTAGTTCCACAAAGGCTTTGATTTCTTCTTTACTTCTTGTTGCATCCGTAATTTGTTGTATATCAACGCTATGCTCCGACATAATCTCAGAAAAAGTCTGACCATTTTGATCTTTTGCCTTACTCCAGGAAAAAACATTAGCCATACCCGACATTGCTTTACTTCCCATCGTAGCAAAGCCAAAACGACTGGATTCTTCGCAAACAAAAACAATTACTTCAATTGGATGAGCAAATGGCCCCATGTCTTGTAAACGCTTAATAGCAGCTATCCCACCGACAACACCTGCCACACCATCAAACTTACCACCTTCTGGTACCGTATCTAAATGAGATCCGGTAAGTACTGCCGGTAAGCTACTATCTAGACCTTCAAGACGCCCAATGATATTACCAATTTGATCTCGTCTTACTGTCAAACCAGCTTGCTTCATCAAATCTATTATATATTCCTGAACTTTATTATCTTCTGTTGTGAAGGCTAAGCGAGTAATGCCATATTGTCCTTTTCCAAAACAGGCAATCTCCTCTATTGCATTAATTACCCATTCTTTATCTGTTTTCATCAGCACGTCCTCCCTTATATTTTTCACTATGTTATACTACAGTATAACCTAACTCAAACAATAATTCCATTCATTTCCCATTGTATAATGAAAATAAGACGCCAAAATCTGGCGTCTTACAAAAGGTTATGCTAGTATATGTTGCTTAATTGTCTCTAATCCCAATCGCTCAATCATAGTGCCGATTCGTTCATGCTTTTTGCCATTCTCTTTATAATAAGCAACTACTTTATCTACCAAATCCAAGACGGCTTCTTGGGGAATATTTTCTGCTAATACATCGGCTAATCGTGGCTTAATACCAGCATTACCACCAATCAAAATCTTATATCCTTTCGACGTACCAATCAGTCCTAAATCTTTAATGGCAGACTCGCTGCAAGAATTCATACAACCTGAAATACCAATCTTAAATTTTGATGGTAATTCCATACCATGATATTGCTTATCAAGTTCTAACCCCAAACTTACAGCATCTTGTTGCGCACGTTTACAAAAATGAGTTGCTGGACAAATTTTTATACTGCGCACACATAAACCAACAGCATGCCCTTTATCCATACTTAGATCTTCCCAAACGTCGTCAATTTTATCTTCTTCGATACCAACAATCGCAATTCGTTGCGCACTTGTCAATTTAAGAGCTTGTGCACCATGTTTTTCTGCCACATCGACTATTTTTCGCAGTACACTAAAATCTGTTATAATACCTCCAGGTATATGTGGAGCAATTGCATATGTTTTTTTATCACGTTGTACGATTGCACCTTTTTCTAATATGTCAGTTTTGATTTGCATTCTATATCCTCCTTGTAAATAACAACAATTATTACTTCATTGTTGTTATTGGCTATTTGGTAAGTATATTCCTGCTTTTCCTATAAAATTTTTTAAAAAAAGTTACATTTATGATACAGCATGTCCAATATAAAATAAAAAATATGTTTATAATACTCTAATTAATGAAATAATAATAACTAGTAAACTAATAATCCCTATTACGGCACCAATTTTAAGTGCCGTTTTATTTAAATTATTCATATCTTGTTTATGATATGCCCTCTTTCCCATTCCTCTCGCCATTATATATTCCTCCCCTACTAGATATTACATAGCTGTAGAAAATACAATTACTCCGTGATCGTATAGGAATCTGATAATGTTACGCGAAACTTAAAATTTTTTTGACAATGGTAACAATTGATTTCTTCGCCATTGATTGCTTGACACATAGGTACTGTGATCATTTCCCCACAATATGGGCAAATAATCTGTAATTTTTTTTGAATATGACATTCTCGTTTTTTCAAAATAGTATTCCCCCTTCTATTATATTATATGAAACAGGAATACATTTTGCTCACTACCCTTTTATTTATAGTAAAAAAATCGCGAGGCATGACCCGCGATTTCTTCGTAATTATTTATTTATGATAAGGTGGGCATCTAATATTTGTCGCAATTTCACAACATGAGTTTGTTCTTCGGCTTTTAATACGGTAAAAATTTTCCTAGCTTCTTCAAACTTAGACTGATTTGCCAGTTCATCATAAAACAAAATAGAATCTTTTTCCGCTTGAATCGCCATTTTTAAAATTTCTGCAACAGTTGTTGCAGCAGCAATTGTCATCTTAGCATTTTCTGCAGTTGGAAATACATGTCCTTCTGCTAACACCGTTAAATAACGAGAAGATTCTGGATCAAACAGATACTCATCTGCCCCCGCTTCTTTTTTTTCATTTACTTTTTTAAATATCGCACTGAAGGTTTCATAATGGGTATCTTCCTCACTTTTCAGTAAAAGAAATAAGGATTTATGGCTCTCTTCTGTTGCTTGCTCATAAGCTTGCTGATAAAAATCGCGTCCACAAGCTTCTATTGACATGGCAATTCGCAATCCTTCAAGATCACTGAATAATTTTACAGTCATATGTGTCCCCTCCCCAATATTCAAACCATATTATTAATAGAATTATTCGACTATTTTAACTAAATTCCTTCTAGTGGATCGTGCTGTTTGATCTAAAAATAAAATAATAATTATTTAATAATAATTATTATTTACATAGTACTATACATATGTTACCATATATATAGTACATAAAATAGTATAAGGAGGTCTTCTCTCATGGAAAAACGTAGTAATGTGATCAAATTTGCTGGTAATGCTATGACACTCATTGGTAAGGAAATTAAAGTTGGTGATAAAGCACCAGACTTTTCTGCTCTCGCTCCTGATTTATCGTCTCTGTCGCTTAGTAGTACAAAAGGTCAAGTACGTGTAATTAGCGTTGTACCTTCCATCGATACTCCAGTTTGCGATATGCAAACGCGTTGGTTTAATGAAGAAGCTGCTAAAATTGACGGGCTAACGGTTCTATCCATTAGCGTAGACTTACCTTTCGCTATCAAAAAATATTGTGCTACGAAAGGTATTGAAAATATAAAAACACTTTCGGATCATAGAGATTTGGATTTTGGTCTAAAATATGGCTTCGTGATTGAAGAATTACGTCTACTGACTCGCGGAACCATCGTAATTGATCGCGATGATATTGTACGTCACGTAGAATATGTCCCCAATGTAAGTGATCATCCCAATTATGATCAAGTACTCGCAGTGGTCAAGCAATACCTATAAAAAATCATGCAATGAAAGGGGCCGTCTTAAACAGGATAAAAATCCTGTTTAAGACGGTCCCTTTCATCATAAATCAAAAGTTATTCTTCTTATATTGAGAATACAATGTTTTTAACTCTTCTACTTTATTATACATTTCAACTTGAAGAGTGGATACTGTATCATAATCATCTGCTGTAATGGCCTCATTGATACGAGTAAATATACATTTTTGAGTAAGAGAATCCTTAGCTAAGGTTATACGTAAAGCATGAATCTGATCCCACAAATACAAATCATAGTCAAATGCATTATCAGTAGTATGAACCATTTGCATTTCTTTGACAACGGCAAGGTTTTCAGGAACAATTCTCTTAGATAGCTCTGTTGTCCAACGTATTAAAGCTCCTGCAACAAAAGCATCCAAAATTTCTTGACGCAAAATATTACCTACTTTTAGGACTTCTGTTTTATTTGGATAATTTTTTAGATTTTTCATATTTTCCCATACTGTAGCAGGCGCCTTACTAAATAGGCGATTTCGTTCCTCTTCTGTATAACCCTCAAGTACATCCAATTCACTACGATACGCACGATCTTTTTCTAAGTAAAATCCAGTTGTTCCAGCATCCTTTGATAATTCAGCTAAAATTTGTGTCGTATTTTTACCAGATTCGACAACAGCCTTCACACCATCAAGCATACTAAGGTAAATGGCTGCTAATGCAATATACGTATTCGTATAAGGATTAGGCGCACGTACTTCAAATCGAGTTGCTAATGGATTGTTTAAATCACGCACCAAACCAGCAAGAATGGTTCGATTACGCGAAGGAACTTTTGGAGTATCTCCAAGAGATGTTACGATACAAATTGGCACTTCAAACCCTGGCTTTAAACGATTCAGAGCATCATTAGTAGAAGAGATAAATGGATTAATGACTTCATAATTCTTGAGTACTCCCATGATAGAACCATATCCAACAGCACTCATAAAATCAGCTTCCATATCCGTAGGTGTAAAAAGATTCACGAGTTTACCAGATTTCATTTTAGCAGCAAAACCAACATGAGTATGTTCACCATTACCAGCTACACCAATGATTGGCTTTGCTTTAAAAATAACTTCAAGACCATTGGCTCTAAATACTTCTTTGACAACAATGCGAGCTTGCAGTTCATTATCTGCAGCTTGTAATGCATTAGCGAACCGCCAGTCAATTTCAAGTTGTTCACAAACATGAGTTAATTTGCTAGATTCATCAATCGTAGCTTTAATTCCACCAACTTCTTTGTGTCCCATTTCCGTTTTTAAACCATAACGATTAAGCATGATAATCGTTTGTTCTAATGCAGTACGTACCGCCCCGCGAGTGCGTTGCCAATATTGTTCTTGCATCGTCTGTGATGCTGACAATTCTGCGACTTCCGCTTTATCCACTGGCGTTTTTACCCAAAATTCAAGTTCTGTACCTGCTGTAAAAATAATATCTTCAATCTCTTCACCATTGATATGCTCTAGACCAGCAACGTTCGGATATTTTCGAAATAAGCTCTTCAATTCTTCTTTTATATACTGTAAGCTATCTGCTAAAATAGCACGAGAATCAATACGTAAGCCATTATGAATCAAAAATGAAGGAATCCGTAATGTACCAACCGGTTTATTGGTTACGGCATCCATATGTTCAAAATTATAATCCACAAACCAATTTACAGATAGATCAATCGGCATATCTACTTTTGCATGATTAAATGTAGTAATACCCGTAAGAACAACAGATGAACCATCCGTTTGTATCGCATCCCCACTAAGGAATTTATTAGGGTCCTGTAGAAATGATTCGATTGGAATTTTTTCATCTGTATCATTACCAGCTAAATCAACACCCACCAGGGATACAAATCGAATTTCTGGATGTTCTTGCAATAATTCCACTAATTCATTTTTCCCATATTTCTTAGCTGGAATTAAATAAAGCAATTTATTTACCATTTTCGCTCACCTTTTACCTATCATGAATATAATTGTACATTATTAGTATGTTCTATATCAATCAATATAACTCCCGCTAAGTGCGCCTAAAAATAAAAGCCTGGCTGTGTAAGCCAGGCTTTTATTTCATAATCTTAGATATTGAACAATAGTTCACCATATGTTGGCATTGGCCATACATCTTCATCTACAATGGTTTCAAGTGTATCAACCACTTCACGTAATGCTCCCATTTTTTCAAATACATCAAAACGGAATAATGAAGCTTGCTCATAAAAATCACCATGAGCATTAGTAGCTTTATCAGTAGCAGCCTCAAGAACAGCAATATTTTTCTTTAATGCTGCTGTCAATGCAGATACTTCTACTAGCAATTCTGTTTGAGCTGTTAAATCAGCGGCTACACCTGTCGCTTGAATTGTATTGATTGACGCAGCAAGGTCTGTAGCAAAATTGATAACAGCAGGAAGGATTTGTCTCTTAGCCATTTCGATCATTGTCAACGCTTCAATGTTAATCGTCTTAATATAATTCTCAAGAGCGATTTCATAACGAGACTCCATTTCTACTTTGCTAAGTACGCCATGTTTTGCCATTACTGCTATATTCTTTTCAGAAATAAGAGCTTTAATGGATTCAATAGTAGTTTTTAAGTTTGGAAGACCTCTCTTTTCAGCTTCAGCAACCCATTCATCTGAGTATCCATTTCCATTAAATACTACGCGTTTATGTTTAGCAACAAATTCAGCAAGAAGTACTTTGACTTCAGCATTTATATCCTTAGCCTTTTCTAAACGATCAGCAACTTCTTCTAGTACTTCAGCTACAATCGTATTTAAAGTGATATTTGGCTCAGCGATAGAAGCGGAAGATGGGCACATTCTAAATTCAAATTTATTACCAGTAAATGCAAATGGTGATGTTCTATTTCTATCCGTTGCATCTTTTGGTAAAACTGGTAACGTAGTAACACCGATTTCCATGTTGCCACCAGTTTTAGAACTTTTAGCACCACCGTTTTCGATTTGCTCTAGAATATCTTGTAATTGCTCTCCTAGGAAGATAGAAATAATAGCTGGAGGAGCTTCATTTGCACCTAGTCTATGATCATTTCCAGGATTTGCAGCAGATACTCTTAATAAATCTGCATATACATCAACAGCTTTTATAACGGAGCATAAAAATACAAGGAACTGTCTATTATCATGAGGAGTTTTACCTGGTTCTAGTAAATTCATTCCATCATCTGTTCCCATAGACCAGTTGTTATGTTTACCGGAACCATTAATTCCAGCGAATGGTTTTTCATGTAATAAACATACAAGACCTTGGCGTAAAGCAACTTTCTTCATTGTATCCATTGTCAATTGGTTATGGTCTGTTGCTATGTTTGTAGTTGTAAAGATTGGAGCTAACTCATGTTGTGCAGGAGCTACTTCGTTATGTTTGGACTTAGCAGAAATCCCAAGCTTCCAAAGCTCTTCATCTAATTCTTTCATGTAAGCAGAAATTCTTTCTTTGATCGAACCAAAATAATGGTCATCTAATTCCTGTCCTTTTGGAGGTTTCGCACCAAAAAGAGTTCTGCCTGTAAATATTAAATCTTTTCTTTGATCATATGTTTTCTTATCAACAATGAAGTATTCTTGCTCTGGTCCAACAGTTGTAATAACTTTAGTAGAAGTTGTATTGCCAAGAACTTTTAATACACGTAATGCTTGTTTTCCTAATGCTTCCATAGAAGACAATAATGGAATCTTCTTATCTAAAGCTTCTCCTGTATAAGAACAGAAAGCTGTTGGTATACATAATGAATCATCTTTTACAAATGCTGGTGAGGTACAATCCCATGCAGTATATCCTCTAGCTTCGAAAGTAGCTCTAAGACCACCAGATGGGAAGGAAGAAGCGTCTGGTTCACCCTTAATTAATTCTTTTCCTGAGAATTCCATGATAGCTGTACCATTAGCAACTGGTGATATGAAGGCATCATGTTTTTCAGCAGTAATACCAGTCATTGGTTGGAACCAATGAGTAAAATGAGTTGCACCCTTTTCAAGAGCCCAATCTTTCATCGCATTAGCAACTACATCTGCTACTGCTGGATCTAAAGGAAGTCCGTCTTCAATTGTCTTTTTTAAAGCTTTATATGTAGCTTTAGGCAGACACTCCTTCATAACAGCATCGTTAAATACGTTTGAACCAAACATTTTAGCTAATTTGCTCATCAAAAAAACCCCTCTCAACTTTTGATATTTTGACATTAAATAGACAACAATCTTCTTTTCCCATTAAAAGGTTTACATTATAGGTTCTCCAATAATGATCACACAATTCTTGAAAAAATAGACTCCTCCACTTATTCAGTGATAGGAGTCATCGTTGACCCATAATTTTCAGATATAGTATTATTATAGCATAAAAATGATTTTTGTCTAGATATTTTGCTTAATTTCCTCAGCAATCTTCAGTAAAATCAGGAACATCTGAAGCAGCGAACCAAAACTTTGATGCTTTTACAAAGTTTTCCGTGAGTCGCTTCGTTAGCATCGCAATGCTAACATCATTTAAACTTTACATGACTAACTACTAGCGGAAGCAGCTTCTTATGCAAGAAAAAAAGCACTCATAATTGAGTGCTTATTCTAACCAGCAACTATCTATCCTCCCAGGCCGTTTCCAACCAAGTACTTTCGACGTATGGGCTTAACTACTGTGTTCGGTAGGCCGATTGGCGATAATACCCCATCTGCGTCGTTACTCCTGCGCGCGCTCACTCCGCGTACCCCAGTACTGCTCCGTTCGCGTGCTCGTCGTGCCTAGCATCTGTGGCATTCTCACCAATCTCAGCAACGTCAAACGAATAAAAGACGTAAGAAAAAGCACCCATAAATGAGTGCTTTTTGCTTAACCAGCAACTATCTATCCTCCCAGGCCGTTTCCAACCAAGTACTTTCGACGTATATGGGCTTAACTACTGTGTTCGGTATGGGAACAGGTGGAACCCCATAGCTATCGCCACTGGATGCAGAGATTAACATATTATATATGTTCTCTCAAAACTTCACAGAAGAAATTTCGTAATTTAGGATTACGTTGTTAGCACTACGTGCTAACAAATTTAAGTCAAGTCCTCGACCTATTAGTACCAGTCAGCTACATGCATTGCTGCACTTCCACACCTGGCCTATCAACCTTGTGATCTACAAGGGGTCTTACTTCTTACGAATGA